>JAABUK010012482.1_pt1 | contig 10808 bp, 9 predicted proteins | sample 5559141 | NCBI WGS metagenome assembly JAABUK01 (sample SAMN10711869, study PRJNA513367) | rock metagenome | isolation source: Antarctica rocks | place: Antarctica: Victoria Land, Pudding Butte nord | collected 2016-01-03
GTTGGCTAACTAACAACCGCAGATTAGCAAGGTGTTACGAAAGAAAAATCAGCAATGAAGAATCATTTATCTTATTATGCAACATCAGGCGAATTATTAGCAAATGCTAACTTAAACAGCTTCTAAGCGTCATTCCGAGCTTGCCGAGGAATCTCGCTCACGTCGTGGAACGAGGCCCGGACGGCCCACGCGAGATTCCTCGGCAAGCTCGGAATGACGTTCTATTTACCTCTCGAATAGCTTTTGCAATTAATTCCAAAGTCTCTACTGCATCACCTCTACCCAGCCCTTGTAGCGGCGGCCGGTGGTGTAGGTGAGCAAGTAGTAGTAAGTGCCCGCCGTGCCCTCGCCGGCCCAGCTGAAATTACGGTTGCCCGACTCGTACACCAGCCGGCCCCAGCGCGAGAATATCCTGATGCCCGCGAAGCGCGCGTCGCAAAAGTCGGCCGGCAACTGGCTCATGGTCAGCACGCGGTTGGCCTGGTTGGGGCCGGTGGGCAGGATAATGTTGGGCGGCGTGAAGGCCGAGCTGTCGGGGTTCACCACCTCAAAGCGCACGGTGCGGGTCTGGGGCTGGGGCCGGCAGGTAGCTTCCTGCAACTGAAACGTGACGGTGAGCCGCCGCGGCTGGCCGCCGACGACGCTGGCCGCGTCGCAGCCCGGCAGCCACTCAAAGGTGGCGCTGGCCCGGCCCGCCGGACTGGCGGCGGGCACGAACCGCATCCCCGCCGCCGCCAGGTCGAAGCCCTGGCCGGTGGCGCTCAGCGTAAGCACGTCCGTGTCGGCATCAAAGCCGGTGAGGGTGGCCGAGTAAGGCTGGCCCAGCGGCAGCCGAATGAGCGGCGACTCGGTGCCGTTGGCGGGGGGTAGGGTAGTGGTGAGCACCGGCGGGGTATTGCCGTAGTCCACTATTACCGGAATGCTGAGCGGGGCCGAGAACTGCGTCTCGCCGCAGGGCGTGGTCGAGCTGGCCGTAAAAAGCAGCTGCCGCACCTGGCCCGGCGGGGTCGTGATGGCCCGGCAGTCCACGGGCCACGTAAAGCGGGCGCGGCGCACCGGCCCCACCTGGGCCTGCGGCCCCAGCACCGCCCCCAGCCCGGCGGGCGCGAAGCCCGCGCTGCCCGCCAGCGTAAACAGGATGGGGTCGCTCTCCGCATCGGTACCGATGAGGTCGAAGGCCAGCGTCTGGCCCGGCCGCACGTGCAGCGGCAGGGTAGGGCCGGCCGTGCTGGTGAGGGTAGGGGGCGCGTTGGGCGGCGGCGAGCCGATAAAGGCCACGTGCACCGTGTCTTGCTTGGGCAGCGAGCAGCCATTATCAGCCACCAGCACGTCGATATGCGCCACCTTGCCCCTGGTATTCACGCAGTCGTTAAAGCAGAGCGAGGCCACCAGCGTGTCGGGCTGGCCGGCCAGATGCACCGTGCCCACGGTGGCCGTGGTGAAGGTGGGTAGGGCGCCGGGGTAGTCCACGTTGCGCAGGCTCAGGGTGAGGCGCGAGTTGGGGTCGGGGTCGGTGAAGCGCAGCCGCACGCAGTGCGGGCCGCCGGGCACGATGCGCAGCGTGTCGCGGCCCGGCCGGTAGGCCACCTTGCCGCTGGTACCGGGCAGCAGCAGCAGGCTGGGCGCGGTATTTTTGGGGCAGACAGTTACGAAAATCTGGAAATCGCGCCGCGTTTCGCCAATCTTCTCTCCCTGGCGAAACTCCTGGCAGCGCACGCCAAACACAAATAACCCTTTCTGGCTGGGCCGAACTTGTAGCCGCCCCGTGCGTGCCCCGATACTGAGGGCCGGCGAGCCCGGAATCTGGCTGGCCTGGCTGCTCCCGGCGGCCCAGATAATTTGGGTGTAGGGCGCACTCGATACGGTCGGGCTAGGGTTCACGGCCGTAGCGTGGCCGTTGAGCGGCGTCACCATGTCGTAGGCCAGCGAGTCGCCGTCGGCATCCTGGCCGGCAAAATCATAGGTAAATAGCTCACCCAGGCAGGCATAGTCGCTCACCGGCGGAAACACGCGCGGCGTCGAGTCCCGAAAGGTCTGGCCGCCCCGCGCCACGGCCGGAAACTCCAGGTAAAAGGTCTGGGCCGCGTTGCCAGGGGCAATGATATTGCTGATGGAAACATTGCGGCAGCAGCGCTCCACGGCCGCGTAGTAGCCCTGGCTGCCGTTGTAGGTGCCCGGCGGCAGCTCGATGGTGTTGCGGTACACGAGGGCCTTGGTGCTGAGGTCACCAATCGCGCAGGCCGGAATGGTATAGCTCACAAACGTGTTGCTGATGAGCGGCAGCTTGACCAAGGTCATCAGGCGGTTAGTCGCTTTGTCAAAAATGCCGGCCGTCAGCTCCGCGTCCAGGGCACCGGGGCTGCCTTTTACAGCATCAAAATACAGGTTCATGGTGAGCTGGTAAGTGTTGCCGCTCACGTACTGCAAGTCCATCTCGCCGCCCACGATGTGGGTAGCCCGCGCGGCCGGCGCGGCCAGCAGGCCCAGCAGCAACGCGGCCAGCAAGCGCCGCCCGGCCCGTGGCAAAAAGTGGCTCCAACTCAACAGTAGGCAGTAGTAAGTTTTCATCATAAAAGGAAGCCGGCTACCCCCCTTGGCTGGGGTAGCTAAGTGAAGATAAGCGCGGCGGCGGAGGTTTCCGAAAGCCACCGGACCGAGGTAGTCTGCCTCAGTTGGTTATCTTCGGGTAACTACTAAAAATCAACGCCGCCCGGTTTGGGCTAGTATTCAGGATGCGTAAAAAAATAAGCTGGCAATTGCTGCTGCTGACGTTGCTGGCGGGCGCCCCGGCCCGCGCCCAAACGGGCGTATCGGTGCGCCACCGCCAGCTGATGGACCGCTACGACGTCACCTTCTACCAGCTCGACCTCACGCTCAGCAACACCTCGCGCGACATTGCCGGCTCGGTGCTCATGCGGGTGCGGGTGGGCGCGCGGGCCCTCGACTCGCTGGCCTTCGAGCTCTACCAGGTGCCGCCCGATTCGCTGCCCGGCCGGCCTACCCTGCTCATCGACTCGGTGGTGGCGGGGGGCAGGCGGGCGCCCGGCGTGCGGCGGCGCGGCCAGGAAGCTACCGCCGCGCTGGCCGTGCCCGCCCCGGCCGGCAGCCTGCTCAACGCCCGCATCTACTACCACGGCACGGCGCCCCACGGCAACACCAATGCCGTGGGCAACGCCTTCAGCAACGCTACCTCGTACCGCCGCGACGGCGTGGACTACCCCTATAATGTGACCTGGAGCCTGTCCGAGCCGTTTTCGGCCCACGAGTGGTTTCCCTGTAAGCAGGTGCTCACCGATAAGGCCGACTCCGCGGCGGTGTTCATCACGACGACCTTGCCCAATAAAGTCGGCTCCAATGGCGTGCTGGCCCGCACCGTGCTGCTGCCGGGCAACCAGGTACGCTACGAGTGGCACGAGCGCCATCCCATTGATTACTACCTCATTTCGGTGGCCGTGGCGCCCTACGTCGAGTACGTCAATTACGCCAATCCCGTGGGCGGGCCGCGTATTCCCATCGTCAATTACGTGTATAATACCGAATCGCTGGCCCATTACCAGGCCGATATCGACCGTACGCCGGGCTTCATTGAGAACTACTCGCGGCTGGTTGGTACCTACTTTTTTGCCAATGAGAAGTATGGCCACGCGATGGCGCCCATCGGGGGCGGCATGGAGCACCAGACCATGACCACGCTCGACAGCTTTGGCTTCACGCTGGTGGCTCACGAGTTGTTTCACCAGTGGTTTGGCGACAACGTGACCTGCGCCAGCTGGGAAGATATCTGGCTCAACGAGGGCTTCGCCTCCTACGGCGAGTACCTGTCGTTGCAAGCCTTCGACACGCCCGCCAATGCCCGCGCCTGGCTGAACGACGCCCAGGCCCGCGCCCAAACCGCGCTCACCGGCACCGTGCGCGTGCCCGACACCAGCAGCGTGCGGCGCATCTTCAACTACAACCTGAGCTACAAGAAGGGCGCGGCCGTCATTCACCTGCTGCGCTACCTCTGCCACGACGATGCGCGGTTTTTCCGCGTGTTGCGCACCTACCAAAGCCAGTTTAGCGGCCGCACGGCCCGCACCGCCGACCTGCAGCGCCTGTTTGAGGCTGAACTGGGCCAGCCGCTCGACTACTTCTTTCAGCAGTGGTACCGTGGCCAGGGCTACCCCCGCTTCGACGTGCGCTGGAACCAGGTGGGCGGCCTGCTCTACCTGCAAGTGGCCGAAACCGCGAGCACTCCCGCCGCTACCCCCTTCTTCCGGACTGAAGTCGAGTACCAGCTCACTTTCCAGGACGGCAGCACCCGTCTCGTGCGCCTGAGTCAAACGCAGGCCGGCCAGGGCTTTAGCGTGGCGGTGAGCGGCACGGTCGCGGCCATTGCCGTGGACCCCGACGGCTGGCTGCCCGACCTGCCCGGCACCGTGCGGCCCGACCCGGCGCTGGTGCTGGCCACCCGCCCGGCCGCCGCGCCCGCGCTACTATTCTTTCCCAACCCGTGCCGTGACCAGCTCACGGTCGATAATTTGCCCACGGCGGCCGCCACCGCCGAAGTCTGCGATGCCACGGGCCGCGTGGTGTTGCGCCAGGCCCTACCCCCCGCCTCAGCCGTCATCGCTACCCAGGCGCTGGCGCCCGGCCTCTACCTGCTGCGCCTGCTCGGCCCCGCCGGCCAGCCGCTGGGCCAGGGACGGTTTGTAATGACGAATGACAAGTGAGTAATGACAAGTGACTAATTATGAGCCGTTAGCCATTAGTCACTTGTCATTCGTTACTACTCCTCGTAGTACTCCACTATCTTGTGGGTGATGGCTTCGTCGGCCGGCGGCTCGTCAAATACCGTTTTGAGGAGAGCTTCGAACGACTGGGGATGGGTGAAGTGCGACTCGTGTACGGGATTGGCGCTGAGGCGAATAAACAGCGGCCGGTCGTTCACCGTCACCAGGTCGAGGGTGATGAGGCCGTAGCGCTGGTCGCAGCGGCCGCTTACGGTGCAGTCGGTAGGGTTGGGTTTGAAAAACTTTTTGGTGGTGTGCTCGCGCAGCTGCTGGTGGCGCCGCAGGCGGCTGTCGTGGCAGGCGCGGTGGTAGCCCAGGGCCGTAATGCGCTCGCCCAGCAGTTGAAATAAGTGTCCAAAGTTGCCCGGCCCGATGCTGGGGTCATAAAAAAAAAGCGCCCCCTGGCGGGCGTCCTCCTGTAGCAAGTCGACGCGGAAATCCCGCCGGCTTCTTATTCCGGCCTTGCGCAAATGATAGACTCTGAAGTACGGCCCCAGCCAGTTGCGGTACACGCGCTCCGCTACCCAGGCCGCGTGGCGCCGGGCCTGGGCGGGCGTGGGCTCGGCGGCGGGCTGCCACCCGGCCGCTACCGCGCCGCGCCGCTGAAAAAGCTGTTGAATAAACTGGAGCACTGAGAAAGTTCGGTCAAGCTGAACAGGGCAAAAACACTGGTTTAAGCAAATAGTTTCGGGCAGCGCCGGCCAGGAAGCGGGGGGTAGGGGCCAAAAAACAGCGCCCCTTCCCGCGAGAAGAGGCGCTGCTGCCGGGGAGGAATGAGGCTGGGGTCAGGCTTATTTCACCCGCGTCCAGGTCTGCGACTTGCCAATGAGCGAGAAGCCGATGTAGCCCTTCACTTCCATCGTGTTAGCCGATTCCATCTTCATGTAGCACGAGTAGGTTTTGCCGGTTTCGGGGTCGTAGATTTTGCCGTTATCCCACTTGTTGTCTCCGTCGTAGCTGAAGCCCTGCATGAAGTCCAGGCCCAGGCGGGGGCGGGTACGCAGCTTAGGGTCAGGGTTTTCGGTATCGAGCTTGGGCTTGCCGGTGGCGGGGTCGTTGGGCACGGTGAGGGTCACGATTTTGCCGCAGAGCTTATCGCCGCATTTATAAATCTCAAACGTCGCTTTCTTTTCGGCATTAGTCCACACGCCCAGCGGCGATAAGGTTTGAGCCTGCGCCGGATGGGCCGCCACACCGAGCCAGAGGGCGAGCAGAAAGAAAAGGTATTTGTACATCGTCGTAAATATGAAGGAGTGGTGAAAAATATGGATTGGCTAGGGCAATTATACGGCCAGAAATTTTAGCTGTCCAACGGAGCCGTGCCGCACGGGCCGCGCCGCGCACCAACGGGAAAAGCAAAAATCAGTCGGCCTCGGTTGCAAAATAAGTAGCTTGACTGTCAGTTAAATGCTAAAAAGGCTGGCCCGGTACCCCAGAATTATTGGCGAAAATTTTGAACCTGCGCGCCAGCAATTAACTTTAACCCCCAGTAGCGAGTGCTACGGCCCCGTGCAAGCCGCCCTAAGTTGCTGGGAAGCGCGCCCAGGGTTATGTGGAACCATAAAGAAAGGAGGTACAAAATGTCTAGTAGTCCCAACCAAATCCTGCCGAGCCTGTCCAATGTAGTACGCCTCACCGCCGTACTCGCCTAAAACACACAGCTCGGCGGAGGGCACCGCGGTAGCGCAGTTCCCTTTCGTTGGACAGGTCTTACTGTGAGACGCCGGCGCTGTACCCCAGCGCTGCCGCTTGGTAAGATTTGAAGGATTAGATACCCGGTTGGCCCAACGGCGCGCGTGAGCGTTCCGCGGTGGGCCGACCGGGTATCGTTTTTTTTAATTATCAGTCATCAGTTATCAGCCGTGCGGGGATAGCTGTTTCACCTTTTGAACGGCTGATAACTGATAATTGATGACTGATAATTGACTCAAAGCACTCGCCGCACTTGCATGAAGCGGCGCTCGTAGTCCGAGTTTTCGACCTGGCTGACTTTCACGCCCGACTCGCGCCGGGCCGAGGAGGCGTGCACGAAGCGCAGCGGCGTTTCGCCCCGCGCCGAAATCACGATGCCCGCGTGGCCGGGCGTGGTGCTGGTGGGTGCCGTGCCGGTAAACACCACGATGTCGCCGGGCCGGGCGTCGGCGCGGGCCACCGGCCGGCCCACGTCGATGAGCAGGGCCGTGGAGTGGGGGGTAGGCACGCCAAAATGGGAGAACACGTACGCCACGAAGCCCGAGCAGTCGAAGCCGCTGACCGGGTTGGCCCCCGCGTAGAGGTACGGAATACCCAGCTGACGCATGGCAAAGCGCACCACGCTGTCGCGGCGCGCATCCTCGGCCGTGGGCCGCGCCGGCCGCCGCTCGCTCACCAGTACGATGGGGGTGGCGGGGGTAGGGCAACTGACCGTCAGCCCATTGGCCGGCTGGTGCGGGTAGAACCTAACCCCCAGCAGGATAATTAGTAAGCACCCAAAAATCAACCAGATACTGCGCATAAGTCACGAATAAAGCCAGGGCTCCGGCCCGCTTAACGGTGGGGGGCCGGTAGAGGTTAACGTTGGGTAAGGGCAAAAATTTGACTGCCCGGCCCGGCCGGGGCGTTTACTTTGCGCGCATGTTCGCATCTACTTCTGCTTTTTGCCGCCTGGCCGCCGTCGCCAGCCTGTTGGCGGCCGGGCCCGTCGCCGCCCAAGTCAAAGTCAAAACCAAGGTAAAGCACAGCGCAAGCGCGGCTGCTGCCCCGGCCGCCGCGCGCGCCACCGGGGGTAGCCTGCGCTACACGCTGGCCATGCCCGCGCCCCAAACGCACTACTTCGAGGTGCGGATGGATTTGCAGGGCTTCGGCCAGGACTATACCGACCTCAAAATGCCGGTGTGGGCCCCCGGCTCGTACCTGGTGCGCGAGTTTGAGCGGCACGTCGAGCGCCTCCAGGCCCAGGCGGCCGGCGGCCAGGCCCTGCGCGTGGAGAAGCTCGACAAAAATACCTGGCGCGTGTACCACCCCGGCCAGCCCACGTTCCGGGTCGATTACGGGGTGTATGCCTACGAAATCAGCGTGCGCACCAGCTACCTCGATGCCGACCACGGCTTCGCGCTGGGCAGCAGCATCTTTATGTATCCGGCCACGGCCAGGAATATGGCCAGCCAGGTAACCGTGCAGCCCGCCGCCGGCTGGGCCACCGTGAGCACGGCGTTGCGTCCCGCGCCGGGGATGCAGAAATTCGTCTATCAGTCAGCTAACTACGATGAGCTGGCCGACTCGCCCATCGAAATCGGCAACCAGCGGGTGCTGAATTTCACGGCCAACAATACGCCGCACCAGATGGCCATGTACGGCCCCTTCACGCTGCCCGACGAGCCGCGCTTCCTGGCCGACATGAAGAAGATAACGGAAGAGGCCCAGCGCGTGGTGGGCCAGAATCCGCTCGACCATTACCTCTTCATCGTGCACCACCTGGAGGCGGGCGGCGGCGGCCTGGAGCACCTCTACTCGACCACGCTGGGCGCCCGGCCGGGCACGTATTCGTCGGAAGTGGGCTACAAGAACTTCCTGCGCCTGGTGGCCCACGAGTATTTTCACCTCTGGAACGTGAAGCGCATCCGGCCCATCGCGCTGGGGCCGTTTGACTACGACCGCGAGAACTACACCCACATGCTCTGGGTAAGCGAGGGCCAGACCGAGTACATGGCCAACCAGATTGCCCAGCGCGCGGGCTTCTACACCGCCCAGCAGTACTTCGACCAGCTGGCGGCCGTGCTGGGGGGGGTAGAGAACCAGCCCGGCAACAAGCTGCAACCCGCCGCCATGTCGAGCTTCGACGCCTGGATTCGCGGCTACCGGCCCGATGAGAATTCCAGGAATTCCGAAATCAGCTACTACGACAAGGGCGAGATGATTGGCTTGGTGCTCGACCTGATGATTGTGCGGGCCACCAATGGCCAGAAGCACATCGACGACGTTTTCCGCCTGCTCTACGACAAGTATTACAAGGGCCTGAAGCGCGGCTTCACCGACCAGGAATACCAGGATGCCGTGGCCGAGGTGGCTGGCCGGCGCTTCGACGACTTTTTCCAGAGCTGCGTGTACGGCACCCGCACCCTCGACTACGCCACCGCCCTCAGCTACGTGGGCCTGAACCTCGCCAGCGCACCCGCCAGCCCCAACGGCAGCCTGGGCGCCACCCTCACCAACCGCAACGGCCACTACCTCGTGACCTACGTGAGGCGCGACGGCACCGCCTGGAACGGCGGCCTCAACGTGAACGACGAAATCACGCAGCTCAACGGCGCCGCGCCCACCGACGAGTCGGTGAAGCAGGCGCTCTTCGCCACCGCGCCCGGTACGGTCGTCAAAATGCAGGTGAAGCACAACGCCTTCACCCACGACCTGAGCCTGACGCTGCAACCCGACCCCGACCGCACCTATCAGATTCAGCCCGTGGCCAGCCCTACCCCCGACCAGCAGCGCCTGCTGGCCAAGTGGCTGGGTAAGTAGCGGTTATACTCATTACGAAGTGCTTTGCGAAAAAGAAGTAGGGTGCGGAGCTTGCCCCCGCCCGTCGTTGAACGATTCCCCTGCGAGTCGTTGAACGACGGGCGGGGGCAAGCCCCGCACCCTACTTCTTCTCCTAGTGAAAACGAGCCGATAAGAACTGTATCGTCTTGCCCACCACGCGGTAAACAAGCCGGTGCTCCTGCGGGATGCGCCGCGACATGTAGCCGCTGCCCAGGTGCTTAAGCATTTCGGGCTTGCCGATGCCGCCGAGTGGGTCGCGGCTGGCCTGCTCTATCAGGGTGAGGGCTTTGAGGGCTAGTGCCCGGTCGGTTTCGACCCAATGGGTCAGGTCTTGCCGGCAGCCTGGCAGCAGCACAATCTCCCAGGCGGTAGGCGGCGGCTTACTCATCGCCCAGGCCCAGGTGCTGCCGCAAGTCTTCGACCGACGAAAAAGTAGTGCCCTCGCCGCGCTCGGCCCGGTCCATTGCGTCGAACAGGGCGCGGGCATTGGCACGCGAGCTGAGCAGGTACAGGGTTTCCTGCATCGCGCTCAGCTCGGCGGCGGGCAGCAAGGCCATTGTTTCGCGGCCGGGCCAGGCTATTTCAGCTGCCTCGCCGGTGCGGGCTACTTGCTCCCAGATGGCACCCAGGTCGGGTTGCATGGGGGTAAACGAGGTGCTTTGCATACCCTGAAGATAAGAGGGACAAGCTGCCGGAAATAGCTGGCGCGGCTAGTGTAAAAACAGCCCGCCAAAGGCCGCCTTCACCAGCTTGTATACCTCGTGAATTTGCCCGGAATTAAGAACGGCCTCTGTGACATGGCCGATGAGCGCACCAATAAACCAACTCTGCCAGTCTTTTTTGGTGAAACCTTCGGCTTTCACGGCGGCAGTTTGAGTCAGTCCAATCAACTTCTGCTTGGCCGCTTCGGGCAGGGCGGCTTGCGCGAAACTCAGCTGCAACAGCCGCAATTGGCCCTGCACTTCGGCTAGTTCGGTGCGGGTGAATTTGTCGTCGGAAGGCTCGGCGGTGGGGGCGAAGAGCTGGGCGGTTTGTTGTAATTCTGCCCATACATCTGGTAAGTCAATTTCGCGTCGGACCAATTGTACCCAAGTCACGAAATGGTTAATAATAGCACTCCATTCATTACTATAGGCATCATCTGTAATTCTTTCACTGCCAGGTCGGACATAGACATGGTAGTGAAAATGAGAGCTTCCTGTTCTGATTTGGAAATAATATGAATTCGAAGTGTCATCAGTAACACTAATAGCACAACACTTTTCATCTTCACTAATACGGTATTGGCCTAAGTTAATACCAACCTTATCAAGCAGATAAATGAGTTGGTTGCGCTGACTTTTTAAAAGCATGATAACTCTAATTAATGGGTTCCCAAAATCATAGCCTCCACCCGCAGACTAACCGCACTATGTGAGTTGTCGGCAAATATGAGCTAGGAGTTGCTCTAAGGAGGCATCGTTCCATCCGAGCCGCTTGCGTTTCTTCTTGAGACTGACCCGCATGGGGTCCAGTTGGAGC
>JAABUK010012483.1_pt1 | contig 10808 bp, 10 predicted proteins | sample 5559141 | NCBI WGS metagenome assembly JAABUK01 (sample SAMN10711869, study PRJNA513367) | rock metagenome | isolation source: Antarctica rocks | place: Antarctica: Victoria Land, Pudding Butte nord | collected 2016-01-03
TCCCAGATACTTGCTTCACTGCTGTTGCTGTATGTGCCAAAAACATTTCCATTTGGTTTGACAGGTGCATTTCCTGAATGCATGCAAGCTTCCCCCAGGTTTGTGTGGTGGTATGAGACAGACTGGCCAACTATAGCAGCAGAGTGACTCACACATGGTGTGCGCCTTGCAGCTATGATTCTGAGAGGGGGATTAGCAGATTGGCAGAGGGGTGGGTGTCCCTGGCTGCAGCGCAGCAGCGGCGCGGGCGCGCTGGCCGGGTGCAACCTGGTGTCTGCTTCAAACTCTTCAGCCACAGGCAGGCAGCCCAAATGCAGGTGGGACCCCCTCAAATGACTTCTTGCACACTCAACAAAAGTTCACTCACAGTACATCTGTCGGTTTGCCGCATGTTGACAGTGTATGGAACATGCTACGCAGCAGGTGACATGGTAGAGAGCAATCGTGCGTGTTCTAGCAGCATCATGCGTCTTGTGTTTTTCCAAAGCTGTTTCAACATGAGTACAGATGCCTCAGCACTTTGACTGCCAGGCCCACATCTATACTCCAGTCAAACTGTCCTGCCCCATATCAGCTTGTAGAAGCATCTGTGCTCAGCAAACACCGCAACTGTTGTGCTGAATGCTACAGGACCAACAGCCTCCAGAGGTGTGCAGAACACCTCTGCAGCAGTTGTGTCTCACAGTCAAGACCAGGTTTGGCGATGACCACAAGCTACTGGATGTTCTGAGTCAAATGCTGACTCCCCCTCCCCCCTCTGCAATCATGTCATCAGTGGACTCCTTGTCCAGCCTGGGAGCCTTGGACGAGGAAGAGGCCTTGACTGCTCTTGGCCGCCTGCTCAGCCAGATTCCCATGGACCCCAGACTAGCCAAAACATGCATCTTTGCCTGTATGCTCAGGTCACCTCTTGCTCATACTTCCAGACATCAATTCTGCTGTTGAGTGCTTCTGTACACAGACAGGCCTCTTGCCTGCCCACAATCCAGCAGCCTCTCAAACGAACAGCTTATGGTCAACACAGGCACAAAGGTTTCAAACGCTGATCTGGCACATACCACAAGCACTAAAGCTGGAAAACAGCCTGTAAAGACTGCTGGCATTGCAATTATGTGGTTTACGATTGCTCTTTACACATTCGTGCTTTATACGAAACTCAAACAGTGATACTCTGGCCTGGGTGCAGATGTGTGAGTCCAGTGCTCATTGTGGTAGCTGCAATGACCCATGGCCGGTCCGTCTTTGTTTCACCACCGGACAAGCGCGCAGAAGCAGCCGCTGCACATGCTCAGATCACAGCTAACAGCACGGCTGCCAAGAGTGATCACCTGGCCATCATTGCAGCCTTCAATGGCTGGACAGCTGCATGGACCAAGGGCGGCCGTCAGCAAGCACACACAGTGAGTGCATTGGATGCATATCCCTGTTGTGCCTTGTGGGACTGGACTGTCTCCCACCTGTTTGCAGAGCTCACTGTAGGCAGCACTGCATATTGCAACACTCTTGAGAAGCCTGGAAGGAGTTGCAGTCATGCCTTGCCAATTGTAACATGCAAATATTGTCTCATGCATCTCAGTTATGCACGCAGGATAGTCAATATGAGCACAAATGCATGTGGTATGGCAGCGGTCCACTATACTATGATGGTCAGGTTCACTGCCTATCAAAAGCATTGATCATGTTGGGCATGAGATTTGCAGCATGCAGTATTACGTATCAGCTTTCCTGAAGCTTTCCTGAAGCCGTAAATTTTGCGCAGTGAAGGTGTAAACCACTCTTGTTGATGCAGTTTTGCGCACAGAACTTCTTGGCAGAGTCTGCCTTGGAGGCCATTGAGGCAGGCAGGGCAGAGTTTGCTGCTACTCTCATGGACATGGGCCTTCTTCCATCCTCTTTCCGCGGCTGGATGCAGCAGCAAGCCAGAAGCAGCCTACCCTCTGCAGACATCACACTTCATGAGTTTGACAGCTACTGCAACAATGCAAGGATTGTGAAGGCAGCAGTTTGTGCAGGTGCGCCGGCACAAGCATTTGTGGCCCTCTTCCTCTGCCTCACAAGCTGTTCATTTTCACGAATGATTTGCATTGGGCGTCCTCGCTTCTTTCAAGCTGCCAAAAGGTGTTTCTCTGTGCGGTCTTTGTGCGTACACACACGAACATACATGCTGAACTACGCAAGGTCAACTTGCCTCAACAGCTGCGCCTGACTTTACTGGGAAAGCAGACATCAAGCTGAAGTCAGGTGCTGCTTGCAGATGACTGCAGCATTGACAGCAGAATGTAGTGCAAGTCACTTGTACTGTTGCTCTACATTTCAACACACTTGATGCTTTATTATTCCTGCAGATGGTACTATAGTATAGTAATGGTACTATACTGCTGAATATGCACCTTTGTTGCGCAGGATACTATCCATCCATTTTGAGAGTAGAGCATCCAGCAGCACGTTATCAAGGAGTACAAGGTGGCAGTGTAGAGATAGATGCCAAGCCAGCTGAGCTACGCTTCTATGATAAACACAAAGGTAATTGTCATCATCACCTCCAGTCCTGGCTGCATGACCAGCAGCGCTAGCTTCTTAACGTGGCTACAAATGTTGCGCAGGCCAACCAGTGCATGTCTCTCATTTGTCTGGCATCACATCTGTAACCTTTTATGACAGCGTCCTCCTGCACTGTGCTACTGCTTGTGTTCCTGCAGGTCGGGTGTTCATTCATCCTGGGAGTGTCAACTTTGATGTTGGCAAGTTTGAAAGTGGTTGGCTGGTGTACACTGAGATGGTGGCCACAGCCAAGCTGTATGTGCGGGAGAGCTCAATGGTCCCTGTGTATGCACTGCTGCTGTTTGGAGGTAGGTTCAATCTCACCAATGATGAGGCTACAAAGTAGCTGAGGGTACTTACTGTCAAACATCAATGCAATACTGGAATGTCATGAAAGCAGGCATGTCAAAACAGCCATGTTTGTCGCTGATGGCTATAGCGTTCAGTGCCAAGCGTGTGTGAGCCTTGTTGGCATTCAACAAAGCACTGCTGTCTATGCCTAGCCATGCCTGATTGAATACATGTGTACATATGCTGTTTGTTTGTTTGCATGTATGTATGTCATATATAGGTCTGACTACACTGTTTATCACTGCACTATCACATGTGACAGCTTCATGGCCACCCATACTTTATCACCAGGCACTAATGGGGAGTCAAACACATTGCGCAGCTCTTGCTAGGCAGTTTTGCATGCATGCAGGTCAGATAAGTGTGCAACATGAAGAAGGAACTCTAAAGCTTGATGGCTGGGCAACCTTCAAGGCACCGGCGCGCATAGCTGTATTGATTCGAGAGTTGCGGCAACAGGTTGACAAACTACTTTTGGAGAAGGTTGCTAGTCCTACTCTCAGCAGATTTGACAGTCCCATTACAGCAGTCATGCAAGACTTGTTGGCAAAAGACGGCTTTTGACGGCAAACATGTTGATCCGAGGCTAAGCCTGAAAGTACATATTTCACCTGCTGATTCCACTTGCAAGTCAGTGTTCAAGCATTCCCACGAATTCTCTTGGTCCAAACCTCTCAGCCAGCTTCAGACAACTTCAGGTGCCTTCAAAACACCTCTGAACGCAAGTCAGCCTGGCGCGCTCAAGCCTGTATAGTGGCCATAGCTATCATTAGCATCACGCCACCATGATGACAGCCTCATTGGGATAGGTCCTTCCAAGTGGTAATTGGTAACCACTTGGAAGGTGCACTCACAGTCTGTGAGTACGTATATGTATTGTGAGTTACAATCACAGCCGGTTCCAGGCTGCCTGAGCCAATTGCTTTCACACATTATCGACAGTATATGTGTGTGTATACATACAGAGCAGCAGCACATGCTAGGACCTCAGATTTGAAGTTTCAAAACATCCCTAATGTTCTTGTCAGATGTCCACCTTCAAGTTTGGATTTGTCTAGATGATTATAAGCGGAGGACTGCCCGACTGGAAGCAACTTGGGTAACAAGGCCTCACAAACAACCCACATGGCAAGAGCAACAGCAATCAAGGGCGTTGCATGAGTCAAGACACTGTACACGTCACAATTGGAGGATTTTATGTACAAGATAACCTGTTGTGCTCGACACTGCATACAAGTGAAACAAAACCCTGACCGGAAGCAAAATTGATTGATGTGCTTCATCAACTTGCTAGGATTTTAAGGCAACGTATGCACTTTGTGTACAAAAAGGATAAATGCTGATGCACAGTCAATTCAAGTACAATTGTCCTGACACAGCCATAGACTCAATTCAGCGTATGCCTTATTTTTGCCTGCTGGCAATACCGAATATACACATTATCATAACATAACACATACATCTACACTGGATATTTGCCAAATATGATGCATCCATGCACTATACCAAGCAGACTCTAACATCCCATTGCAAGACTAGCCTTGTTCAACAGGTGTCATGGCAATGACAATTCAAGCTCAGCAGCGCTACTTGCCCTTTCCACTAGCCACCTCAATCCACGACAAAAAGTAGTAGACAACGCCGCAAGCAGCAACAACAATTGTTGCTATCCCAAATCTGTACATCTTGTCCTGGTACAGAGCTCTCCTGACTAGTGGATCTATAGCCAGAAAGGACTGACTAGTGGATTTATAGCAGAAAAGAACTCATGTATTAATCCAGAATGACTGCAAGCCTTTTACAAAGCAAAACAAGGGACTTGGGTAGGCGTCAAATCGTCTTCAACCTGCAGATGCCATTTCATGTGGGGGGCACGACAACAGTCAGTCGGCAGCTTGTTAATAAACAAATGCACTTGGAGTTTGTTGTGGCCTCATTACCTGGCAGAACCTATGCCATTGTATCGAGCCGCTGTCCCTGACTAAACTCCACTGCCAATGTCCTGTCCGCAGGCCTTGCAGTTGCTGGAAGACTGTTGACAGTCAGCAGCATGTCTCATTGAGAGGAGGGTGATGCAGCTCTAGATGCTTCTCGACGGACTCAAGCAAGACCCGGTTGTTGACAGTGGGCAGCTTGAGTTCATATGGTTGAAACTCGTTTGTCATGCTCTGTACCGCAAAAGTGACGCCTCCTGCAACTTCCCCTGTTTAACAAGCCGGCTATTATAGCGATTCACTGGTGACAGCATCCACGACGTTGCAATGAGTGCAACGTGACACAAATGCTAAGCGATGCCTAAAATTGTATAAGTTATCAAAATTGTGCCTCAGGTGCTAAAAGAAAAGCCATTAGCAAGGCAAAGTTTCATCTGAGCCGGGGGTAAGTCAACACAATGTACTCGCGCTTACCGGCTGTGCTGCAGGTCTGCAACTCATCCTGGAGCCCTTTGATTATGGTTTGATGAGCGGCCACAAAAAAGTCACGTGAAACATCCTTGTGCAGCTCACCCTTCAAGTCTACTCGGGCTTCGTCTAGCTGTCTTGCAGATGCTCTACACGGCCTGAGGCCATACTTCCGACTGCCCTCAACCACTTCCAAAGAGGCGTGAAATATCCTTGCCTGCAACGGCAACCACTGTGTAGCGCGGCTGTGTGACAGCTTGACCTCTTGGAAAGGTCCCTGCTGCTGACCAGCAGAACTCTGAGAGCTCGGACACAAAACGCTTTGACAACGAGCGCTTCGAGGCAATTCTCTTACTTTGTTTGGAGGTGAAAGCGAGAAAGGTGTGGCCCAACCACGCCCAACCACGGTGGACTACGTGCCGAGCGCACGTGTCACCAGGGTTGGAGGCCCGGCGCCCGCCGCGGGGCGACCGCCCCAGCAGCTCCGCGAGCCAAGCGATCGCGGCAGAAGCGCGAAGGACCGAGAGAGAGGAGAGCAGCCGATGCTGACGGGCTCGCAAGCAACTGTCAAGCGAGCAGAAAAAGCCCGACCGCGAATTGAGCTTTGTGATCTAGTCAACTCTGACATGCCGCAGAAAGAACCCCAGCGTTGTCGCCTTTGCTCAATGTTCTGTCCACAAAATCGTCGACGACGGCTGCATCAGGCAGTGTTCAGGAAGGCGGATTAGGTGATGTTTTGCGCTGAAAGCCGAGTAACGGACGGTGCGTCTATGTGATCATGGCTCGAACTGTAGGGGTGCAAACCTGCGGCATGTTGCCATACAGCACATGTTATTAAAAAAACACGAGAGGTACACGCAACTACTCTTGCAAACTTTGGTTGTCTCCTTGCTGTGTCAGTAGCGCCTCCTTAGCGACAACACGTCTAGTCTGCCTTCAATCCAAAATATAGAAATCTCAGCAAATCTGGAAAATGGTCACATACCGTAGGCTGACCTTGCGTGCTATGACGTTTTGACCACAGGTATTGATCAACGACAGCAGCTGAGCACCACAAACAAAGGCAGCAATCAGTTACAGACAGAAAACAAGCGTAGGAAAGCTGCAGTCACCAGAGTGTCACCAAGGCATATTGTGCAAGTCACCGCATGTTGAACATGGACAAAAACAACACTGCAGCATCACCAGCATTCTGTAGCACTGTTGAAACATACAGCTCTCGTCAAAAGTGGTGTCCAGAGTATGAAGCATGTCTATTTTAGACTATCGCACAGCACACAACTGTCGAGCTATTCGATGCCGGGACTCAGGGTAGGTGTACGACCTATGTCACGATGCGTGTGGGGATTGACCGCCGCGCAAAGCGATCACAGCGCTGTTTAAGTACTGCCAAAGCCAGAGCTACAGTCACAGTGAAATAGAGGTGAAAGGACAGGCTACACTTGTGAGTTGTGCTGCGCTCGAACGGTACAGGGAAGGATACCCTGGAAGGCTCAAGGTTTGTGGCAAAACAGCAAAGCTGTGAAACGTAGTATCCAGATTTTGCAGCAAAGTAGCAAGCTGCAAGCAGGACGCGTTGCACAAGAAGCAGCAAAAGCCTACTGCCTGGACAGCCTCTCCTCTGACAAAGGGTGAGGCTGTACAGGCAGCACACCTTTGTTTTCAGCGCAACAACTTGCAGTGGCTTACAACACACTAAACTTACTTGTGCACAGATCGTGCAAAAAAAATTGCCAGAGTCTGGCCCTTCCCTTGCCCCATGACTTCGACTGCAGACTGCGTCAGCCTTTCCGACTGTTTTGTCTGGTGGTTCAAAATTTCAAAGGGAATCTGAGTTTTTAGATTGAGTCATGCACATGCAGTCATGCTGTCAGTATGGTGAGTCATGTTGCATGCATGATCTGGCATAGCATTCTGTGCAATCAAATTGGGAAATGCAAACATGCAAGACATTAAATATGCCTACTGCTGTACTGAGATTGATCCACTAGAGCATCACACTGCTGTTTAACGGCATCCATTTGCTGCAGCCTGTGCTTTCCACATTTGGAACCTTCTCCCAGCATCATATTGAATTTTGTGAAAGGGTGCTTGGATAGCAAACAAGCTGCTGCAGCCTGTGCAGCATGTGTGAAACAATTGCCCCACCAGATGCTATTGTGTTTTTCAACACATGCTTCTTTGAAAACCTCAAGCTTTCTTTTTGCACACCTCTGCAGTCGTGGTACCAAGCTTACTGCATGCTCACAAGCTCTGGAGAGCATCCCTGCTGCAGAAGCAAGCACTTTTGCTGCGGAGTCAGAATCTGAAGACCAGCTTTTTAAATATGTGGCCATGCCTTCTCACACCCTTGATCATCTCCAGCCATGCACACAGCCTTCGCGGTCATGATACACAACAGTCTGCCACTTAAGCTCGCAGTCACGACTGCATTTTGGCTGAGAAACATGTTTCATAACATGATGTGCCTGAATTCTCAGAAATGTGCTCTTGATGCAAACAGATCTCATATGCACAATGCATGATACTGTGGTTTGGTGTTGCAGAGTCTACAGTATCGATATTCCCATGTTTTCAAGACTATCTTGAATGCATCATGGCTCAAAGCAAGCTTGGCATGTGTGAATACTGGTTCATTTACACCAAAGTGTGCAACTTGCTTACATGGTCTTGTCAAATCATCTTGTGCATCATCATGTGCTGCATATTGTGTTGGCTGAAAGCAATGCTTAAGCAAGCATGCACTGCGACATCAGCTATGCACTAGGAAGGGGTGACTATTCACACTAACAAAGTGCGTTGTCTGACATGACGGTCATGTCCAAGCTCAAGTGACCCAAGTGGGTGCTGACAACTGCTGACATTCATTTTGCAATGAGCAGCCTGCAATGTTTGTGAGACAAAGGTGCAGCTGTGCCTGTATGTGGCCAGCACTGCTGGACTAGCTGCCCAGATTCTTGTGCTCCCATCTATCAGAAGGCATGTACGCAACATTCAGAACTGTGGACCAGCAATTTCTGGGCCCCAATGGTGATGTGCTGATTAGGTTGCAAGCTGCCTGACATGAGCCCTCAACACATGTGTTGTGTCCCTGACCTGCTGCCCACAGTCTGCTGCCAACATAGGCAGTAGCTTCCAAAAGCCTGCTGCTGGGATCCAGTGCTGGTATCGGGCGGAAGCACAGGCACGATCACAGCCAAGCCTTCTACTCACAGGTCACGCACCGATAGCTCTAGAACTGGGTTTACCAAAACAAACCCTTTCCAGCAACGCCTGACTGCCTGACAAACCTTTGCGCACAAAGCTGCCGCCCATAAGCCACAGAATGATGCTGCAGCTGAGGGCGAAGAAGCCTAAACTACTGCAAAGTCTAACATTACTAAGGACTCGCTGCGTATGCATGCAGTGTTCCATGCATCTTGGCGTGCCTGCAGAGGACTCAAAAGCAAGCGCATGAAGCCGCTGTAAACGATTCTGGGTCGTGCTCATCAAGCACTACATGCCAGCCACCTCACATGCATCATTCCACCAAGTGCTCAAAACTCATGCTCGAGGTCGAGGTCGTGCCTGCAATGTGGGGCTGTGCTCAAGCTGAGCTCTGCTGCAGCAGCAAGCGCATCTGACATGATCTGCAGCATTGCTGTCTTCCAGAGCTGCATGCTGTTCACTGCATTCTGAGCAAGCCTGGGGTGGAACTGCATGTCATACCAGTTGCGCCATTGCTGCTCGCTGTGACCCATCAACATAGTTGCTCCCTGATTTGATGGACCAGCTGCAGCGCTGTTGGAGGCTCTCTCATCAACAAAGACTTGCCTACGCATGCTTGGATTCATGCTGACAACTCCTTGCAAGACCAACCACTTCTGCCAATACAAGGTCAACACTGCACCAGCAAAGCCCCTACCATGCATGTCCATGAACACATTTGGACAGCTCTGGCCAATTAGCAAGTGGTGGTCAAGCTGCGCCCTACGTGGCTGTCCTAGGTAGGTGTACAGCAGCTCAGCTAGCTCTGCTGGCAGATCAAAATCTATGGAAGCCTGACCCCATTTGCATGCATTCTTGTGGTGAGGCAGCTGGATGCGCATGAGCAAGGGCGACGTGCTGATGATGTACAGCCTGTTGCCCTCACAGCCAGTCAGATTGCAGTCAGGATGCAAGCAAGGCCCTTGATAACTGGGAGCAACCAAGCCTCTGATGCATGACAATCTGATAGGAGGCAGGTGTGAAATTGTCACGCTATATTTAGGGTTTAGGGTTTAGGGTTTAGGGAGGTGAGCTTAGCATCATGCACAGTCATTGCAGCCATTGATCATTGTGCCCAAGCTGTAAGTCAGGTGGACAATGCAAAGCCCATGCTCAGCAGAACATAACGATGTCATCACCATGCTGCAAGCCCCCATGTGGTCATCCCAGCATGTAAGGCTCAATTTTCAGCAAAGGCACAAAGCTTGTGACATGTCGAGGCCCTGGCCAATGCATCTGAGTTGAGGCAGAGTGGCTGCTGTTGCCATGCAACCTTGGGTATGATTGCAAGACATGCCTGACTGCAATCTGCAGGTGAATGCAGCAGGTTTGAGAGGCAACACCTTGGCTTGAAGTGAAGCGTGACGTTTCAGCCAATGCTTCAAGTGTAGCTCACAGCCTCTCCAGTGCATATCCTAGCTGCTGGTGCATTGGACATGCTTCCTGTGACAGAGCAGCAGTGTTATGGCCAAAGGACACAACCTGAGTGTCACTGAATGTCTTGTGAGCAGCTCATGTGTGATGCCCAAGCTTGTTGAGTCAACCTACAGTCAATTCAGTGCTGAACACGAAATCTTTGGGAAGACAGCAAGTCTCAGGCAAGTTGCAATCTCAAACAAGCTTGCAGATCCGGTTTGGCGTACGTACGAAGCGCTTCGCGCTCAGCATGTGCAAGAAACTGCATCAAGCTTCCTGTTACCTACCTTGACAAGTATCACCAGTGAGGCAGTCTACATCCGTGCACCTCGTCTCTCGGCAAGCAGACCCCTCAGTTCCGCTTAGCAGACGAGTCAAAGCCTCTATCAGAAGTATGAGTTGAGCTCAGCCGCGCAGATCTGCGGCCAAAACTCAGCTAACGGTCACGGGACATCGCACAACTCCTAAAGTACCTACCAGACCCCTCACTTGGTCCAGGTCAGCTCCACATGCTAGACTAGACCAGCCTGCTTTTGACCAGTGATCCGAGTGGTTTAGGGTTTAGGCTTTAGGTAGGTACGCTTGCATACATGACGCATGCCTATCTGGCAGGTGGGCTTTGCTCATGCAAGCTGACTGCTGCAGACAATATGAGTGATCATGTGGCATCTACATGCAGCATGTACACAGCTGGAAGAGCTTTTGTAGCATGAGTGAGCAAGCTTTTATGATCAATGGGAAAACGGTAAACATCTCAGACCACATTCAAAGTGCCTTTCCCAAGGCTACAAAGGCCTGTAGTGGCTGTCAAGGGTGTCAAAAGCTGGTTTTATTTGTGGTTGTGCTGGCCAG
>JAABUK010012484.1_pt1 | contig 10808 bp, 13 predicted proteins | sample 5559141 | NCBI WGS metagenome assembly JAABUK01 (sample SAMN10711869, study PRJNA513367) | rock metagenome | isolation source: Antarctica rocks | place: Antarctica: Victoria Land, Pudding Butte nord | collected 2016-01-03
GAGAAACTGTACTATCTTGTCATACCCTCCTGCTGCGGCCGCTATTAACGCGGTCCCATAATATCCACCTTGAATGTTCACGTCCGCGTCTGACTGAACGAGAAATTGTACCATCTTGTCATACCCTCCTGCTGTGGCCGCCTGTAGCGCGGTCCCATAATGCCTATCTTGAATGTACACGTCCACGTCTAACTGAACGAGAAATTGTACCATCTTGTCATACCCTCCTGCTGCGGCCGCCTGTAGCGCGGTCCCATAATACCCACCCTGGGCGTTAACATCTGGCCCATTCTTTAGGAGAAACAGCACAACCTCTTCCAGTCCGTGTAAAGCTGCCCAGTATAATGGTAGTGGCTCCTTCTTCCCGTAAGGCAACCATTGCTGTCCGTTGCGGTCTAGATCTTGCGCATACGCAGAATCAGGGTTCGAATCACCAAAAATTTCAAACCATATTGGATATGGCGTGCGCTTTATACCACACAATTTCGATGCCAGGGATATAAGGTCGTCTTCTGCGATTTTGCCGGCTTCCCTAAAATGAGTGATCCAATAGTTCGCAGAGTAGCCCAAGAAAACGTGCTTGTCTGAGAACATTTTGAGAAACCTTGCTCGCTTAAACCTCGCCATCTTCTGCTCGTAATCTATACCATAAAAATAATTTGGAACTTCAGATAGCGGCCCTCCCTTGAATTCGTCAAAGCATAGGTGTGTAATGCAGATCTTTGCGAGAACATTATGGGATGTCTGCAGGTCGAACGAATGTCGCCATCCGCTGGACTCGAGCTCCTCAGCATTGCGTCTGATAAGGAATTCCTTTGCGGTCTGATGGATCAAGTAGATCCTTGAATCTACTATGCTCACAAATAGACCACAGAGGGTTCGGATCTGAATTTTTCGGTTTTCATCCCCCTCAAGTTCAAGGTCTTCGTACGATTTGGAATCTACTTGGATCTCAAGCGCCACATCCATTTCACTCAAAGTTAGCGGCCTGTGAGCAGCCAAAATGATGTGCAGAACCCTCCTTGCATGCTCCTTCTTGTTGCACTTTGTCAGCAACTGTTCGTACGCTTGTTCAACTGTTTCGGGTAGTTGCTCAATCAATTTCAGCAATTTTTTTTCTTTACAAGTTAGAGCACCTCGGATCTCCTCCCAGATCAACTTCAGCCATAGATAGGTCCGATTGGGTATCTCCAACAGCCTTCTCTCCAAGGATGATTGTACGCTTCCAGCAAGAGGTATTTCTTCCCCAAGCTGTGCCACCTTTGCTTTCACGACAAGACTGATTTCACCACTGATGGGATTTGACTCCTCTTCACCAGCCAATCGAGTGGTAGGAATATGTTTGGTCAGTTGGAAGAACTGCAGCTCTATCTGACGATATGGCCGGCTTGTTACGAGGAACTTTAGCCTCGATCCTGCACTAGACTGGCTTGTAGACTCAATGTAGAAGTCCTGCAGTCTTCCGATGATTTTGTCCCTGTCATCTTGCCTGCACTCATCTAGAGCATCTAGAATGTATACGATCGGTCCTGCTTGAGGATCTGTTGCTGCATCCAAGAAAAGTCGCCATAGACTTTCGAACTCGGTCACCAGCCTTTCTCCATTCTTTTCCACGGCAGAAACAGCGTATTTGCGGAAAAGTGAGTCATTAATGCAGAAGAGCTGATGTAGGAGAGCGCATATCGCTTGACATGCACTGTTCTGTTCATCGTTGTCTTTGAAGAAGAAGTGAAGTGTTGGGAAAGATTCCCCACTGGCTGCCCTCTCATCTACTAGCGCTCTTGATAAGACGGATTTTCCGCAGCCTGGATCAGCTGTGAGCCAAAGAAGGCCATTCTTATCGCTGTCTCTCCATCTGATATAAGTTGGATGATCCAGGAACCACGCACAGGTCTTTGGGACACGGACTGGGTTGATTTCCTTGAAGGCCTGGTAGTTTGATGTCTTGAAGAGGTGGACTTCTGGGACTTCACTTGCTTTGTCAGCTTACGAGCTAAGTAGAGTCTACAATATATCCAAATAAGCAAATCTTGCTTACCACTCTTCTGGTTGTTGATCCCAACGAACAAGCTCGAGTTGGTCGCCGATATATGACTGATGTTCTGCGATACAGTGTTCGAGTTCTCATCTCTGCTCATGCCCGAAGCAGCCGATCGCTCGCTCTCCGCCATGACCAGATGTAAACACCTCAATTAACCCGCAGAGCTATTATCCGGGTAGCATCCGTGATGACTTATTGTGACAACAAATTCAAGCTACAAGGCTAGATTTGAAGGGTTCCCTGGATTTTGCACTGAGGTGGGGCCACAAGTCCAGTTGGGTTTTTGGTGCGCCCCACCTTAGTGCCCCCAGCCATCTTGATACCCGATGTGTACATTTAGCATATCACTCAAATAAAGGAAGTCTATATTTTGCATCCCACGAGAAGAGATTCGGTCGCCCTCGCTGGAATTTGAGGCGCTACCACTACTGCTTCGCATAAGACAACAACTTGTTGGGGCTCGGCATTGCTTGCCAAGCCTACCAAGGCCCAGCGGCATATCGACCCTCGTTTGATCCCGTCAAGCAAATCGCTTGAATGAAACGAATCGAACTGATTGAATTGTCTGAATCAACTGGCTAGAATCTGTCTTGAATTGCTCTTGAAAATCGAGCTAAATAGGAAGGAAATGGGGCTCAAAATGGCCGATGGAGAGCCTGAGGCGCAGACTGAGGCGCAGGTTCGACAGGTCCATTGAAAGGCTCTTCAGCTTTCAGTTTTCTGTGCCAGTCAGGTTACTGGTATCGAATTAGCCGACATTTCCTGGCACAACTTGTGTTTTGCTTATGCTTTTGTAGCCTATCTCTGTCGATCTTTTTCCACGGGATATATTCTCCTGTAATGCTTCAAGGGACAGAGAAACCCTATTGGGGGGAGGGAAGGCTGGTTTTCGGAGCACAAACCAGAAGGACGCCCGGCCAGCATATAGACCCAGATAGGCATCTTTCCAAATTGCTCCGCAGCCATTGCCGGATGCCTATAACGCGGAGATATCTTTATCTCACGCGCGTTGTAGAGCCTTGGCGAAGCCTTGGCGCTGCGGCCTCATTATGTCTGTATTTGCAACTTCTAGATTCAGAGTCATTACAGCCCACTACAACAAGGATACCTTTGCTACCAACGAGCCCACAGCGTGGGCTGCGTAAGGTCCGGGTTGGGCTGGTCCCCGGGGGGGGTGGGATCGGGCCGGGGGACCTGCAGAGCTTTGGGTCCCACTCTCCTCCCGGCCCAACCCGGCCCTCTACGCAGCCTACCGAGGTCCCATTATTCCCGGCATCTAGCTTCGGTCCGCATTCTCCGGGACGCTTTTAGGGATCACCCAGCGATGAGATAGGATTGGCGGGCTCAAATGATGCGAACGTCTCGAGCGACAGGCTTTCCGTCCTGCGTTCTCGTCATGAGTGACACCTAGCTCGTATACGACTGGCGGCTTCTCGAGCACCGCATCCAAGCCACGCCCGCAGTTGCTTTAAGTACGAGCAGTGCCCCACATCTCCCTTCCTGGCCAAAACAGTCGCGACGTCTCGAAGATCTCGTCCGCAAATGTTTCAATGAGGGTCACAGGGCGACTTAAACCAGGTTATCTGCTCAAATTCCTTGCAAAACCCTCAGCAGTCTCTTCTGAGATCAATACCAACATCGTCAGGAAATGTGAAAATGGATCCCCTGAGTGTTGCTGCCAGCATCACAAGCATTACTGCTGTTGCTCTGCACAGTATTAGGAAGTTGACGGAGTTCGTTGACCAAATCTCTGATGCACCAAATGCTGTCCAAGCAATTTTCGCAGGATCTCAAGGCAGTTGACGCCGTTCTCAGCACCCTCGAGACCACAGTCAAAGACCAAGCTCACGTTGCCGACGAGCTCAAAATTTGGATTGAAAATACCAAGGTAGCCCTCGCTGTGGAGAGTTGTGGAAAAGCATGCGATGTCTTCGAAAAGACCGTCACACATTGGATGAGGCATTCGACAGAGACGAAGACCTTTTGGTGGGACAAGGTTAGAGTGGGCTACTTCGGAGAAGCGAAAATCAAGGTCTTCACTTCCAGATTGGAAACGAGCAAAGCCACTGTCAGCATGGCGCTAGGAATGGCCACGTTGTGCGTGCTCCCATCAGAGTGTCCACATACACGCAGTAATGAATAAGCTGACTTCAACACCAGTATCAGCAACTATAGCCAAATGCAGACTACCGAGGAAATAAAGCATGCCTTACTTCCGGTTTTAACTACTAAGGAAAATGAGCTCACGCGAGAAGAACAAAATGCTGATCGACAAATCAACGAAATTGGCAAGCAGTTGCATCAGCTCTCGGTGGTCGGACACCTTGAAGAGACCCATGACAGTGAAGTGGAAAAGACCAAGTCGGAGTTAGTTGCCGAAATCCAACAATATCGAACTCTCCTGGATGGCTTCAAGGAGGTGTGCGGCGCAACAAGATCCTGGACGCGCTACGAACGGACTGGACAAAACATCCAAGATGTGAAGATGAAAGAGAGCCAGTTGTTGGTAGGCATGTTCAACGTCCAGACCAAAGACCGCGGCATCAAGCAGAACCTTAAAAACATCGATGCCGTTGCCTCTAGTGGCATTGTCGGGATAGCAGAAGGTGTGGACGTGAATGCGTTCTTGCGAGGCGCGCAGAGCAGCCGCAAATCAGAACAGTAATGCATCTCAGAATAGCGAAGATTGCTCGACCGAGGAAATTTCGTCTTTCGAACATTCCTACACATTGACCAGCGTCAGTAATCTGGCCTCGGTGCTTCAATTCCAGGGACAGTACGAGACGGCGGAGGAGATGAATCGACGGGCACCGGCAGGGCGGCAGAAGGTCCGCGGCATCGAGCATCCTGACACATTGACCATCGTCTTCTGCCTCGCCCGTCTTTTTTCTCTCAAAATCGATCTGATCGAGCATCAAAAATCTACCAGAGAGCCTTATCTGGGGAACCGACAGACCTTAGGATCAACACATCCCACAGCATTGGCCTGTTCCAGGCATTACGTTTCTTCACTACAAGAGATGGAAATTAATAGAAGATAAGAAGTTTATTTATGGATCTAGTGCATCTGTCAGACAGCCTGCGCCACAGCCTGCGCCTCAGGCTCTCCATCGGCCAATTTGAGCCAATCTCCGGTCTCTTTTGGCTCGATTTTCAAGAGCAATTCTACATAGATTCTGATTAGGCAGTTGATTTGGTCCAATTTCAATCAATTCATTCAATTCTACAGCCATTATCAAGAGTTTTCTACATAAATGCTTGACAGAATGTCCTGTCCGAAAAAAGCCTTTTCGTCGTCACTGAACTACTAGCAATTGTGAGAAATGGCCGAAACAGTATGGGATAAAGAGATCGATGTACCTGAAAAGATGATTCAGTATGTTGATGATAATGTCTCAGCAAGTAAGCTGCCGCTTCCACCCTGACCTACTTCTGGTCTTCCTAGTCAACCAGTCGCCAATCGCTAAATCGTCGAGCCCCGCGTTGTCGACTCAACGAGTCAGAGAACTGTCAACTCGTCAAGTCGTCAAATCGTCGATCCGCTGTCCAATGCAGCTTTGAGCTTGCCTCGACTCACATGCTTATCTCGATAGTGAGCGATCGACCAACAGAGACAATGACTGATCGGTTGTCGTTAGGGCTTCCCCAAGGTTCCCAGGTGAGAGGGATCTTCCCATACGGAGCCAGCTACTGGACCCGTACGGCTGAGATCCAGACAGAGCAATTGGACGGATCCCCGTTGTCCTTCTTCCTGAAGGTATCACACAAAGACGTTGGGAAGGGTATGATGTCTGGTGAGTTGGTCTCGATGACAGCACTCCACGACACGGTTCCGGATCTCGTTCCAACTCCGGTAGCTTGGGGCACATATGCTTCCGATCCCAGCATACATTTCTTCCTTTGCAGCTTCCATGACATGACGGACAAGATTCCAGATGTTCAAAAGTTCACCTCAAAAGTTGCCGAGCTTCACAGGAAGAGCGTGTCTCCCAATGGTAAATACGGCTTTCCGGTGCCGACTTATCAAGGCAGGATCCCTCAAGAGACCGCCTGGGCAGATACCTGGGAACAGTTTTTCACCAACTCGATGAAGCGTATAATGGCAGTGGAGGAAGAATCGCAGGGTGCTGATCCGGATATGCAACGCCTCAAGGATGCGTTGATCGATAAAGTCATTCCTCGACTGCTTCGACCCTTGGAAACAGGAGGTCGGCAAATCCGGCCTTGTCTTGTGCATAGTGATCTGTGGGATGGCAACACGTCAACCGATGTCGCAACTGACTTGCCTATAATATTCGACGCCCCATGCCTCTACGCTCACAATGAATATGAGCTTGCACCATGGCGGCCTACTCGACACAAGATTGGGAACCTCTATGTTAGAGCATATCACACATACTTCCCAGTGTCTGCCCCAGAAGAAGACCATGATGATCGGAACGCTCTGTATTGCATGTAAGTTGAATGAGTGCAATGCTCCGTCTGGGTCGCTATGCCTTCGATTCCATCGCTCATAAAGTTTTTCAATCCGTTCATCCGTCATCAAAGTTGCTACTCCGTTGGATTTTTCGATCCGTTGGTTCGGCAGTCCGTTGTATTGTGACTCTACGATCCATGGATTTGTCTCTTTGTCACGCTGCCACTTGATCAACCTGTCACTTCTGCACTTCATCACATTACTAGTTCGTCGAATTATTAGATCTGTCATGTTGTTGCCTTCTTAATCACAACCTCCTCAACTTGCCAGATTGCCATGTCTTCAAGCTAGGAGGTGGCTCGGCTGAGTGAAAATGGACACTGATACCTTACCTTATCACATGCAGTCGTTTCAACATGTGTTCATCGGCACTGTACCCGGGTAATCATCGATTTAGACCGAAGGGTTTTGAATGGGTATTCTGGTGCTTGGTGATTTTTGGAGGAGGGGTTCTGGGGACTATTGGATGGACTTTTCCCGAGACGGCGAGAAACGTGGTGGGAAACGGAAGCGTGCAGGCGACAGGCTGGGGAAGGACTTGGTGGAGTGTTCTACGTCTATGTTGGGGCGAGAGGCGGATGAGAGTAGGCCGGGTTGAGGATGCCAATTCTGGTGGTGATGGTCAGAGGGATTCCGATTCTGAGAGGAAGAGGAGAGTAAAGATTCCTAACCCCTTGTCCTGTCTACGAATCCTCTTCTGGAAAGATACTTCTCTTGTTCTGTGGATGAGCGCTTCATTCTATGCCGTCTACTACTGCATCCAGGCTTCTATCCCATCAACCTACAAGCAAATCTATCACTTCAACGAGCTGGAAATCGGACTTGCATATCTTACCGGAGGGGCCGGTGTGATACTTGGAGGATACACGAACGGGAAAATGATGGACAGCAACTACAAGATCACCGCCAAAAAGATCGGACACACCGTCGACGAAGTTTCCGGCGACGATCTAAAACACTTCCCAATCGAACGAGCACGAGCCCGTGGCTCCTGGTACCTCCTGATGATCTCCACCTGCACGCTAATCGGCTACGGATGGGCTCTCGAAAAACACGCCCACGAGAGCATCCCCCTCATCCTCCAATTCCTGCTCGGTTTTCTCTGCACGTGCTTTAATCAGACCTTCAGCGCTTTACTCGTCGACATATTCCCCGCAAGTCCCAGCACGGCTGCCGCTTCGGGCAACATCACGCGCTGCGCATTATCAGCATTGGCCGTTGCGGTCATGCAGCCTCTTCTGGACGGAATGGGCCGAGGATGGTTTTTTACCTTCTTGGGCATCCTGAGCGGCGTTGGTGGTGTGGCTGCCGTATGGGCCATCCAGGCCTGGGGAACGAGATGGCGAGGTCGGAGGATATCAGATCATACGAAAGCTCGTGGTGAGGACGTTCCTGGGGGGCTGGGATCCACTTCTTAAAAACTTCAATTCAACGTCATAAAAGCGGATTGGAACAACTATAACCCCTCACGAATGAAACAATCACAGCACCTACTAGGCTGGCCTCCTCCAAGGTGACATATCGTTGTAATACCGGTGTAGAGGTGATATAGACATGATATGATATTGATATCAAGATGCAAAATAATATAACACCGAAGTGCTATGCTTTTATCTTAATATATTCTATTATAGTTCAAATTATATTAAGATATTTCAAGATTACAACGATCTAATATTGATATTATATTAAGAAGACTTTTTTCTCGAGTATAGTCAGTGCGGCATTAGTATACCTCCTTTTTACCTATGGAGTAATGCCTGTTGCACAACAGGCAACTGGAAAACAATCAGTGGTGTGTAAGTATGTTGATTCCGTACCGGCCTAAGGCCGGTACTTGGCCTATGGCCACTAGCTAAGGTGGGCAGGAGGCATTCTGCTCTGATACAATGCAGTCTAACAATGCCTCTCCTTATCAGTTGTCTCCTGTCTTTCTCAAGGTCTCTTTCCGGGCTCTCTGGGACTTGGACACGGTAAACCGATTGTCAATCTACCCCAGCTCTTGAGCCGTCGATTTCACCGGCGGCAGCGGTCTACGAGATCTTACACGAGCACTTTTGGAGCTTGCAGCCCTGCGAGGAGACCCGCTCAAAAGATAACGTCTTTTAAGCCATGTATTTCTATAGAGAGAGCATAAGCAATACATTACTTCAAGCTAAAGTAGCCAGCATTGTGTGATTGAGGAACTGGTGCAGCAGGAGAAAGGGGGAGCCTTCTAAGCGGCGCGAGAAAGAGGGGTAAAGAACACATAGGAAGAGCAAGAGACAGAAAAGCAGAGATGACGGAGGAGAAAGAAGAGCAGCCGAATTGTTGGTACCAGGGTAAAGCAACAGAAGGGGAGGCCAAACCCGACCTGGCAACGCACCAGAACCGACGTTAGGTTTGGCATTGTGATTGTGATGGCGGAATGCCAAGCTTCCGCCCCCGGCAGGTGAAGCGCTTGGATAGACCGCCACTATTGGTCGGGATGGCTCCTACTATCTACATTCCCATTGAAGCTCGTATTATTTCCATAGTTGTGGTATTCGCCTAGGCCTTTTCTGTCGCAGCATGGCCACCTGGGTTTACCCACCAATTGCCCCAGACCAGCTCAAAATCAAAGAGGAAGAGTCGTTGGTAAAATTCGACCGGAGCAGCGCACAGCTTTCCTTTTCCTTGCTGACCCCATCCTAGGCAAGAGAACTTCAGTGGCTTCTCGAATCTCTGCAAGATTCATTAGTATCCCTCAAAGAGGGTCTGGAGGAATGTGTCGCGCTTCTGGCGCGCAAGGAGCCTGGCTCGACACTCGTGCTTTCGTCGTTGCGCTCTGAAAGCGTCAAAGGTTTTGTGACTAGGATTGGGACCAAGATTGTGAAAGGGGTGAGATTATTGCCATTCCTTACCCACTCCAATCTCTTCGGGCTGTCTATATCTCTACCTTTGGACCTTGAACGTTGTAGCCACAATTAGCTTTCTTCTTCATCTCTCTCGCGGCATCGATCCCTCACCACAGCTCGAGTGATTGTTTCCATCTCATTCGCTGACTGATTTACTTACATCACACTCTCAGGACATCAACCTCCGCCTTTCCTCCCTCGCCCCCAACGTCCCCCGCGGCACACCCACCTACCCCTCAACCCGCTACTCCCTCGCCCAACCAAACCCCGATTCCCCAACCCCGGACCTAACTCTGACCCCCCTCCTCAACCTAGCAAATCATCTCAGCGCCTCACTTGACCTAATCGACATCACCCGCTGGACCGGCCAATCTACCTCCGCCCCCTTCATCTCCAGCCAACTGCACCTCCTATCCTCTCACCTCAGCTCCGCACGCGCCTGTCTCAAAGGGCCCAGTCCCACCTCCTCCCTGGAAGAGTCCGACTGGCCCCACACCAGCCTCCCACCCTCGCTCTTCCACCCCGCGCTAAACCCACACCTCTCCCTCGACTTCACCATCCACGACGCCTCCCTCGTCCTGACCATCCGCACCCTAACACCCACCAGCAACGCCAACACCCCCCGCACCCCCGCCGGCGGTACCTCCTCCACCTCGGACTTCTCCTCCACCCTCTCCGGCTTCAGCCTCCGAGACCGCCTCTTCGGCCTCGCCGGTGGCGGACATAAACCCCCCACGCACGATGAGATGGGCGAGGTTTTCCACTGGCGCGGGAGGGAGGAGGTCAATGTGAGAGAGAAGGTTCGGGTCGAGAGTGCGGATCCGAGTCTGATGAGCGTGGCGGCTAAGTTGAGTGCGTTGGAACATGAGGTTAGGAGGTGGAGGTTTAATTTGGGGATTGTGATGGGTGGGGAGGAGGGGGAGGAAGAAGATGGAGAGGAGGAGGGGGAGGATCGGTGAGTGAGGATCATTGTTCTAGTGCGAGGAGGCGTTGGGGGAGGGCGCTGTGAAGGAGGATACTTTGTAGTGTGATTGCGTGTCTTGATTCTTATGCATGTATTTCTCCATGTACAATATCCCTCGTCACGGCCGCTATCTATCGCCTTGCTGCGCCTGGGCCTCTTCCCTCTCACCGTCATCTCCAACATGCAACGAGCAGATAGCGCGTCTCGATATCCGGATCTCTCATTCATTGCTGCAAGCAACTCTTCTTTCCCAGATAGCCATGCGCCGGTCATGTTCTACAGCTGTGCTAATCTTCTATACCCCCTACCATAGGCCACAAGCATCAACCATAAACTTCAACCCCCTCATCACCCTCCCCACCCTCTCCTCACCCACCTCAAAAACTTCTTCGGCAATCCCCCCCCACCCGTCCCTCCCTCACATCTCTCTCTCTCCCACCCTCTGAACCC
>JAABUK010012485.1_pt1 | contig 10807 bp, 12 predicted proteins | sample 5559141 | NCBI WGS metagenome assembly JAABUK01 (sample SAMN10711869, study PRJNA513367) | rock metagenome | isolation source: Antarctica rocks | place: Antarctica: Victoria Land, Pudding Butte nord | collected 2016-01-03
ATGCAGGGAAGCAACACATGGAGCAGGTCAAGGTATGAGGTATGGATGTGGACATTAGGCAGTGTGTGTTGTCTAGAATGCTGCTGTGTGCAGCGGCATCTCAGCACCTAGCCCTGGTTTTAAGTCAGTGCAATGCATTGTACGGAGCTGCTACTTACTGCAAAGCGCTCAAAGTAGATCCCAGTCTTGCCTTGCTTCTTGATGTTGCCTTTTCTCAACACAGTCCTTGGAAACCTGCCGCAAAGACTTTGTGATAAGGGGTAAATGGCAGACAGTGTCTACAACCTCGCTGATTTGATCAGCTTTCAAGAGAAAGGAATCAACAGCAGGTGCTCTATAGGCAAAGTGTCTGGACAAGGGGCAGCAGAATGCAGCTTTACAGAGAGAATGACAGCACCAAAAGGCAGATTGACAGGAGCACGGGAATACGGAGCTGACCTGATCATTGTCCAAGTCCCTGCTGAGACTTCCAACAGCGTCAACCTGCAGACATCACAAGCTGAGTGGCCTTGCACCATGATCAGCATGATGTGCAACTCGAGTGACATGCAGACAAAATGTCATTGCATACTTGTGTGCTCTTGAGCGCATATGGCATGGCATCTCCCAGCACGGGCTCACAGACAGGAAGGACATCCATCTGTTATTGAACGTGCTGATCACAGCTGCATCTGAAACTGATATGAAGCACCGTACAACATATACCAGACATACACATCGGCGATGCTGACAGGTGCAGACAGACAACATGTTGACGCTGTTCATCTGGCAAAGACCCCGTGCAAAATATGAGGCTGACCTGAAGACTGCCAAGTCATGCGTGGTCTGGAACTGGTAGACGTGGCCTCTCTCTTCTGACAGCACCACTGTGAGAATGCTTGGATTCATCTCATCCTCCTTCATATCAATCACATCAGAAACCTGCAGCATGTGCATACATCATTAGTCCCAGAAATGTCAACATCAAGCTGGTGCACCTGTCCGTCTACATCAGCAGGCTGTCAATGGTGCGGGGCATATTGCATGCAGCAACACTGGTGTCGGGCAGCAGAGTGCGTCCAAAGGCATGTACATTGGCCTGACTGACCTGATATGATGATCTGATGCTGTCATTGATGATGTCATTAACATTACCGCGCTTCACATCCAGCTGGATCAGTGTCATTGCAGGGTCTCCCTCTAGCACTTTCTACAGCAGCAGCATCCAAGTCAGCGTGCTCACTGCTGTCAGCTTGCCAGAAACGGCTTGGCAATGGCTGCATCTGTCACAGAAAGTGTTCTTTCTTGCCTTGGAAAACGGCCAGAGTTTGTTCTTCCTGCTCATGCTGGCATCTGAGCTTCTGGGACTTGAAGACTCAGATGCTGTCCTTCCCAAGCCTAGCGCTTTGGTGAAGCTTGATGACAGTAATGGCGACAAGGCTGAGCCTACTGTCACTCCTTCACTGACACTGCAGACAGCAGTCGCCATGTATTGCATAGGCTGGCTGTGACGCTCTAGCGGTGGTAGGTGCTGATGCTCTTGCGACAGGGCAAGTGACTTTGAGGGCATAAAGAGTGCTAGTCACCCTCGGTGAGCCTGACTGTTGTTTATATACTACACGCAAACTCACCTGAAACAGAAGAAGTAGTGAGCCGTGAGCCCCTTCTTGCCAAGAACCCCCAGAACCATCTTGTTTGCGCTGGGAGACTAAGTTGCAGCTACTAGTCACCACAACAAGGTGGTCAAATGCTTTTTGTCGACTATCGGCGTGTCAGATCTCTGCGCAGATCATAGTTGTGGTGGTCGATGCGGGCGCGTTGCAGGGAACGCCGCGCAGCGTCCGTGACTATACTCCATTTGGTCACGTTGTGACAGCATGACTATTCCGCCAGGTATTTGCCTGACCTAACTCCGCCAGCGCTCCGAGCAAAACTGAATATGAAGCGTCACGAAGGACTGAATCCTCTTGCACGGCGCCATAACTGCGGGCTTTCGCATGCAGCCAGATACTGCGTCGTCCTCTTGCATCGGAGTCAGCAGGTAGAAAACACAGGTTTGGTCGGTGCTAGGTCGCACACTGTTGCTTGGCAGCAACTGCGCAGGCTCTCAAGATCGATTTGATCACAAGTCTTGGGTGCCTTGGGTGGGCAAGTCTGCTCTGAGTGTTCGCGATTCAGGCATCCCGGAAGCCATCAACATGCAGGCACAGAGCTCCGCATTGCCAAGACTGATAAGCTTCGTAGCTCACGTGAGCAGCCTGATACTGCAGCATCAGCTGCTGATCAGTCATGGCATTTTGCAAGAGGCTGTAGGCTGACATCATTGCCAGAAATGCACCTCATCAATCAGACTTTCGAGCAGCAACATGTCACATGCATCAAATGTTAGATGACAACAGCAGGTATGAAGTGCAAATGATGCCCATGATGTGACGGTTTGAGCCAAGTTGGAAGCCATGTTGAACAGCAGCTGTTGTCATTGTGCGCACATGTCACACTGGCTACATGCATGTGGGCTATCTGTACATGGAACACGTTTCACTTTGCAGACTATCAAAACAGCTATGAGGTCACTTGGCATGACACTGAATGGAATAGAACACATGACAAGCAGTGTCGGTCTGTGTCAATCTATTCAATACCTATGCATAAATAATCAAATAAAGACAATAAGCAATCAGGGACAATCATTATGATCAAGCATCATTCAAGCAATCAAAGAGTCAAGGCCAAGTTTCTCTGGCAACAATCATACTGACATCATCCATCCTGCTGTTGACTACAACCCCTGCCAAGTGTCTGAGCCTACAAGAATACAAATATGCCAATGGCTGCAGAACAATGCTAAAATAAGCATTTTCATACCAGTCGACTTGGACTTTACTGATGGGCTGTAGCAGACTTGCCAGCCAGCAGCTACAGTACACTGCCCTTCGAAACTCCAGCAATGCACACAGCCCTTGCTGCACATGAGAGCAGGCCAGCATACAGCTGCTTATGCTCAGCATCAGACTTTCACTTCTCAGTTTGTGACCTTCATCCGGCCAGTCAGACCTGTGAATTGACATGCAGCATCCACAAGTGAGCTGTGAGCACCTGCATGTAAATGCCATCTCTGACCAATTGAACCAAATAGCTATATTTCGTCTTGCTACATTGGCATAGCTACAGAGCATCCAGTCAGACTCCTTCAGTCCAACAAGAGTCCATGGCCGCATTGGTGCAGCTCAGTGTGCACATCTTGTGTCTCTTGTGGCTTGATAATGCATCAGCATCAGGCAAGCTAGCTGTTACATTTATGCACACAAGTCAATTGCATTCCCTGCAGCGGCAGTCAAACACTGTGCAAGACATGGAGAGCATGACCCTACCTGACAGCCTTCTAGGTAGAAGTCAGTGCTGTCCACAGCAGTGCACAGCCAAATGTACCAACATGCCACTCAACATATATCCTTCTGCCCAAGCCTTAACACTCTATTTTATACAGAGCAATTTGAGCCTGGAGCACGTGTAGATGCTGCAGCAAATTCTCTGGCTGCTAAGCTCAGCAGAACTCTGGGTGAACCAGCAAAGATCTCTTCACTGCCTTGATTTCAACTGCAGGTACAGGGACTACAGATGCTGGCACATAGACCACCTGCTCTGCTGGCTGAGCTTGTGTCGCAACCATCTTGCTGCCTGAGGCATGCTGTGGCCGAGTGTTTGGACTGAGAAGCTCAGGCAGTGTGAAGCATCTGGCTGGCTGATTGGTGCAACCTGGCAGCGGCTGAAGCACCCGAACAGCTTGTGCTGGCTCCATTGCCGTTGCTGCTGCTGGTGTTGATGATGTTGCAGGCAGCACAGAATATGTGATGCCAGTGCTGGGTGGCTGGACTGAGGACTCAGACCGCACCAGGTTTGTGGGGAGGCTTGGTGCTCGTGTAGGGGTGGTCCGAGCAAGTGTCTTCATTAGAGACTTGCGCCTGTCACTGCTGCCTTTTGGCCCCTTCCCAGCCTGCCCTTCATTGCCGAGCTGCCTGTTGCTAGCAGCCTGCATCCTTCCTGCAGACTGCCTTGCATCAGCCAGCTGTTGTTTCTGACTGGCAGCCTTCTGTCCGTCTCTGGCTGCTAGACTAGCCCTTGCAATGTTGGTGCCAACAGCAGCAGCACTGCTTTGTTGGACAGCAGCGACACCAACATCAGGTGGTAAGGCACCATGAACGGCACCTCTGCAAGCAGGCTGGCTGCTGCTACTTCTGTTGCGCCTGTCACACTGTGTCTCTGCTGCTGGGACTGCCTGTAGCTGGCCTTGACCTGTGTCACTGCAGCATGCTGGGCTGCTGCTCCTCTTCACTGCAGACCTTCTGACACTGAAGTGCGTGTCTGACCTGCTTCCCATGGCCACCCAATGCCCAACGCCTTCTGTATAAGTGTAGGCCTGAGGGCTGTTTTGGCGCATCTGCTCTGGGATGCCATTTCTGGAGCAGCCATTATCAGCAGCCCTTGCTTGCATCTGGCCAAATCGGTTGCCATTCTCTGAGCACTCTGCAAGGGAGGCTGCAGGGCTTTCTATGTCTTGCAACCCCTCAGCCCTGGAACCTGAAAGGTGGACTGCAACACTCTCTGCCCTTGTCAAGGGGAAGGGCAAAGGCTGCTGAGACAACTTGCAAGGGCTTGCAGGCGCTGCCAGGTCAGGTATGGAGCTGTCCAAGAAGCTGTGCAACAAGAATGACCTGCAAACATGCCTACAGTTGAAGTTTGCCTGATAGGGCTGCTGATCTGGTAATGTGTGTCTGTATCAACCTTTCATGAGCCAGGCAACCCAAGCAGATCAGCAATCAACACCTGTGACATGCTCCAAAGATGCAGCAAAGGTAAAAGATGAGGTCATGCTCAAATAGCACACAAGAACCAAGGGGTCATGCTCAGAAAACAAGCGCCCAACACCATGACTGCTGTGCAACGGGCTGATGAGAATGCAGCTGTTGGTCAGGCAGTTTGCAGACAAACTGTGCAAAGGGTGAGTCGGGCTAAATGGGTGTGGTCAGAGACCACTTGCTAAGGTCCAGCAGTCAAGCCAGGAAGGACTAGTTGCATATTTGCATATTATCGTTGATTGCTGACACTTTACACCAGCTATGAAGCTTCAAGCAATTCACAATGGGTCGAGATGGGAACAAGCTTTGCTGTGACTCTGACCTGTTACCAAGGTCACCTAGATCTCCTGAAGAGCTCCGCTGTGGCTCGTTGTGCCTCATCTGCGCTTGCTTCAGGCTCATCTCTAGCCAGGGATAGAAGGCGCAAATGAGTAGGTGCCGGGCCCTATGCTCATGTGCTTGCTGCTGAGCCCCCACCACCTGCCACAACATAACCAACCTTGTCTCATTGATACATATCTTGCCTTCAAGTGAACGCAGATAGGATGAATCATAGGCAGCTTTGCACACCACAAAGCATTTTGCATTTACTTACAGGAAGTTCATGTGCGTTTCCTGTTGTGCGGAAAGTCCATTTTGTCTGAATTACAGGCTTGGCTTGCGCCCAGTCTTGACATGCAAGCAAGCGAGCGCAAACATGCGCATGAGATGCCCTTACAGACAGCAACTCAATTATTCTTTGCACCTGCAGGATCTGCTGATTGGCCTCTGCCTTGAGCTCATGCTGCTGAAACAGCAGCGCCACAGCTTGACCGGTCACCATCTGCCAGGCTTTCAAAGCCCTCGCCAGCAGGCTGGCAGCATATTGCGTAGCAGCTTTGGCATGTTTCTGTGCCTTGCCACAGTCATTTGGCAAGCTGCAACTGCTGCTGTTTTCAAGAGGTGTCTGCTGATCATCTCTACCAAGAGGGTCAGCCTGTCTGTGGCTCAGCATCTGCTCGCCATGATGTGAAGTGAGAGTGAGCAACTTCACATCAAGGTCCTGTGCACAGCTCTCAAGCCTTTGCTGGTAGGCAGCATTGGGTTGCCAAAGCAGGTTGGCAACAGGCTGGCCAGTGCTAACTTGGTCAGAAGGTGTGTCGTGGAGAAGGTTGCCGGCGGCGGCTTGACAGCCCTTTCTGACGGCTCTCTCAGCAGATGCCAATGCAGCCTGCTGGGAATGCGCTCTGCGGCGCGCCATGTATATGACGACGGCATGCCAGCCCTGCACCGCCTTCTGCAGGAGAGTAACATCCAGATGATGAACTGTGGCCAGACTGCAGCTCCTCAACGCTTCTAAATTGTTATCCAGACGATGAACTGTGGGCAGACTGCAGCTCCTCAACGCTTCTGCATGTTCCCCCTGTGCCGCATGAAAAGCCACTGCTGCCCTGCTGCTGCTGAGCAACAGCTGACGCCAGGCATCAAGGACAGCTCCTTTCTGTTGACCCTGAAGGGTTAAAGGTGACACAGGTCAGCATACTTTGCAGGTCTGTGAGACCACTGAGGATCCAACGCAGTGAGCAGTAACTATCGTCAGTCTCACCTGTCTGATAGCAGTATGCTCTATGAGCAAGAACCTCAGCAGGCCTGCTCTTCTAGCCGAAGCAGCCCAAGCCTCCAGGCAGTGTCCAAGCAGGACTGCATCAGCTTCATGCTTGTGTAGGACCAGCTGGTACCAGCCTTGTATCATGGCCTGCATCTTGCGCATCATGCTGGCATCCTGCAGTCATATCTGGAGCGCTTATTAAGCATCAACAACAGAAGAGTGATCACGCTGCTTTGTTGCAAAGGCAGGGACGAAATTTGTGCTTGCTGATGACTTTGGCTGATGGTTTGGTTTTGATTATGAGGACAGACCTTTCTAAGGCTGTCAACATGAACAGAGTGACTGTTTTCAAGGACATTGTGACTTTCCAGGACGCTCTTTGCTTCATCTCGACCATCGCGTGACATGGACATTATATTGGTTTACAACTCCCTTATGGGCAAAGGGTACAGGCACACACCTGCAAGGTCAATGTTGCAGCATGATGCTGCATGAGTAACGTCCTCCACTGTGCCAGAAAGTGTTGCAGCACAGCACGCTGCCCTAATGCATGAGAGAGAACCCTTCGCTGCTGCCACAAAGACCACTTGGCCCAATGTACCAGGCCTGTTCCCCTTATCCATGTACAGTGATGCTCACAAGCTGCGACCTGAAAGCAGACAACAGAGGTCTCAATGCAGATCTCAATGCAGATCTCAATGCATATCTCAATGCAGATCTCAATGCATATCTCAATGCAGAAATGTCGATGCACAAGTCAGGCACAAACCCAACACTAACATGCATGCAGACAGCTAAAGTAGCAGCCTTCACACAATGACACCAGAATTGTTGGTAGATGCACAGTCATGACGCAGATGCTTGAGACGATACTGCTTTGGTAAGGAGTGACTTTTGCAAGGCATGACAAAGGTTCCAGAATCATTTTCATTTTTCATTTTATAACCTACAGTCTGGGGTGTGGAGCCAGTTGTGGCTCATCAGACATCCTAGCTTGAAAGCACAGGTGTATGTGGTGTGCAACAAAACCAAGCTGGTGGGAGTTGTGTTCGAAAAAGAGCCTAATGTCCCGCTGTTGGTAGTTTGGGCCAAATAACGAAAAGTGCTGACCTCTAATGATGCTGTAAAAAGGGCAGTCAAAAAGAATCTGATGATGCTCCGGAGTACATTTGCAGCTTTCGAGTCCAGCCCTTAATGCTCCTTGCTGACTTGACTTGACTGTGCCATTGACATTGCGTTCAAGGTGAACTATGTCCATGGCTGCTTCATGCTTGTCGCAGGCATATGCACATCTGACACTGTGCTGATGCTGTTGGGCAACGCTCATCCCCACACTGTCTCTCCCAACGTTGTCACGTGAGTCTTCACCCTGTTTGGTGCACACTTGCAAGACTGATGATGCAAGACTTACCCATTGCTTCTGCTTGGTGGCTGAACACTGTGCATACTGCTGCCACAGCTGGAGGCATGTACGGGCCAGGCTGGCCCAATGGAACATGACAGCCAGCTCATGCATGCACTGCTGCTGCTTGGACACAGCACAGCCCCTGCAGGTTGCTGCAAATGTGTCAGCTTCCTGACCAGAACATTGACAGCTTGTTGACCAAAGAACTGCCAACTTGCAGTGCTCAGCATGAGAGCCAGCTCATGCATGCACTGCTGCTGCTTGGACACAGCACAACCCCTGCAGGTTGTTGCAAACATGTAGTGGCATATTGAAACCAAAGGTGCCATTTTGTTGACCAAGGAACTGCCAACTTGCAGTGGTCAGCATCACTGCAGAAGAACCACACTGTATTGAAGGCTCTAGGCTTGCCATGTTTCTGCCGGGACCTGTCATGTGTTGCATGTGATGCAATGGTAGGTCAACCCTAGTCTGATCACTCTTGACCAAACACAGGACATGTTTATCAAGTCAGCTTTGAAGCACCCAATCCCTTACAAGCAGAGCCTAGCCCAAGACCCTTGGCATCTCTGCAAATGAGATGGCTTGAATGGTTGTCTGTGCAGATGGTGTTTCAGGTTCACTAAGCCCTAAACCCTAACCCTTAATCCATGTATGCAGAATGGTGAAAGGATCGCGGACCTGTGGAGCCGTCGGAAGAGTGTGCGAAGCCTTTGCCTGGCTGCAGCTCTCCACATGGCATACTTGGTCTTGCGCAGCTGTGCATGTTGCTGAAGGGCATGCACAGCTGTGGCAGCCAGCAGCTGGCGGTGGCGAGCAGCTATAAGCATGCCTGAGGCCTGTCTGTACCACCAAAGCACCCAGCCCCTCAGTGCCTTGTGCAGAAACCTGCCATCAGCGTACAGATCTCACTTCATGTGTGCGCTTAAGTAGTGCACACTGCAGTGTATTGCATATCTGTCCTGCTCATGCACTCAGGACAGCTTGACAAATTGCAAATTTTGAAGCTGCAATCGTGAAAGCCACATCGTGCAGACGCCATGAATGTCTGCACAGCATCAGTCATGCCACAACCATAGAGCTTGCCAGCAGTTACATGGATGTGTCACATAAGGTGTGTGGCGTCTAGTGCAGGCACCAGTAGTACCAAGGCTATTGTTGTCAGCACAACAGTCATACCTACGCTCATAGTGGCTCAAAGCTGTGCAAAGCAGCAGGGGCTTCCTTTGCTGCCAAACCACAGCCTGCTTCCAGCTGCTGAAGGCAACAATCTTCAGCTGAACCCGATTGGAGGCAAGCAGGTGCCAAGCCTGCAACAGCCGCTGCAAGTACACCCTCTGCACTGTCTGGCTCATAAGCCTCCTGCTAGCTGCTTGTGCAGCAACCAAGCTGCGCCAAGCAGGGACTATGGCATGAAGCGTGCGCAATCCCCACCTATCTTGCAGAAGCTGAACCTGTAAAGAGCATGACCAGCCATTTGTGGTCGTCCAAACTGTTCTGGTGAAAGATTATGTGACTGAACCAGATTACCACGTATGCATGTATGTACAACAGCAGTATGGAGAGGCAAGACCAAATTGTGATACTGACAGCTGCTTTCATCAGCCAGCAGAGCTTCTGGGCAGACTAACAGCAATGTACAACAGACATTGAACTGAACAAGCAGCCTTGTCTGGTGATCAGCAAGGTAGTTGTCATCAATCAGTGTTCATATATGGCACAGATCTGCAGGTCTGACCTGCCATCGCAGAGCCAATTGTGACCGTCGGCCTTTATGTTTTGTTGTCATGTTGTGACACAAATGTTTTCTGTAGGGTCAAGCATGAGCAGCCTTGCATGTACTGCTGTCACAGTAGGCCAAAAGTTGTGTGTCCTACTTTACCTTGTAGGCTTGCTGTCTGGCCAGCTGCTGTTTGCTTCGGACCCTGGGCAGCCATTCTGAATGCCAGCAGTGCAGGGCATGCTGGGTCAGGTGCCTGCGCTGCAATGCTGCCGCAACAACCTGTTGACAGCGCTTGAAGACACACCACTGCTGCCAAGCCTGGAAAGCATGCTGTGCTCTGTGAATGTGACATCGGGCCCTGCGACAGATTCCAACATTGCAAATACTGTCCAAAACATTGTCACTGCATACAAATGTGCATGCCGACGGCTCAGAATATGCTGTACCATGCAATCCATGCCAGGCTTTTACTACACTGCTTGCTGCAAACACAGGATGCCTTGAGTTGGAGCATGGCGCAGTAGCAGCTGCATGCATGACACAGCAGTGTCACCTTAGCCCTTTCTGACAGGCCACAATGACCTTAGCTCCATCTACGGGGATCTGCTGCCGAACGTTATTCAGAAACTGGAGGTTGGGCTTCATGTGGCCGCCCCCCAGCCACCAGCCCCCCATACCCAGGGCTGTAGCTTGCTTCACTAGTGCACCAAAGCTCAATTCCTCTTCATCTACAAAGACTGGCACACTCACACCGCCATCAACAGACGCCTGCAAGCCACAACTTTCATTTTGATTCTTATGGTCGAACCTGAACCAGATGGAAGCCACAAGATTGAAATCGACTAGTTGTTTGGTTCGATTGGTTGATTAATTGTGCCTATCCCAGCCTGAGTCAGCTGCAAGGCACAAGATGATACTGAGCTCTGCATGAAAGTCTGTTACATCAGAATTGGCAAAGGAGGGACTGTAATAGATTGCAGCCACTGAGACGCAGACACTCTCCTGTGCAATGCAGCAACATGCTGCAGCTTGCAGCTGAGGCTTGTGGGCAATGCATGAATGCAAGCTGGGTCCAGACATTGAGCAAGTGCATATCAAGCAGCATGACAACCAGCAGAGCAAGCAACAGCGGTCATGGTAATCCTGTAAACCGAGCATGTGTTGGTATGCTGAATACGCTGACAAGATGCTCAAGCATGCAATGCTGCTGCTTTCCTGTGACTGTGCACGTTACACGCAACAGTGTCGCTGTGGAG
>JAABUK010012486.1_pt1 | contig 10807 bp, 9 predicted proteins | sample 5559141 | NCBI WGS metagenome assembly JAABUK01 (sample SAMN10711869, study PRJNA513367) | rock metagenome | isolation source: Antarctica rocks | place: Antarctica: Victoria Land, Pudding Butte nord | collected 2016-01-03
GGATTTTTGGAAAGGATGGAGGGGGAGAACAAAGGGAGGGATGTGGAGTGGAAGAGATAGGCTTTGTTGGGCAAATGGGGGAGAGAAAAGGGCGAGCTAACCTTCAGTCTTCTTAAGCACACGCTCCACAGCGCCGGAACAGCCAGAGCAGGTCATCGTGATATTGAATTTGTAATGGTGCGGCGCGCTGGTGTCTGCCATCTTCGCAGAACTTCTCCTTCAAAAGCTCGTATGTTTATGAAAGGTATCTCTGCGTTTCAATAATTCCTTAGAGGGAGGAGTCACTTGGAGCAATACGATGGGTCTTGTTTTGGAGAGAAAGGAGGAAGGAACAAAGGTGAGGTATTTATTCTCGTGAGACTGGCATGTAATGATGTAAGACGGTTGTGGCAAGTAGCGGTTACGAGGGCTCTGTTATGAGGCTTTTGCGCTATTGGTGGAATCACGTGCTGCTTATCGTGGATTTTCGGGATGGTTGAACGAGACACAATATTGACTGATCAAATGAAGACATGGCGAAGGGCAGGATTAGCACCTTCAGTAAAGTTGGATCAGTAAGTCGTTGAAGGTCATCGAGGGTTCTGATATCACGTGTACTATTACAACCTATCATTTGCTAGTATGTGAGATTTTCAAGCAGTCGAATGACCATTCAACCTTTTCACTACTAGAATAGAGGTTCCATCTCTCGTCAATGCTTCCTCCTATATCTAGATCCCTGCGTGTCAAATCTCCACATCCACCAACATCTGTCCGCACCCTTCCCCTTGCTATATAGCTTACATTCCTCACGCTGAATTTGACGCTGTCATCACCAACCCCATATATTCCGACAAAATTGTTGCCTCTAGTATTCCTGCGTATGAGGGAACCGACTTAGGCGATCTTGGCCTTCCTGTCCGTCGTTTCCCCGTCATCGGAATCCTAACGAAGAGGTATGTTCTGAGATATAATCTTGTAGATGAGAACATTCTCAACACAAGGAAAGGATTAAAGGTACAGAACTCAGTTGGAAGAGAGAATAGCAGGGACTAGAAAACGCAGGACTTGCTAAGAGCCAGTTCAAGAGAAGCAAAGAAAACAAGCTTAGAAGAACGCTAGCGAGTATCAATCTTTTGCTGATAGAAAACCAAGCTACTTAGAAGAAGAAGCGATTGATTTGTACTTAGCTAGATCATTAGATGAAATATTTTACAAGCTGGTTAATATAAATCTTGTTGGTCAGTAGGATAACCTGTTGAGTAGTCAACTCCAGTTGTACTGTAACTCACTTGCGCAACATGCATTTATACACAATAGGAATGGCTAAGATAATATCTATTTGAGGCTTCTTTACCGATAGTCCTCAATGTCAAACCGCGGGTGGTACATTGGACGTTCCATTCGGCATGGTCACCTCAGGAACGCCATCGTGAGCTGGTTGGTCCTTCGGTTTCTCCACTTGGAGAATTTCTTCTTGGATGACTTTCGCTAGTCCAGCCTTACAAGCAACTCTTCCAAGTTGCGAAACCAAGGAGTCCATGATCGACAATGCCGCCATTGCTTCCACAATGGGGACCGCGCGCGGGACTACACAGGGGTCATGTCGCCCCTTCGCCTCGAGGACATCCGAATCACCGGCATAGGTAACGGTATTTTGCGATTGGCCGATCGTTGCAGGCGGCTTGAACGCCACACGGAAATACACGCTCTCTCCATTTGATATGCCGCCTTGTATCCCACCAGAATTGTTGGTTTTGGTATTTAGGACGCGTTCACCGCCGACCTTGCTGGATGTAGAGGTAGCAGAATGGGTGAATGGATCGTTATGGACCGATCCAGGTACTTCGCAACCGCCAAAACCGGACCCGATCTCAAAGCCTTTTGTCGATGGAATGCTTAGCATAGCATGGGCCAGAACCGCTTCCAGCTTGTCGAAACATGGTTCGCCTAGCCCAACAGGCATCTTCCTTATGACACATGTCACCGTACCACCAATACTGTCATTCCGGTCTCGGTGTGCTGCAATGATTTCGGCCATGCGGTCCGAAGCTTCCTTGTTCGGACAGCGAACAGGTAAAAACGAGTCAACGTCTGCACGGGTGATCTTACTTAGAAGCTCAAGATAGGCAGGGTTTGTAGCGGCGGTGGGATTCGCAAGTGTAGGAGGGAACAGATGCTCTTGACCCACAGATGAAACAAATGCAACTATCTCAACGCCGTGAGCGACCGCCAAGTACTTTTCTGCAATAGCCCCAGCGGCTACACGGGCAAGTGTCTCCCTTGCACTGCTCCTTCCTCCACCACTGCTTGCCTTGACACCATACTTCATCAAGTACGTGTAGTCCGCATGGCTTGGTCTTGGGAATTTGTCCATGGTATTTCCGCCATAGTCCTTCGGGCGTTGATCCTCATTCTTGACCATCAATGCTATAGGTGTACCCAATGTTATGCCAAACTCTGTACCCGATTGGATCTGTACCCGGTCTTTTTCGTCTCGAGGGGTAGTGAGTGCACTTTGACCAGGGCGTCGTCGAGTGAGTTGAGGCTGAATATCACTTTCTGTAAGCTTCAAGCCTGGAGGGCAGCCGTCGACGATACATCCCACCGACAAGCAATGCGATTCTCCGTAGCTTCTACGTGTTAGCTTATGCTTCTGAACCGTGGGTAGGAAAAGGCATACGTAGTGACCCTGAAGTGCTGCCCGAATGTCGACATGCTGTGCTTTATGATGCTGACAGGTGGTGAGATTATGGGTAGAAAACTGAAAACAGGAGAGTTGGAGATGGGCTTGATACAGATAGCCGGCTCTTAATGCTTTGCTGGTGAAGTGAGAGTGTTAGTGTTATGAGTGGATACTCAGGTTGTGAGCGAGAAGGTTGATATCAGTTGAGCCCCGAAGAAGGCGCAATCCATTCTTAAGTTTTCACTATGTTTTTGTTGGGCTCGGCGGTATGGTACGATCAACTGGTCGCTGCTTCTTCGAACGAGTAAGTAATGTTCTGGGAATAGAAGAGAGCTAGAGCCCAAAGCGGTGAAGAAGGTGCTTTCTAAGGTGAGCGTTCCCGGCCGAATAGTTCAGAGTTATTGGACATGAGATGAGATAAGTAGGGTAATAAGCTAGGTGCTTCAACTGAACGACCTAGGAACTTGAACGTTGTAAGGATTGAATACTTACGATCAAATAGGTCGAGAGTCGTTGTCTGGTCTCTGATCAGAATTATCTAAAGTCCGTCACGTTGATAATTTTCAGGGCGGGGCAATTCCGCAGTGACTAAGCACATTGTGGGCCAACCTCTGCTCGCCTAAAGCAGTCGTTCAAGCTCTCTAGTATTGATTTCATGTATCAGTTGAGGTTTTTCCCATTCAAGACACACACTCTTCAAGTGCTCTCTTCGCTAAAGTCTCTTACCAATCCATTTGCTATTTCAAGGTACCAGTCGACGCTCAGCGCCTCCCAATTTCGAGAATCAGTCACGAGGCCTGCTTCAAAATACCAGACTTATATTTCTCGCAGTCGGGACCCGTACACTAACCTTTCTATCGAGCATTTTCTCCTGCAAAAATCACCGGCAGACTCCACAATTCTCTTTTTATACGTCAATACACCGTGTATAGTCATCGGAAGAAATCAAAATCCATGGCTCGAGGCAGACCTGAGGCTCGTACGAGATCACCCTGCATTTCCGGCCCAAGACCACCTTAGACAGCACGAACATAGTAAAATAGTGCTAGTTAGAAGACGATCCGGGGGTGGCACAGTGTTTCACGATGGGGGTAATGTCAACTATAGCGTGATATGTCCTACAGAAGAGTTTACCCGCGACAAACACGTGGAGATGGTAGTGCAAGCAATCCGAAAATTCAATTCCCGAGCTCGTGTCAACGAGAGACATGACGTTGTCATTGATCAGGGCGGTATACTTGCGGAAGGAAAGCGGCCTCACCCTAGTGATATGCATACAACTGCATATACTTCCGGATACGTGGCTCCCCTGAAAGTTTCAGGATCAGCCTATAAATTGACAAGGCAGAGGTCATTGCATCATGGAACATGTTTGCTTGCATCTCCAAATCTCGAGATAATATCCAGCTTTTTGAATTCTCCAGCGAAACCATTTGTGAAAGCCAGGGGCGTGGAAAGTGTACGCTCGCCTATTGGGAACGTGTATAATGAACCCGACTGTGTTGTGGAGGACATTGTTTCCAAACTTCAGTTTGAAGTTGTAGAAGCGTTCTCTAAAATGTACAAAATTTGCGAAGAGGGTATAGCTGGGATCACCCTGCCAGGTACTAGCTATAGCCCTTTGTGTAGCCATCAAGTTAGTGGCTATGTCAACGATGAGCTGGTAAGAATTCCCGAGATACATAATGGAATTGAAGAACTAAAGGTCAGAAGTCTGTGACTAAAAGTTCCCCATTGGTTTTTAACTGACAGTGCCTACGGCGGTAGTCTCAAGACTGGATCTTTGGACAAACACCCCAGTTTATCTTATCAAGCCATGCATCCGAAGAAGATGATAGAGTCCGTCCACCGTTGCCTAAAGGAATTCCAACATCGGTATGCACCCTCTTACCGTTGTCATGCTTTTTCCAGAAGCGTAACTTTGAGACAGTCTGGGACAAGGAAGCTGACATCACGGCCAATACAGGCTCGTGTGTATCTCAAAATTAGAGCTGGGGCAGTCACCTCGAGCAAGATTAGCCTCTCAGCGCGTCATCGTGAGGCTAGTGACGAGGTCGAGAAGTTTGATACAGCCTTGAGAGGGAAAAATCTCCAGGATATCCACCAATTCAAGGACGTCTTGAGCGCAAAAAAATTTCCAAGGAGCGAAGCCGTTGCAAATGTGTCATCCTGGCTTGACACCATGTTCGGAAAGTAGGACGGATTTTCGCGTTCGGGGCACTCGAAAACCTAAGATCTCTTGCATTCGGGCATGAAAACCTTCCACCAATCATCCCCAGACTCGTGGGTCTCCATCTTTAGCTCTATATCTATGCCTTCTAGCTGTTTTACCATATCCTCCACTGAGCTTAAGAAGGTCTTCAATTTTTGGGAGCTTGCCTCCCAGTCTCTCTCGACCCCCTCCCATGTCTGGTTACGAATGTCCAAAGCTTCTTCTAACTTTGGAGTCAAGCCTAGGCTCTGAGGACCCCCTTTATCTTCGCAGTAACGGAGGATCGTTGCTTCCTCACGCAACCACACAACGTACAAGGCGCCTAGCTCAACCCTCAAGTATTCGTAATATCTCATATCCGGGAATTCATGAATGTGCGTTTTGCCATACTCCCAAGCGTCTTTGCCCGTGCTTACCCATATCATCATGGTACAGCGTACGTGGTCTCGCAGCCTTGTTGTCTTTTCTCTCGAATCGACGATCTCGTCGTAGACAAACTCGAAGTCACATAATGCTCGTCGAACGTTCTCCGGTATATCTGCTAGAGTATCGCTGCGTGGTGTAACGACGTTGCTTGTAAGAACCGAAGGACAATATCCGTAATTGACGGACTTGTTCACTACTTGAATATCCTTGATCGCAAGCTTGCATTGCCGCTTGATAGAAAGCATGGCCGCCTCTATACTAAGTCGTTTGCGTGGTCTCGGCTCCTTTCTTTCTCTGGCCTCTTCCAAGAGAAGTTTTGTAGGATCATTGAACTTTTGCGTCAGAGTCGGCGAAGGTGGCGGGGGCGAGTCCACTCTGTGGCGTGTCTCGTGCTGACGTGCAATTTCTTCAAAACCCTCCATCATGAAATTAAATTTCTTTTCCACATTAAAGAATTGAACAGCGCATATAAAGGAGTCTATGAGTGCATTCGTGCTTGCCTGCCTGATGTGAATCTTCTTGGCTATTGCCTCAATCCTTTTTGTAATATCTTCCTTGTCATCTGCTGTAGCATCAACCTTCTCGCTTGTCAACAGAATGATATTTTCCTCAACGCTCTCAAACTCTTGGAACATCTCATCGTAATGGGCCACACACTGCTCCAACTCCCTAAGCTCGAAGGTGTCGATTTCTTCTGATCGGGCAGCCACCTCTACGTCATTGTTCTCGTTGACTGTGTGGGTACCATGAAGACACCTCGTCGCAGCCCCGAACGCCTGGGTCGTTGCGTGGATCTGGCGACTGATTTCGGTATAAGTCATTCCCGTCGTAGCCTCTGGATTAAAGGGCGTGTGAATAGAGCCATGGATGTGAGGACATGTACATGCTGGTGATTGACCAAAAAATGCTTGTGTATTTAGCTTGTTGCGTGTATTCCTTTTGGTCCTCATGCTGACAGATCTCAGACTGAAGGATGGCCGAGCGATCAACAAGCCTCAAGATCCGCGTGAGGAATGAAAGTTCAAGGGAAGATGTGTTTTTTGTATGCTAACTTGAGGCTACGAGAGCTTGTGAGCTAGTAACACCAAATTATTCACAATCGCATTGTTCAATACCCTATGAACAAGGTGGACAGTAGTGAAGTATGGATGATCGCGACTTAATAACGCGTTTCTGTGCTAACTTGAACAGAAGTGTTTTTATAACACTGCTACCATGTTGAATCAGGTCGCGTTTATCCAAAGACCGGCTCTCAGTGCTTTGCTCTGCCCAGAACTGACATGTGAGGGAACGCCCTTTTCTGGCCAAGGTTCTACTAGGGAGGCTGTGAAAGATGCTTTGAACTCGTACAACGGTATTCCAGGTTTCGAGGATAACGCTTCTGCGTTTGCCTTAGAATTCCGACTCGGTGTGAGTCTGCATGTTTCATTCCACGATTTCTCTCTCACTTGCAAATCAAGATGTATATTCATGCTGATCACTGACGCCTGTCTTAATTGTTGAAATGATGCTCAAGAATTGAATGAATCCATCACTAATCCTCCGCTCTGCTACCAGAATGTATCGATCGAGAGCTTGGAGTCCTCTTACATGGAGCCAACAATCCTGTTATAGCTTGCGTCATTCGATTTCGAGAATAGAGTCTTGACATCGCTCCATTGTTCGTTGATAATCACTAATGTTCATTCCTCCCGCTGCAAAGCCGCTACAACGATATTTTAACACTACCTCCACACAAACGATCGACTTCTCAGGAAGCGTTGCTTGATCTACTTCGTCCCTTGATGCTCAATTGCCTGCAGAATTTGGGACGCACTTACGGCTGGTTAATTCCATGCGGACGACAGATCTTGAGACACTGGGAAGACGTGCTAGCTGTTTTCTCCCAATTGGGACGTGTCCGTCAGGGCTACCTTAGAAAAGAACCGTGTGATAGGTTTTAGCTATGAACGGGCCGATTTCGCAATATTCAGGATCTATCATCTACGCGTCGCATGCCCACCATCAACCGCAACACGTTCAAGTAGACTCATTTAAATTCTAGGGTTGGGTGAGAACTTGCTTTGCCCTTACGATATTTGCTAACCATGATGTAAAATCCCGTCTCGTGACACGATTTACCATGACATAAATTACTATCGTACCTTATTACCATGATATGTAAAATACTGTACTCTCGCTTAAGTCTCCCGCCGCACCTAAACTTGACATCAAGGGTAAACGCAAAAAGATCGAGAGTTGGGTAGTTTCATCACAAAGGGCGTACAGTCCGATTCTTTATGGTCATCACGATGCCGGCTCCATGCTTCCGCCAGTACCCGCGCTGGGGTCCTTCACCGTCCACTATACCAATATCTGTCAGGACTAGCGGAAGATCAGTGTCGTTTTCCTACCGATTCTACAACAGTGCCTTAGACAGACATAGTCTTGCAAACTCCGAAAGCATCTTGCCACCGAGCGAAAGATCAAGAAGACTCATAAGTTGGCGTTGATGGAAAGCTTTAAAAATCCCCACGGTCAAAGCTCCCCAAGAGATGCCAGTGTTCAAGAAGAGGAACACCGGCCGAGTCTTGTGGACACCTGTTTTTGATTTTGTTTGGAGAGAGCTTGGGAAGAGGAAGAGTCGGCTAATACGGATTGCGCTGATGTCTCAGGACTCGGGCTGTTCCTGAAATTTCTTTTCCTCAAGGCCATGACACTTGAATTCAATCCAACATTGAATACTGCTGCTTAGTGCATCTATCCCACAAGCCCTTTCGTCGGTTGGAAAACGAAGTATCGTGACTTAGGCCGGTTACAAGTACCGCAGACTGTGAAAGCTCCACCTAAATGAGTAAAATAAGAAATTAGGCAAATCTTGGTGTTCTTCGCCTTACCAGTCACTGGTTCAGATTTCCGACATTCTTATAAACTATTTGGGTTAAGAGACTTGACTGGCTGGCCAAGCATGCTTGAATACAAGTTTCCCAAATTCATCAATGTGGAAGTCACGACCTATGCTGGGCGCAAGCCGTAAACTATGTTTTCTGAACACAGGACCCAAAAAGTCTGAAATGCTTCTTTGCTGCAAATATACTGTAAGCAAATATGCCCTCCTCTTGCATACCGCCTTCGTCTCATATCCTAATCGCCTTCGTGCTACTGACGATTGATACCTGCTATTCATTAGGGAAAGCTCGACTGCCGTGTTGATGCTCACATACCTCGAAGTAAGTGTGACCTAGCCACCAGTCGCCTGTAACCACATCCACCCTCTATCCTTTTCTTCACAAATTTGCAGATCGTCAGCAGCACCCTAAGTGGTTAGCAAGCCCCTCCTTATCTTCCATTGGAAGACATTTCTCCTTCACAAAATGCCACCTCGCATAGATCCATATAGATTATTAGCACTAAACTATCCTTATAATTCTGTTGGTGGAGCGGAGCGGATGGAGCAATATACTGGACTCGACTCGTTAGTATGCGAAGTCGGTTGAATGGCTCGAGCGACTTGACGAACCTACGCTAACCGGAGCCTTAAGATATGGTCATGACACTCTGTGGCGAATCATGATAATCAAGGGGGTCCGAACAAGTTCTCCAGTTGGTTAAGAAGAACAACGGCTTGTTGATTGGAGTAGAAGACGTCTGGGTAGGTGTAGTCCCATGCTATGTTGAGTCGTCGATGGCGAAGCCCCCTCTCGCATCCTCTACCTGGAACGCCCCTTGTACACTTGGAATGGTCGCTGAAGCTGTCACCACGGATGTAGGTGTATTTGTATTTGTCCTCGGGTGTTACCTCCCATCCGCGCAATTTGCCGACCAAATAATCCAATGGTTCAGGCCAGACGAATAAGTTCTTTTCGTGCTCAGGTTGGCCATCATCATTAAATAGGTAATATTCCGGTATCGGACACTACGACAATTAGCTTTGGACCTCTAGAAATTGGAGATGCAGCACGCACTTACCTGCCAGGTACCTATCCATCTCTCATGCACATGAACCTCATCCTCCTTGGAAAATGCCACACTCTTCCGTACACTAGGCTTGTACCCTTGGTTGGCCTTTCGAAGGATCCCCTTGAGCTGGGGAGGGGGATTTTTGGGCTTGGGAATGGCTGGAAAGTTGGTGGGTCTCGCACAGATATCGTGGAATCTGGAAGCTTTGGGGGCTGATGGGGTCGGCGGTACTAACGTGGAATCAGCGGTCAGATTTGCGACTTGGTCAACATCGGCAATTGGTGATGACTTACCAACTACTGAGGCAGGAGGAGCTGAAGTAGCAGCAGGCACATTGCGGAAATCTAAGCTCTCAACAAGCAAGGTCATCGGTGAAATTGCCCGGGGGCGGGGGCATCTTGGAGGCCTGGTTGGAACAGCTGTAGTGGTGACTGTGGTCAAGTTAGCAAACGAGACCTCGAAGATAATGAGTGCTTGAGTAACTTACCCGGCTGGCGACTCGCATCAGGAGCGCGAGTGCGTTCAGCTTTGCGTGCCTCGTAAGCGGCGAGTCGAGCTTGGACACGTCGAACATCGCTTATTACTTCTGAGAATGGTTTGTTGCCGACGTGGCTGGCGTCGGCAAGGCGCTCCCGTCGAGCTTGCACTTTTTCGGAACGGGTCGTTGGAATGGCGACGTCGACAGTCGAGGGCGTTCGCCTCGTTGTCGTAGATGGTTGCAGAGCCGGCCGGTTCCGGATGATAGAAGTCGACTGTGGCTGGGTCGATGCTGGAGGGTTCGAGCGCAGAGCCGACCTATTCATTCGGATGCTAGAGACTGACTGTGACTGGGTCAGCTTTGAAGAGGAAGGAATCAGGGCCGGCCGGGTCCGGTTGCCTGTAATCGACTGTGACTGGGTCGATGTCGGAACGTTAGAATGCAGAGCCGGCCTATTCATCCGGATGCTAGAGACTGACTGTGACTGGGTCAGCTTTGAAGAGGAAGGACCCAGGGCCGGCCGGTTCCGGTTGCCTGAGATGGGCTGTGACGGGGCCCATGGTTGACTGCGAGACAGACGAGCTGCTGCGCGGTCGGCGATAGAGAGGGCGACCCTGTGTTGAGACATTGCAAAGCAAGACTCTAACAGCAGGTGAGGAGGTGTGATGTTGGTGAGATCGATGTGAACAGTTATGACTGAAGTCAATTGTTCAACAAGATGAAACGCAGTGTACTGGTTTCATGAGGAAAGAAGAAAGAAAGAGGAAGAAAAACGGAGGGGATGGGGTTTATAAACAATCCGGTCCTGCAAGTAGGGAACCTTCTCAGGGGCAACGAGAACAGTGGAACGTTGCTATGTGACTACTTCTCTGGAAAGCTGGTACGCTTGCACAGGGTACGAAGGTGCTGCCAAGACTGGTATGCTCCTGCCTTGGAAAACGGCAGAAGCATTTGGAAGAGCATTTCGAGTGCTCTTTGAGAGGAATCGTGGAAATTCCATGATAGAAGATAGGCCGCAGGCTCGTTCTTTGACTTTGCTGTCGATAGAAGCTCTTTTATCAGATATACTAACGATCTGCTTCTACAG
>JAABUK010012487.1_pt1 | contig 10805 bp, 16 predicted proteins | sample 5559141 | NCBI WGS metagenome assembly JAABUK01 (sample SAMN10711869, study PRJNA513367) | rock metagenome | isolation source: Antarctica rocks | place: Antarctica: Victoria Land, Pudding Butte nord | collected 2016-01-03
GACGTCGTGCAAATGTGCAGTTTGTCACTGTCTCCATACGTATGCACGCGTCTGTCAATGCCAGGCCTAAGTGCCCTAAACCCAATCTCTGTTTGGTGTTGATACTAATGCAGGCAACGAGAAATTACAATGCTGTAGCCAGATAACAAGTTTGTGTGAACGGTCGATCGATCGTTGACCGCCGCGTTGACCGTGCAGCGCTTTGTGCAGCGCTGCTATTTTCCGCGCACTGCTCCATTCGCAGCATGGCGAGCTCAGATGGGAGCTTTGGTCGCAGAACTTTATCGGCCAGCAATCAAAATCAGCTGTGCGCGACACCTATATCGAGTTGAGTGCATGCGTCGAAGGTGCATCAACAGTTAAGATCCAGTTAGGGGGACGAGAATGCCCAATGGTCCATCTGTTTACAATTCTGTGTGCGATCGCTTTGGTTTAGAGGAACAGCACCGATCGAAGCTCTTCTGGGCAACCGTTTTGGGCACTCCCGTTCTGCTGTGGGCCCTAAGCAGCAGATCAAAGGCGAAAAAGAAGCCTGACACACACATAAACGCTTTCTTCAAGGATAAATCTGCTGTACGTGCTCCTTCAGCGCAGCAGCCGAAGCGAAAGGGAACAGGATTTCATAGCTTTCTCAAGGAGGTACCTCAAGCACACCGAGATGCCACCAGCTTTGGGGCCTTCTTGAAGGGTCCAGCATCAGCTGCTGCTGTCGTATCAAGTAATGCACCTAGTCAGCAAGCCTCCAAGGGCCCAAAGGCCAGCGATGTTGTCATCTCTGTGCTGTTTGGGACAGAGTATGGTTTCAGCAAGGAAGTGGCAGAAAGAGTTGCTGCTGCCGTAACGGCATGCGGCCCATATTGGTATGCAACAAGAGCTCACACCAAGAAACGCCATATCCTGAAAGTCTGCTGCAGCAGCCAACTGTGTTTCTGGCTTGCAGGGTCAAGCTTCTTGATATGGCTGATCACGCTGATGGCCTGGACCTCAGCAAGGAGCAGGCTGTCATTGCTGTCTGCTCAACTCAGGTTTATCCCTGACTTTCCACTTTTAGGACGGCCATGCCTTGTGCTTCACAACAGTAGTACCCTTGTGGCTGCTGCCCAAGCTGCAGAGCCATGGTGAAAGCTGACTTGTGTCTTTCCTGTAGGGTGATGGCGTAGCACCAACCGAGGCTCGTGAGTTTTGCGACTGGTTGGGAAGTGATGCAGCACCAGCATTGCCAAGCATTCCCTTTGCTGTCTGTGCACTTGGTGACAAGTGAGGCATCTACTGCTGTGTTTCACACAGTGACCTCGCTTGAGTTAGAGTGAAAACAGTGTCGGCCATCATTCTCATGACACATGTGTAAAACAGCGCTTGCAAGCTTATCGCTGGCCTGAACATCATACATCCCTACTGTGACACTCAGACCATACCAGCTTGGCATGACAAGAGTTGTGTCCCACGCACCTAGCGCTTGTTGGAATTTGTGTTTACTACTGTTACTGTTCATTCTTGGCATTTTCCAGCTGCACAACAGGCATTTTCCAGCTGTGCAACAGCCAGCACAAGCCAGCACACCCTTCCATGCAGTGTTGATGTTCTGCTGTTGTTGCACAGGTCCTATGTTCATTTCTGTGCGTGTGGCAAACAGCTGGACAGCCGCTTTGAGTCTCTGGGTGCAAAGCGCTTTGCAGACAGAGTGGACGTTCACAAAGAGGATCTGCCAGCCATTGACAGGTGGTTGAGTGGGGTAACCTCAGCTTTGCAGGCTTTGCAGCTGCAGACCTTCCAGGAAACAGGAGGTGTGCATCAGATTTTACATAGTGCTGGTTACCTAGTCATACTCCCAGCGCAGCAGTCAAGACAACTCATTCATAGTAATTTCTATGCTTTTGATACAGCATGCCCCTGTGAGGCTGCTGACATGGCATTCCTGCTTATTCACCAATTACTACATCAAAACTTTGCAGTCCTATGGCTGCGCATCGATCATGCAAGCTTTTGCCCAAGCAGTCTAACATAGATTCTGCAGCTTGTCAGAAGAAGGCGTGCATGTCACCTGCACAGTCTTCTATCACACAGCCTTTTACAGCATGACAGAGACGCCATGTTTTGTTGGATGAACCTACATGCTTGACTCTACATTTCTTTGCGCTTCAGGTGTCGTGGGTGATGCTGCTGAGTCAGCAGCTGCTAAACCCAAGAGATGGGGTAAGAGCCGCCCCTTCCGTGGCCAGGTTGTGGCTGTGGAGGGGCTGTGCAACCTTGCATCAGGAGATGACAAGGACACCATCCGGGTGGAGATCGATCTTGGGAAGTCTGGCCTGCAGTACACCCCTGGAGATGCCTTGGGGGTGTACCCCCTCAACTGCAATCAGGTATGCAGCGCACCTTGTACCATAATACTGAGCAGCAGTGTTTGTGCCAGATGGTCTCCAAACTGATTTCATCCGCTGCTATGATGTCATCAGGCATAAGTGTCAAAGTCCAGATTCCAGTGTACACACACATGAAAAGGCACTGGGTGAAAAGTTGGGGGCGTTCACAGCCCAGTAGGCGCATGTACAAGGGAAGCTGCAAGCGGTTCCCACATGTAACATTGCAATGATAGAAGGGGTGCTCTGTGCATGCTGATCAAACAACTGGTTGCACAGGCAGTGGAGGAGCTTCTACAAGTGTTGGGGCAGGAGGGGCATCAACAAGTGTCCTGCCCTTCCTGGCACTATCAGGACCATGATGAGCAGGCTCAATCTTCAGATATTCCCCGTCAGCTGCCCTTACAGGAGGCCCTGGTCAAGTGCTATGATCTCAGGTCATTTTCTGCAACCTCTGCACCTGGGAATCAGCAGAAACTACTTGGCAGAGTGCCGGTTGTTTTTTCGTTGTCAGCAATGCTTGTCCATGAATCCAGGCATGTCTGCAGCCACCCACAGCACAGAGTCAGGCAAGAGCACAAAACCTGCTGTTGATTTCAATACACAGCATCACAAGATTGCTTGTGCATTGTGCATACATAGCAGCAGCTTCAGCATTGATGTCTTTGTGGTCACACTGGCATATGGATCGCACTGATATGAGATGGAAGTCCCCTTGCCCGTGTCTGATGTCATGCTTGAAATGCATAGGAGCCCCAAGCCTGAGTTGTTGCAGCTGCTCTTTGAACACATGCCTGCTCCAGCCCAGGCAGCATCAAAGCATGGTGACAGCAACGGCTACAGCTCACAAGACACCAGTGCCCTCAGTAATGGCAATGGGCACCATACTGATGGCAGCAGTACTGGCATGAATGGGAACAGCCAAAACAGCAATGGGTATAGCAAACCTGCCAATGGACACAGTCATGCTGCAAAAACCAATGGTCACAGCCATGCTGCAGAAACCAATGGACACAGTCATACTGCAGAAGCCAAGGGTCACAGCAGCAACGACAATGGCAATGACAGTCACAGCAGTCAGAATGGCAACAGCAGTAAGAAGCCTGTGATAGATGTGGATGGTCATGCCGATGGCATCAGCCAAGATGAGGCCAATCAGCAAGCCACAGAGCTGCAGGATATCCTACAGGATGAAGTAGAGGCCTACTTAGACAAGCGGCACATCATCGATATCTTGCATGACTTCTCAGGCTCCCACCCCCCTCTTGCCACCTTGCTCAGCTGCTTGCGCCCCCTGCAGCCCCGTCTGTATAGTATATCCAGTAGCCAGCTGGAGCATCCCACACATGTACAGATTACAGTTGCTGTTGTGAAGTACGTTGCGCTTGGCAGAAATAGGATTGGAGTGACTTCTACTTTCCTGAAAGAGAGGATGCAGGTAGGCTGCATTCCCTGTGGCTCAGGCCCTTTGCTATTCCTGGTGTACATGTGTGTTGCAGTATGCAAGCTAGTGGCACAACTTGCTGCCGCTGTTCACGCCATCTCAGCATTCCTGGGCTACTGAAGCTGTTGACAACCACCCTATGCCATTTGAAGCACAGCAGCTGTAACCTTTTGTGCCCTCAGCTGTTCCTGCCAATTGCCATGCAATGCTGTGTAAGTGTTTAGGTCTGGCATGTACCTTGATGACCAGCTGCTACTGTTGACAGCATCTGCTGTAAATCAATTCTGATGATGTTGGTGGCATTTCAGGTGGGTGATCATGTGCCAGTGTATGTAGCCAAGAATCCAGACTTCAGGCTTCCTAAGGACCTGGGTACTCCAATCATCATGGTGGGCCCTGGCACAGGCCTTGCCCCCTTCAGGTGCCCATTCCTTCCACCCTGCCGTTGCACTGATGGCTGTGACGACAGACACTTTTCGATACAGTTTTGTCATCTGGCCATTACTGCAGCTCTGCTTGCTCAAGCTCACACCTGATTAGCAACACAATTTGTGGATACAACTCGCTTGTCAGATAGACTGGCGGACGCTCCACCTGCAATGCAGGTCTTTCATGCAGGAGCGCATACACAGCCAGCAGAGCTCAGGCTTGCAGCTTGGGCAGAGTGTGCTGTACTTTGGGTGCCGCCGCTCTGACCAGGACTACCTGTATGGCCCACAGCTGCAGCAGTGGGCTGATGAGGGTCGCCTTACCCTCTTTACTGCTTTCTCCAGGCAACAGGTCCGTGCCAGCAGTGCATGCAGAGCCATATGACTCTGTGGGAACTGCAAGTTGAACAGTTGCATGAAACCATGTCATGCTGTTGTCATTGCGAGTATCACATTTGATCCTTCTCAGGCCCGCCTTCTAGCATTGGCTGGTGTTGTATGAGCGCCAAAAGGTGAACATGCAGACAGGTAGTCAAGCGACTATACTTGCAGTCCAACCATGTCAACAACTCTAGGAGTTGCTATTCATGCACGCTTAGAATGTGTTGTATTCAGCCACAAGCTTTGGTCACATGACTGTTATCACGCCATGCCACTGCAGGCCCAGAAGGTGTATGTCCAAGACAGGCTGAGAGAGAGTGGTAAGCTTGTGTGGCAGCTGCTGCAAGAGGGGGCGCATTTCTATGTGTGTGGTGATGCAGCCCACATGGCTGGCTCTGTGGAACAGGCACTGCTGCACATCATTCAGCACCACCAGGTTTGGCCTGCTACTGTATGCACTTCACCTTTTTCTGCTTTATGTACTAGCAGTAAAGGATATAAAGGCTATGGTGATACATACTTGTCTAGCTACATCCATTCTGCATGGAGCGTCTGGTGTGCATTGCTGTCAAGACACATTATCATATTAAGCAAACACAGAACGCAGCATTTGGCTGAAGCTTTTCATGGACTGACTGTGAGCATATTGTGTGGTTTCAAGTTCTTCAGCAGCATGTCATATTGTGCCAGACAATGGTGTCACACGTCCCTTGCTGTGTGCTCAGGAAGACGGGGATACACTGAGCGCAGAGCAGTACTTGGAGGCTTTGCGACAACAGGAGTGCTACCAGAGGGATGTTTGGTTCTGAGACATACTACCCTGTGACAGATTTGGTGAGAGAGCTCTTTTGAGAGATGCATTGTTTAGGACAGAGGACAAGGTGACAGGTCTAGATGCCTGTACAGTCTGTTGCAATGTCTGACTGAAACTTCCAGGCGACAAACGAATGACGACATGTCCATATTGGACTGAAGACTCATGCTTGAGCTGTGCATGCAATGCTGTTGACCAGGTCTCCACAAGGGCCATCAGGCACAACTGACCAGTCACCTTCTGCTGTGTATCAGAACGTCAAAGCATGGCAGCATTGACACTTTATCTGTGTGTGTGCGATACCTGCCTGGGAAGCTGCGACCTTTGCATGACTAAGATGCCGATGAGAGAATATCGTTATAAGCACATGGTCCCTGCATTACCATACTATCCAAATGATGCTTTCCACCTGTTGCACCAGACTTGCGCCAACTCGACGGTGCTGGCTCGGGACAGCAACTCATTGTCGTTCACCAGCAGCTGCGCATTCTTCCGTACCGACGCTGATTTATTCGCCTTCCGCTGTCTCGCCGTCCATTTACAGAAGGTGAGATATCTCGCTTCATGATCTGTCTGTGAAGCTCGCACGTCAGTGCAGGTAGCTTGCAGATCAACGCGCTTGCAAAGCAGCCACGAGCGATGCAGTTCAGCAACACTTGCATTATTTCCATGATGAATCACATTGTATTTGGCAAAGCTGAGCGTCTGCTATGAACGTGCTCAGCGCGGTAACCCAAGCATGCACTAGTGCAGTACTGATGTGGGGGCTCGCTGCAGCTGTCGGACAGCTGTCGGACTGAGTAGGACAATTTGTTGACTGCAGCTTCCATCATGATAAAAATGAGTATGGCAGCCATCGCTGTTCTTCTCGTGTCTGCGATGTTCATTGGCGCACAAAGTCGCAAGACTTTGGGAACCGTCGATGTTGCCACTATCGAGGCAATGGAGCACCAGAGGATTCTTGCTGAGTTGGAGGAGGTCCATCAGCTACGGGAACGAATGCTGCAGCAAGGTAAGGTTGTTGATTTCTTTGTGCCGATAAAGTGCCCGGATTTCCCCCTATTATTGGGAAACTGGCTCAGGTTATTGCTGGGATGCTGGTGTTCAGGCAACCAGCAGAGTCAGTCATGTCATTATGTGCGCTTTTGTCAAACTACTTGGAGGCTGTACCATCCAAGCAAACAGCATATGACTCTTTTGCCCTAGCCTGCATGCATACACTCATGCAGCTAAGATTGTTGTAACAGTTGCACTGCATGTGATCAATATCAGGACCAAAGCATATGCACAGCACATGTAAGCCCAGTACACTTCTGCCTGGCCTCAAGTCAGTGCAGAAAGTTGTACTGTACTTGCATAACTGCTTACACTTGACTTTAACTAATGTATAAAGTATATCGCTTGCAGCTGCAACATACACATCCACTGGCAATGGTCCTGCTCCAGCCCCTGCCCCTGCAACCACAGCCACACCTGAAGGCACAGCTACCCCTGGGTTGCCAGAGCAAGAAGCATCCCCATAGACTCCTTCATCTTCCTCAAAGTTTGCCTTGACAGTTCCAGAAGGAGTCCCACCTCAGGCTTAAATTCAAGGACCTGCTTTGGCAAAATGTTTGCTGTGCAGATATCTAGATGCAGTCACAATTGGTCTACTCACAACTCAAGTATACTGTATTGCAGTTAGAGTGCCAGCATGGCCTACTTGAATGTCACGACCAATGATAACAATGAGTTTGACATATATCTGTACAGCTGTCTTGAATGACTGATGACCAACAGCATTGATGATTCTAGACCAACTATCAGATATACATGCACCCTTGCTTGCATAGGTGATCTTGAACATGAAGAGGTAGTACAAAAGTACCAAATTGGTCAGTATTTCGTGCTGTAAATATGCTACATGTTGCTGTCAGTTGTCCTGTTTGCATGCCTGTGCACTTATTTGCATTTGAGAAAGGACAGTACAATGAAATGGACGGTATTGAGCTGGTGGCTGATCGCACGTGGGACACATGCTGCTGTGTCTGGCTCTGCGCAACAAATAGCCATAGATGCAGGTCGAAGTACGCTTTCTAAGAGCATTGAAGTTTTCAGACACTGCACGTATGTAGTCAGTCACGCAAATGTATATATACATGTAATACATACTATGTACATACCAAACATGTGTTACACAGTGCAGACCTCGGATGCAGTCTGTCAAGACGAGAATCTTTATGTCCCTATAGGCTGAAGTGCATGCACTATTGGGGCAGTAAACTGCTTGCAAGCCAAGTCTCGAGACAGCTAGCTCTTGTTGGTCGAGACGGCAGCCTCTTTGAATCCATTGCAAGTTGCAACCAAGCATGTTTAACACCAGTGCTGAGACCCTGCTACGAATCTCTATGCGCAGCAAAGTGCAGATGCGCGCCAGCGTTTTCGATGTATTGCCAGCATGGCATATATGCTTTGCATGCCGTGGATGTGTGCCACAAAATAAAATGTACAGGTGGCTCGGCAACCTCTCGTGACTGGTTAGTAAAGGCCATGTGCACGTCCACATTACGATCTAATTATGGTTGTGAGTGGCGTTTGTGTGCTTCAGGCGCATATATAAGCCGCTCAGTGCAACCGCATTGCATCTTGCGGCTCTTGCTCGGGTTCTGCACGTCATCTGCTTCTTATTCGACACTGCTGACTGACCGTCTCGTCCTGTCGTGCTCGCCTTCATTTTGAACTTGCAGTGCTTAGGTCTTACCCGGCTTACGTCGACGGATCAACAGCGTATTGAAAAGAATACAACAGTCTGCTGCCATACAAGGAAGTGCACAGTTGTTTTAGCACTGAAGCTGTGCAGTAAGTTTTGGTGAAGCGTCTGTAGCCGTTTAAGATGGCCAAGTCGAGGATTCCTCTCTCCTCAGCAACGTTGCTTATGTTGCTCGTGGCGACATCAGCTCAGGTCATCGTCGACAACGTGGTGTCTCCTCCCGAGGAGCCGGCACCATCAGCGGTATGCCGCTACTCATACCCCTCACTCGACCCTGCATGTATACACCTGTACGTACCGGTACCGTTGCGTGTTGTCGACTTTGCAACGTTCCGACGCTGGATGTTCCGGAGTACTTTGTTCAAGCTTGGAGGCAGAAATCAAACGCTGCAAGATTGCTTGCAGAATGCACAAAACGTCATTTACAAGTATGGTTTTGCTGCACAAGAGTGGATTCAGTACCCAGGAGGCCTCTACAAAGCATCCAACACTGCCAACTTCCCAGCTTCTGACAAGTTGTCTGGTGCACTATTCAAATTGAACCCTGGAGGCTTACGTGAAATGCACTGGCACAACCCCAATGAGTGGGGGTTTGTGCTCAATGGTACATGCAGAGCCACACTGGTCAATCAAGGGTCAACACATATGGTTGAGTCATGTAAGGTTCTGTCAACATAAGCGCTGCCTGTATTGAGTGTCTGTCGGCAGTTTTACTGGATCTGGTGCAATGTCTGCAATTGCAATTGATTGTTTGCTAATTTGCTGTGAGGATAACGCTGATGTTGCCATTTACCAAGTCACATGTGCACAGCACTGTCATCTGTAGAGCGGCGAGCACTGACAAGGTGCTGTGGCCAAACATCACTTTCTGCATGAGTCAGTTTGATGAAGTGATGACAAACATGAATTGACCTGCAGGGGATTACGACATCGGTGACATCTGGTTCTTTCCTGGCAACTTTGGGCATGTCATCCTGGCTGTGGATCCAGAGCTGGGCTGCACATACATGACCTCATATGACCAGGGTGACTTTGATGAGCGCCTGGATGCCCAGGGCCTGTCTGGCTGGTACACACAAGTGCCTGCTGCTATCGCTGCACAGGTGACTCTCTGCATGCACCACACACCATTCCATGCAGTTTGCAGCTAGTGCATCATTTCACACACCAACCTGATCAGATGCCCGCTTTTGATGACACAATGATGATTACTTCTGCAAGTGAAGTTGCTGCTGCAATTTTTCCCAACTGCATGGTTGGGACTTGCTGATCAAATGCTGATGTGTCATATACAAGCCAGCATATTGTGTGTGCGTTTGTTCTTTTCTGGAGCTGCACATAAGCAAATGGAGATGACTGACAGCATGGACTGCATGCCTCTGTCAAGCGGTACTGACAGCCAATCTGAGCCATGCATTGAGCCCTCAGAGGCTGATGTGTCATTGCATGCAGGCTTTTGGTCTCCCCAACACATCCATGATCACCGCAAACCTGGTCAATGGAACCAACAACTTTATGCCTCAAGGCAATCTGACCGAGCTAATTGCTGGGGACAGCACACCATCTCCAGTGCTAGCTGCCACATCAGCACCCCTCACTTCTCAAGTCAACTCCATGACTCACCGATATGCCTTTGGAACAGCAGGCTACCTGGAGGTATGGCACTAAACATTGCCATTCACAGCACCCTGCCTGTTGAAATAAATGCAAAACCTGCTCCAACATGCACTTGTTCATTCATTTGTGCTGTCACATCACATGCGATTTGCATGCCCAGAAATAGCTGTGCATCAAACGCAGTAGAATTGAGTCAATCTGTTAGCTTTGAAAACATTGGTACTCTGTCATGCAATGCCCATCTTGGTTGAGTTTCATCAGACGGTCAGTTTAGCATTCAGGAATGCTGCAAGCCACCTGATGTTTCTGCAGGTGAGCACTGATGGCGGCACTGTTCGCACTGCTGACTCACAGTACTTCCCGGCCTCCACCGCCATGTCAGGATCACTGGTGCACTTCAAGCCTGGGGCCCTGCGTCAGATGCACTGGCATGTGAATGAGGATGAGTGGCAGTTCGTCATCAACGGAACAGTAGAGGTAATGATGGACTGCAAGCTTGAGTTGAATGCTGCGTCAGTGCATGCTGGCACACTTCACAGTCCGCATGGCAACTCCTGTGTGGCAGATGCTGCTTGTCTTGTGGCGAAGCACAATGACTTGAATTTGCTGTTGTTCATTGTTGCATGTGGTTGTCGTGCACCAAGGTGGAAACTACTGTTGTGCATTCACATGCAAGCGTCACAAAGGTTAGTGCACATCTCTGTGTCCCAACCAGCAACACAGCGACAATTTTGAATCAGTCTTGGTGTTCCCAGTAAGTCCCCTCATTTCAGAAGTTGTATCTTGACTCACGTGATCTGCACTCAAGTTAAGAACAATGTTGAGGCAAGCCACCAGGCAAGCAGCTGCAGCATTGTACAGACTGCCTGCTGCTCTATCTGCAGATTCAGCTGTACAATGGCCTGGGTGCATTGTCAGGAGTCAACACTCTGGGGCCCAATGACTTAGGTGTTGCCCCTGCCGGAATTGGTCACTTCATCAAGAATGCAGGTCCGGCCCTTGTATCTGCAACTGC
>JAABUK010012489.1_pt1 | contig 10805 bp, 1 predicted proteins | sample 5559141 | NCBI WGS metagenome assembly JAABUK01 (sample SAMN10711869, study PRJNA513367) | rock metagenome | isolation source: Antarctica rocks | place: Antarctica: Victoria Land, Pudding Butte nord | collected 2016-01-03
AATCCTGAGCGAGCCTGAGAATTCTTAGTTAGCTCTAAGCTATTTTAGCGCTCGCGAGCGGGCCTGAGCGCTCCGAGCAAATTAAGATTCTCAGAGTCGCTTACACTTTTGTAGATGTATATACTTTACTTTTTTCAATTATATAAAAGCTTTAAACTTTCTATTATTTAAACTTTTTCTTAAGAAATTTATTAAAGGCCTTATTATTTACGAGTAATAATAAATAAATAAATAAATATCGAAAATTAATAAAATTAAAGAAAATCTAAATATTATAGTAAGATCTCGATTACGGTTAAAATTAAATTATTTAACTTTATATTTATTTATTAATATATTTTCGGTATTTATACTAAACTCTTGAAATTTAATTAATTAAATAAAAAAGTCACATTTCTTTAAACTCGTAAATAAGGAATATTTTATATAATTTATATATAATTTATATATTCTTCGTTCAAATTTAAATAAATTAGAATATCGATTAAATAGATTATATAAAATATATTTCATATTCTTATTAAAGATTAGTTAATATAAATTTGAAAGATAGTTAATATATAAATTAATTTAAAGAATAATAATATTATATACGAAATATTATTTTTTAGTTATTACTTTTTAATTTTAATTTTAATACGATAATAAATATTATTTATATTAAATTTAATAAAGATTATAATATTATCTAGGCGATTTAGCGTTTTACTAATTAATAGTAAAGAATAATAATTTTTAATAATAACTTTATTTAAACTCCGATAATTAATATATATTTATAAACTATCGTTGTTTTTAAAGACGAAAAGAGTAGAGGCCTTTATTAAGTTTATAAGATATAATTTAACTATTTATTAAAGTATTATCTAAATATCTTCTTAATTCTATTAATTTAATATTAGATAAATTATAAAAAGGTCTATAAAATAGATCCTCTTCGATTTTAATAATATAATTATTATATTTATATAAAGATAATTAGTCTATTTTTTTATTTAGAAAGATATTAATTAAATTATTAAATTTTTCTAGTAGTATTAACGGTATATTAATATTATAATTAACGAATATTATATTTATTACCGCGTTATTTTAATATTTAATTATTATTTTATTTTATTATTTCGAGTTAACTAAGCCTATTTCTATTTCTATATATATTAATATATAAATTATTAATTTAATTTTTGAATTTTATTAAATTAACTATACCTTTAATAATACCGAATCGTTAGGTATATATATTAAGATTTAATTAAATTCTTTCTCTTTTTAGAGTTAATATATCTAAAATAATAAATAATTTTTTTTTTAATAATATAAAAAACGTTATTATATATTTTAAAATATCTATCTAAATTAGTAAAAGAAATTGGCTATTTATTTATTTATTTATTTAAGATATAGAAATAGTATATATTATATATATTTAAATTTATAGTTCTTTATATAGTTTTTATTAATAATATCTATTATTACTCTAAGATTTATATTATTTATAATTATATAGTTTATAAACTTAATATTATTTAGATTAAAAAGTATATAATAATTAAAATATATACTTCGCGAAATAATTATTTTTTATTATTCTCTCGAGACGGAGACTTTCCTAAAGATTCGTTATTTTAGGTAATTTTATAATTATATATATAATTAATTATTCTAGACTTCTTTTTAAGGTAATTAAAAAATATATATTTATATTCTTTATAATTATAATATTTAACTTTATTAAGATTTTATTTATAAAATATAATTTATTACTTTATATTTTTAAATCTTACTAAACTAACTTTCTTATTATTATTTATATTAAATTTATTCTTAGTTTTATAATTATTTATCTTTAACTTTTAAAAAGATTCTAAATAATTATATTAATTATTATCTTTATATTTCTTTTATTCTTTATTAAATTATATTTAAATCGGGCCGTAAATATTATAAATTCGTTATATATTATAAGAAAGAATAAAAATTACTTAGTTTCTTATATAATATCGTCGCGTAGGTATATTAATAAGTAAATAATAAACTACTTTTTATTATAAAGAGGTAACTAGGTTTTTAATAAATTAAAATATATTTTTTATTCTCGTATTATCTAGTTTAGCCTTGAACTTATATATTAATATTATATATTTATATCTAATTATAGGTTAATTAGATCTTTAATATAATTAAAAAGGAAGTTAGAAAATATTTTTTAATTAAATTTTTTCGTTAAGTAACTATATTTATAATTATCTTAAATATCTCTAATATAATTTTCTAATATGAATATTATATATAATATCTACTTATTATTTATCGAAAAGTTATATAATATGAAATAAGAAATGATTTTTATATTATAAATTTAATTATAATAGTCTAGTATATTCTTTTTTTAAAAGTCCCGGAGTTTATTAAGATATAAATTCTTTTATAGAATTATTAGATTATATTAATTACGACCGACTATTAAATTACTTTCGGATACTACCGGGGGTAAATCTTTATATATAATAATAAATAATATAACTAATAATTATTTATCTTTAATATCGTAAGAATAATTTTAGATTTCGCGCTTTAATTACTCGTTTTTATATTCGATAATTAAAAGTATCGTACGTTTTCGAAGGATTCCTCGGCGGTATTTTATATTATTTAATTCAATATTAATAATAAAGTCCCCGAGCTCGTTTACGGAGTTTATATTAATAATATATTTATTTTATATTTAATTTATTTTTATAACTTTAACGGATTACTATTTAAAAAGATTTAAAGAAATTAAAATTATTAGATTATAATACCTAGAGTATATATAATAATATAAAAATAAATATATAAACTTAATAAAGAATTTTATTATTTAATATAGAAATTAATTTTTAAAGAATTTTAGAAGTTAGGAGTAACTAGCTAGTTATATAACTATATATTTAATTATAATATTAATAATTTATTAACTATATTATTAATTAATAAGATTAATATAAAGATTATATATTATTTATATAGTCTTTAGCCCGAATCCTAGTTATTAAAATCTAGTCTTAATATAGTATAATATTATAATATTAATAATATAATCGACTTTACTCTAGGTTATAAAATTAGTCTAGGAGATTGTAAAAAATAAACTACTTTCGTCGTTTAAGTAAATTTCCTCATTTTTGTAAATTTTTAATATATATTAATATTTCTTAAGTCTTATTACTATAATTTCGATTTTCTTTATAATTATTATAACCGGAGTTTTATACTTACTCTAGGATTTAGAAATAAGAAATTAATTTTTATAATTTATCGAGTTCGATTTAAAGATCAAAGAGAGATATATAAAAATTATTTATAATACTATAATTTTTATTTTTATAATTTACATAGGTATTTAATCTTTATTCTAAAGTCTTATTAATTATTTATTAAATTTATTAATATTTTCCCCCCCCCTCTTTTAACTCCTCCTCCTCGTCCGTTCCTAATTAATTAAAGAAAAGAAATACGCGTAAATTATAAAGAGTCTAGTATTATTCCTCTCGATAAAATTAGTTTTGAAATTAATTTTTTAGTCTTTTTATTAATCTAGCCTTATTATCGTTATTTCTATTTAGAGACTTTTATAGAAAAGAGAGTTTATATTATATCTAGTTATATATTTAATAATAATAATTATTATTCTTTTAAAAATATTAGTTTTAGGAAATAAAATTATAATAATTTTATTTTTAAAGAATCTAAAACTAGTTTTATTCTAATTATTACTTTTATTATTATATATTTTACTCTTATTTTATCCTTATTCTCTATTTTATTCTTATTCTCGAATTTATTATCGAGTTTAATACTCTAGTCTTTACTCTATATATATTTCGGATTAATATAGAGATCCTTAAAGAGAATATTAATATAGGGTAAAGTAGGGTAGAGTTTAGGGTAGGGATCGCGGTTCGATTTCTACTTTAAATTAGGGTAGGGTAGGGTAGGGATTTATTAAAGGATCTCTACTACGTTAAGATAATAACTTTAGGGGTATATTATAGCTATTATTACCTCTATAAATATATATTTATAGCTACTACTACCTCTATAGATATACGTACTCATGGCTACTACTATCTTTATAGATATATATATTTATAGCTACTACTGCCTCTATGGATATACGTATTTATAACTACTACTACCTCTATAGATATACGTATTTATAGCTACTACTACCTCTATGGATATACGTACTTATAGCTATTACTACCTCTATAGATATATATATTTATAGCTACTACTACTCTTATAGATATATATACTCATGGCTACTACTACCTCTATAGATATATATATTTATAACTACTACTACCCCTATTATAGATTAATAATAAGATATATTATAGATTATACTATAGAGAGACGATTATTATAATGATTATTATAATAAATATCTATTATTATTCTTTACTCACCGATTTTAAATCGAAATATTCTTCGGAATAAAATAATAAGTTTAAAAGAAAATAATAATATTAAAATATATTAATAAATATTTAAAAAGAGTTAGTTTTAAATTTAATTTTTTTTTTCTATTTTAGCGTCTCCTTAATTTCAAAATAAACGAATTAAACTACGTCTTTAATAAAATCTTCGGTTATATCTAACTTTAAGTTAATAATAGTTTTAATTTTAATATTAATTTAAATAATTATAAGTCCGAGCGTTTATTCTATAAATACGCGTATTTATAGGGGTAGTAGTAGTCATGAGTATCTATATCTATAAAGGTAGTAGTAGCCATGAGTATATATATCTATAGGAGTTATGAGTGTGTATATCTATAGAAATAATAGTAGCTATAAGTGCGTATATCTATAAGGGTAGTAGTAGTCATGAGTATATATATCTATAAAAGTAGTAGTAGCTATGAGTATATATATTTATAGAGGTAATAGTAGTTATAAATATATATATCTATAAGGGTAGTAGTAGTTATAAATATATATATCTATAGAGGCCATAAATATATATATTTATAAAAGTAGTAATAACTATAAATATATATATCTATAGGGGTAATAGTAGCTATAATAGAGTTATTATAATAATTACTAGAAATCCGTCTTAGTATAGTAGGGATCCCTCGGTAAAACTTTATTTTATTTTATTTTATTTTACGCCCCACGCTAATAGATCTCTACGTTAGGTTAGAATAGGGATTATACCTCGATCCCTACTCTACCCCACGTTAATCCGAAGCGTAACTCTATAAATATAGTTTTTTCTAATTCCTAATATTTAGTCCTTATCGATTCCTAATAATTCTATAATATTAGAATATTTTTATATTAAAAACTCTCCTCCTACTTTAGTAGTCCCGATTTTTCTAATTTTAATTTTTATAACTCTAACTTTATTTAAAATTTCTACTAGTCGGTTTCTCTCTAATTTAATATTAAACGATTTTATTACTCTTTATATTATCTATATTATAACTATTATTTATTATAATTTAAACTCGATTTATATCTACTTTAACTCTTATAATTTCTTCTTAATTTATATATATTTTATCTTCTTAAAAAAAGCTTCGTACTAGTTATTTATAATATAATATATACTTTTTATATAAGGATTTTACTCTAGCTCGGTATTTATATAAAAAGTAAGAAATAATTTAAGGAATTGAATTTTATAATTAATAATAGAAAAAAGTTAAAGTCTTTATTTATTAAAGTATAAAATATACTTTTCTCTATATATATAAATATATAACGAGTTAAATATTTATTCGTATACTAGATTAATTAATCTTTATATATTATCGATAGATTATTATTTTCTTAATATTTAAATTATTGATATTTATCTAGAATTTTCTTTAAAATATTCAAATTTTTAATTCAAAATTAGTAGATTATTCTACGCGATAATAAATTAATTATATTCGAATTAATTTAAATGAGTTTATTTTTAGAAAGAGTCTACGACTTTTATTTCTTCTACTTTTTCCTCTTTATAAATATTTTAATTTAATTTTATATTTGTAATAAAATTAGTATCGACGTAGTATATAATTAATATAAGAAAGACTTAATATACTATATCGATTCGTATTTCATATTTTCATATTATTAATATATTATTATTATCGTTATATTAAATAGATAGTATTTATATTATTGAATCTTCTATAAAACTTTTTTTTATATTTTATCTATATATATAAATATAAAATAAAAATTAATATAAAATTGAAATTAATATAAAATTAAAATTAAAATTAAATATCTCTAATTTAAGAAAAATCCAATATATTAAATTAGTTCGTATATTTATTTTAGATATCTCTATTTATTAGAGTTATTTTATCTACTCTATAATGAATAGACTAGGTAATTATACTAGTTATTTAGTCTTTAACTCATCTTCTTTTATTAAGCGAACTATTCTCGGAAATTTAAATTTTATACTTTAAATTATTTTTATCTAGATTTAAATAACTTTAAATAATCTCTATAATATATATACCGTGTTATATTTCTATTATTTTTTATAAGTTTATAAATAGAGCCTTATCTATTAATATATTCTATAATAATAAATAGTCCTCTTTATCTAGACTCGTTCTTTAATTTATTTATTCTTATTTTTTTTAATATTATAAATTATCTAAAAGTTTAAAAGTTAAATTAAGTTTATAATTATATTATATCTTCTTTTCTAAAAGTCCTTATTATTAATTAAATAATATAAGATAATTTCTTAAAACTCTACTCTCTTTACTATAAATTCCCAAATTATTAAAAGTATAAATAAACTAAATATAATATCTCGTTTAAATATATTTATGAATTTAATTTTATAAAGAATCTCTATTAGTATAAATCCTAGATAATTAATTAAAATATTTATTAATATTTATTATTACGCTCTAGATAAAGAGTTTTATTAAATTATTTAAATAATCTTCTCTTTTCTTTTTAAAATACTTAATTAGAATATTATTCGTTTTCTTTATTATTTTTATAGTATATTTAACCCTACTCGGAGTTTCTAGTATTATAATATTTCTCTCTCGAAGATATAATTAAAGTTTATTATTTATAAAGTACGAGTCTATATCGAAGTATATTATATTCGAGGTAGGATTCCTAGTAAAGTAATTTATTATATTTATTTTAATATCTTTTAAGTAGTAGTTATTTATTAGATTTAAAAATACGTTTTTTATAAAATAATTAATAATATTAAATATATATACTTATTTGTCTTTATTTAAAAATATATGAATTAAGTTAACTTTTAATACCTAGAATAGTAATAATATCTAAATAAGTAATAAGGGTAATAATCTCGTTATATTTATTTATTTAATATAGGAGAGATATCCCTTAATATACTCCGTAATATCCGTATCTATTCTTAACTAGAATATTATATATCTAATTATATTAAAAATGATTTTAGTAGAGAAATATTTATATTTATTAAAAATATCTATTAATAACGTAGTTTTTTCACTTTTTATAAAATAAATAATATTATTTTCTTCTAAATTAGTATATTAAAATATATATATAATTATCGAAAATAAAGGAGGCGGCTTTATAATTAAAATTTATATTTAATAATTATTAAAATCTCGTAGTTTTTTCTATCGAGTATAAAAGTAATATAAATCTTTATATTAATTATTATTCTCGTAGTCGACTTTATATATCTTAGGAGATAATAGATTATATAAAAGTATTAACTTTAATAATATATCTTTAAATATCTCTTTATAAATTATTATTATATATATTATTATATATATTATTATTATTAGTTTAAAGGCTATATTTTCGATCGTGAATAAATTTTAGTTAATAGTAATAAAAGCGAATACTTCTCCTTATTTTTTAATTTTATTAATATATTTTTCTTCGTTAAATTATTTAGATATATTTATATAGTCTCTCTTCCTAGATTTTTAATATTATTTTAATTATTATAAATTTTAACCTTCTTTATATAATTTATAAAAAGTCTATTTAGTTTATAATAAAAATTATTAAATATTACTCGTAAAAGATTATTTATAACTCTATTCTCCTTTTCTATTATATATTTTATTCTAATATTTAATTATCGGAGCTTTATTATTTATCGATTAAAAATATCTTTATAAAATTTAGTATTCTTAAACCTAATTAGTAGTTTATAATTAGTATAAATAATTAAAACTTCTTTACCTCTAAATATATAAGAATATTTCTATATAAAATAAAAAATCACTTTTAATTCTCGTCTATAAATATTGTAATTTCTTTTAGTCTTATTAAAAATAAATAAATTATATATTATTAGTCTAATCTCCTCTTTCTATAACCAGTTAATAAAATACCCTCTTTTATATTTTAATATATTATAGAGAATAGTAATTAGATCCTTCGAGTTTTATAAAAATAATATTTTACTCGATAAATAAATTCTTTATATAAATATAAAGAATAGTTCTTTTAATTCTCTTTATCTCTATTCTTTATCTCTATATAATTTAGTAAAAGGGTGATTTACTTAGTATACTCTTTTATTTATTTTCTTATAGATTAATAAATCTTTAAAAATCTACGAATAATACTTTAATCCTACGGTATTAGTTAATTCTTAATTTTTTTAATTATAATTAATTAAATTTATACGCGCTCCCTAATTTTATATATCTCGCCGAGTACTTTTATTTTTATTATACCGATAAGTAATCTTAAAAGCGATAATATAAAATTTACTATAATATTTATAGAAAAAAACAACTATTTCTCTTAAGAATTATAAGTTTTAAAGATATTATTAATTTAAAAAACTAGGCTAGGAGATTTATATTAATTATTATTACTATTATTACTAAATAGAGAAGATTTTGTTTTTAGTTCTAGTATTAAGCCTAGAGTAATATTTATTAATTCGATAGAAATAAATAACAACGTCTTTATTCTTTAAAGTATTCGAGTTAACTAGAGTTACTTAAATTTAGAAATATTAAATACTAGATAGTATTTATTATTTAAATATATTAGAGTAATTTAGTAATTATATTTAATATTTATTTAGAAAAATATTTCATATAATAGGTTTTTTGATAGATTATATATTTTTACTATTAACTTTATATATAATTTAAAGAGATCCTTATATACGAAGTAGTAGTTAAATATAAATCTTAATTCGTTTTTCTTTTTCTTTTTAAATAATACTAGTTTAATATTCTATTAAAAGAGTCGGTTATTTATAATATTATAATATTAATAATAAATTATTTCTATACCTCTTTTTATAATTTTACGGAGTTATTATTCTTTATTCTTTATCTATTATTTCTATATTACTTTATATAACTTTAGATTATTCTTTAATACGATATAATAAATAATTAAATTTATTAAAGAGATTTCTTTTACTTTCTTTACTTCTATATCTTTATAAATCTAGATTAATTATAATAATTAGAGTCGAGTTTCGCCGTCGAGAATAATTTCTTTCAAAGTAATTTATTTATCTTTTAGTTATTTTATAAAAACTTCGAAATTCTTTATTTAAGTAATTTAGCGACGTTATATTTATTTTATAATAAAAAATAGGACCTCTAGATTAAACGTCGTCGCTTTATACGAAATAATATTATTATATTTTTTAAAAAGAGCTCTTTAGCTCTTCTCTTCTTTCTTTAATATAAAGAATATATATACTCTTAAAGTAATATCTATAAATTAGTATATTATTATATATAGTATATTTATAAATATAAATATTATAGACGGTAAACTTGAATAGAAACAATCTTATTCTAATATTTTATATTTAATATATCGTCGTCTTTTTTTATCTTCTCTTTTAGATTTTTAATATTATCTCTAGGATATTTTAATTTATTAAATTATTAGGGTTCAACTCGTTCTCGCTCTCTTTATTTATTAATAATTTCTTAAAGAAGTCCTTTTCCTCGCTCTCTCTATTACTTTTACTATTATTATCTATTTTCGATTTTAGAATTTTTAGGATAATTTTTACTTTTAATTATTCGGTTCTTTTAATTTTATAAGTTTAATAAAATTTATCGACTCTCTTTTCTCGATATCTCTAATAATAATAAGACCTTTAAATTTTTTTCTTTTAATTATACGGAGTTATAGAAAATTAAATTAAATAAAATAATAAAATAAAATATTTTATAGAGATAAGAAAATTTATTATTCTCTTTCGATACCTACTATATTAATCTAAAAGCGAGTCTAGTTTTTAATACTATTCTCTTATTTATTAACGATTATTATTAAGATATATTATTTATTTCCTAATAACTTTATTAAGAATTTCGATAATTTTATATCGTTAACTAGTAAAGATATAAAGACTATTATATCTAAATCTTAATCTAACTTGGTTTTATATAACTCGATTAGTATTCTTAATTCTCTTTCTTTTTATATAATATAGGAGACTATTAATATTATAGATTTTAGTATAAGAATCTCCTTTATCTCTTTATACGAGATATTTACTTTAAATTTTCCTACTTTTCTAATTATAATAGTATTTATTATATTATTTAATTATATTAAAATAATAGTAGTAGAGTTATTTTTAATACTTTTTATTAGTATAGTTTTTTCTCGAGATTTCTTTAATATTTATCTTAATCTCTATAAATTCTTTTTGAAATATAGGGAAACCTATATTATATATAGGAGTAAAAGCGAGATTATTATATTCAATAATAGTTTATTAATATCTAGTTAAGATTTATTTATAAGGTTTTTTATAATTTATAAATCTTTCTT
>JAABUK010012490.1_pt1 | contig 10805 bp, 14 predicted proteins | sample 5559141 | NCBI WGS metagenome assembly JAABUK01 (sample SAMN10711869, study PRJNA513367) | rock metagenome | isolation source: Antarctica rocks | place: Antarctica: Victoria Land, Pudding Butte nord | collected 2016-01-03
GGTCAGCGCCAAGAAGAAGGACGTGCTGCAGGACGTCATCGCGCTACTCAAGGACAGCGACTTCGACATCCCGCTGCAGTTCACCAACTACAGATGACGCCTGACCCCTGACACGTTCGACCTCGGCCTAGATAGCGCCTGACCTGCACTTTCACCTGTTGACTGTTGGTGGCAGTTGTTGGCCGCTAGCGGACCTTTTGCGGACTTTCTGCGGACCGAGCGGCCCGCCGTAGCGGTCGCTCCTCGTGCCTGCCTAACGGGACGTTGCCCTAGCGGAGTGTCGGACCGTCGAGTTACTCTCTGTCTATCCCTCGCAACTGTGCCGAGGGCGTCGGGAGAGGACCAGTCAGATGGTCAAAAAGATCGTCGGAATCACGTTCATCAGCGCGGCCGTGCTGTACGCGGTGGGAAGTGGGCCGCTCGCCAACTCCGGGGTCGCCACCGAGTTCTCGTCGTTCGGCGGGGCGGCCGGCACCATGATCGCCCACCTGCCTGACCTCGTGGCCGGCTTCCAGAATGCCGCGAACTCGGGGCCGGCCCCGTCACCGGCACCGAAGTCTGCACCCGCGCCGGGCGGGGCAGCAGCCAAGTGAACGCCACGTCAACGGGCGCGACCCTGTACCGGGCGGTCGTCGGCCCCACCCGGATCGCCCGGGCCCGTCGTCGCCGCGACGTGATGACGCTGCTGGTCAGGGCGGCCAGGACGGCGCGCCACTATCCCCGGTCGGCCGCGTTCGTCGGCCTGGTCCTGCTGGTGCTGGCCCCACCCGCGCTGGTGCTGGTGCCGGCAGTGGTGGCGCTGGTGGCAGCCGGCGCAGTGAACGGTGCGGAGCGTAGGAAACGCGGCCCACAGCAGATGAAGGTGGCCGGCCAGACGTTCACCTTGAACGCCCGGCGGGTCTGGTCCGGCACGGCCCTGCTCGCCGTGCTGGCCCTGCTCGGGGCAGTGCTGGTGCCGGGCCGGCTGGTCACCCTGGCCGTACTGGTGACGGTCGCCGTGCTGGTCTACGTCCGGTGCCCGGCCCCGGCGGTGGAGTGGTGGGCGGAGCGGACGTTGGCCCCGGCCCTGGTGGCCGCGGGGATCATCCGCACTCGGGCGGGTGAGCCGGCCCCGGCGCTGTCTCGGCGGGGGCAGCCTGTCCGGGACGAGCGGGGAACTGCCGTCACCATCACCTTGCCGCCGGGGGTGGCGGCCGTCGAGGTCGAGGGCAAGCGGGTCAATCTGGCATCGGCCCTCGGGGTGCCGGCCCGGCTGCTCGTGGTCCGCCATGATCCCGATGACCCGGCGAACGTTGTGACGCTATGGGTTGGCTTCCCGCAGTCGGCCGGGTCGGCTGCGAGCCCGCTGGCGGCCGTCGAGCGCACGTCGTGGGCCGACCCGGTACGGATCGGCTGCGATGAGCAGGGCCGGCCGGTCACCCTGCAAACGGCGGAGCAGTCCAGCCTCGTGGCCGGTATCCCCGGCGCCGGCAAGTCGAGTGTCTGCCGGATCATCGTCGGCCACTACCTGTCCGACCCGGCCGCCCAGGTCTACGCCCTCGACGGCAAGGGGAGCCTCGACTACGCCGCGGCAGTCCCGAGCTTCACCCGCTTTGTCTCCGGCACGTCAGAGGAAGCGCCGGCCGAGCTCGTGGCGATGCTGGCCGAGGTACTAGAAACAGTCCGGGCCCGGAACAACGCCGGCGAGGTCGGCCCCGGCCTGCTGCTGCTGCTGGAGGAACTGCAGGACGTACGGGCGGCCGCAGGCAAGCGGACCACGGAACAGATCGACAACCTGGCCGGCCGGATCATCCGCATGGGCCGGGCCGTCGGCGTTCACGTCCTGATTAGCACCCAGCGGCCGTCCGTCGAGGACGTGCCCAGCGGCGTGCGGAACCTGATTACCCAGCGGCTCTGTCTCATGGTGAGGAATCCGGCGGATGCCGGCCTGGTCCTCGGGACGGCGCCGACGCTGCCACTGCCGACCCGCCGGGGTGAGGCACTGCTCACAACGCCGGCCAGCACCCGGGCCGTGCAGCTCGACCTACTCGACGCCGCCGGCTGGTCGGCAGTGGTGAGCCGCGCCGGGGCCGCCCGCACGTCGATAACTGTCCAACGCGTTGGACAGTTCGACCCAACTGTGCACGGCGGTGCACAGTTCGACCCGTTCGGTGAGGCTGTGCGTGGCCTGCTCCGCGATGGGCCGCTGACTGCCACTCAGATGTACGCATGGCTCCCCGCGGAGTTGCAGCAGGGCTCCGTGGTGGGCCTCGGCCGGGCCCTGGCGCAGCTACCCGACGTCGAGCGCGGATGGGCCGGGAAGTCACCCGCCTGGCGGCTCACGGCACCTAGGGATAGCGCCGACCTAGGGATGCCGCACGCTCAGACGGGCCCGTCCAATCCCTCGGTCGAGCAGATCGGCGCGTCTGCCGTACAGGCCGATATCGCAGCCGTTCTAGCCGAGGCGGACCGGATCAAGGCCGGCCAGCGGTGAAGCGGCTTATCACGGTGCCGCTGTGGGCCACCTGGATCGGCTTCCTGGTGACGGTCGGCCTGCTGTACCGGGTGGCGCACAGCCCGGCGGTTGTCGTCGGCGTGGTCGTCGTCGCCCTGGTCGGCCTGGTGCTGGCCGTCGTCGGCGCTTTCAGCCGGTGAGCATGGTCGCGGCCGCCCGGCGGCGGGTCACCATCCGGGCCCCCCGCGTGCGGCTCCGCTCCCCGATCCGGTCCCCGTTTCAGAACCCCGTCGCCTACCAGCGGGGCAACCTGCTCGGGGCAGTCCGCACGACGTTGCGGGTGACCCGCAAGACAGTCACCGGCACCGTGTTTCACCCGATCCGCACCCTGGTTATCGTCCTGCTGGTGCTGCTGCTGTTCCCAGCCGCGCGGCCTGACATCTGGTGGGGTATCAAGCATGGGGCGGCGGCTATCGTCCCCGGCTCCTACACCTGCGCGCCGGCAGAGCTGCCCGTCGGCGGTGCGGCCGGCGTGGCCGCCGTGGTCGGCACGGCGCTGCACAAGCTGGCCGAGCCGCCACCGACTAACGCGCAGATGTTGGCCGCGATGGAGTCGGCCGCCAGGTCGGCCGGCACGGCGTGGGCGGTGTTCAAGGCCACCGTCAACGGGGCGGCCGCGCCCACCACGCCTGTCCCCCCGGTGCAGCCGGCGAGCCTGACGTCGTGCTGCCCCGCGACGGGCGGCGGCGGTGTCCCGGTCAGCTCGACTGACAGCGCCGCGGTGGTCGCAGCCAAAGCGGCTATCGGTGCGGGCTTCCCGGCCGACCAGCTGGTGACGGCGGTGGCGGTGGCCGGCGCCGAGAGCGGCTGGAATGCGACTGCCCAGCACTTGAACGCGAACGGCTCCACCGACTTCGGGCTGTTCCAGGTGAATAGCGTGCACGCGGACCTGCTGGCCTCGGGCGACTGGCGCGACCCACGAGCAAACGCCCGCATGGCCTACTCCGTATGGCAATCCTCCGGGTGGGCCGCGTGGACCACCTACGGCGCCGGCACCTATCAGGCGTGGGTCGCAGCCGCCCGGACTGCTGTGGCACGCGCTCAGGGCCAGCTGGGCCCGTTCCTGCCGGTGTCTGCCGTGACGGTCGTGCCGACGGCCTGTACCCCGGCGCCAGCCACCGGGGCGATTGTCTTCCCATTCGCTAATCCGGGGATAGCAGTCGCACCAGCGCAGTGGACGGAAGATCAAGGCATTGATATCTCCACCGTCGGGCATGCGTCCGGGGCCCAGGCCGTCCTCGTGGCCGTCGCATCGGGCACGATCATCCGCGAGGGGATCGCCGGCTTCGGCCCGGCCGCCCCATCCCTGCTAATCGACTCGGGGCCTTTGTCTGGCCGCGTCGTTTATTACGGGCACGCCCTGCCGGCGCTCGTCCCGGTCGGCGCCCATGTTGTGGCCGGGCAGCCGATAGCCGAGGTCGGCGCGGGCATCGTGGGCGATTCATCCGGCCCTCACCTGGAAATCGGAATCTCAGTCGGCACGTCCCCATCCGTGCCGCCCGACCACGCCACCAGCGCGGAGATGCTCCGGCTGTTGCTTACCGCACTACCCGGCCAGCCGACCGTATGATCATCCTGTGGCCGACCCGGTAGCTGACGCAGTGAAAGCATGCAAACGACTCCTCGACGCCCGCCACGCCGAGGACAAAGCCCGCGCCGGCAAAGACGCCGCCCTAGTCGCCGTGTTCCGATCCGGCGTGCCCCGCGGCCGCGTCGGCCAGCAGATACGGGACGCGCTCGCGGCGGCAGGTTGGACCGCAGAAGACATTGCCCGGGTCGGCGTCGCAGACGGCACCGTCGAAGTAGCTCTAAAGACTGCCGCCACGGCCCGCTGACCTGCGCGGACCCGCTGAAGAGCCACGCACAGCCACAAGGGCACGACGACGCATACCCGCGCACCTACAGCACGCGCCGTACCTCGGTCGCCTCCCGCACCGCGGCCGGTAGCAGACCCTTCCAGCCATCCGGCCCCCGGCCATTAGCGATAGACCAGTCACGGCCCGCCGACCGCCACTCCTGCCGGGCGAACCGGGCCCGCACCCCGGCCAAGTCCAGGGCGGACCGCCACGACGGCGCCGAACACCACAAGTCAACGTCAGGGCCCGCCGCGAGCTGCGGCGGCAACGGCTCACCCGACTCGCACCCCGGAACCGGCGCCCGGCGCTTCACAGCATCCCCGGCCGGGTCAAGTCGTACCACGCCGACAACGGGTAGCCGTTGGCCGCCCGCCAACGCCGATACGGCGCGACGTGCGGATACTCGTCCACAGTCCCAGCCAGCGCCGACCAGTCCCCCGCAGACAGCCGGCAAACCCAATCCGGCACCGGCTGGCGACCCTCACCCCCGGCGACCACGACCGCCCTGCGCTTCACGACGCACCCCGGATCGCATGCACGCCACGCACTCCCACCCGGCGCTGCGGACGCCGGCCCTCCGCCTGATCCCCCTCCTCACCAGCCGGCAGGCGCAACGCCGCCAGCAGACGCGCCAGCGCGATCCGCTGCTGACGGCACTCGATCGCGGCCGGATTCGCCTTCCGACCCTGCGGCGACTCCACCACGGCACCCTCCTTCCGCACCACAGCATCAAGCTCCGCCAGCAGGTCCACAGTCCTCGTCGCCTCCACCAGCAGCGCCGTTTCGTGTTCCTCCAAGTCGTAATCCGCGAGGACGGAATTCCATAGCCGCCGGCCCGCCGCACGGGTACCGGCCGGCGGGCTTGGCCGCTTCTCCTCAGTCATTGAGCCTCCATAGGTCGATGCGTTTCGGGCAACGCGGGGGGGGACCGCCCTCCCCGTCGGTCCTGGCCTTGGGCGGGGGGAGAGGGTCACGGCCCGGGGTCGTTCGATCACTGCAAGTGAGCGCGTGCGGCGCAGGTGGCGCATGGCGGGAACGGATGGCCGCACTCGCTCCACCTTCGATCCGGCCTGCCCCGCGCCATGACTGGTAAGGCGGGCCGGTGACGTTGACGCCGCACGCGCTGGTCATTAGCCGCGCCCGCGCTGGTCGACCGGGGTCAGCGCGTCGGGTAGGCGGGAGGGTTGTACGGCGCCGGCGTTGACTGCGGCCACGGTGTACGTGGCAGCCTCGGCATCGGTCTCCGGTGACCACCCAACGAAGCCGAGGGTCTGCGCGTCGGCGGGTCCGATGGTGGCGGTGGTGGTGCCGGTCGCGGTGGCGTTGGCCGAGAGGGTGGCCGCGGTGGCCGAGGTCACGCTGGTGATGGTGGTCCCGGCGGGGATGCCGGGGCCGCTGATGGTGCGGCCCACGTCGCGGGTGCCGAACGTGCCAGCGGGTGCGGTGATCGCGGCCTGCCCGCTGGTGGTGGTGATGGTGGTGGTGCGTGGTTCGCTGCTTCGTCCTGTGACCATGATGCGTGCCTGCTCTCTTGAGGTTGGGGGTTACGGGGTGGCGTGGACGGCGGTGCCGGTGCCGAGGCTGTCGCCTAGCGCGCGCCACCCGGCGGCGGCGTGCTGGTTCTGCCGGGTCTGCTCCAAGCGCTCACCGAAGACGAGCAGCCATGCGCGGTCCTGCTGCTCGCGGGTGGGGCACCAGACCTTTCCGCCGGCCTGGCCGAACCAGAGCAGGCGCTCCTTCGTGGCGGCGGGCCAGGGCGCGAGCCGGCGGAGCTGCGCGACGGGGAGGCGGCTGGACAGCAGCTCCGGCCACACGTCGGCGGTGTTCTCGACCTCGGCGAAGATGCCGAACTCGTCGCGCTCGGCCCGGTCGCCGGCCAGGGCCAGGATGCCGGCGCGGGTGGAGCGGGCGGCGTCGTACCGGGCGCACAACTCCTCGCAGCGAAGCCACGCCGCGCCGGCTGCCTTACCGGCGGTGATGAGGCTGCGGGGGTCGCCGTCGGCTAGCAGCGCCAGGGCGGGCGCGAGCTTGGCGAGCTCGGCGACCACCTCGGCGACGGCCGGGGCCAAGAAATCGGCGATGACGACGTCGCAGTGGTCGGTAACGGTCTGGTGCAACTCGCCGGCCGCCAGCTCGCCGGCACGGCGGTACAGGGTCGAACGCGCGGCGTACTCCTCATGGCTGCTGCGGAGGGCCAGGATCGGGGCGGCGTCGGCGGTGCCGGTGCCGTCGGCGAGAGCGCGAGCTAACTGCTCGACGGCCAGCGACTCCGCGGCCGGTGGCAAGTCGCCGTCGGCCTGGTCGGCTATGGCGAGGAGCCGGGCCCGGGCGGCGTACAGCGGCTTGGGTAGGTCGTGGTGGCCTTTGTCGGCGCCGTCGAAGATGGCCAGCGGTCCGCGGGCTTGCTTGTTGTCGATCCTCATTTGTCTGTCTCCTGTCTGGTGGTGGGTTTGCCGAGGCCGGTGGTGGCGAGCCGCTGCTGGAATGCGCGGACGTCTGCCTTCCGGTCGCCGTCGACCAGCTCGGCGATGGTGGTCGTGGTCATCTGGTCTCCTTGCGTGGGGCGGTTGGGTGGATGGGTCGGCAGGTCTGGCAGAGCGGTTCGGCGTTGTCGCCGTACCGGCGGGTCGGGTTGTTGGAGCAGCAGGCGCACGGCCCTATCTCGGGGCCGCCGGCCGTCCCCTTCTGTATGTGCGGTACCTGCGGTACGGCCGGTACCGCCCAGGTCGCGGGCTCGCGTTCGGTACCGGATCGCGGGCCGGTACCGGTACGAGCGCCGGCATCCGGTACCGGGTCGACGCCGCTGAGCTGCGCCGTACCGGCGGTACCGTCAGTACCGCTGCTGTGGGAAAGGGGTGGCAGGTAGCGCTCGAAGGCGTCGTAGAGCCCGCCACCGTGCTCCTCGGAACCGGGGATCGAATATCCCCGCACCTTGACCTCCTCGACCTTGAACTGGTGCGGCTTGACCTCGTATTGGCCGACCCGCCGGGCCAGTCCCCGAGCGTCGAGCGGCTTACCGCGCAGGTCGGACCAAGGGGCCTCATCGAGCGCGTGGAGCTTGTCGAGCAGAAGATCCGTGGGCATCCGGTCGGCCTTGGCTTTAGTGAGCACGATGCGGATATCCGCGAGCAGCCGGATACCGAGCGATGCGTCCCGGCCAGCAGCGACGGCCGCCAGCTCCACGCACGCGGCCCGCGCCGTCTCCGGCCAGTGCCGCCCCGCCGATTCGGCGATGGCGAGCAGCGGCTCCCACACGTCGGCCGACCGGTCAACGATCCCGTCGGGTAGCTCGGGCCAGGCGCCTTCAATCTCGGAGCTGACAGACTCGGCCCACTCGACCAGTCGCGCGCGTAGCTCCTCACCGGCCGGGCTGTGCACTCGGCGGCGGAACGGTTCGACGTGCTCGCCGGGTGCCCGCCGGCGCATCCTGACAATGATCGACCTCGACATCAGCGTGTCGGGTAGGTCGCCGAGGCCGGCCAGCGCAGCGGCGGCATAGACCGGGAACCGTTCGACCTTGAAGTCTTTGCCAACGCAGCGGGGAACGCTGGCGCCCTTGCGGTGCCCGGCGTTGAGCAGGCCACGCAAATCCTCGGCCGGGTCGTCCTTGCCGTGCCGGCCGAAGATCGCGTCAACCTCATCGAATAGCAGCGTCGGCCGTTCCGCCTGGATGCTTCGGAAGATCGGCGCTACGGCCGCGTTCAGTGCATGCATCGGGCGCGGCACCAGCAGCTCGAGGACCTCCAGTGTCCGGGTCTTGCCGCTGCCAGGCTCGGGTGAGAGTAGGGCCAGCCGGGGGCTGCTGTCGGACGCGTCAACGGTGTGCGCGTGCGCGGTCCACAAGGTGACAGCGTTGAGGGCGGCGCGGCTCGGGAAGGCGACGAACCGGGCGACGAACCGACGTACGTCATCGAGCAGCTCGGCGCCGTCTTGGCCGCCGTGGCCTGGCATCACGCGGCGCCGCCCCAGTCGCCGCCGTTGCGACGCACGGCGTCCGCCCGGACACACCTGCTGCACCTGCCGCAGTGGACCGGGCAGGGGTCGGTCGGGTCCTCGCCACGGCGCCGACACAGCTCGTCGTATGACGGTGAGTTGGCGCTGCGGCGCAGCCAGTCGGCCATCTTCGCCCACGACTCGGCATCCCGGTCGTCGGACTCGTCAACGCCGCTGTCGTGCCCAGCCCGCCAGGCGAGGGTGGAAGTCAGCTGATCCCGCAGCAGGTCGGCCTCGACCCGGCGGAAGATCACATCGGCCTGCCGCATCATCCGCCGGATGTCAGAGGTTGGCTCTACGCTGGGAGGACGCCTGGTGAGGGCTGTAGCAGCGGGCCGGCTCCTCTGCGGGGGCCGGCTTTGCTTTGCGTCGGGCATGGCCGCTAGACCGCGGTGCGCGAGCGCTGCGCGGCAGAGTCCTGCTCCGCCTTTGCGACCTGCTCCGCGATGAAGAGATCCCAGTCTGCTGCGGCATACCGAACGTGGCGACCGATCTTGATCGCGCCCGGGCCGTAGCCGATGTGCTTCCAGTACCTGACGGTGGCCTCGGGTACGTGGTAGCGCTCCGCAACGTCGCTGGTGGTGAGCCACTCGCTGGTCCTCGTCGTCATATCGCTCCCTGTCGTCGCGGGCCTAGTCTCAAGCCTGGTCCCGTCTAATCAGATGAAACCATGCTTGAAGGCGGTCCCGCAAGTGCGCTAACGTCCGGGGCATGGAGGACCCGGTTATCAGCGTCAAGCCGTTGGCCGATTGGCGGGGCCTGCCGCTGTTGGCCCTGGCCCTGCCTGCACTATTCGAGGCAACGGTGGACGATCCAGGGCTTCCCTACGTCGTCACGCTGAGGCTCGCTTACGACGGCGATCAGGTTGCGTGCGAGTCGGCTACCTGTAGCCGCAGGCCGGGCGGGCCGCCGGTGACCTCGGAAGGCCGGACGAGTATCCGTGTGGCCGACCTCGTGTATCGGGCAGCACGAGAGGCTGTGAGAGAGCCCGCCACGCTGCTCGTCGGGAAGGGTGGCGGGAAACGCCTAGTCGTGGTGACAACGGAGGCCGACCCTCCCCCGGCGCCGGCGGGTCGGGCCGGCCCCGGCCGCGAGCACCTGCGATACGTCGGGCGTGTGTACGCCATCGCTTATGCATGCCGGGGCAACCCGCGTCGGGAAGTGATGAACGAGCTAGGGCTGTCCCGTACTACGGCCAATCGCTGGATCACCGCGGCCCGTGAAGGCGGTTACCTGCCGCCGAGACCGGAAGGTGAGGAAACCTGACGTGGCGAGCATCGCCCGGCGCCCTGACGGCTCGTGGCGGGCGAGATACCGCGACGGCGACGGCAAGGAGTGGTCCAAGCACTTCGCCCGGAAGGTCGACGCGGAAGTGTGGGTCGCCGGGCAGGTGACGGACGTTGCCCGCGGTGTCCACATCGACCCTCGCGCGGGGAAGGTGACCTTCGGCGCTTACGCGCTCGCCTGGGCGGCAGGGCAGGTGCACCGGAGCAGCACCCGGCAGGCAGTCGAGAGCCGGCTACGTCTCCACGTCCTCCCCCAGCTCGGCGCGCGTCCGATAGGCGCGATCCGCAAGAGCGAGGTCCAGGCGTGGGTCAAGGGTCGCTCGGACTTCCTCGCGGCGAGCACCACGAGGGTCGCCTACTCGTACGTGTCCGCGATCTTCCGGGCGGCCGTCGAGGACCGACTGATCCCGTCCTCGCCCTGCGGCCGGGTGCAGTTGCCGCGACGGGACCGTCGCCGCGTCGAGCCCCTGCCCGTCGAGGTCGTCCAGGCGCTGGCCGACGTCATCGCGCCGCGGTACCGGGCGGTCGTCGTCCTGGCCGCCGGCACCGGCCTCCGGCAGGGTGAGTGCTTCGGCCTGACGCTCGACCGGGTGGACTTCCTCCGGCGGACGCTGCTCGTGGACCGGCAGATGGTCACGCTCGGCGGCAGGGCGACAGCTCTAGGACCGCCTAAGACAGCCGCAAGCGTTCGTACGGTGCCGTTGCCCCAGGTCGTCGCGGACGAGCTGGCCGCGCACCTTGCCGGTTACCCGGCCGGCGAGGACGGCTTGCTGTTCACGAACGCTCTGGGCCGGCCGATCAACCGTGGGTCGTTCGCGCGAGTGTGGCTGCCGGCGGCCCGCCGCGCCGGTCTGCCGGCGGGTGAGAGCTTCCACTCCCTCCGACACTTCTACGCGAGCCTGCTCATCCGGCACGGCGAGAGCGTGAAGGTGATTCAGGCCCGCCTGGGCCACGCCTCGGCGGCCGAAACGCTGGACACCTACAGCCACTTGTGGCCCGACAGTGAGGACCGGACACGGCAAGCCGTGGACGCGGTTCTAGGCGCCCCCGCGGACCTCCTGCGGACTAGCGAGCCCGGTCAGCGGTAAAACCGCAGGTCAGAGGGCTAAGCGGCGCCTAAGCTGCAGTTCACCAACTACAGATGACGCCTGACCCCTGACACGTTCGACCTCGGCA
>JAABUK010012491.1_pt1 | contig 10804 bp, 13 predicted proteins | sample 5559141 | NCBI WGS metagenome assembly JAABUK01 (sample SAMN10711869, study PRJNA513367) | rock metagenome | isolation source: Antarctica rocks | place: Antarctica: Victoria Land, Pudding Butte nord | collected 2016-01-03
CGGTGGTATTGGATGGGGGAGCAGCGTGCGGGATGAAGTGCTGATGATTATGATTTTTGGATGGTCAGGTGGCGGTGACGGGGACGCGGCATGCTAGATTTGAGATGGAATGTGGTGAGGATGAGGCGCGGGAGGAGAGTGTTGAGGTTGGAGTGGTGGTGGTGTGCTTCTGATACCGGGAGGGAGTTGTTGTGGATTTCCAATCAGTAAACTTAGCGAGACCCGCATTATTTTCTTGTACTCATGGAGCGAGCTGGACCGAAGGCGCAGGCGGTTCTTGACTCCCACTCTGGGCCGACCGCCTGAACAGGTGAGCGAGTAATTGAAGCGCTGATTCACATCCAGCCGAAAGCTCACACGGGAATTGACATTGGCTAGCGAGCATGATCTACAACTTGATCGATTGATGCATCATCCAGTATATCCTAGCGCGCTCAACTCACTTTTCACCGAATCCTCACTGTGTATCTTCTTCATCTGGGTGTCCTCTAGCTTCTCACCAGTCGCCAGTCGCATCTTCAGATCCTCAATCGCCCTGACCTTCTTCAACAAACCTCGAACCTTTTTCTCTTGGAGATTACCGTCATTCCCGGGTGTGGTTGGGCTCGTGATTTGCACCTCTGGGGTTTCGGCGGCAGAAGAGGGTTGAGGAGGTGGAGGTGTGGTGCTAAGCGCGGTCGGCGTGGGACGCTGCTGCATAGTCACGGGTCCTCTAGGGAACCCATTCTGATGGGTCGTTGATCGCTGCGATGTTGTCGAGCCCGTAGTATCACCCCGCTGTCTTCGATTCCGACTTCGACTTCGCTTGCGTTGGGGGCCCTCCATTGACCTCGCATTGACTTCAAACCCCGGCGGTACCGCAGGAGCTGGTACATATCCTTTGCTCCAACTTCTTTCAGGTCCGCTCCCTCGCCCTCTCCCTTCTGGACTACGACCAGGACTCTTGCCTGTCGGGGCGGTTCCGTCAGGCCCAAGCGTAGTGGTAGTAGAGGTACCATCACCAGTCGCTGCCACTGCTGCCGCCGCCGCCTTCTTAGCTTCTCTCTTCTTCGCGTTCTTCTTTGCTGCCTTTGACAACGGTTCGCTATCTTTCTCTTCACCAGTCCCGGTCAAACTGACGCCACCCCCGGGCGCAGCCCCCGGCGGTAGCGGCGACCTGTCTGGTGCTGCTTCAGCACCCGGCACCACGCGTGGCTTTGACTTCCCGAATCCATTGATATTGCTAGCAAATGAAGAAATTCCATCTCGGACGTACGCGGCGCCACCTTCATCCTCTCTCTTAAATGCCAATGGTGTGACTTGTCCTCTGGCTCCTGGTGGTCGGTAAGCCCCAGCCGGCTTCGAAGGAGTCTTCACCGATCCAAGGTATCTCAAGGCCGAAGCGTGTGGCGTCGGCACAGGAGAGAACGGACTCTCCTCCAGTGGGTCTGCGGAACCCTGTTGTGGACGCCAACACACATGATACAGCTCGTTGAGATCTTCGTTGTACATCAGCCCCCCACTGGCATGCCAGATCCTAATTCCGTTGTCTACTCGAAGTCGGGGCGAAGTGGTCGCTGTCAAAATATGCTTCCCGTCTGGTGACCATTCGCAGACCGATGCATTGCTAGCTTCGACAGTACAGATCTTCGCATAGTCTTTCTCTAGATCGTAGATATCCATCTGGCCAGCCAGGTTTCCGAAGCCAGCCACAAGCACAAATCTACCATGCGGCGAGAAGCAGACTGTGTTGCGAGGAGCAAGCGGAAACGTGTGCGTGGCTTGAGCTTTAGCATTGAAGATGACCGTTTTAGCTGGCATGTACCCGTAGACAACCGCAAAACTGTTCGACTTTGGGGACCACGACACGTCATGAATTGGACCTTCCTTATCTACTAGACCGTAAGCACTGTACTGGATTTCTTACATGTGTAAGAGCCATACCGAGGTCGATCCTCGAATCGAAGCCACCATTGGCGCTGAGAAGGTACATAGTCGTCTCTCCATAGTAGCTTTTGCCAGTCTTGTCGACCTCCGTTTGTGCCAACACAATGAGGCTGGTCCCGTTGTCATTCCATTTCAGTTGTACTTTGTCGCCCTTAAAGAAGTTCTTCTGCGAGGCCGGACTATCGAACTTGGGAACGTTGTACACACGGACTGACGCCGGTAATCCCTGGCTAGGTGAGCTTCTGTGGGTTTTGATGGTAATCGCATTCAAACCTTTCGCTCTGGCACGAAGACCGCGATGGAATGATTCTCGCCTGGGGACACAGCAAAATCTGACACGCCCTCCACCCGCAACTTATTCCAGACTTTCGTCAAATCGTGACTTTCGTAAATCTGAACTTCATTTGTGACAACCCTTGCACAGAATTTTTCATCGAATGTATATTGCAAATTCCAGCCGGTCTGATTCTTTTGCACAAATTTGCCGACGGTCTGCCTTTCGGAGTCTTCGCTGATAGGGTGATCCTCAATGACGCGCCAGACCTTCAGATTCTTCACTGCATCACCCGCTTCGTCCTTCGACGGCCGTTGCCAGGTAATGATGTAGGTTCCCAATGGCGAAAAACCAAGCTCGTAGACGTTTTCCGTAGGCAAAGTGGATATGATGCTGCCTTCTGATGCATCGACTATGCCAACCCTGGCAGATGTCAAGAATGAAACTCTTGGTTGTGTAAGAGAGCCCACCTTTCTGTAGTTGCCCACGCAAAGTACCGACCGCAGGAAGAGTACATGCAGCAACGGATGTTTCCCTCGGGCCTACAGAGTGGTTAACATCCTCGCTGCGCCGTGTTGAGTGCAAGAAGCCTTCCGGCGCAGAAGGGCACTCCGTGAGCGACGTCGACACACCTTGTGAAGCCTTCGAGTCCTTCGTATGTGGGCGGACCGTTGACGATGCCCATGCCCTTCAGCGTGCGATCTATGAATGGTCAGAATTGTGTCTTGGCGAACATCCGCTGGTTGGTTCGAACGCAGGGCGCACATACAAGCGAATTGGGTACTAGATGCTGCCATGCTGAGTGTCTTGGGGTTTGGAATATGTCTGGCAGGAACGCTCAAATGCAAGCTAGTGAAAGCCAGGCTCTTGAGGTCGAGACGCAAAGATTTGGTGGAAGTAGTAGATTCTTCCACGGATCGGGCCTTTCAATGTGTGACAGTAAATAGCGGTCGGCTGTAAGCACAAATTCACCCGTACTTGACAAGTCAATGTCAGCAACTTGCGGGTGAGAGATGAAGCTGCCTGGCAGGGTTTGAGGGAGACACAATCACTAGGTCGGGGTCGGAAGAGATGTAGAAGGTGGCCTGCGTGAGAGGTTCGGTCGAGAATTGCAGCAAAGGGCGGGCTGAAATAGTACAGCGGAAGGCGGAATAATGCCAAGCCAGGGGGGATCTTCACATTCTACTAGTGGTCGATCTCCCTGATTAGGGAGCTCGATGCACGTGATGTCTGATCATGTTTTAGGGTAGGGGAACACACAAGTATCCACGGTAATCGACCATAGCACAAAAGACACAGACAGCACCCGTGCTCCTATTGCGAAGCACAAGGCTCCCTGCTGCTCCGGAACTGTTCACATTGAACCACTCGGGCCCATGATCACCGATGAGTTTTGTTTGCGATCCACAGCGGTACACCATTCCCTATCGCCGAACCTTCATCAAGGCAGACTCAAGCTTCCGCAGCATTTATGCCCTTATTTTCTCTCGAATGAAAACTTTCCCAGTTTGTCCCCTCTGTCGTCGGGTGTGCCCATCGGCGGCCTCTCAGTTTCGTTGTCGGGCAGTCGGTCCCTCATTATGCTCTCGGCGATGTCAGCTCCTTGGCCACTGAAGCCCCGTGAATGTTGTGGCTGGTTGACTGGTGCTGGCGGCTGCATAGTTGTATCAACAACATTTGCGTCGTAAGACATCCCGTCCATCATCCTTGGGTCTGTGTTACCTGCAACACCGGCAGCATTTGTAGGCACTACGCCGCTCATTGGCGTTCCAGCCTGAGGCGTATGAGATGATGACACAGAAGTAAATTTGCTGGCGGACGGGCTGCCAGCAGGATTATATCGTGCGGCGGCAGCTCTGGATGTTGCTGTAGATATTGGAACAGAGACTGTACTCCCGGCACCTTCACCGAACCCAACCAAGCTGGCGTTCTCGTCGCTGAAGCCACCCGTGCTAGACCTACCATCATCTTGATCCTCACTCATTTTGTCATCTCCATAATCGATGCTGCCACTGGCCCACGTGGTTCTGCCACCGACACTGCCAGTCGCACTCGCGCTGCCAACGGTACTTCGCTCCCTTACTTGTGGAGGGAGGTTGTCAAAGTATCCTAGAGGAGGATTGTTTCCGGAGCCCGGATTGAGATGGCTTGGCTGCGAAGGACGAACTGTGGCGACACGCTCAAGACCAGCGAGACGTGAGATGCGATCAGCTCGTTCAGCATCGAGAGTGTTGGAGGAAGAGGTCGAGTCTCTGGTCGACGGATGAGGATGATGATGATGATGATGGCCATGGGGTAAAGTATGGCCTTGATGACCGTCTTTGATGGCTGTAGTAGAGAGAGCAGACAGGGAAGTTGTGCCTGAATTGGGGGTACCCCTGCAACCACCAACGTCAGCTATCTTGCGGAATTTCCATCTTTGTTGCGGGGAAGAGTGAAAGCTCACGGGCCCATATCCGAGGGCGTGACAGGGTCAGCCGGGTGCGGAGGTAGGTTGATCAATGTAGGAGTCGTCATCTTGAGAGTAGGATCTGGTCTTTCCGAGGCTGGAAGGAGAATGTATCGAGGCGAGACGGTGCGACGCAAGAGGTGATGCTGAACAAGCTGCGAAGTCTGGGCGCCCGGAAGGAGTGCTGATGGGCAACTGTTTCAGCTTCACGCCTTGTCGAGAGATCTTATGCGCTACGAGGTGGGTGCAAGGTTGGATGGGTTGCAGCAGCAGAAGTGATACTCGACGTATTTGTTTCTTCGCAGGGGGGGGGGAGTTCAGCCAAGTGCGCAGTGATTCGGAATTCCACGCCAGATGTGAATTCTTAGCTCCGGGAACGAGAGCAGCGCGCGGCATTAGACGACTGTGGGGCATGTCAATCCAATCCGCTCCGTGCTCATCTCCTCAAACGATATCAAGCATTTATGCCATCTATATGAATCATTACATTTGCTACTCGTCGACTTGCGAATTGCGAAGCAAGATGCGCCATCACTTTGCATTGCTTGATTCATGCCCCCTGTTTGCTTTTCAATGAATCCACCTCCATCTGCAGGGCTGCCAGGTCTGCAAGGATATCCTTGGACGTCGACGGACCAGACGGGTTCCAACTACTTTCGGTGCTTGGTCGTCTGGATTCGTTGCTGGGGCCAGGGTTCAAGACGGCAACTTGACTGTCGAAACTGCTACGACTTGATCCTCTCACTCTACGCGGTGGTGGAACAGGCGGCGCCATTGTTGGCGAACCCGTGGAGAGACGCGATAGTCGCTTCGCAGCTGAAGGATTTCTAGAGGGTGGTGGTTGAGGTTTGGATTGAGAAAGACTGGTCATTGACGATGATGGGGAGAGTTGAGGCTGCGTTGAGGTCATGTAAATGTCTTCTTCCTCTACTTCTTCTCCTTCTTCTTCTTCTCCTCCTCCTCCTTCTTCTTCTTCTACTTCTTCTTCTTCTACTTTTTCTTCTTCTTCTTCTTCTTCTTGGACTTGGACCGTTGCTCCCAATGACTGTAGGCCAATATCGCTAGCACGCTTCTGTCGTCGTGAGGGTGGCGGTGGAGGAGCCTTTGAGGCCACCGTGGGGGTCTCCAGGTCAGGCGAAGAGGTCGTGCCGGCGACGGCTTCGGAAAGGACTTTTGGAGAGACGTTGTACGATTCCGGCATGGACTGACTCCTACGTTGACTGCGGCGACGAGTGAGAGGTGGTGTAGGAGGTCTCCGTAAGGAAGCATGAGCTTGTAAAGTATCTGACACGCCAGGCTCCACTGCCGGAGGAAAGGAGTTGTCTATTGGGGCTGGTGGAAGAGCCTTGTTCAGATCCGACAGCGAAGGAATAGGATGATTCGCCGCGGTCGGGCCATCAGTACGATGTCTTGTTCGCGTCGGCCCATGGTTTATTGGAAGCGGGAGGGAGCTTGAGCTATCACCTGGAGCTTTTCCATGACGTGGTTTTGGGACTGGTGGCTTCTTATCCGTGGTGGCCTCGACAAGCACTACTCCACGCTCGCTCACTGCGTCTTCCCTGTCAAATTCGTGCGATGTCCTGGGCGTATCTGTAATCACCGTTGGCGGCGGCTCGAATATGGCGTGTTGTGATACAGAGGCTGTGTCCGTGTTACTGCTGCTGCTATCACTGTGGACTGGCAGGGGCGACGTTGCAGATGTAGACGTTGGGATCGCTTGCTCAGCAGTCACCCCAGGTTCTCCAGTCAATAAAAGCCTCTTGAAGGCGTCGAAATCCAAAGCCGGTCGAGATGATTTGCTGCTGCTGCTGCCGCCCCCTTTCTGTTCACCGCTGCCAGAGGTTGGTGGTGCAGTTGATCTACGAGGTACGCCAGCGAACCGTGCCAAAGTTGCCTGAACAGCAGAACCGGCGGTGCCGTTTCCTGTATCCCGTTGGTTTGGTGACCCAAGGGCTGAATTCTGCCGTGTGTTCTCCAGTAATTCCTCATCTACGTCATCTCGCTCACCATCTGAGGAGGAGGAGGAGGCTTGAAATGGATTGGAGGCCAGTGCTTGCGCATAGGGCAGGTTCCCAGAGTCTGGCGGCTGCGGGGAAGCAGGGAAATTCACATATCGCGTCTCTCCAGGCGAAGAGACATACGAAGCAGGCGTCTGCGGCGATATCGGCACTGGCGGGGAAGCAATGCGTACACGCTTTGTGGTAGCACTTGAACGGGTCCACGCGGGCACTGCGTCTTCTGTTAGACCAGCGAGGAGGAGAATGGTGCAATGCCGCACCTTCGACCTTCAGCGAGGGCAGACCGCTGCCCGCATGCGCTCGATCATCAGGAAGACCAGGGCTTGCCGTCTCATTCCCCGCAGCTTTGTTGTTACGGCGGAAAGGATTGGATCCAGACATCATGAATAAAAGGCCATACCTGGTGCATGGAAGCGGAGGGTACCGCTTGGAAGACAGGGTACAAGCCTCCCAAGATGAGGTGACATGATTACATCCAGGTTCATCCCAACCTCCACAGCCTGAAGGATCATTTGTCTGAAGTCACGCCAAGTGTTGGAGAACATTGCATCAGGATTGGAGAACGTGGCATCAGGATTGTGCCCTGGCATGTGGAAAATTCCGACGGGAGAATCATAGCCAATTCGAAGGGAAGGTCTCTTGTTTGTAGACTGTGTGGAAGATCTCCAATGCTCTTATTGTCTTAAACACTAGTCTATGTATGTGACCATGTGGCCTATGTCGCTCGATGTGCACGCAGCAGTTGGAATGCTATCGTTCCCCCACCATATCCAGCTTTTCGACTCTACTGCAGCGAAAACAGACGGATGGCTCCCTCGAGCGGAAAGGGGACGGTGCAAATGGTGTGGACAGGACAACGCGCTCCTGAAAAAGGCCAAGGCCTCATGCTGATGCTCCTATGCAAATCGTTGTGGCTGTCCATCCAGAAGAGAATGTAGCTGCTCATGGATCCGGAACTCCGATGCCATGCAGATGCTGCGCAAAAAGAATGTACAATGTGAGAGAACAGTATGCAAGCTGAGTTGCAACGGCAAGGGCCGGTAAGGGTTGCGCTCATTTCCCGCCTCTGGTTTCGATCCATCCTTCCGTGGTCCATTTGGTAGACTTGGCGCCTTTGACCGGATGCAGAAGCATTGGTCGAAGCACCGCTCTGCCGTAGGCTTCCTCCCATTCTGAACCGCCTTTGTCGAGAGCTGTGATGCCCAGGAGCTGCTGATAGGCCGGCTTGGCCTGGGCGGAATTGAAGTACCACGTCATGTTTGTCCAGGCAAATTCGTTCCACTTGCTGAAGGTGCTTTCTTCGACCCCGCCCGCCTGGCCGAATGGGCCAGGATTGAAGACCTGGTGCAGAGAGGCGGCCGGCCAGTCGCGGTCCGAGAAGATGGGATGTGGAAAGGTGGTGGATTTGAGGCTGTGATGAAGACACATCGTCTGGGGAAACATCTCGGCATCGATGAGATGGCCGTTTTCCGCGTTCTCGTAGTTCATGATCTCCAGCAGCCTTCGACTGACACGGCCCTGAGCAATCAGTGTTGCTCGTCGTGGAGTTGAAGCACCTTGGGCATAACCCCAGATGTGATCTTTGAACCACCATCGTGTATTAGTGACATTGAAGCTGGGAAGAAATCCGACCCAATCAGCATCCTCGCCTACCCCCCACACAAACTGGTCGTCAGCAGCCCGAGTGGGCGGTTTGGGACCTCGAGGTTTGACACCCTCCACCGAGACAGGACCCCAGACGTGGTGGGGGTCTTCGTTATGGACCTGTGTACGGAATTGGGTGTCGAAATCTCCATGAACCGATGGAATGTATAGCCTCCCGGCGCGTTCCCAGATACCTTTTCGAGGCTGCTTCTTAGCAAATGAGGAGATCGATTCGAAGAAATCGAGGTAGTGACCGGTGTACCGGACATCAAATTCCCACTGGTAGAAGAAATCGAACTCGGGGTGATTGCGCGCGAACCATTGGACGATCATCCAGGGTGAACGGCCGACAAAAGCATGTTCCGCCAGATTGGAGTATAAGCTTCGGATCTGAGCATGATTCCAGACTTCTGTGATCGAATGAAACTCTGGGGGCACGTTTTGGCGAATGGTGTTCATCGGCTCGTCCTCGCCCACGAAGAGAGGAACGCCCTCATCCTTGACATGAAGCAGAATGAAGACTTGATATTTGCCCCCACTGGCCAGCGAAGCCTCTGCAATCATGGCGCGGAGATTGATTACTGTGTCAGCGCTCCAAGTAGCACCGGTCCAGACTCTAATCAAGATGGCAGTTCTCTTGGTCTTGTGGACGTTGCCTGGAGCGGGCGCGGCCGTTTCCTCCATGCCGGTTGGACGAGCGTGTTTATGTCTGATGTTGGAGTACTGAATCGAGTTTTGCTGACGTTCCTTGACCGGTTTGAAGCGTACTTGATTAGCGTGCACGCATCCGTCCTGCAACTCGCCCCATCGGACCTCGTTCCAATCCACGTCACTTGATGTTCTGAGCTCCGCCAGATCTAATGTATCATACTGGTCGAAGCCATAGGCTTGGAACCTACCGACTCGATCAAAAGAGATAGACCCATCTAGACCTGATGCTTCATAAGAGCCCAGGACAGGATCGACAGCACCTGGAAATGGGTGTTGTCAGACGACACATGTTGAAAGCTCCCGGTTCAAAGCCTTACCTTTCGCCTTGCCTTCGTAAGCCCACACCGCATCTTCGTCGCTCTCGTTGAGGAACAGGCCTCGAGGCCCGATGCAGGGCACTATGTCCGACACTGGCTCCTCAAAACTCCTGTAACCGTCATATCGGTTCATGTGCGCTCTGTTCTTGTCGCAGTCCTCTTGGCCTGGCTGGCAACTTGGTTTGAGATCGAATGTGCCGCGAGTCAAGCCGTCATGTCTAAACAACAGCGTCAGTGGGGGGGATGCGGGGGTATTTTTCTTGGTATCTGTTGCCTCTCACCTTGGAAAGTCCTTCCACAACCAGTTCTCGCGCTGAGCGGCTTCGATAACCTCTGCCTCGGTTGGTTGCTTATCGACTGCAACGGGACGTTTGTCGTAGTAAATCCGGAGTAGGACGAGGAAGAAGAGAATGGACATGGTAATCTTGCCCACCAGCCGCAGGCGGGGAAGACAGATTTGCCATCTTGACGGCCGTTTCCAGAAATCGGTCTTGGGAGGGGTCCAGAGCGGCGGTGGTGTCTCCGGGTCAGTGTGCTCGGACAGGAGACCCATCTCCGAGCGACTGCCCAAGGTCAATCGTCTGGTCATAGAGCCGGTAGGATCCAGCGGACATGGACAGCCGATGGGAGAGGGTGAACGAGGGACTTTGTATGGCCGTAGTGAGTGACCGACCGGCGGGGAGAAGAATCAGTTACGAAACGAGTGGCAGGCCGCGTAGGCGAGGAGATGTTTGGCAGCGGGAACAACGGCGTCGGGGGGGGGAAATAGCAGTAGAGGAGGAGGAGTAGGAAGGGGAGAAGAAAGAGCGGCTGCCCTCTACGGGGGCGAAGAGGGGAATTCGGGTAAAGAGCGATTGACGAATGTTTGTTCGATGCGGGCGCATGGGGACGGGGGAAGGATGAAGTGTGTTTTAGGGGAAGCTCAGGCACTGACATGACGATCCACGATCAATTAGTGAGTGGAGCAGGACGCTAGTCGAGCTGAACGAGAGATGGTCCCGCCAATGTGCGACGGGACGATATCGTGCCATGTCCACCATCCATGTTCCACCATCCATGTTTGGCCACGGTGCAGGGCGGATGCCACCGTGGAGCAGCGGTCAGTGGAGGAGTCCTCGTCAGCTGCGTTGGGACTGATCGGACGTCCGCCGCAGACTGGGCTGCGGTTGGCATCTGTGATGCCGCCCTCGAACGTCTACGTGTCGGCCACCCACTCCCTGACCACTCCCTGGAACCACTCCCTGACCACTCCCTGGAACCACTCCCTGGAGCCATGGCCGAGCACAAACGTCCACTGTGTGCTCAGCCGCCCACCACGGAATGAGATCGGGCAAGGTCAATGTCAATGTCATGCACGCGTGATAGAGCGCGCGGATCCTCCATCCTTGTGCTGCCCGTGACAAATGCGCGTCGCTCTGCTGTACTACCAGAGTAACGACTACCGACTGCCTGCAGCCTGCACGTG
>JAABUK010012492.1_pt1 | contig 10804 bp, 8 predicted proteins | sample 5559141 | NCBI WGS metagenome assembly JAABUK01 (sample SAMN10711869, study PRJNA513367) | rock metagenome | isolation source: Antarctica rocks | place: Antarctica: Victoria Land, Pudding Butte nord | collected 2016-01-03
TGAATACCTGGGCGGATACAATGGCGCGCGGCCTGGGGCATTTCGTCCGCGACAATCGCCAGTGGGGCACCTACTATCCGTGGATGGTGCAGAACGCCAACGCCATCGTGAGCAGCCGCCGCACCGACTACAACATCACCTGGAACGGATGGAATCAGGCGACGCCCATTAACAATGCCTTGATTACCAATCAGTTCGCCAGCGCGGTGTCATGGCTGCAGTTTACGCCGGCCAGGCAGCCGAACACCATTGGCGGCACTCACACCATTGTCAGCAAGCAGAACGGCATCGCCATCGATAATGTCGGTAGCTCCACCAATGGAGCTGGCATCGTTCTCTGGGGTCTCAATTCCGGTCAGAACCAGAAATGGAACTTCACGCAGAACGCGGACAGTTCTTGGAACATCGTCAGCCAGTCCAGCTGGAAGGCCCTGGATGTTCCCGCTGGCTCCAAGACAAACGGCACGCAGATGGTTCAGTGGCAGATGAGCCGCGATTCCAATCAGCGTTGGCGAGTGGACGTGCAATTGGATGGCAGCTACAAGATCTGGAACCAGGCAAGTGGCTTGGCCTTGGATAGCTCCAGTTCCTCCACGAATGGACAAGCGCTTATCCAACGGAGTTGGAACGGTAATCCGCAGCAGCGCTGGAACCTTCGATAATAACCTTAAAAACTTTTTAACAGAGGCCGCCATTCCACGAAGAGGCGGCCTCTTTTAAAGCCACAGAAATCAATGTCACACATTTAAGGCTTAGGCACGGCTCAGGCAAGGCAGTGAACATCGAAGTCGTGTCTGTCTTCATTAGCAGTGCGGCTAAAAGGCAGTGACGGCATCGTGTAAGCATTGTGCTTGGAACATATGGAAGATTGAATCGAGTACTCGATTAAACGTTAAGAATGGTGTAAGCATTATGCTCTGGACATTGCCCTCTCAAGTAGCGCTTCCCGTTGTCTCTCATTGTCTATTTTAAATTTAGGTCTTTGCAGCAGAACTTTGCTTTTTCAAGCGAGCTCTGCTGCAAAGGCGACGACCAGGTTGAATATTCAGCCATTAGGAGGCTAAATTGACTTTATCCGCTCGAAAGAATATTGCTGGTTTTTTTGTGACGGTGCTCGTTGGCGTCCCGCTGCTGTTAACAGGGATGTCAGCGCCCGTGCAGAGCGCCACCGTACAGAAAGCTACTCTAAGATTAATGCCGATAGGTGACTCGATCACATCCGGCTACAAAAGTTCCACCAACAACGGCTATCGAGGGCCGTTATGGGGTGCGCTGATCAACCAGGGAGACGCTTTGGATATGGTCGGCTCGATTAGAGATGGAGTGATGTTCGATCCCGATCACGAAGGACACTCCGGCTATCGCATCGATCAGGTCGCCAGCTTGCTGAATGGCGCTTTGTTCACCTACCAGCCGAACCTCGTCACGTTGCACATCGGCAGCAACGATATGAACCAAAACTACCAGGTGTCTACTGCGCCGAACCGTCTGGCTTCCATGATCGACCAGATTCTTGCTGCCGCCCCCAGTGCAACCATTCTGGTGGCGCAGTTGATCTGTAACTCGGACGCGGCTGTGCAGTCTCGCATCAACGCTTACAACAGCCGGATCCCCGGCATCGTGTGGGCGCGGGCGAACGCAGGCAAGCATGTCTACATGGTTAGTATGAGCTCCCTCAACACTGGGGACTTGGAAGACGGGCTGCATCCCAATGACACCGGCTATCAGAAGATGGCCAACGCGTGGGACGCGGCTATTCAACAAGTTATCGCCAAGGGCTGGGTGTCGCACATTAACTTTGCCGGCACATACGAGATTCAAAGCGTTTCCAGCGGCCAAGTGCTGGATGTCTCCGCAGGCTCTACCGCCAACGGCGCGACCATCGTTCAGTGGCCTTATGGCGGCGGCTCCAATCAGTTGTGGAACTTCATTCCGACCAGCAACGGCTACTACCAAATCAAGAACGCATATAGTGGTCTGGATTTGAATGTGGCTGGCGCTTCGAAAACAAACGGAGCAAAAATCGTCCAATGGCAGTTTGGTTCACAAAGTAATGACCAATGGCGCCCGGTGCGGCAGAGTGACGGCTCTTATGTGTTCTACAACCGTAATAGCGGTCTGCTTCTGGACAACCCCGGCGGCACAACGCAGGGTGTGCAGTTCGATCAATCGGGAGCGAACAGCGGAAGCAGTCAAAGGTTTCGTTTGATCACAAGATGACCTTCTCGCTTCTTCGCGCAATTTCAACTGATCGGGCGGAGGCTTTCTTAGCTCGATCATAAAAACTTCAGAAGCGGTCTCATAAATAATCGAGGTCAGGGTTCTCGACCCAACCGTGACCGCTTGTAGAACGAAACACCGAATCGAGTACTCGATTCGGTCGAATTGGAACGATTACATGGAGTAAGGTTGTGGCGTAATATCACGTTTTATCCGTTTTCGTGTCGTCCACTCGCTTGCCAAGCACGTTGTTGGAGTACTTTCCGGACTTTAGCTTCCATCTATCCCTGAGCATAGTACAGGAGTAGGTGGAAGCTAATTTCTTCTTTTAGCGCGACGGTTCACCAATCCTTCGAGGGCATCTCTCACCACTCGAGGCGCACCGATTTTGAGCCTCGCGTAAGATGAAGATGATGGCTTTTAGAGCTATGCAACTCTTGTAGAGAGTTCGCTGAGGTCGCGTGGAAAACACATAATTTTAGCTTTGCAAGAAAACAATTCACTTTAACTGGTACGTACGCGATGTCGCGCTGTGAACACAATGATGAAAACTACAATTTTGAGAGCCTTGTGCGCAGTTCTAATGTTTGTCAGTGCGAGCGGAAGCGTGCGTGCGCAGGTAACGAAACCGCTATTGCATCCGCTGTTTTCCGAGAACGCGGTTTTGCAGCGCGATCGGCGAGTCCCGATTTGGGGATGGACACAGCCCAAGACGAAAGTTGTCGTGCGGTTCGATGGCGAGAAGCAAACGGTGCGCGCGGCAGACGATGGCCGCTGGACAGTTTCGATTGCGCCGCACACAGCCGGCGGCCCGCATTTCCTGAGCGTCACCGGCGCGGGAAAAGGCGAATTCGTGACCAGCAGGAACCTGTTGTTTGGCGATGTCTGGTTATGCGGCGGCCAGTCGAACATAGCCTACGACCTTTATGGCGCCAATAACCCCCAAGCAGAAATAGCTGCCGCCAACTATCCTACGATCCGGTTAATGCAAGAGCCCAATGCCATCACCGCTACCCCGATACAAAGTTTTGAAAACACGACCTGGCAAGTCTGCACGCCGCAAACTGTGGCCAAATTTTCGGGAGTCGGTTACTTCTTTGGCCGCAAGCTCAATCAGGCACTCAAAGTTCCCATTGGCCTCATCAATGCGACGTGGAGCGGAACGCCCGGCGAATCGTGGGTGAGCGGCCCCGCCCTGGCGACAATGCCCGAATTCAAGCCTGCGGTAGAGGCGCTGAAAAGGAGTGCCACTGGAGGCTCCGCCGACGAACAAATGCTCGCGTGGTGGCGAAACGATCCCGGTACGGTCGCGCATCAGGAAGCGCCCGCTTTCAACGATGCCGCCTGGCAAACCATGAACTTGCCGGGTTATTGGGAAGGCAAAGGCTATCCCAATTTCGATGGCGTGATGTGGTTTCGGCGGGTCGTTGATGTGCCGGCGCAGTGGGCCGGGCGCGATTTACAACTGAATTTGGGCGCTATCGACGACAGCGACACCACCTACTGGAACGGCGCGCCCATCGGCGCCACCAATGACCACCAAAAGGAGCGCCATTACACCGTGCCAGGCGCGCAGGTAAAAGCGGGACGCAATGTAATCGCAGTGCGCGCTCTGGATACTGGCGGCGACGGAGGCTTTTCCGGCCCCGCGCTCTCGATGAAAAGCGGGGACGGCACGGTTTCGCTCGATGGCGCATGGAAAGCGCGTCAAGGGTCGGCGCTGCAAAGCCTGCCCTCGATGCCGCCACGTCTGGATGATCCCAATGCGCCCGAAGTGCTTTTCAACGGCAAAATCGCGCCGCTTCTGCCCGGTCAAATCAAAGGCGTGATCTGGTATCAGGGCGAATCGAACGCCGATACCGCCGAGGAAGCCGAACAATACCAGACGCTGTTGCCGCTTCTCGTCAACGATTGGCGCGCGCATTTTGGCGCGCAGACGCCGTTCTACATCGTGCAACTCGCCAACTTCAAGGCACCTGACGACGTTCCAAGTGACGATCCCTGGCCTCATACGCGCGAAGCGCAGTTGCAGGCTTCGCAGCGCCTGCCCAACACGCCTTTAGTTGTCACTATCGACTTGGGCGAAGAAAACAACGTTCATTATCGCGACAAACAGGAGACCGGTTTGCGCTTGGCGCTGAGCACGCTCAACAACACTTACGGCGTCAAAGTGGAAAGCAGCGGGCCCAGTTTACGCAGTGCAAAAGCGGCAAACGGCACCATACAACTGATTTTCGATCACGCGCAGGGCTTGAATTTGAAAGGCGACCAAAACCGTGTGTTCGCCGTCGCAGGCGCCGATAGGAAGTTTCATTGGGCGACGCCGCAAATCGTTGGAAATGTAGTGACACTTCGCAGCGCCGATGTGCCCACACCGGTTTATGCCCGTTTCGGCTGGTCGAACAATCCGCGTGCCTCGCTTTACAACGCTGCCGGTTTGCCCGCTTCGCCATTTCGCACCGACCGAGGCGCTAAGTGAACGTTTGCAAAGAAGCTCGGTAGCCATGAAATCCTTGCCAGTTATCAATTGGCAAGGGTTTCGCATTTTATTCTGAGCAAGATTGCTCGAGAAATCCTGATATAACCACTTCATACGTTCTACGGATTTAATGCGCCATTGGCGCGGCCTTTGGCGCGTCCAAACGCTTGACATCATCAATGGTCGCCAAAGCCATAATGCGCGGTTTGACAATGGCTGTCCACACTTTGTAGCCCTTCGAATTGAAATGTAGCCCGTCTCCCTGCAACAGTTTGGGTTGCGGCTGACCGTCGGCAGTTAAGATTTGCGCGTGCGAATTGATAAAGTTCAGCTTCTGGGTTGGCGAGTTGTTCTCAAAGATGAACTTCTCGATGAGGTGATTCGTGTCTAAGATGTCGCCTTCCTGGTTCCAGCGCGCGACGGTCGGGTTGATCGAGATGTAGACGATGCGCGTATCCGGCAGCGCCGCGTGGATTTTGGCCACGAAATCTTTGAAATCCTGAAAAACCTGTTGAGAATTTCTGTTGCCATAAGCCAGATCGTTGGTGCCCGCGGCCAGGACGATCATTTTCGGCTTGTAGGGAACGGCGATTCGATCTGCATAAAGCGTGCTTTGCGAAATGAACGAACCGCCAAAGCCGCGGTTAATCACCGGAATTTCCGCGAAGTCCTGCGCCAAAGTACTCCAAATGCGAATGCTCGAACTGCCCATGAACAACACCGCGCCGGTTGGCGGCCTCTGCTTCCGGTCGGCTGCCGCAAAAGCGTTGATTTCTGAAGCGGCGGGCGCATCGGCTGGCAAGGGAGCGAAGAAAGCAGTCGTTCTCGCGGCTGGTTGCGCCAGAACGGTTCTTGTCCCGGTTGGTTGCGCCAGAACCGGAGGCCGGCAGCCGGGGCCAAACGTCAATGCTGCAATTATCACGGCGTTTGTCGCCAGGGCGCGGGCAAATCGTTGGCGGGGTGTCGCTTTAAGCGGTTTCATAGGTTTCAGCTCATCTTTGATTCAGGAATGCACTGGACTTTATAAGACCGGAAAGGCTTTGGCAACCGGCAGCTTGACCTCTGCGCAATTCGCTCATCTGAAGTTGGATCAGCCGAATATAACGTTGAAAAACGGTTGCGAAATGCAAATCAAACGTACGTTGACCCAGGGCACCGTCAGCCTGATGGTGACGCATCTGCCGGCTTATCTGCGTGGCGTCACTGGCAAAACCACGCAAGCGCCGCCAACGCGGGTGTGCCCGCGAAACTTCAATTTACTCGCGTAGAAGGTTCGCTTGAGATCACCGGCTGTCCGTATGGCTCAAATCGAGTACTCGATTTCAAGAAATGCATCCATATAAAAGAAAGTCCGCCATTCTTCATTCGGAATAGCGGACTTTCTTTATGTGAGTGCAAGCTGAAAAAGAGAAGTTTCAAAGATGAACCCACGGAATGTCAATCGACATCAGCATGCAAAAGCCGACAATGCAGGCCAGAACGCCGGTCGCCATGCGCGCTGTGCGAACGAATTGCGCGCCGCGCCGCCCGCCCCACGTAATGGCGCCGCCCAGCATTCCCGCGTAAAGTCCCATCGAGCCCAGCACGCCAATGCTGAAGAAGACTGTGAAGCCGAACACCATCCAATAGCTGGTGGCGATTCCGGCTGTTGCGGCCTGCACCACGAAAGCGCCGGTTCCCGCTGCGCCGTGCAGCATTCCCATCAGCAACGAGCCGCGACCGTTCGACTTTCGGAGCAACTCGGCGCCCGGCAAAATGGCGCGTGTTTCCTGAGTTCCGGGCGCACCGAAAAGTGGCAACTCCTGGTCGCGCACCAAGTCGTTTTGCGCGGCGGTTTCGCGCGCAATGGCTTCGTTTAAGCGCGCCTGCTTTTTAAGGTTCATTCTCTTGAGAACGCGCTCCTGCAACAAAGTCCAGATTCCCAGACCGATGAGGACTACGCCGACAGCGCGGTCGAGGACGCCGGATGAAAACAAGATCGGTTGCTGATGTTCCAGCATGCTTTTCAGGAAATAAAGCAGCGAGCCGAACAAAAGCAGGCTCAGGCCGTGTCCCGTCGCCCAGTTGACGCCGAACATTATGGCATCGCGCGGCGAAGGTTTTTTCGCCACAAAAGTGCTGACAGCCGCCATGTGATCCGGCTCGAAGGCGTGCGCCGCGCCCAAACCCAGAGCGCCCAGCAAAATATAAATCGACGGTGAAATAGAAGTCCTCCGCAAGCGATGTTGAGTTGTGGATGATTGCAAATCGAGTACTCGATTCCCGCTGAATCCAGAGATGCCAGCGCGACACGCCTATTTTAACACGCGCCATGCAGCATTTTAGAAGTTAATTTGCGCGTTCGGTTTCTGGTGCGACCCGAAAGCAAATCTTTACCGCCTTGAAACACGCGAGAAACTTTCAGACGCGACAATGAAAGTCGCTTCGAGCAAAGGCTTCCTGGCGAAGACCTTTTCCACAGCATTTTCCGGCTCAGGACCGAACGGAAGACAAGTCACATCGAGATTTGCTCACTATCGAGTACTCGATTCTCTTGACCCACGACGCTGCATCCTGGCCCACGACCCCAAAGGCTTCTGGCCTGAAACGAGGTGTGGTCCAATGAAAACAAACTCGCACGTCTCAACTTCTCACGTCCCCGCAGCGACTGGCTCGCTCATCCTCGCGTCGCCGCCCAAACACATACCGACCGTTCATTTGTGGCGCGCCACGCTTTCGATGGATTTCCCCCACATGGATTTCCCCCACATCGAGCAAACCTGTTTGCCCGGCTTCCTTTCCTGGCCATAGTCGTTGGCTCCGTTTCGCTCGCCTCAGCGAGTTTTTCGCAGTCCACAACGACAATATTTCGTGTCGCAAGACACGCCGGAAAGTCGCGCCCGTTCAACGCGCGCAGGAGCCGCAGCATGACAACTCAACTTCTCATCAAACCCGAAGAACAAGCGCAACTGTCGGGAAAACAAATCCCGTTTTCGCAGATCCTCATCATCGATTTTGGTCACGCCCTCAGCGGCGACAGCGCTCAGTGCCGTACTGTCGCCGGCGAAATCGGTGTGGCCTGCCGTGATGCCGGTTTCTTTTACATCAAAAGTTATGGCATCGAGCCTCGCGTACCGGATGCGGTTTATGCGCAGGGCAAAAAGTTTCTCGCGTTGTCCGCAAAAGAAAAAATGAAGATTTACATCGGCACCAACGACCGCAATCGCGGCTATTCGCCGATGCTCGAAGAAAAGCTGTCGAAGAAAGGCGACCTGAAAGAATCGTTCGATTTAGCTTTGGAACTGCCTGAAGACGACGCCGGTGTTCAAAACGGCGCGCGTCTTTATGGCCCCAGTTTGTGGCCGAAGCGCCAACGGTTCGAGATGTTTCAAGTGCGGCCATGAACTCAAGCTGCCACCTGCGCTTGAACAGCCGAAGCAGGAGTTTGTCAGGGATTCTAAAGCTGGACGGAGGAGAGATTATGCAGATGATGAACGGTGTGAGTTCGAGCAACATCGGTTGGCGCGGCGTGCGGCAATTGGTCGCGGCTTTGGGAACTTTGTGTCTGGTGGCTGCGGGTTGCGGTGGGCAAAGCGGAACTGACAATGCGGCGTCGCCAACGGGTGCCTCGAACGGCGGTGCCTCGAACGACACGGCGGCGAGTTCGAGTACTCAAACAACTTCAAGCAGCGCCAACGCGGGCAAGCCGATCACGATTGCCTATTCCGATTGGCCGGGCTGGGTGGTTTGGGACGTGGTGCAGCAGAAAGGATTTTTCAACAAATACGGCGTCAACGTCAAGATGGTGTGGTTTCCGGTTTACACCGATTCGCTGAATGCGCTGTCGGCGGGACAAGTCGATGCCAACTGCCAGACCTGGAGCGACACGATGGCGCCGCTGGCGCAGGGCGTCGACTTGAAGGTTGTCCTGGTCAACGACAACTCGTTCGGCAACGATTCGCTGATTGCGCAGCCGGGCATCACGTCGCTGCAGCAACTCAAGGGGAAAAAGGTGGCGACCGAACTGGGCACGGTCGACCATTTTCTGCTGCTGAAAGCCCTTGAAGCTCAGGGCATGACCGACAAAGACATCCAGTTCACCAATATCAAAGTTCAGGATTGCCCGACCGCAATGTTGTCGAAAAACGTTGATGCCGCCGTTGTGTGGGAGCCGTCGCGCACCAAGATTTTGAGTTCGATGAAAGGCACTAAAGAGATTTACACCAGCCGCCAATTGCCCGGACAGATTCCCGATTTGCTGGTCGCCAAAGGCGATCTGGTCAAAAACCGCCCGGGCGATGTGCAGAAAATCGTGAACGCGTGGTACGACGCGCTGGATTACATTCGCAAAAACCCCGCTGAAAGCATCAAGATCATGGCGGCGCGCACCAGCACGCCGGTCGCCGATTACCAGTCGTTCGTCAAAGGCACGCGCTTGTTCTCGTCGTCCGAAGGCGTCACCGCGATGACCAAAAACAGCAACCCGATCTCGCTGTATTCCACCGGCGACGGCATCGCCAAGTTCCTCATTCAGGCCGAGCAAGTCACCAAAATGCCGAATTGGGCCGCCTCTATCGAGCCACAATTCGTCGAAGCCGCCAACAAAAAAGGCTTGGGCAAACAGCCGCCTTTCGATTATCCCAAATCGTAATTTGACCATTGTGAGGCCGCGCATTGAGTACTCGATTTAGGTACTCGATGCGCGCAAACCAAAGCCTTTGAAGAGCAGGAGTTTTATGGAAAAGAATCTTGGTGCTCTCGCCGCCGCGCCCGCATCGCCAACAGCCGCAGATGCGCCCGCGCGACGCCATCGCAAGGCCAGCTTGTTTCGTATTGGCGACAGCATTTCCACTCGCGCTTACACCTCGATTGCCATCGCCTCGTTCCTGCTGGTTTTTGCGGCCTGGTGCATCGCGTCCTATTCGGGAAAAATCTCCACCCTGCTGCTGCCGACGCCGGGGCACGTTTTGCAAACGGCCATCGAGCAAATCAAAAACGGCACGCTGCTGGCCGACACCAAAATCAGCGTGATGCGCATTGCTCTGGGCTTTTTAGCTTCGGCAGTTCTGGCGATTCCGCTGGGCATTCTCATCGGCTCTTACAAAACCGTCGAGGCCGCACAGGAACCTTTGGTCGGCTTCATTCGCTACATTCCGGTTCCCGCGCTGATTCCGCTGATTATGGTGGCGGCGGGCATCGGCGAAAGCGCCAAGATTCTGCTGATTTTCATCGGCACTTATTTTCAGATGGTGATCGTCGTGGCCGACGTGACGCGACAGGTGCCACGCGACTTGATTAGCGCCGCGCGCACGCTGGGCGCCAAACCGCGACAGTTGTTGTTCAACGTGCTGCTGCCCGCGACTTTGCCCGGCCTGATGGACACCTGCCGCACCATGATCGGTTGGGCTTGGACTTATCTGGTCATCGCTGAAGTCGTCGCGACGGATTCCGGCCTGGGCTATCGAATCATGAAAGCGCAACGCTTTTTGCGAACCGAAGAAATCTTCGTCGGCATTTTCGTGCTGGGTTTGCTGGGCCTTTGCACCGACTTGATCTTCAAGATTTTGCAACCACGACTGCTGCCGTGGGCCGATGTCGCCAAACAATGACGCCGAACAACCGCGACGCAGTAATCGAGTACTCGATTTCCAAAAACCTTATGACGGAACAACACACATGGGCTGAACCCATTTTGCGCATCGAAGGCGTCAGCAAGGAGTTCCCGACTAAAGACGGCAAGGTGCTGGCGCTGGCGCCCGCGAGCTTTTCCGTCAACGTCGGCGAACTGGTTTCGATTGTCGGGCCCAGCGGCTGCGGCAAATCGACGCTGCTGCACATCATCGGCGGCCTGGTGCAGCCGACGGATGGCGAAATGTTCCTCGACGGCGTGCCGTTTTCCGAACCCGGCGCCGAGCGCGGCATGGTTTTTCAGGCTTACACCTTGTTCCCGTGGCTGACTGTGCGCGAAAACGTCAAGTTCGGGCCGCGAATGCAAGGCTTGTCGATTGATGAAAGCGAAAGCCGCGCCAGTCATTTTCTCAATGCCGTCAATTTGCACGGCTTTCATCATCATTATCCCAAGCAGCTTTCGGGCGGAATGCGGCAGCGCGTGGCGATTGCGCGCGC
>JAABUK010012493.1_pt1 | contig 10803 bp, 11 predicted proteins | sample 5559141 | NCBI WGS metagenome assembly JAABUK01 (sample SAMN10711869, study PRJNA513367) | rock metagenome | isolation source: Antarctica rocks | place: Antarctica: Victoria Land, Pudding Butte nord | collected 2016-01-03
TATAGCAGAATAAGCTTTCTAGCTAGCATACTATAAATAGCATTATTAGAAAGCGCTAGTAAATCTCTATATACTAGTTTATTTATATCTATTAATTAATTATTAATTAAGCTGAAAACTAATACTTAATCAAATTTTTAAAGAGTTCTCAAAGCTTAATTAATTATATAGAGCTAATTATTATAGCTAAGATTCTATAAATAGTATTAATAAATAGATAATTAAGCTCTCTACTAGTTAATATATTTAGATCTTTTAAAATCTAAGTTTTAATATAATATATCTTAATATTTAATATAATATAATCATAAAAGATTGTTTTTTTAGATTATATTAAATTAAATCTTAAGATGCACTCTATTAAAACTTAGATTTTAAAAGATCTAAATATATTAATTAATAGAGAGCTTAATTATCTATTTAATGATATTATTTATAGAATCTTAATTATAATAATTAGCTCTATATAATTAATTAAGCTTTAAGAACTCTTTAAAAATTTGATTAAGTATTAGTTTTCAGCTTAATTAGTAGTTAATTAATAGATATAAATAAACTAGTATATAGAGATTTACTAGCGCTTTCTAATAATGCTATTTATAGTATGCTAGCTAGAAAGCTTATTCTGCTATAGCTGATTTAAGCCCTTTTTGTCTTTTTAATTTTGATTTTCTTGATGTCAAGACTGCACCCAATTTCCACGTTATTATGCGGGAATGCTATTCTCAATAAGAAAGAATCATCAATTCAGTGATACAAGAAATAGATTATATTCAATCAGCAGAAAATTAATAAGTATATATATATCAATATTAATTTATTTACTAAATATTAATATATTTTGATTTAAGATAATATTTTATATTAAGTAAAATATTATTTTTATAATATATATATCTTACTTTATTAATTTATTTATTATATTTAAATTATTTATTCTTTATATTATTTATATTTGCAATCAGAAATAAATATATTTAATTATAATTTATATTTTATTATTTGTGATATATATATATTATTGAGCAATTATCAATTATATAAAGTAGAAGAATCATCAAGATTTAAATAGAGTGTTGTGATTAACAATAATTTAAGTAGTCTATCTATGGAAATCATCTTTTCAATTGATTAAAGTGCACAGTAAGTTGTCTTCTAAAGTTTAGCGTATTATTAACTTTGTTAAGACTGCAGATGATTATGTCAAGGCCTACCCCATCAAAAATCTACCCACACAAATTTTAACTGCTCTCTTGGGACCCAAAAGTTCAACTTCATCTTCACCTTCGGGCTGGTAACGATCCAAGTTCCCAGCAGCGAGTTCGTGATAGTGCCACCACATGGCACCATTTCGACCTCCATCCCCAAGTTCCAGAATAGTGAGCCGGCTTGTGTCTTTGGCATCGTGCCAGGAAATAGAAGCGTCCTCGGAGACACCTTTCTTCGAAGCGCCTATGCTGTGTTCAACCACCAGCACAATAGGATTTCGCTTGCGGAAACCAACTTTGAGAGTAGCTCAGACAATGTCGTTGCCATTCCTTCTGGCGGATTCAATACTGGTTCTGGAGGAACTCCGGGTTCCAGTCCCACTGTGCCTCAAACCTATTTGCCTAGCAGATCTTTGTCGAAAGGGGCAAAAGCAGGCATTGGGATTGGTGTGGGTGTCTGTGTGCTAGCTATCGTAATGCTCGCACTATTGTATCTGCGCCGCCGCCGCCGAAGAGCCGCGACATCGCAGATGGAGTTCAGGAAGTCTGAGCTCGATGCATCAGAGAAGACAGGTCTACCAGCGGCCAACGCAATCGAGCTTGACACAGGTGGTCGAGGTGGGGAGCTACAGGAGTTGGAATCAGGACAGACAAGACATCCACAGCATGGGTAGGCAGAGATGGAAGCTGGAGACCAGGGAAATTTCAATGGGCCTCAACGGCATGAAATGGAGTGACGGGGAATGTCGACGAATGATCACCCAATCGTTTGAGGCAAAATGATAGCAAGCTTGGTCCACAGAAGAATTGGAATGTTTCCGGTGGTGTGGTTGCCATACGTGATTCCAACCTCGAAAAGAGGGCCGATTATGCCAAGAGGATGAGGTGGATTTTGGTCGCGTATCATCTTTGGTTGATGAGACGATGATAAGCACAGAGAGGACACTTAGGAGCCGCAGCTTAGGTGCACATGAAAGTATTGCAGCTCGACTCGGATATCACCTCCGCAGAGGTGGCTTTCTGCTTTCAAGCAGGCGAAGTAAGTCGGGATTGATGCATGCAAAGGCTCGACGGCACAAGGCGAAGAGCAGAATATAGGTTGTCTCTCCAAGAAATCCAAACTATGCATGCCCTCTAGCAAATGCTGTCCTTTGTGCGTTACCCGATGGAGGGTACCCAGGGTCGATTCCCGCTTCAACCGCATGCTGAGAGGCGTGCAACTCGGTAGGGAAGTGTCAAAGAGGCGGTGCTGTGTCTTTCGTGCACGTTGCATACGTGACAACTGGCCCCTGATTTGCTGGGTTGCCAAGTGCTTGGATCAATTGATATCCCCCTGGTTCTTCTTTGCCTTTGGAAGGGGCCTTGAGCCTCCGATATCACAGGTTCAATGGTTGCTATGTAACGATGATGGGAGCACATATAATCTCGTCAAATGATTTTCGTACCAAGATAAGTCGGCTATTTTCTTACTTGCGTAATGCAATATGGACTGCTTACATTGACCTCTCCAAATCCGGAATTCCAAAGCTACAGAACCCTCAATAAGATGTGGTCGCCAGGCAGAGTGACTGAATAGAGGCATTTCTAGATCGCAAGAGGTCGGAAAGCTTCTAGAATCTAACTTCCAACCCAAATCAAGAACCAACTTGTCGGCTCGCCACGATATACGTTCGTAGCTGAACGAGAAAGTGGGTGCTTTCATGGCTTGCTCTCTGATTGTACCTGGCTTGATTGGCATGAAAGGTTTTCAGCGACATCGTACGATGTGCAGTAAAATATGTCTTCGCAGTTATGGAACAGGCACAGCCAGTCTTGCCTCGATACTGCGGAACGCGGTGATCCTCTATAGCGACACAAAAGTGTTCCGGGCATGAGCGGAGGACGCAGGGAGCTCTCAGTCCATAGAGAACCAGCTGTCCAATAGAGGCTCTAGAACAATTTTGGCTTTGCCAAGAGTACAGGAAAATTTCGTACCAGTGCCTGTGATTCAATTTGGCCATTTAATGTCTCCAAAGGAGGAATGTGCTCGTCTTTCAAAGACCGAACATGCTCTTGCTAGTTCGTTTCACTCGACGAGTGGTAGTGAGAAGCAGCACGAGCACTGAAAGGAAAGATGCGACAAAGAACAGGAAGTGGGCGTTGAAGGTGGCGCGGCTTGAAGAGCGAGGGTTCGAAAATTGTGAGAGCATTGTAGTCCAGAGAAAAGCCACGAAACTTCTAAGTTCGTCAGCTTTGACTGTCAGTGTAAAGGGATCGTGATCAATGTGACCAACGCTGGAAGAGGTGGAACTCACCTACATCCTCTGCGTTCTCACCCCATGCGGGTAAATCGTGACTGCGGCTGGAGAAATATGATGCGATCGATGGAGGGCGTGGATTCTGTGTTTTTTTGGTGTAGTGCTAGCCGTCACCGTCGTGCTCTGCCTCTGTTGAAGAGGGTTGGGGCGAGATCAAAACCTAAGCCATGAAGATCAGCAGTCATGGCCTGAAAATCTCCCAACAAGATAACATTGGCTGGGAGTTGATTGATTTCGAGAGAGCCTCTGCTCTCGTTATGCTAAGTGATTGACGAAGAGTCAATCAGGTACCAAGCATTTATAAGAGGCACATAATTTATTCTGCTGCCGATTCCTTCAATACAAGTGCCTCGATCGTCGATGCTGGTCCAGGCTGGGAAGTTGAGCCTTTAGGTAGCGCCTTCTTCATCTTGACTGCGTAAAATGGGAACGTTGCGACTCTTACACAATCTTGATGAAGCTGTGCGGTGTCCAGGGACCATGCGTCTGATACCGTGGCAGCGGCTGAAGGCGACATCTCAACCATGTAACAACCGCATCATCGAATAGAGCTTCTGCCTTTGCTGAGGATGAGGCAAGGCTTGGAGAATAGCAGTAGTGGTGATCCGCGGAGCCGGCGATCAACCTCAGGCACAGTATTTCCTTCTGGTAACGTTCGAATGTTCAAATCGGCAAAGTCCATATTTTTGCTCCCTCATTTTCCTGAATCTTCTTATCCGATCTGTCCTTTCAGCTTCAGAATGCCTTGTCTTTCGGCGCTGCATGTTTTGAGGCCTTTTCGGCAGTCGTAATGAATGATGGACTGTTACTTCCAAAGTCATAACTTGATGGTGGGCTCCCAGGTGGATCAACCACAGTGAGCATACATGTCTTTCTCGTTCCGAGCATCCAGAGTGATGGCAAGGGCTTCTAGGCAGCACTCTGCATCTGGAATCGAATCAGCGTGACTGAAGGTCACAGCACCTCACGGTGTATTTTCGTTCGCTAGCGTTCTACCCTGTCAAGAACGTTCACACAGGGACGATTGGTGCAATTCCAGCAAGCTAATACCCACGACCTTGCCGGCCATCCGACAAGAGCTCTGCACATGCCACAAGATTGTCCCTACCGGAGGCCTCACGGCATGGCGGCAATTGGACGTCAAACTGCACCATCAAGCGACAGAGAAAACCGCTCTGCGGCCTATGTGGAAAGCTCTTCAAGCGGATTCTATTATATTCAGTACTGGGATGTTGGACAGCGGTAGATAGACCCAAGCTTACACTGAGAGGATATGCGACAGCGCCGACCAGCTTCTCTACCCGTCCTCATCCATGTCCTTCTTGACCGTCCCTGAAATCGCGCACAGAGTCCAGAAGTCTAGGCGTCAACTGGAGTGGATTCTGGTCTGATGCATTCGGATTGCCTGCAAATTAGGTCATCGATAAGCGTCGATTATGCCCTGTGATGCGTATGTCGGAGATGAATGCATGATTGGATGGAGGGAGCTAATCGGAGGATCATCTACCGATTGATGCCTCGAATGGTAAGCCAAATTGAGGGTCGTATCAGAGTAAAGATGGAAAGATCGATCATATGGAGATTGTGCTGGAGCCATGTCAAGTATCTGCACTGGGACCGGCGAGACTATATTCTCTGGGTGCAATGCCTGATACGCACTTGATATGTGTTTTGATACTGGTGAGGTGTTATGGTAAGTGTTAGTATGGCCAGGCGAAGCCACTGGCGTGAGCACGGAACCGAGACCGTGTGAAATGTTCTGAGTAGGCGAGAAGAAATCTTCAAGACAAAGGATTGGAAACTCAATCGATCCACCTTGTTCCCTATAACTCCAGCAACCTCTGCAATTGCATTTCGGAGGACAATCTTCATGTGGGTAACCTCTCATCACCAATTGATGCTTGACCATGGGAGCCACCCTCCATGTTATGCAGCCAGGACATCTGCAACTGCTTCCACAACCGCCTCTTGAGTACTGACCAGAATACACCTGGTAGTGGTAACTCTGGTCGTTCAAAGGTATCGTTGAGAGCATTGCTTCCTGGCCAGCAGCAGAAGTGTCGGAAGAGCAAGCGTAAGTAATCACTGCAGTGCCGCCACAACCGTGAGACGAAGACTCGACAAGCTGCTGATCTGGATGCGGTGTTGAGTCCGCTGGTCGGTTCCGGTTTGCCAAGTATTGGTTGTGATCATGCGTTGCCTGATTATCAGGGTGCTCGGGACAGTATGTACAGGCGCATGTATCTCCACAATTGCATTGATGGCCGGACGAGGCTTCACTTGACGCAATTAGAGTGCCACCATGGTCGCGTTCCTTGCTATCTTCCGTCAATGGCTTCACAACCGTCCCAACTATTCGACAATTGTTTTCTCCTTCCATCCCCGGCTCAATCTCTGACTTGGGTATCCGTACTACGAGAAACCATGTTTTGACACAAGTGCAGCGATCGGACGATGGACACCTACATTTTGAGTTTGTGTTTGGGCGACCGGCACGATTGGTCTTTTGGAGCAGACTGGGATTACCCTTGTCATCGATCAAGTGCGTACAAGTTCCAGTCCGATGTCCCTTCCTGCATTTCTCGCATGTGTATCGTTGCCCATCCACCATTATTGCTTGCTGCCTCTTCCCTCCCTGGCTCTTGCAACAACCATCTTGCTTAGAAGGCATATCGCGATATCTGTCAGGGGCTTTAGAGGGTGTTAGTACCCGCTGACCGTAGGTACGGTGGAGCCAGTTAGGAATTGTCGTAGACTTTCGCAGGAACGCCCTTTAAGGATTTTGCTGGTAAAGAAATCCTGGCTGGGCCCTTGACCAGCAGAACTTCCTACCAGTGTGAATTGGTTTCAAAAGGTGAAGACAGGCTCCTGCACCGTCCGACTCAAAGTGGATAACGAAGGATTCATTCAGCTGCGGCCCCTCGGAGACGACACGGCGTCCTCCAATTTTACGGTCCACGTGACATTTGACGCTCAGGAAATATCTTGGAGAGCATAGCATGTTTTGAACCAGCATTGAGATTTCAGGATGCGTCAATGTCATGCCGGATAAGAATGACGAGTCGGAAGGAGACCATCCACCCGTCGCAACTGTCAGAAGGTCATTTTCGGACTTCTTCCAGTTGCCCCCTCCTATCAAGCGCATCTTCGACAAGTTTCCCCTGAAGACTGATCCAGCGAATGAGTTACCGCGCCGGTCACCACGATTGCGAGAGGAAAATAATTTGCATGTCTTCACCACAAGAGATAGAGCTTTAGGAAACGCACCATCTTTTAATCCGGCTTGTCTGAAGTGGCAGGTATGAAAAAGCTTCCATCATGAGGGATACAGGACTGACTCTGCTAGGCATTTCTCAAATTCCGTGGAGTTCAATTCAAGACCGTCGCTTCAAACAACCATGCCTCGCCAAGTGGTGTTTTACCATTTCTGACTCCAGCGAGCTCTCTTCTAACCGTCTCGTCCCCTCAACCAATTCCGTCCAACAAGATCTTGAAGTGGGTGACTTCCCAGAGTGGTACGACGGACACAGTTTCAGGCATCAGCTATGACGCCTACACCTCCCTAATAGACCATCGCATACGAAGTGCATGGCTGTTTACCCTGTACCTTGACGAACACAACTCCGAAGTCCTCGCAAAGAAACTATACATCTATCCTACCTCGTCTAACACCCTCGTTCAAATGACGCTATACCATCAACTGAAACAGGCCGCTCGAGATGAGCTTCTCAAGAATACATCGTATATTAAAGAAGACGATCTTTACTTGGAAGCAGAAAATGCATTTATGGCGCTGTCGACATTGCTCGGTGACGATGCGCACTTTTTCGGCAAGGACGGGCCGAGTTTATTCGATGCCAATGTCTTTGCATATACCCATCTTTTGCTAGACGAGTCTATGAACTGGCAGAATACAAGACTTGTAGACTCTCTCAGAAAGACAGAGAACCTCGTTCGACACCAGCAAAGGTTGCTAGCAAGCTACTTCGATGGATAGTCAGATATGGCCTTTGCCTTACCCTAACCTGACGGGCCCTCCTTGACTTTCCGAAAGACCATTCCATACCACACCATTACCCCAATCCACTTCTTCGCCCTACCGCCAAGTGCACTGCTGCTAGCTTCGTCAACGTCTCGTTCGAGAGCATCTCCCTCGAGCTCGAAACCTTGCTTCGTTGCTGCTGTGACAACGTTCTCGACGCTGTGCGCATAGCTCTTTGGTCGAATCTTCTCACCGGACTCAGGATGCACGAATCCTGCCTGACTGATGTTTCCCATTTCCGAATGCATGTTCGTGATGAGCAATACTCCGTCAGTCTTCAATATCTGGGAAGCGGTGCTGAAGAAGATGTCGACTGGTATGTGTTCAAGGACAAGGGTGGAGATGATTGCGTCGGCCTTCGTGGCATGATCTGGGGGATGAGGTTGGTGGATCATGTCGAACAGTTCCAGATTGATGCCTCGGGCTTCTACAAGATCATCTATCTGCTCAAGCTCCTGGTCGACTCGTGAACGAGCGACTTCGAGCATCTTGGAGCTAAGCTCAAGGCCGACAATGTTTGCATCTGAGATTCGCAAAAGAGAAAGGGTGTTTCGGCCAGTTCCGCAACCAAGGTCCACAATCTTCCATGGCTTTGGAGAGCGGATCTGCCCCAGAAAATTAGGGAGAAGAGTCTTCATCTCAATGGTGTCAAGCGCTTGAAGAAAATTGCCATCGGTATCGTATACCTCGGACCAGAGGTCATAAGCAGAGGCTGTGTCCACGTACCGGACTGTTGATGGGGTTTTGGAAGCATTTTGCGGTGGAGCATCAAGAAAGGACATTGTCGCAATCGCAAATAGCGATTCGGGGTTGTATGAGAGTAGTGCTCAGAAGGGTAAGAAGATGATCGTAGGAGACTTGATCAATTGTGGCTCCAGTGGTCCAATTTCCAGTTCTCTGTAACCGGATTATGACTCATACTAGGGGATACATTGTGCTCTGCCGAATCCTCACCCTTCTTTTCGCAGCATTTTCAGAAACGGTCAAACGCCGCCCTTGCACCAGTAATACTGTTCTCCTATGCTGCGTCGCTTCCAGTGTTCTTCAGAGAATCAAAAAGCCCCTCCTGAAAATGGCCCTCCACTTTCCCGTAAATCGTCGACCAGGTCATCAACGTTCCCAAGATATTTTCCGAGCATTTTCTGCTTCTCTTCCGTATTCCTTGTTTTACTAGAGTCGCCGCTTGCCTTCTCCACTCCGCCGATGGTCTCTCTCCGGTTTCTCTCAAATGCTGCAACCAGCTCTCGGCCTCTCCCGCCCAGCACCGCCGTATTCGATGCGCTAGCTGATACCTGGAATTGCACTTGGGGTGTTTCTGGCATTAGGTAAAAGTAAAGGAACTCAACGAGTTTCATTTTGACTTCTCGGGCTGTTGATCGTGATTTGAAGAGGGCGGTGATGACTAGGAGGCCGTCAAGGGATTCGAAGGTGCGTGTATTGCCTGGGTGGCCGAGGAGGGCCGATACGAGGGCCAGCAGAGTAGAGGACTGGATTGCAGGACAGTTTGTGGGGTCGAGGAGGTCAAGTAAAAGCTTTGATCATGTTAATATTGGTTTTCGGCTGCCGGGTGGAACAGAACGAACATTCATGTGGATTTCCCTAGCGAATAATTCTCGACTTGGTGGATGCAGCAGCAATACTGCTTGCAGCAAATCCAATGTCGAAATTATCAAGAGATCGTTCTGTCCGTTGCTCCCTTTGCCCATCAAGCGCTCCAGGCTGGAGATCAATCTCATGGCAACATTAGATTGGAATGACTGCTGCAGTCTGAAGAATTCCCGGAACGCCGGATCATCCTTCAGATCGGCCAATTTCTTAGATGCAGGTGACACCTGTTGACCCAGAGGAATCATCGAATGACGCTTGTTGGCTGCTGGTGCTCTTGACAGACATATCTGGGCCAGTAGTCCCTCGACTTGTCGTAAGCCCTTGCGGATTTTCTGGGGTGAAGATGATGATAGGTAGTCGAAGGAATGTGATAGCAAGACTTCCATCTTGAACGCTCTCTCTTTGCACAATTCTTGTGTGAAGGAGCGTTGAATTCAAATGCAGAGTGGGAGACAGCAGTATGGATGGATGGAGAAGCCTGTCTAGGATAAGGGTAAACATTGGACCCTGGCCTGGTTGGCTGGCCTCCCAGATTTTGGCCGGCTCAACGATTGCAATTGTCTTCATCATACCAGTGCTATTGACAAGAGAGACGACCAAGATCCCCTCGTGCAACAAATCACCTGGATTCTACGGATAGCATTGGCTCCTGACGCTTCGATCGAGGTGACTGATCTGTGGCGGATATGATCACTTATCCCACAATCCTTCTGCCCCCAAGGACAAGAGCCCATTCTAAGCAAGGATGCACGCCCTCATAGCCCGGCGACATTGATTGTGAGACTGTTCTTGGTGATGAACTCTCGCAAAATGTCTCACCGTTTCTGTCAGCGGACCCCCTCCAGGCATGACTTGACTTCGCCGCCTATAAGTAATACCAGTAATTACGGTACGGAGTAATGATCATGATGTGTGCATCATGAACAACAGCTCGCTCCCAACGTTTGCTCACCCAATCCTCACTTCTACCTCCATTGTTCTCATGAATACGTGATCGCAAGATCTTCCTCGCTCTACCTCGATACACATCCACATACCGACGGCTTCTGTTGCGGGCAGTGCTTGTCCAAGATCTCCTCGCTGTCCTCCTCTGCTCCGCCCGCATTCACATGCCCGACTTCCGGTCGTGAGTCGTGACGCGTCTGACATCCCTCCAAACCGCAATTGCCCGCTCGTCCCATCACCTTTTCCCTTCTCCCTTCTCCCTTCTCCCTTCCCCAGGCCCCCAATGCTAGGCGAGAACCCCACTTCGCCAAATGCCATTCCTGCCCGATCCAGCTCGACAGGTGTCATAAATGGCATCACCAGTCAGCCTTCCAAACCTGTCCTCAGACCACTTCCCGAAGACAGCTGGATCTCTCCGGCCAACAAACACAAATCAATGCCTTCGCCGATCCCATACATCTACTCCTCCACTCCCTTGAGCGACTCGACAAACGTCAAGAATGGAGTCTCTCCTCGGAAGCATTCGAAAAAGGCCTCCGGCAATTCGTGGCTGCAACGGCAGAAGTCCTCGTCGAACCCCCCTCGTGCTGAAGACCTCTCGCAATGGTCATCGGCGAAGGAGAAGATCATAATGGGTCCATACGAGTACATGGATTCCAATCCGGGCAAGGATATACGTTCTGCCCTCATCAGCGCCTTCAAT
>JAABUK010012497.1_pt1 | contig 10802 bp, 11 predicted proteins | sample 5559141 | NCBI WGS metagenome assembly JAABUK01 (sample SAMN10711869, study PRJNA513367) | rock metagenome | isolation source: Antarctica rocks | place: Antarctica: Victoria Land, Pudding Butte nord | collected 2016-01-03
CAGATTTTCGGAACGCTTTAGTCCATTTGAGCTTCCGAGGGTTTCGCTTCATTTTGAACTTTTTGGATGTCAGCACCGCAATTACTTATGAGGACCGGGTAGTTTCCAGTAAGCTATGGTTGACTGCGTACATTTTTATGACATTTGCTTCGGCAAAATTTGAAGACTCGGGCATCGTTGCGCACAAAGGTGATCCCCTTAGAGGGGTAGCAGGGCTGGGAGCAGAAGTAGCACGTCTCGATCCTATCGCCAATATTTAGTTATACGTACAAATAGGATAGAGTCGACTTACCTCATAGCTGCTGCTGGTTGTTTAAAAGACCGTCGTAAATTGAAGGCGCCAGCTAAACGGCACAGGTTTCGATATTCAACATCGCGCTAGTGATGTACGTTAAGGGATTAGGTTAGGCGAGGCGGGCAAATTCAACGTCGCCGCTGGATGGGGGTTGTTCAAAGCAATAGCACATTTCACACGTCTATACCGCCTTGACAGCTAGGACTCTACTTTTGCAATCCTTTCTCTCGAGCGATTACGACTGCTTTCACGCAAAGCTAAGTTGGAGAGGGTACAAGCAAAGCATGACAACAGTTCTTGCTGTTGGAGTAGGAGTTGCCGCCGCAGCATTCTTCGTAAAAGACCCTACGCATTATCAAAGACCAGTACACTAACTATTGTTTCTAGGGACGAGCTGGGTTAGTAGCTTTCCGAAAATACAGAGGAGGAGTAGCGGGTGCTGGAGCGCTGGGCAAGGCCTACTATAAAGGTGGCTTCGAGCCTAAGATGAATCGAAGAGAAGCCGCCTTGATATTACAGCTCAGGTGAAGAATGTCTTGCAGCTTTCGCAGGCGATTTCTGATGACACTGCGTATAGTGAAAGAGCTTTGACCAAGGATAAGATACGGAAAAACCACAGGCAACTCATGCTGTTGAATCACCCCGATCGAGGAGGAAGTCCATACTTGGCGACGAAAGTCAATGAAGCCAAGGAATTTTTGGAGAAGAACTGATAGATCTGCGAACCTCCTCAGGGATATTGTACAATAGTCTATAAGATTTTAGCGAGGCGTTTGGCGTTGCGCCGTTGCTGGCAACATAGGGGAAGCCAAATACTACACTCAATAATGTGTTTAATATCCATAGTCTGTCTGCTAAGTTTATGTTTGGGCTTGCACACAACTGGAGAGCTGGTTTGTCGCACTGACCCTGTTCGGCACGATGCGGTACTAGGGTCCTCCTGCTTATGTTTGCACAGTGTTGACGCATTATGATTAGTCTCACTCACCGCTCGCATTCAAAGGTTTGACTTTCTTACTACAAAGGTGAGCGCGCTCTACCGCATAAATCAACCCCCTTACCAGCATATTCTTTGGATGTGCCTATTATTTTCGGTCGAATTTGACCGCCTTAGACAAGTATAGAGTACTTCCCTCGCTGCTCAAATACTCATCTACAAAAGCAGTATCCATTTTCTTTGATTACTTTTGGGTGTGGTGTGTTGTGCATGAAGAACTAAGCTTTCACTATGGATTTGCGTTGCCATGCACGCCAAATTGCACGATCAAACACAACTGCCTCAAGTAACCTTTGAGTGCCGAAGCAATATCGTCGCAGAGATCCCAATTTTCCTTCCTTGCACTTAACAACTCTGATACTGCACGCGCATACTCTATGCCAATAAGTGCAAAGCTCCTTGCCAGCAGAGATACCGTCCTTGTTATGGAAAGGGATCACAAGGAAGAAGACCGACAGAAGAAAGCCCAGGATATTCAGTGCAGTGCTGTGCTTGCACAAACATAGCTATCAACGCTACTCGTATGTTATGCTGCGAGAAATTTGTTTGCGAGATATGTGTGCATCGACTCCTAATTTTGCCTTTCTGTTACTATAAAGACTGCGTGGCTAAAGTAAACCATTCCTTCTCAATAATTGCCCTGTTTGCTCCGCCAATTTCGGCTGGGAAATAAGTGCCGTTGGGAGTGGAGATATCATTTTTCTATAATGAAGGAGATGGACAGATTCGAAGAGTCGGGGTTCGTTTCATCAGTTCCAACTAAGCCGGCATTTGAGTTGACTCTCGAGAAATCTCCTCACCTCTGCTCGTAAGTTGTCCAAAACCTTTGTATTGGAATTTAGCTCACACACATTGCAGGTTGATCCGTGGAGGTATGGTCCAGCTCTTCGTTGGCCGGAAAGCCGTCCGGTTAGATGTACCTCGTCAACTGTTGTGTTCTGCGTCTACCTACTTTGAAAAAGCCTTCAGTGGAGGTTGGAAAGAAACCAACGGACGAATGGCTCTGCCAGAGGACGATCCTACAGCTTTTGAAATCTTGCTTTATTAGCTCTATACTGCTAAATTCAATATCGTGTATACGATGATGAGCGTGGGAGAGGTAGCAAACTATTTCCGTCTCTACGTGCTTGCAGATAAACTACAGTCCCTAAAAACGCTGCCCGACATCATGGACTCTATACGCTCTGATCGACTATCGAGAGTTCGAGAATTTACGCCGAAAGAAATCGAGTACGTTTACAACAACACCCTGTGATACTGCTCCTGTGAAGACGACGTGTCTATCTGGAGCATCTCCTACGCATCGGCAAATGTTTACTCCTAGACGTTTGCCACACAGTTTTGGCGAGTCTAACCATGACGCTGTCGCCAACTCCGCAGCAACGCGAGACTTCCCTTTAATGCTGAATGGAGGAGTATTCATCAACGCTTGCGTTTGGTATTCGTCGGAGTCCTTTAACTCCTTTAATATTTAAAATGGACATGGGAACGGAATGCGGCTCAATAGAAAGGACGCAAGGTTGTTAGACTATCAAGCAGCTGAATATGCTGATATAACCATCGTCTCCTAACCGAAGAGCTCCGGTTTATTGGACGCTTGATGTCGATGCGGATTGCAAATCGGGGACTACTCTAGGACAGCGCTTGAGATTGAGAACGAAGGAAGTGCGCAATTGAGTCTCCTTCTGTATTATCAAAGATTACGCAATTTAATTATGTGCGAGTATGTGAAATACGGTGATATCAGAGCCCAGAAAGGAAAGAATCTAACAACGCAAAAACTACGATTTCCTCATCGACTCCGTCTTCTCCACGAACTCCCAAACCATTTTCGTAAACGCCCGCCTCTCCTCCATCATCAACGCATGTCCCTTGCCCTCACAAACCACCCTCTTCACTCCTCTCTCTTCCCCACCCAGCTCCTTCACCAATACTTCTCCATGCGGTATTGTAATCATTTGATCAATAGTCCCATGCATCACCATGATTCTCTCTCTCCCCACCTTGTCAGCCAGTTCTTTGAGTTGCTTGGCGCTCTTGTGATGCCATCCAGCGGCAAGGGCCTGGCACATGAAACCTTTGCGTGTGAAGCCTTCGGTATCTTGACGTTTCTTGACTTCTTGCGCTGCAAAGCGGTCGCCGTTCGTGGGGAAAGTTCCTTCGGCGTCAGGTTGGGAGAGCCATTCTGGGCTGAAGAGGCGGGCTTTGACGTCGACGATTTGGACGTCGAGGGCTTTGGGGATACTGGGGTCATTGGTATTTGAATGTCAATCCCTGTTCTCAATGCTTCGGTTAACTTACAACATATTGATTCGGTTTCGAAGATTCTCAACGAAGCCCTGGGTAAAATCTCAGCCCCATCGAAGATACGAGATAGATACCTTGCGACATACAATAGTATTCTCTATTCGCGCCGCCGTTGATACGAGGGAGAGAGAAGCTATTCTTTGAGGAAACAAGAGAGCCTATTCAGAGTTTCAGCAGATACTAGCCTGTATGTTTGTCCGACGAAGTTTACCAGCTCTTGCGCAATCATACCACCCATACTAACGCCAATTACATGCAGCTCCCTTCTCGACTTCCATCCAACAAAATCGATAAGTTCTAAGGCATCTTTTGCCATTTCAGACGTGGAGTACCGCATGATGGGCTTGTCAGAACTGCCCATGCCTCTGTTGTCCCAGATGAGACATGTGTATTTGGAGGCTTGATCATGGCCAAAGTCTTTCGTTTGCCGTTGCCATGCGCTTTTGAATGCTCCGAGGCCCATTATCCACTGAGAAGAAAGTCAGCACTTGTGAAATCTCTTTGGTAGCTTTCCAAAGCACATTGGTGGGCTCATGCAGGTGGATTATTCAAGATATCTTTTTCCATTTACTTCAATTTTCTCTCTTCTAAAACTAAGGACTCTTAGCAATATCTCAAAATATAGAGCAGAATACTTATAAAGGAAAAGATAATGGGTTCGATACTATAATTGAGACCAATCTCACTGATGAAATAGAATCTTACTACAAGGTGTATTGGTCCATATCCATGAATTTCATAAGATAGCTCAATAGGGCCGCCTCGATCCTTTGCAACCGGTACTCTTCCTTCTGTCGTAGGCTTAAGATCCCAAGTCACATACTGAAATTCTGGATGTTGTTTTAATTCCTCTGCAGTGAGGGGTGGCCTGCAGTTACTGTAAATCAGTTGTGGTAGCATAGACTTGTAGAGCTTACATGTCTGTCAATGCTATGTATAACTTGACTACGTTGTGATACCCGGATCTGGATGATTGGGGTATTAAAGCACTGAACGTGACTTCTAGGAATATACCTAGTGCCAAGGCTGGCTTTGATGCGCTACATGGAGCAGGACTAGTGTGTACGTACATCCTTTGGCAGCCTAAGGTATATCCTACTCACCGTACTTCCATTTCAATTAAGAAGGGCAATGGACAAGTTGTTGACTGGAAGTTTGGCTTAGGTAGCATAAGTTACAAGCTACTTCGACCAGAAAGATTCTTCCTTCAGGCGTGTGGCTCCAAACACGGCATGCTATGAAGCACTTACGATTACGATTGAATATACATCAATGACTAAACGGCAGCACTTCTTGATGCCTATTTTTTGATCGCACAGCGCATCGCGACTCATCTCGACAGATTCGAAGCAATCATAAACTTTATTCCGTCATGGACTCATATCAGCCTCAGCACGATAACAATTCCTTTACTGTTCCTCCGCTCATGAATCCTCCTCCCCAGATATTCGGTGGCAATGACGGCTCTCCAACCGACCCAGATTTCAATGCCGCACCATATTTCGCAGAGGATCTAGGAGGCGCTATGGATGAAAGCAATGATGCAAAGAGAAGGAGGATAGCACGAGTATGCGCGCCTCTTCTACAATGCTACAGCCCCAGCGTTGACAGTGCTGTGGCAGGCCTGTGACATGTGCCGGAAGAAGAAGATAAAGTGCGATGGAAAAATGCCAGCGTGTTCACATTGTATCAACTACAAAACAGAATGTATATTCACCCTGGTGGAAAAGAAGCGCAACCCTCCTAAGGGGTCTGGAACCCATGTTAACTTCTACTTGTGGCTTATGTGCTAATCCCGGTTCCAGAGCGAAATATATCGAAGGCCTCGAGAATCGTTTGGGACGAATGGAGTCACTGCTTAAGATGTCTGGCCTCTTGAACGATGACGATGGAGATCTAGGGAGCATAGAGAAGAGGCTTGCTGATAAGACCAATAATAAGAGCAATGGAGGGACGCCTGTAGACTCCCCAACTAGGGAATCTAAATCTGTCAGCCAGCCTCGATCGTCAACTGAATCACCTCAAACCACTCCTCGGCTCGATAAAATCCCAACACCGCCCGACTCGACCAAATCACCAGATCCACAAAAGCAGGCCGAAGAAGAGGTTGAGGCATTGTCGGACCGGATGGACTCTCTTGTTACAAATAATTGTGGTGAGACGAGATATATTGGTAGGTCCTCCATAAAAGCATTATGCTGCCACACTCTCATCTCCGCTAGGGTCCTCGTCAGGATTTTCTATCTTCTCGCCTAAAGGCATTGAATGGGTCAATGAGAAAACAGGGGACAACTCCTTTCAAGAAATGATATCTACTGCGGCTGTAGACGACAACAAATGGGTCTATTGGAAGCCTGAAATCTTTAGCGATATGTTCGTTCGACGTACATTCATGCCGCTACCGCCACGAGACGAGGCTCTTTCGCTCCTGAAAGACTTCTTCGAGAATTTTAATTGCATGTTTCCTCTCTTCCACGAACCTACTTTCATGTACCTTGTCAATAAGCACTACTTAAGAGACCCATATGAAGGTTCAGGATGGTGGGCCAGCCTTAACATCGCGCTTGCAATCGCACACAGACTACGGGTCATGAGTCATTTGGTACCACAAGAAGAAGATAACAAAGCATGGGGTTTCCTGAAAAATGCTATTGGTGTGCTGACAGAGCTCACCATGCGAAACACAGACCTTCTTAGTGTGCAAGCCCTACTAGGTATGGCCTTGTTCCTCTTGGGCACTCCCAACCCTCAACCTTCGTTTTTTCTCGTCGCTGCTGCCATACGACTTGCACATAGTATAGGCCTACACAAGAGAGGATCGGGTTTCAATTTGAACCCAGTTGAAATCGAGCAGCGAAAGCGTGTATTCTGGATTGCCTATTTACTCGATAAAGATATCTGTCTTCGGTCAGGTCGACCTCCGGCACAAGACGACGATGACATGAACGTTGATCTACCCAGCGAGGACCCAAGCGATAACATTGGTAACATCCCGCTAGCTGATGGCAAAGGAAAGACGAATCTTTTCAGATTGATGTGTACTTTTGCAATTATCGAAAGCAAGGTCTATAAACAGTTGTACTCAACAAAAGCGTCGAAGCAGTCTGATGGCGCTTTACTCAATACTATTGGCGAGCTCGACAAAGAACTCGAAGAATGGAAGGATGGCATACCTCTCGACTTCCGACCAGAGCATGAGATCAAGGCTTCTCACACCCCGTTGATTCTCCATATAGTAGTTTTACACTTTGCGTACTATAATTGCCTTACAACAATCCATCGGATGTCTGTCCATCACGGATATTGGACGAGCCGACTTTCGAATTACGCAATACAGGGGCTTAATGCGAGACCGCTCAATCCTCGAGTCTTTTCATCGGCTGCGCTTTGTGTGCAAGCCGCACGAGCTTCCATCCATCTTATCAGGTATATTCCGCAAGGAGACTACTCTTGTGTATGGTACGATTCTTCCCCTTTCCTAGATTTAGACTACCACTAACAGCTAAGGTTGATCCTCTACTTTCCCGTGTCCTCTCTCGTCACTCTCTTCGCCAATATCTTGCAAAACCCCCAAGATGCTCGCGCTCGTTCAGATGTGAAACTCATGAACCAGGTGGTTAATTTTCTCTCCCTTCTCAGTGTGACCGAAGAGCACGGTGGTGTCAAACGCATGCTAGGCGTGTGCTCCGAATTTGAACGCATCGCTAAAGTCGTTCTTGACAAAGCCGACAAGGAGAATCACTCTCGTCGGAAGCGAAAGTCACCTAAAGACGATGAAGTCATCCCTGCTATAATTCCCCAGCAACAATCCCAGCGATCTCAGCAACAACCTACCAGCCAGATCACTCCGCTCCCAAACAACAACCCCACCACCCCATCTAATTCTAACAACCTCTTCGCCAGCCCTAATTTCCCTACCGACCTAACCGCACAGTCCTTCAACCCCTCTATTAACGGGTTCTCTCCTTCCACCATTCCGAACACCGACTTCCCTTTGGACTTTCCAAACACCACCGACTTCAACATGCTGAACACATCCCCCAACAGCGGCATAGCTCAAGGGTTTTCGCCCAACGACACTCACCAGTATGGTGGTGGCACGGGTGGCCAGCCATCCCCTCTGAATATGGGAAGCTTCCAACAGCCCTTTGTGCCGCAGGATTTGTGGCAGATGCCTATGACGTTGGAGTGGGATTGGGCAGATATGACGAGCTTGGGATATGCGCCTTTCGACACTGGGGATGGTTCGCAGATTATCAACGGGAACGGGCAAATATAGGGTATTCCACGTTGGTGGAACCGTGAAGAGTATAGGAAATGAATTTATGTGCATAATACTTTACGGATATAAACAATTCAACAGCACATGGCTGTGGCCTAGGCGTTCAAGCTATAACATAGGCCAATGGTGACGATTCATCGAAGGGATGGTTCTGGTTCATTGGCCCTGCTTTTGTGTCAAACAGGCGATACAAGAGCATTCTGCTCATTTTCCGCAAAGCCAGCCACCACCAAGGAAACTTGAAGCTCTAAGAAACCCCGAAAGCGATCCTGAAGAGGTGCTAATATTAGCTTCCAGTGCAAGTCCATCACGTGATACGTACACAAACCCTAAGACAATTCGCCTTAAGCGAGACTCTGGACTCAAGGAGAATTCTTCCTCCTTGTGGCCGTACCCATCTATTCCTAAGGGCTTAATCGGGGAGCAGCCTATTCACTCAATAATTCTACTGGCCTTTACATTCAAATCCAATGCGAACCCTCAAGGCTACAAATGCTCCTGGCCAAATCTAATACAGATTTATGGCTCAGAGCCCCTCTTCTACACGATAATAACTGCCATAGTGAGCCACGGTCAGAGCATACTTCCGTCATCAAGATCTTTCCAACACAGTCTGAAATGTGTTGCAAGTGAATGAAAAACAATGAAATCAATGTAAGAGTGAAGAAACTCCAGCCCTATCCAACACAATACTAACTGTCTGGAAGAAAAATGAAAGGATTTATAAAGTGAAAATTTCTCTTCCACTTCAACACTTCTTGCCCAGCACTACTTCTTCGTCGTGATCTTCTACCTTCTTCGTCGTGATCGTCTACCTTCTTCGTTCCCATCACAACATCTTCATACATCACTCTTATCAAGATCCCTTACCACCACCTGCTGCTTGCTGGTCACAGAGATCTTCTACCTTCTTCGTTCCCATCGTAACATCTTCATACATCACTCTTATCAAGATCCCTTACCGCCACCTGCTGCTTGCTGGTCACAGATCTGCTATCACATCTTACATAACATATCTCCATTCGGAACCTTACACCGTTACGTGCTACAACAGCTCAACATGTATATGAAGGTCCTGATATATGCCATCACGGCACTGGCGTCGTTTCTATCATTTGAGGCAGTCCATCAGGGGCTCGTTGTGTACAATGGGTGGCCAACACCACCCTACTGGTCACCAGCGCCTACTCCACCATCGAATCCAAGAAAACCCAATGCCAAAGACTTCGCCAATCTCTACGATGCTGCGGAGGTATTCAACTCGTCAAATCTGTTGCCACTAAACCCTCTGTACGAGAGCCTGTTCAAGCTGAGCCGATGTGAAACTCCTATAGAGCACAAGGATCAACCAGGGCCTTCTCCGCCAACCTGGCGGGATCTCCTCTGGCGCTCAGTCCGTGACCTGCTCCTCTGTGAGCTCAAGTTCTACTGGTGGATCGAGCGCGTCTTCTGGTTCTGCCTCCTAGGTCAACACGTGAAGGCCACTGAGACGGAACGTCAGGAACAATGCCGGCTCGAAGAGACTAGAGCAGAGACGAGGCAGGCGGAAGCCGAGCAACTTGGTAGAGAATCGGCTGAGCTTCGCAAGAAGGTCGCTAGCATTCGAGAAGAGCATGATGGCAAACTCGCAGACCTGAAATCAGCACAACTTGTTGAGATGGAAGATGAGAGAAAAGAACATACTGCTACTCGCGAGGAACATAACAAGCTGCTGTCGAAGATCGATGATTTAGAGCAGAGGAATGTAAAGCTGGAGCATAATGAGAGACAGCAGAAGCTCGACGCATCCGAAAAAAAGGCGAGCCAGGTCAAACTCGAGCTGCTTCGAAGAGAATTAGCTGCGCTTCATGAGAAGGTATTTTTACCCAGAGGAGAGCATTAATGACTATGTCGCTAACCGAGAACTTGTGCTGAAGGAGACCGAGAACATAGACGTCGCTCTACGTCAATCCAAAGCCGAATTCGCCGGGATTTTTACAGAGCTAAAAGCGAGTCGCACGGCTACCACAGAACTTCAAAAGAACAAAGAAGAGCTGCAGAAAAAATGTGACGAGCTATCCCATTTGAACTCCAAAACCCAAGCAGATGTTATAGCTGCAGAAGAAAAGGCCAAGTCACTTGAGGCTGAACTCGAAGTAATTCAACGGGAACTTCTAGAGGCCAAAGCCACCAACAAAACCGTGGGGAAGACCTTCGAGTTGAACCAGGTAGACAAAGGCCTTAGTTGTAGCTCCTGGGCTTCCGGGAACGACAACCCTCTTGGCACGGGTGACGTAAAGCAGCTCAAAATGACAATCAATGAGCTGGAAAAACAGATTACCGAGCTTGAAGTGAAGATCAAGGATCAGGCTCAGATGTTAAACAAGAGTTGGGAACTGAATTCAACTCTGGGACGGGATAATTACTATCTGAAAGATAGAATGGCAAACCAAGCCTTCCCACCCAAGGCACGACCATACGGTTCGAGCAACCCCTACCTTGGTGCTTCATCCGCTTCCGCTGCCGTTCCTGTATCTCAAGCCAACACTCTACAATCTCCTACGGGCCAAGTCCCCAACCTCCTCTACGCGCAGCAACAACAGACACCGCTGCCTCCTCCTCAGCCAATACCATATCAGAACACTCAATCCCAGTTCCCGAATCTGCCACGGATACCGCCGAACATTCAACACCAGCCGCCAAACATGCCTCACGCACAGCACCAGCAACACCACCACTATCAGCCTGGATTATTACATCAGCCATCAAATCTACTATCCGCACAACAGCAGCAGCAGCAGCAGCAGCAACATCAGCCTAGACCAGAGGCACCAGCGTTCATTTCCCACCGCCCGCCGCCGCGAAATATGCCCAGCCGCCAAATTCGAGGACATCAAGATCACGCAACGATTGATTCGGCTAATCCGGGCTTTTTGAAAAAG
>JAABUK010012498.1_pt1 | contig 10802 bp, 14 predicted proteins | sample 5559141 | NCBI WGS metagenome assembly JAABUK01 (sample SAMN10711869, study PRJNA513367) | rock metagenome | isolation source: Antarctica rocks | place: Antarctica: Victoria Land, Pudding Butte nord | collected 2016-01-03
GACGCCACCGAGGACAATGGCCGCCCCCGGTCATCTGTTTGGTGGTGTGCTGCAGCAGGGCGGCTACCACCGCCGCTGCTGCACAATGTGTCTGCTTTGACGCACGAAGTGGCCGTCAATGTGACCGCCACAAGATGTTCCATCCAACCTTGCTCTGTCCCACACGCGTGGTGCTTTCAGCGCTCACTATCTTGTGCTCCCCTCCACACGCCCCTTCCCCCCTCGTTCTTCGTGTCGCCTTGTTACGCACGTAGACGAGCGCGTAGCCCCGCCGCATGCTGCGTGGCGCCGCCGGCGCCCCGCATCTTGACGGTGCGGATGCGCGGCTCTCCCGGAAGGCTGCCTGGCTTGGGTCCGTCGCCGTTGTTGAGAGTCCTGCCGCCGCCCGGCTGCTGCGCCTTGATGTAGTCCACGATAAGCGGCTGGTCCCAGAAGGGTGCGTGCACCGAGGGCGCGCCCTGCGGCGCCGGCGCAGCCGCCGTCGGCGACCCACCACCACTGCTGATGGCCGCCTCCGACGCGCCGCTGGCCTGGCGGGACACCATGCCGGCGGAGGCCAGCTTGGAAGACAGCGCCGATGTGGACCCCCGGCGCGGCGGCTGCAGGCTCCCGCCGGCGGCGCCGGCAGAAGGTTGCTGGGCGCCGTCGGTGGCAGCGGGCGCGCTTTTGCGGCGCGGCGGCGCCTGCGGGTGGGCCGCATACTGGCCGTGCCCCAGCCAGGGGTTCGGCGGCGAGGCGGGGCCTGCTGGCAGCTGCACGGTCGCTGGCAGCGCCAGGCGCAGGCTGGAAATGCGCGGCGCGGCGGCTGCACCTTCTGTGGCGGTGGCGGCCGGAGCGCCCGAGAGGGCGGCCGTCGGCGATGTGCGGCCGCCAGAGCCGCCCTGTAGCTCCTCGCGGAAGATGGCTCGGGGCAAGCCGGGCTGTGCGCCGCTTGGAACGGCGGCAACAGCCTTGTCGCCTGTTGCATCGGCGGCGGCACCGGCCGCGGGCTGCTGGCCGGCGGCGCGGCCGCCGCTTCGGCCGGGCAGCCGCCAGGCCAGGGTGGTGTCGGGTGACGACAGGCGGTCGTCCTCGCTGTCTGAACGGCCGTCCGGCTGCCGCTGTGGCGCCGCCGGTGCGGGCGCTGGAGCTGCCGGGGCTGCTGCCACCGTTGCTGGAGCTGTCGGCGCCGGCGCTGCGGCTCGGGCCGTGTCAAAGCCCTTGGTGCTGCCGCTGCCGCTACCGGGGGAGCCGCCGGCGGTCGCTGCCGGCGCCGAGGTGGTGCGCAGGTCGACGCCGCCGATGGCGAAGCTCTGCGTCGGGTAGGCGCGGAACTGACCAGCGGCATGGCCGCTCGGCAGTGATGAGCCGAGCAGCACGCCGTCCAGCGGGGAGCCGCCCAAAGCGCCCCCTGCGGGGGCATCGCCGACGGGGCGGTCGCGCGCCTTGGCGGGCAGCCACTTGGAGAGCAGGGAGCCAGGTGAGCGCCATGGCGGCGTCACGGCGCCGGCGGCGGAGAAGGCCGCGGCCATCTCGCCACCCAGCAGGCGCACGAGCGCGCGCAGGCGAGCGGGCGGGCCGGCGTAGGCCTCCGGCACCGACAGCAGCAGCCCGTCGTACCACTGCACCGTCTGCACAGGGAGATGTAGAACATCAGTGAGTGTGCACAAGGCTAGTGATTGTTTGAAATGGAAATCGTGGCGCCACTACACTGCCATGACAGGTGCGAAAGGAGAAACTGGCAGAATTTGACCACGCTGCCAGGCGGTGCATGACGAGCATTTGCAGGCTGGTGAGCTGAACTGAGCTGAACTTCCCAGAGATGTGTGTTCACAGACAAATTCAGATCATCATTCACACACAGGAACGAAGTACCCAGCCAACTGACCTGGGGGATGTCAAACTGCTCGCGGAAGCGGGGGTCAACGATGTACTCGGCGGTGCCGCCAAAGGCGTAGCCGTCGGGCGGCCCCAACACTACAATGAACTCGTGGCTGAGGTGCTTGAACGCGCTTACGCCCGAGCCGCCGCCTGCATCGAATACATTCCAGATGGTCAGAGGGGACCTAATGCACGCCTTTTGAGCTACTCTGCAGGCTTGAACGACATTGGTGTAGGCGGGCTGCTGCCGAGGCTGTATGAGCGGAGCTGCTATGCAGCGGAGCTGCATCGCAGCTGAGTGCCCACAATCTGCCTGAGCAGACAATGCCAGCCTCGCAGTACGACTGAGTAAATTGCAACAAGCAAAGAGCGCTGCATGGCCTGCGTCCAATGCATGAGGGGACCAGGCAGAACTCGAAAACAAAACTCACCAAGAGCGGTGCGTACGGTGACGTCATAGCCCACATAGGCAAGGCGGCTGGCGAGGACCACCACGTCGACGCGGCCCTCCTCCTCCAGCACAGCCGCGTGGTAGCAGCGCACATCACGCGCCAGCTGCAGGCAAAGACCAGACATATGTTAGCAGACAAATGTTAGCAAGCGACTCCTCATGGAAACAGACCACCCGCCACCTGCCGGCTGCATATGGTTTGGGCGGCATGACACGTTGCAGCAGGTTGACAAGATGTGGACTTTGACTGCTTGCTGTATCAGCAAGCTCAGACGTCTGGGCAGCCGGGCTGCAGAACTTCTGTCTGACAGGCAGACGACTGAGCGTTTGTCAGACAGACATGCACGGCCAACCACGAGTGTATGGCAGAACCACGAACATGAGAGTGTGATCGAAAGTAGTCTCACGCTGCTTTCGAAGGCGGTCTCTGGGCGCGTGAGGGCGTCGATGCGGTCCAGCACCGCATGCAGGTCGCGGCGCAGCGGCGCCGGCTTTGGGCGCAGCACATCCCGCCCATCGATCTGCACAGATGATGAGGGACAGAGTCAGCGTTACATGAGTTTCGGCAGGATCTGGAGCGTGGCTGCGTGCCAATTGCGGGCTCTCTGGGGGCTCCTCTGCAGGTCCCGCCTGGGCGACAGCTGCTGGGAATGGTGCTGTCCAATTCCAGACGCCGCCCACGCCAGACTGCTGATTGCGGTGTTGGTTGCGATTGACGGCGTTATGTGGAGTGCAGACTGGACACAGTGGTACAAGGCGGATCCGATAAGAAATTGATTGCGTGTCACAGCTTCCGCGCGCTTGTCGGTTGCTGACACGGGCCTGGGACACGAGAGACTGAAGGTGGCCGAAACAGCCGCCCAACCGGTGGCTTGCCGGTCAGAGATGCACTGAATACGGGGCCGAGGCGTGCTGTGGGCTCAGCATGCCGCCTGAAGCAACAGCGTGGAGCGTACGCAGTTAAAGCGTTCGAACTGCGCACGTGCCGCCGCCGAACAATGCAAGCTGGCGCTGCAAGCTGGCGGCTTTGTACACAATGCACGCGGCCGGCGGCCTACAAGGCGGTCAGAGAGGACCGAGGCTAAAAGGGTGAGACTAAGCCCGCTGCAGGGTTGTCGAGGCGGTGACGTACGTCAACCACCGACGGACAGACACGCGCCGTCGGCGCTGCACTCGGTACGCCCAGCTGACACACTGAATATGCGTTGCATTGCCGCCTCGGCAGGCCCCAAATGCCTCGGTGCAAGGCTTGGCCGCCTCCGAAACGGTATCGGTATCAAATGTAGCACCATCATAAGAATATGCAATTGTGCTTGGAACGCCTGTCCTACGCACAGGCGTAGCTTGAATGGAATCTCACCTCCAACTGGAAGAGCAGGGACTGGGAGGCCGCCAACGTTGTGGCCGCCGGGGTCATTGAAATTGCCTGCTTCGCGCGAAAGCAGGAAGGTTGACCGAGCGGTGAGGCCGAGCGCCTGTGGTGGCTGCGGGAGACGACCCTGGGCTGCTGCGACAGGCTACGGAACGCCATGCGGGGAAGAATGGGCCAGACTGGCCTGTGCTTGTGGTCTCAGGAAGCCATTGAGCAGGGTTATGCGGCTGCCCAAAAACTGTAGAAGAGTGTGAGTCCAGGCTGAGGCGGCTGGTAATACTGTGCGCAGTGGAGGTGAGATCTAGCTGATCGGTGTGGATTCTACTGCAATCTGGCACGTTCTGACTGCATCTGGGAGGATGGGTGTGACAAGGCGGCAGCTGCGAACATTGCACGTGCCGAGCTAAACCCTAAAGCATCGTCGCGCGGAATAATCAGCCACGAGAGGCGGTGACCTCATCCACAATCGCTGGATCTGCGCGCGCCTCAACCCGCTTTTCTGGGGCCAGCAGGGCTGTGGCTGTCAGACAGTTGTGAAAAGTGGATCGTGAGTTGTCAGGGGGCATACTGCCGTCTGCAACCCTGTGTGGACTTGCATTGCCTTTGAATGCGCCAACAGGCCTGCGAACACGGAATTGCACCCCAAGAGCTCGGAGGCCTGGAGCTGCGACTGCCAGCGCCAAACAGCGGCACGGCTCAGTACGCAATCAGCGACACTGGCGCGGGATCTGCGCAGCTGCGCGCGTTGCTGCTTAGCCTGCTGCTGCTTTCGGTGGGTGGGTGTTGGTCGAAATTTGTGACTCAATGCCTCAGGTTCTGAAACTTTCTCAGCATTTGACAACTGTACTCTCCCTGCTGCAGGCAGCATCCTGGCTGGTTGGATTGCATTGGCTGAAGGTGAGTGTTTGTCCCTTGGGAGGTCTGCACACCGACCCCTGTGCGGCCGAGCGAGTGCGCGTGCAGCTGGCGCCCTGTGTTCTGCTTGCCACAACGCCGCCTGCTGTCGGTACAGACCGCACGAAGTCTCGATATAGCTACTCTGTCACACCGCCCACAATCGCTCTCGGGATCTGCATGCAGGGCCCCCTGGCTGTGGCGGCGGCCTGTGCCGCGCTGCTATGGGCGTCTGCGACAGTTGAAGAGACCGTGACCCTGGTGGACGGGCTGGGCGTCGTGCTCGGTGCCCGGCGGCGGCTGGGCGCCGCCAGCAGCAGGTTCGTGCCTGGCGAGCGCATTCGGCATGTCGTCATCAATGAGGTGGGTGGCAGTGAGGCTACGCAATTAAGCCAGGTGCACCACTTTGACATCGTTGCGCTTGTCCACCTCGCCATCGGGCGACTTTTACCACCGTGCCATCCAGTCGAGCAGCCGGGCTGTGTCCAGTTGCGAACGGTTCAAATGCGCAGGGCGTGGGCCACTCGCGGGTGACATGCTACCTTGCGCTCGTGATCGACGGCGCTGACCGCCTGGAGGTGGCGTTCCCGCGCCTGCTCCCACGGCTGCCGCTGCTGACGCCCGTCTACCGGGACCTGTTCGCCCGCCTGAATGGTTGCAGTTGCGGCGGCGGCAGCGGCGTTGGCGGCGGCAGCGGCGTTGGCGGCGGCAGCAGAGAAGGAGGCGTCGGCGCCGCTGTGCAGTGAAGGAAGTTTCACCATCGCATGCGCGGCAATGGCTCGACACCAGGCCGATGTCGCTGCCCAGCGGCAGCGGCGCCAGCAGCAGTGGCACCAGCAGCGGTGGCAGCAGCGGTGGCACCCCGGCTTTGTACAGCAGCTTTCATTTGCTTTGTCGGCTGTGGCGGCCCTGACGTTGCCCCGTACACCTTGGCCTGCAGCAGCGGCAGCGGCGCTGCGACAGCAGCAGCAGCAGCATTTCAGTGTGTACGCATCCAGTTTGTCCAGGCTTTGAGCTGCAAGACATTCGTCACTGGGAGGCCACACCGAGAAGGGTCCCGCCAGCATCAAAGCCGCAGCCCACGCATCGTGACATGCGCCAGGCGTCATCTTCAGACAGATGCAGGTCCCGCAGCCGCTGAAGCGTCATCGACAGCATGATGGACAGGTACATTGCACTGCTCACGCTCAACCTGTAGCAGTGTGCCAGTTTGCAGCACCACAGCTGCCTGAATGTTATGCCTCGCTGGTGCCGCATTCACGCAACAACTTCTCTGATGCTGTATGGTGCGTCTTGCAGGGCAATAGCCGTCCAGCTGCAGTGATTGCAGGGCAATCGCGGCAGGAACAATGCGCCGCTCGCGGGATGTACCCGGTTGTCCAACTGCCATGTAGAGTCGTACATGTCAGTGCAGGCGACAACTTGTGTGACCTGCCTGTGAAGTATTTGGCTAGGTGAGTCATATCCTGTTCGTGCACAAACCACGAATGATACAGCGGCCCCAAGTCCGGCGCGACTTTTGCTAGATGTTGTTAAAACAACAGCACTGGATAGGTATACCGACATGTTCTAAGGAAGGAGTGATAAGTACTGCAACGCCAGCGCGACATGTGCAGCTGTCTATCGCCAGGTGGGTTGCGGCTGGACGTGCACTGCCGCATGGTGCACAATCACGCCCGGCAGGCCAATGGGCTGGTACCCTGCCGCCACCGCCATCTTGCCAAAGCCCTCCGACTCGATCTGCGCGCAGAGGAGCGCAGGTACAGCTGCTCAGTCAGAATGAAGAGAGGGTGCCCACGCATGTCCGCCCTATGCCCACCAGGCCGCTGCACGCCTGCGAAGCCGTGGCAAGGGCAGCAGCTGCTCTCTCGTGTGCTCCAAGAAACACCACCTGTGACGAAGCTACATCAGAACAACTGAAACACTGCAGCAGGGGAATCCGGCACTATGTGCTCCCCGTGAATGCGGCAAGCGCGCCTGGTGGTCGTACACAACGTGTGGGAAGAGCAGGCCGTCCCGGTGCAGGGCTGCTCGCACCTGCGCGCCAGCACGAGGCTGCGTTGCAGAAGTGTCAGGGAAAACTTCACAAGCGGCCCAGGTGCACGAGCATCGTGTCCAGCAAGTTCGGTTTCTTATTTGACGGTCCCAGCAGGGAGGCGGCCCTCCTGTTCAGACAACGCCAGGGACCTCACCGGCACGGTGTGCGTTTCAAAAGTCGGAACGAGGAGTCTACTTCATGTGTCAGGCAAATGCCACACATCGACCGTTACTGTTCTTTCGCTCACCAGCGTGGAGGTGGTGCCGACAGCGTCCAGCGGCACAGCCTCCTTGCCCGCATTGGACTCGTTGCTCAGCCGCAGCCGCGTTCCCACAAACGCCTGGTCCGCTGCAGGGCCAGTGGGCAGGCCTAAATCGGCTGCGTGGGCCTCTGATCAGCCTGGAAGACACAGCACAGCCACAGAAATGCAGCACCGAGGTGCAGCCACACACGAACAAGACAGGCCAGGATTGGGTCATGCGCCACATGCCTTGTCTTTGCAACCACCGGGAGAAGTCATCGGCAGACACATGATCTTGGAGTCCAGCATCGGGCCGTCAGCCTCACCCTGGAAGTCCTCGAACAGCGGCCGGTGCGGGTCTTCGAGCGTCTTCAGATATGCGCGCGAGGCCTCTGTCTCCGCCCAGGCGCCGCCGTCGCAGCGCGCCTGCGCCAAGGAGCATAAAAAAGCATTGTTGCAGAGTTGGACAGCCGTTTACACAGCCGTTTTATGACATTGAATGCACAGGGCAAACGTGCAAGCAAAAGTTTGGTGGCATGAGGATGACAGCAGCACGCAGGCGCTCAGGTTCCAGGGTTCTGTTGGTGTCGTTTTTATTGCAATCCGCACCTCCGTCGGCGCGCCGTTGTCGTCAACGAACACGCAGGCGGTGGCGATGATGTCGGTGTCAGGCCGCGACATCAGCTGCTCTATGAGGTTCACCGGGTACTGCGTTCGAAAACACGAGCATGAAAGCCGCAGGCAGACTGCCACAGAAGCCGCACAGCAGCACTGCTTTGCTCATCCCCGATTGCGCTGGTTCATCAGGGTTTTGCTGTGGTTCACAAGCACCACCCTCAGCCCGGGCGACGCCAGCTGCTACTTCGCCCTCGTCTGCTGTTGCATGTGTGTTCGAAGTTTCACTGTTCAAGATTTAGAATCGCACCGCCACAGTGCCGAACTCCAGCCACAGTACCCAGCTCGTGTCGTGCTGCTGTAGGGCCATGCAAGATGTTCCATTTCGAGAGGCTATACAGTACATTGCAGGAATTGCAGTTTGAACACACCGCCACGATGTCGACATCCAGCCACAGCACCCAACCCTCGTCACGCAGCGCCTCGAACAGCAAGTAGTTGCGCGAGCGCGCCAGGATGGCCCGCCGGTACGCCTCGTCCTCCGCTGTCGGCACCGCATTGGGATCCGGTGCCTGCGCCGACAGAGCCCGAGGTGACTTCCATGACGTGATTCGAGGAAGCCTGCACAAGCGCGCCAGGATGGCCCGCCAGTGTGCCTCGGCTTCCGCCGTCGGCACCGCATTGGGATCCGGCGCCTGGCGGAACACATTGAAAAAGTGGCGAACGTAGTGTAGCTGATGAATCGTAGGTACGCACACTAGGAGCTGTGAGCAACAGCAAGAGCGGAACGGAAAGGAAGAAGGAAAGGCAAGACCCGCCTGCTGGTACCCACAGCTACACCGCAGCACATTCGTGCAGCGGCAAGACCCGCCAATGGCGCCAAACGTTATTGAGCGGGTCGCACTGTTGAGCAGCACTCAGATCTCACAAAGTCGCGCTGCAGCACGGACGCGCGGCGGTAGGCGCCGTAGAGCGCGGCCACCGTGTTGCATTTCTGTTCAGCCACGAGATTCGAGACGCAAGAGGGGATATCACCAACCTGTTGGTAGCCAAAGTCGCGTTGCAGCACGGTCGCACGGCGGTAGGCGCCCTTCAGCGCGGTCACGCTGTTCCGCACCGCCCGCGCGCTGGGGTCCAAGCTGTCGGACACTATGAACGCCAGCGACATCAGGTCCCTGCGTGGGGCAACCGTACCAGCGTTACGGGTTTTATCCACTTGCAACAGATCCCCTACGGCAACCATACGACAAACATTGACGTCTCTGCCCGCGGGCGCTGGATCCAGGCTGGGGTGATGGTCCCTGCGCAGCTGGAAGCACGACGTTCGACGTGCACCACAACAACTGGAACGTTACTGATGAAACTGCCGATTGGCAACAGCACTGGCGCCGCAGGAGTCAGCAGCAGAAAGAAGCAGCAAGAAGACTGCAAGGACTGTGTTTATGCACCCGCTGCCCGCCATGCTGCTGCGGATCAGCGCCTTCGACAGGAAAAGTGAGCATGCAGGGGGGCAACACAAGGCGCGCACTTTGGGTACGTCAGCTTCTGCAGGTTGTTGAAATACACGGGAACCTTGTCGGCTGCGTTCTTGACCGGCGTCGCCACCAGCACTGCCTTTTCCACCACCTTTATAGGAGCATGCAGACATTCGTACATGCATTTGAGGCGGGTTTCTTTCGTGTGCACTTTCTCTTTCATTGAGCCTTCACGCGCATCACCCCCAGCACACCGCCTTCTCTGCCTGCATTGCTCGAATGACGTCTTGACAGTCTGGCGCAGGTGTGCGCACACGGGTACATCCGAGATGCGCACCTGATGCCCAGCCCTGTGTCTATCGCTGTGACCTCTGGACAGCATCTTCGGGCATTGGAGTACATTTCCGGTCCAGAGTAGGGAATGCACTACCACGGACAACAGTTTCGGCCCAGAATTGAGAACTGACGTCCAAGACGAGTATATCATTGGTTTCAGGCTCTGAGCTCCCTGTACTTTCAGAAATCCCACCTCCGGATTGGCCAGCCTGACGTTGCTTTCTTGCTTAGCCGCCGCCCGCAGCGCCGCAAGGGTGTCTCGCTGCTTTGCCATGGCCAGCTGGGAGGTATCGCGCTGCAGCCGCGCTTCTGACAGCTCCCGTTCAACCCGCTCCTGCGCGCCATGCGAAAAGTACAACATCTGTATCATAACAAACTATTCAGGATGTGGATGAATGTCTAAAATCCTTCCCGCCCCGCCCGCGCATCCCCCAGCTTGCGCTGCTGCCGCTCATGCGGGCATGCTTCTTATATAACATGCCAATGTGCAACTGCAATAGGCATCGGCAGCTCCGTTGAGAAGCAGCGGAAGCAGCTGCAAAGCAAAGCATCGGGCGCAGCAGAGCGGCGAGCTGGCTGCGATGCGCTGGCGCAGGTTCCCTTCAAAGGGTTTCAGGAAGAGCAACGGCAGTGGTTCTCACCTTGTCCTTCTTCCGGCACCCGCACGGCTTGCAGGTGGTGTGGATCACCTTTTGCTCCGGGCAGGCGGTGTCTGCAGGCAGCCAACGAATGGACCTTGCCGCTGATAGCTGAAGGTGACGGGCACGCTCACAACAGCAATGCAGCCGGTGCTCGTGCTGCTATAGGACTTGCTGATGTTCACTGCTGTTGCATCCTCACCTGGGTACTGTTCCAGGAGATTTCGAGCCTGGCCTTCTCCCTGGCGTGCCCGCCAGCGTCGGGACAGAAACATGCCTGCGAAAATGCCAAGCACGCCGCAAACAGTCAGCCCGGTTCTTGTACATGTTCGGAGTGCGTCTTTGTCGTAGAATCGACCTGATGCAGGGCACATGATCACCACGAGAAACATCTCAGACATGAGCACACCTTCCCAAGCCATCACGTTGCCGATGATCAGCAGGATGCCCGCCCATTTGAGAAAGGCTGCGGTCTGCCGATTCATCTTTGCTGATATCTCTGAACTCGATTCAGCGGTTAGACTGCGATGTCATGTCGTCCTCACCTCCGCAGCATGATCGTCAGCGGAGGGCGCAGTGGCAGCGCAGGTCCGACAGGGCTGCGATTGTGGGTCACCGCTCTGGAAATCGCAACCTGAGAGTGTCGTTCATCCAACAATCGCAAAAGCAACCTTTGCCGGTGCCGCACGGGCCAGCAGTGCCAGCACAAAGTGACTGGACTAGGGTTGGCAGTTACCGGAAGTTAGGGCCGGTTACGGTTACAGTTAACGGTTACTACGGTTACTAACCAAATCCCGCCGGTTACCTGCTCCGTTTGTCCAAAACTCTTCGGAAACGAACTTTTCCACATGTCTACGATCATTTCTATGGAAAGAATCAATT
>JAABUK010012499.1_pt1 | contig 10801 bp, 10 predicted proteins | sample 5559141 | NCBI WGS metagenome assembly JAABUK01 (sample SAMN10711869, study PRJNA513367) | rock metagenome | isolation source: Antarctica rocks | place: Antarctica: Victoria Land, Pudding Butte nord | collected 2016-01-03
TTTCCTGCTTGGTCGAGGTTGCGCTGGTCCACCATCTGGTGCCTTCCCGCTGAAAGCCGCAAAATTTGCTGGCGTGAGTTCCTTCGAGCTCGCTGGCGGTGGTCGTCCAGTAATCTTCGCAACCGCCATCCGTATCCACCGCATCACCGTAAATATCCCCAACACCGACCCAAGCGTCTGCCTTAAATTGCCAAACTGCTCCGCAACGCTCACCATAGCAAAGAACGAACTGTGCGTCGCCATAAACGTGCTCTCCAGCATCTGCGCAAAGCCTCCAAATGCGCCCACAATGCTCTCGATCATCTGGAACGTCTGTTGTGTCGACTGCTGGTATGTCTGTGTCAAGCTTTGCTGATCCATGCCCGGTTGTCCGTACATGCCCGGCTGTTGGCCGTACATGCCGCCCATACCTCCCATTCCACCCATCCCTCCATACATGCCTCCCATGCCTCCCATGCCTCCCATCCCTCCGTACATGCCCCCGCCCATGCCACCGTAGCCGCCGCCTAAGCCGCCGCCTAAGCGGCTGTAAGGCGAGCCGTAGGAGTTCATGCCGCCGCCGCCGTAGCCGTAAGGACTTGTGCGGTTGTAGGGATTGTTGGAGTAGTTGGATGCTGTGCGAGTTGCGACGGCAGATAGCGAGTCAGGCCTGGCAGGCAGAGCGGGCGCGCCGGCGGATGTAGGTGTTGCGAGAGAGGTGGTGGTGTTAGAGCCAGGAATGGCGGCTGCGGCGCACATTGTTAGTGTTGTGGTCGAAGTCTTGGTGGTGGATGATTCTTACCTGAAGAGGTGGCGCCGGCACGCTCCCACGGTTTAGGTGGGCTGGCCATACAGGCCGCCTGTCTGACTCTCTTTTCTTCCTATGCGACTCCTTGTTGTTGATGCGTCTCCTTCAAATCAACATCTCATGAACTCGTAATAACGCTGCGGCTGGTATGGGCTCTCGTCGAGTTGGCTGACCTCGTGCGCAGTGCTGTATGTGTAGTCTATATCGCGGTGTCGGGGAGCGCCGGGGACAACGTTCGTGAGGGTCGTGTGACGAGTGTCCAGCATGTGTCGTTCAAGAAGATTGTGCTTCATGCCTCGCCATGTTGAATCAGCGTTCCCGGACCTCGGCCAAATACCCGCTTCTTTTTTCCCGCCACCTTGAACTCCACCTCACTCACTCTCCCGCCTTACCTCATCTCACCTCCACGTGCGCCATACTCTGTGGCTCTCCATTCTACAGGCCCAATATAGTATATCTCGACGACTACCAATGCTGAAGGCTGTCATTAAAAGGAAAGTCGTCTACTTTTCTTACATCTGCATTATCAGCTTTCTTCACCATTCTATCTCACATACCCTTCAATCTCGCAAAATGGCTCGAGAAACGCATCTTTTTTCGGCTACAGCATAACAAGACGATACCCACAGTGATGGTTCACAACAGTGGCCATCGTTGGTGGTATCGTTGTCACTATCCTTGTTTCTTCCATGAACTTCGTCTCTACGAGCTATCTGGTAGTGATATGTACCGATAGCCCAAATACCACCACGATCGACGGGGTCTGGTTCCACCACTGGCCTGCCTTTCTCACCAAGACCTTCGAACCCACATGCGAAGCTGCTGGACTGCCGATCAACTCACAATACTCCACCAGGTTGATGTGCCTGCGGTCTCCAACATCGTCGCGGGCGCTCAAATACTCCAGCAATACACTCAGAATTTCTCAAGTATAGCCGAGGACTCGGTCATCTATTCTATCACCAATCTAATGACAAATCTCACATACGGTGAGCTGTAAAACGACCACCTCAACGGACCGCTACTTATTACACCCTCTGTAATATCGACGAAGTACCTCTGCTCGGTGCCTCGTCTCAAATCAGCCGGCAATATCTTCATCTCTATCCTTCTCGCCGATTTGGTGCTACTAAACGCTATCTGGAAGCTGTATTGTATGGTGGAGGAGCGAACCTTTTGTTCGATCACCCATACCGAATTACTGCGATGGCTGCATCGACCAGTGGCGAGACTCTCAGTCAAGCAGCCTCCACTCAGTGGCAAACCAAGGGGTGGAACTACACTCCTTCGCTTCGGGATGCGAGCTGGTCTCGCCGGTGCGAAGAAGCAAGAGTCAGCACGAGGAGATATTTGATGACAGGCCAGTATCACCGCAAGAGACTGTGGCAAGTGAACAGTGGCTGAGATACATCCACTTTCGGTTAAGACTATTTATGGTGTGGTAACCGAGCAGGATTGCTCTGCGTGGAGATATCTCAACCGCATTCTTCCCGAACATCCTTTATGCGTGCCATGCCAGCCCTAAACGCCTGTGATGCTGACACTCTTCGAGTTGCCTAGCCTGCAGCCGACTCCGCCAGACTGAACAACGACACCAACAAGCTCGCCTCCATGGTACTGCCCAAGATCTCATTAATCGTCTCCTCATCCATCACACTCGGAAACTCGGCATCATCGTCCAACACCTTGATGTGGATGTTGTCATCGTACATCACCATGCCCACCTTAATCGGCTGATCAAGTGGTCGATCGAAGTAGTTGCTGTCACCACCCGCCTTGTTGCCGTGCAGTGTGCTCTTTGCCTTCGTAGAGCCGGGAGACAGGACCTCGAACATATCGAATTCGCCACACCCGGAGCCCCAGCACGAGCAGTCTGCGTTGCCGTATTGTAGCGTGCGTGGGATCTGCGCGTTGAGTATCCAGATGGCGGGCATGTTGACAGGGTCGTAGATGTTGTCCGTGGTTTCGCCGGTGTCGGGCATCTGGAACTCGAAGAAGAAGGCTTTGCGTGCGCCGTCCCAGCCATGGTGAGCGACTGTGCCAGGGCGGACGTAGCCGCAGTCGTCTCCTTCGCACTGCTGGTCGCTCATGAGCACGACTTCGGCGCTGGAGGGGAGGGTGGTGCACGCGAGGGTTTCTGGGCTGGCCGCGCCGCATGTACCATCCGCACCGGCGTACGAGAGGGAGTTGCCGAAGCTGTAGTCGAAGACACCAGAGCCGGATCCGCCGAAGTGATTGAGGAAAACGAGGCCTTCTGATGTCTGGTTGTCGGCGTGGTAGAAAGCGTTGCGACCCCAGCCGTTGCCAACGAGCGTGGCGTTACTCGAGTCTGTTCCGTTAGATACAGATACCGGCGCCTCCGTTCCACTTGGGCTGTCGACCTCTGGAATGCTTGTAGCCTCACTAGGTGTGCCGTCGTACTCGTTGATCCAGCTCTGTACGATGCCGTCGATTGTTGCCGTCACGGTGGCGCCGACTTGTCGCTCTTCGACTCTATGCGCCCGATGCTTGTGGTTGGTGACACTGCCTTGCACGTGTCGACGCATGTGCTCACTACGACGTGACTTCTTGACAGTCGCTGAGCCAGGTGTGTAGGCTGCGAACTGCTTCAAGATCGTCGGTCCACGGATGTGCCATGAGATCTACTCGCTATTAGCTGGTTTTAATGAATGGATGGTGAGTTCGCCACCTACCTCTTCATCCAACGGTGTCATGCTCCCCGAGTAGTCGTAAGGTGAACTGGCGCAAGCTCCGGAGGTCGAGTCCATGCTCGTGACTCTGTTGTAGGTGCCATTCCCGCCAACGGAGGTGTATGTGATCGCATTCACTAGTTGGCAGTAGAAATTGCCGCCATCGTCAACGCAGGCGCTGTCCTGCGCCGCGGTGGTCGCAAGCAGCGTTGCCGCCGCAAAAACTGTTCTCATCGAGTTGGTCGGTTCGTGGCTCCTGCGTGAAAGGTGCTTTCGAGATCTGCTTCGAAAATCTCGCTTGTATGGTGTTCGATATCGATGCTGCGAGAGGTGTTTCCACGGTAACGTTCAAGTTGAGGCTCCGCGGTATATTCGATTCTTAGATGGTCGCTATTCAAAGGAGTGTCGTGGGTATTCACGGTAAAGACTGGTGAATGTGAACATATGGCAGCTGATCGCAAGTGAGGAAGAGGGCGGCTGGAATGCTGCGTTTGCCAATGTTGTGCAACACGTGAAGTCAAATTCTTCGTTGAAATGAGCTGTGCGAATGGATTGATTATGCAAGGCACGAAAACGAAGACCACTTACCGTCGCACTACTTACAGGACTGTCAAGTCCAGACTCACGCGTGCTTAGGAAAAGTGCGTAATATCGGGTTGTTCTTCGTGCGAGTTCGACAACCTCGAATCATGTGCTTGCTCTTCACCTACCGCGTAATCCTGGCGCATATGACACTTGCACGTGTTAAAGTCTGCTCGAGAGTCGGGCCTCCTGTCCATCTAGCTCCGACGAGCATTCATGTCGAGCGGAACATCACGCCCTCATTGATCCCGACGATTACGAAGAAGCTTCGACGGGATCTCACTCTGTGAATCTAGAATGAGAGTGAGGAGCGACCAGCTTCCAAGGGCTCTTTGTTGCGCTAGAACCAAGGAGGTTACCGTAAATGCAAGGCGATCCTTTGGGAGGCACGTATTCGCTTAATATTATAATTAATATAAACTCCAGTCGGCGAACCTCACGTCTCATCATCATCATCACTTTCAAGTCAAGCAAACAACTGCGCCACGCTGCTATGTGTACTGTCATTGGCAAGTATCTGCCAGCCGTACGTCTCTCGCGCTTGGTATAAAACCACAGGTGAGTGGAAGAGCACGACGGCGGCCCCGATCCTCCTCATCATACTTGAGATCGTCCATTTCTATACCTCTATACACCCCGTCGGATTCCCATTGTCCCTCAAGATGCAATCAGTTTTCAAGGTCCAGCTCGCGAGGAAGCCGCGCGATGATAAGCCATTCGTGCCGCGGAGAGTGCACAAGAAAAGCCGTGACGGGTGCTTAGCGTGCAAGAAGAGGCGTATCAAGGTAAGGCAAACTTCTTGGGTAGAAGGGTTCTCCAAGACAGTATCAGCGCACTATCGGGTGCTCTGTTTCCTTTCCTACACACGCGCCGGCCCTTCCACCCATCACTTCGCGACTGGTAGAAGGGTTGGCGAGTATCTCGGACCCAAGCGCGTGTGGCGGAAGGTCTCACAGTGCCGCATAGTACTTGGTGCTGTCTAGGAGTATCGGCCCGTACCCACACAAACATCTATCCTAGTGTGATGAAGGACGGCCTCGCTGCTGCAAATGCACCAAGACAGATACGGAGTGCTCGTATTCTACCTCTACCGGACCCCTGTCAAATGCTCTGTGGTCAGATGAGAGTGGTTATACGACACCACGTGCAGAAATGTACGTAGCCGTTACCACTATCATAACACTAATAGTTTGCTCTTCTCCCCGTTGCTAACGGCGCCTCGTCCTACTCAGGCACTCAATGTCGGTCGATCTACTCGATACAGAGCTTGGAGATCTACTCAGCCTTCCGTCTCGTTCGTCTTCGGGTTCTGGAGCTGGAGCTGTCTGCTCCATTCGCATGCTTCAACACTTCCAGGCTTTTACATGCTTCACTCTCGGCTCAACTATGTGCAAAGGCGTAATGCACTCTTTCGTGGCCAGAGAATCATGGTTGCATCCTCATCTCATGCACATGGTTCTTGCTGTATCTGCAGCCCATCTTAAGAGACTGTACTATGACTCGTCCCAAGTCGACTACCACCAGCAGTATAGGATCGCGGAAGCGTCACATTGGGACCGGGCTCTACACTTCCACCGAAAAGCATTTAGCGACCGCGTTCCAAACTTCGACGCAACGCTAGCTACAACGTTTCTGGCCATCATCTTTACATTTTCACTTGATGACCAGGTTTCCGCAGATGCATACATCAGCGACGATAAGGACAAGTTCCAGCATGCCTTAGAGCCGTCAGCTGCAACACTGGGATTTCGGGCGCTGCGAGGATATTTCGGTGAGCCTTACTCTGGTCTTTCTATGCTTTCCCGTCGAACCAAATCTTGTTTCTCGACTTGATGCGTTGAATCGCGGCTGATTAGTTGCATCTAGGTGAGTTCTTGGACAATTTTGTCTGGAGACAGGTACTCCCCGGCTCTGATGACGACCGGGGCACGTTCAGCGATGGTTCTGAAACAGGAATCGTTGGATTGCCGCCAGCATTCGTAAATCTATGTGATCTCGATGAACATTCCACGAACGAGAACAACGAATATCACTACATCTTACGGCTACTTACGCCCTTACTGCGCTTGAAGGCCGATCCTGAGAACTTCGCAGCTCTGATGGCATTTTGCGGCCGTACATTACCCACTCTGCGACCACTAGTATTGAGCAGGGATCCGATAGCTCTGCTTCTGCTCTCGTACTGGTTCGCGCTCACTGCCCAAATCGATCAGTGGTGGCTAACTCAGCGAGCTAGATCTGAATGCATGGCCATTGTTCAATATCTATCTGGACTTGGTAACCCGAAGATTACCGCACTACTTCCGTTTCCAGCCTCTTTCGGCCAGGCCAGTCTATCGTACATCTGGATTGCTTCGAGCCCCGACTCCGCTCCGCTTGTCCTCGAACGACACACCCGTACGGGCGTCAATCAACCACCGCCGAACTCTCCTCCCTCTTCGACCTTGACATTACTGCAGAGTTGAGCCAGCGACCAGGATGCCAGTAGGTGAACAAGTAGACAGCAACAACGATGGGGGCGAATTCGAGTGAACCGAAGTATGCCTCGTGGGTTGACAGTTCCTGCATAAGTCCTTCCGCTGTCTCAGCGAGACGGAAACAGGTTCGAAGATAGACCGCAAGCGAAGCTAAGATGAGCGCCGCCAAAAACGGTCGGTTGACCTTCACTGAGCTTTGGCGAGCCTTCCAAAGGGTCCATGCAAGCACAATCAGGAATATCGCAAAGGAGAAGACTTGGAAAGCCAAGCCGGCGAGCAAAATGTTGTTCGGAGTCGTTGGGTTCTTTTTGTTCGAGTACGCCACACCGACAAGAGCCGCACCAGCGATCTGAACGATCGTGGCGACGACATCGCAGGTGATGAAGATGCCTAGGATAGCTCTCGGTGGCAGTGGTGAATACTGCGGGCCGTATGTGCTGATGAGAACACTGATGACCGTGTATATCGCAGCCGAGAAGAAGACAGGGGCGATAACGATGAAGAAGTATTGGACGACGAACCACGGAACCGAGTAGGGATCCTGCTGGCTTGACAAGATCCGGAAGACATATCCGACGATTTCCATGGCTGTACCGACTATCATCGTCGAGAAGTACCATGTTCGATGCCGGAACAGCAGGTAGGAGTGGGCGATCAGAGCAATGAAGAAGAGCGCTACACCGAGCACTCCGACGACGAGCGAGGGGGTGTATCTGTCGTGGTATTAGCCAGGCCTCTCGACATTGGGGAGACGGTGCTGTATACCCGTAGATAATGATAGTAGCATCGTTCTCGCCACCAGGATTGGGGAAGTTCGGGTCGACATAGCCACCAACATACGAAGGGCGGCTCATAGTGTCGACGAATGCTGGCTTCTGTCTCAAGGATGAACCTTAGCTTCTCGAAATTTGCTTGTGTTGACGAATTGGCTGAATCGTATTGAGCAGGCTGAGAACCGCGGTGTGCTCAACAACTCAAGGCTGCGACCGGCCGTTATTTATATACACATTCTTGTCCCGATGGTTGACTATCGCCAAGCTGTGAATACGCAGTTGCTTGATCGGGGCACGCGAGGAGTATCAAAATGTATGCGCGCGCCGTGCCATCGTTCCTACTGATCAAGCAATACGCTCATGCCTACAGCAGATGCGCCTCAATGACCGCTTCTTCCAACGGTACTGAGACTGACGGCTGGAGGTGGCCAGATCGTGGTCTGTAATGTTGCAAAAGGTGTACCGCACAAGACAGCTCCCATGGAGGGCCAGACTCTGCCAAAGAGCTCGCCGGGATGCACGTCCCTCAATAAGCAGACTGTGAGCAAAAACGGTGGCGAGGGAGTCTGAAGCACTACCACGACACGAGTAAAGTGAAAGGGTGCTCAACAATGTCATTTCTGCGGTCACAAGGCAGAAGCGCATGTTGTTGATGCCATGGTGACATCAGCTTCACCAGGACGGTCACCTGAAAAGCCCAGCTACAGTCGCACTGTATCATCCCGGCTCAACCGTCACTTTGCAAGCACCAGCCCAGCTGAAGAATTCAACATCGACATGGCCTCAGACTACCCTGGTTCGAACAACAACTCACAGTTCAAGCTCCAGAACATCTTCAATGTCGAAAATAAGGTCGCACTAGTCACCGGAGGCGGGTCCGGGAGTGGTTTGATGCTGATTCAAGCACTTGCCGTCAACGGTGCGAAGGTCTATATATGTGGACGCACGGAGGAGAAGCTCGAGAGGGTGGCGGAAACGTATGGCCAAGACATCTCTGGTCAAATCATCCCGATTACCTGCGACATCACCAAGAAGGAAGAGATTGCTAGCGTCTATGACCAGCTCGCGTCCAAGGAGAAGTATCTCGACATCCTCATCAACAATGCCGGAATATCGACAGCGACCTTCCAGACCGAATCGAGCTCCGCCGAGGAGATGAAGAAGAATCTCTTCGAGAATGAGGATGCCACCTTCCAAGACTGGGACGACGTCTACCGCACGAACGTCTCGTCGTGCTATTTCATGTCGACCTGCTTCCTTCCTATGCTTCAAAAGGCCTCCGAGGCGCAGCACGGCTGGTCCAGCACAATCATCAACATCACCTCCATTTCCGGACAAGTCAAGTTCACCCAGCACCACCCCCAATACAATGCCTCGAAGGCCGCCACCCTCCATCTCACGAGAATGATGGCCAATGAGATCCAGTCGAACGGGCTGACGATCAGGGTCAACAGTATTGCGCCGGGTAAGCATCTCCCAAGCAAGTCTATCAGCTAAAGTGCTAATTGTTCGATAGGTGTCTTCCCATCCGAGATGACAGCCGGCGAGAGCGGTGAGAACCAGAAGTCTCATATCCCCAAGGAGAAGTTCGAGGGCAAAGTCCCAGCTGCCCGGCCCGGCAACGACAGGGACATGGCTGGCGCGGTCTTGTTCTGCGCTACGAATACCTACTTGAACGGTGAGCACATCACCGTCGATGGAGGGTACACTCTTGCCACTGGCCGATAAGCGCACTGCTGGCAGGTGTGTGCAAAGCGAGGGTCACAGCATCACGTCGGTGAGTCAGAGCACAAGGTCATGATCCCAAAGGCAATAAGGATACGGAGTGCGCTGCTGTCGGTGGCCTATTGGCCAATGCACATACAGTAAATCTAGCATAGCATTAAAGTGTGATACGTACATTACTCGGTGGTTATAAAGCTGATCATCATTGCGAAGCGACACGTTGATCCTTCCGAAAGACCTCCACAACTCCATTGCTGATGTACTGCTCAATGTTGGTCAATCGCGTCGCACTCAATTGCCTTTCTTAGCAGCCTCGAGATGCCATGCCATGACCTTGTCAAAGATCCCCTTCCCACCACTCTCGATCACATCGCCGTGGCAGGGAATGATCCGATCAAAGTCCCACTTCGACACTTTGTTCACAGACTCATTGTAGCCTTTGCGATCGCCGGCCGAGATAGCGTACCTAGGGCGGAAACGTCAGCGAGTGATTTTGACAATGTAGGCTTTTGCCATCAATTTACCAGATGAAGCGTTTCTGCCAAGTGGCGTCGCCGTGGGTGCTATTGATGCCGCCAAAGAGCCTGGCAAGGAAACCGGTCGTCGCTGATACACCGGTCTTGCTGAACTGCTCCGTTGCAGGCAGGTTGAAGAGCAGGTCGGCTTCAATGAGCGTACGCGATGGCTTATGGTTGAAGACTAGCTCCTTGTTCCCGTGTGCGTGGTTGTACTCGCGATCAAACTCAGCATCGAATGTCGAGTCGATGCTCAGACTCGACTCATCTCCCTTCTTGAACAGCTTCCACTTCTCCTGCGGGATCTTGAAGTAGCCCTGCTTATCACGATAGTCGGGTAGTGTCTCTGGGCCGATGATTGTCGCGTTCGGCCACTCTTTGTGCCAGCTCTCGAGAAAGATGTGGTGCTCGCCATCGAGGGCTGTGATGTATTTGACGTCTGTGCTTTGCAGTTGCTCTTGCATCTGCTGCTTCACGGACGCTGTCAGGGCGGTGGGGCTGAAGACAGCTAGCGAGTTGTCCTTGAGTTTGACGATGGTGCCGCGGCCTCCGACCTTTATGCGGCCGAAGCGGAGGAAGGGTGTGCTGCAGATGAGGATGTTCGGGTTGACGCGACGGATAACCATGACCTTCTCTGGGTCCTTCATTCAATTAGCTTGATTCCGTGGCTCAATGGCAGACAATGCTTACGGAGGGAATGAGCTTTGCTGCGCCGGAAGCCATTGCTGCGAGATGTGCTTGGTTTTGGACCTGGATATCTGTAGAAGTGTTGTCTTGTTGCTACCGCACTCCAGTTGTCGCGGATCGACGCTGTATAAGTACCTTTGCCTTGCGTGCGAGAGATGTACGAAAGGTGACAAAGCGGGAGACGAAGATTACTCTGCGCAAGGGAATGCTGAAGCTCAGACAACCAGGTATGGCTGAACAGGGGAGTATTTGGAAAGAACAACTTGACCGTCACGCCACTGATTACGGCGGATTCACGTGGACGGTCACGACTGCAGAACGCGCGCCGTCATAGCCATGCGAGCCATGCAAATGGACATGGAAGAAAGAGGTGGGCCGGCCGCGGAAGAGCGTTTGGGTCGAGCCGAGCCTTCGTTCAATTTGTGTTCGCTAGGCTGATTTGAGTTCCTGTTGACCTCACTTCCACCATCACTTTGGGAACAGCTGTTAGGATCGGCTGGAGCGCCAGGCCGTCGTGCTAGAGATTGGAAATGGTGCCTCTGAACATGTCCTCGACACTACTATT
>JAABUK010012500.1_pt1 | contig 10801 bp, 18 predicted proteins | sample 5559141 | NCBI WGS metagenome assembly JAABUK01 (sample SAMN10711869, study PRJNA513367) | rock metagenome | isolation source: Antarctica rocks | place: Antarctica: Victoria Land, Pudding Butte nord | collected 2016-01-03
GAGGTGGTGGAGGTGGGGGAGGAGGAGGCACCTCACATTCAGGAACTAGACAAGTGACTGCAACATCGACTCAGAAGACTGTAGATGCTATTCAAAAGCTCGGAGAGGTACCCCAGTCTTCCTCCTCGTCTTAAGTTCACAGTGCACTGACAACTCTTGCTGAGGCACTTGTGCGCCATGCCAGACTGAGGAGCTGCTGAACAAGCGCCGAAACCTCTTGGAGAAGAAGGTCAATGAGGCTCTGGAAAAGACGAAGGAGTATCAGCGGGCCAAGAATCAAAGAGGTCAGTTTTTGTGAAAATGTAAATGTTGAGACAGGTAGCTGTCTCAAAAGCTCATGTCGTGTAACTAAGCTGACACCTACTTGACTGCAGCTGCACTGATGTCTCTGAAGCGCAAGAAGGCATATGAGAAGCAGATTGAGCAGATTGACAACAGCATCTCTCGCGTCAATGAACAGCAGATGATGCTGGAAAATCAGCGAACTACTGCAGAGACTGTCCTTGCCCTGCAGCAGGGTGTGCGAGCCAACAAGGCAACCATGCAGGCAAGCCCTTTCTGAAGCTGATGCATCCTGAGCCCTTTTGTTGTAGTGTCGTACAGACACTTTGTTGCCCATGCCCTTCTAGATGGTCTTTTTGCTTCCTTGTCAGCCTTTTCTTGGCAACCATTGCATTGTTTTGCCGTTTGCACATCATTTAGCTTGCTGCAGGAGCCCCTAGATATGGTGTGCGCTGTAATGAGCCTTCTGTTGATTGGCGCAGGAGTTGAACATAGATGATGTCGACAAAACCATGGATGAGATCAGTGAAGCCCAGGATCAAATGCAACAGATGAATGATGTGCTGTCACAGCCAATAGGCACTGCTGCAGATCTAGATGAAGATGAGCTTGCTGCTGAGTTGGCGGTAAGATTTTTGCCCTTCTGCATATCACTACATAGCCGATATTGTCTCCCCTCCCCATGGAAGCCATCGTGCCTTGCAACATAATGACTGCACATCCTGCATGGCTTGAAGAGTGTAGCAAACAAGAAAGTCTCTGATGCGTGCGCCAATGTTGTCTGCCATACACAGCAAGCTGTGATATATTCATCTCTTCTGTGCAGTATTCACAAGCTGCTGCTATGTGCAGGAACTGGAAGCTGAGGACTTGGACAGTCAGTTGTTGGAGCCTGCTCCAGTGCCAGCTACCAGGGTCCCAGCCAGAGCCCAGCCTGCTGCTGCTGCAGGGGAGCGGTATCCTGCGGTACCTGCCCAGGCTGGTCGCCCTGCTGCCAGGCCAAAGCAGAAGACACCAGAGGAGCTGGAACTGGAGGCATTGGAGGCAGAGATGGCTGCGTAAAGCAGTCCAGCCTGTTAACTGTGCTGATTACATGTTGTACAGCAAAACAGTCTGTGTATCTTTGCTGTCCATGTCTCTGTGCCGCTGTCTAGCGTTTGTTGCCGCTTTCATACAGTCTATGCAGCTCCAATAAGCTCACTTTGCAAGTGTACCATAAACATCCTAAAAGCTCCTGACGACGTGCCTTACACGCCCTAGTCTTAGAACAATGATGTCTGTCTGTAAATGTACATGCTGATTTGCTCTTGATCATCAGTTGCAGCTGCCTGAAATGCCCTACACGGCCTTGTGTACACAGCTTAGCACCAGCTTCACAGCTTTAGCAGAGAGAAAAGCAGTGAGCAGCAGAAAAAATTGAAGCATAATGTAGCAAAGTTGGGCAGTGTCAATTTTTTGATGTTTTGTCTTCAGCACACTACACTAGTTCATTTGATGGATCTGATCTCAGATACATAATCCCATACACTGATCTGCAGAGCCTGGTAAAGTGCTACATAGTTATACAAGCTAATTCAGAATTTGAGTGTATTTCCAAATGGATTCATTGCTGGCAGCGCACCTAGCACTACAACCTAAAAACTGTCTAAGCAAACTTCACCTGACTTACCCTGTCTAGCAACACAAAATTAAGACTTCATATGCAGCAATGGCCTCATGCAAACAGTGATACCCTTGCATGACAAGAGACAAGCTATCTAAGCAATGTTGTAAGTGTCTGTCTACAACTGGCAGGATACTGGAGAGGAAAAACAGCATTAGATGCCATGACCTTAGGGATGAGATGCCTGATGTTTCTGCCAGGTCTGATCCCTAAGAGCCATTCCCTCTCTGCCAAACAAGTACTTTCCCAATTCATGATCTGGAATTGCTGCATCCACAGATGCACTGTCCACATCTTCTGGAGAAAATCTTGCATGTTTTGCCAATGGGGCCCACAGCTCAAAATCACTCTCAGCATCAACAACGACAATTTGCTTGTCATCTGTCCTTGGCCGCTTTCTGGAACTGGCCTGTGGCCTGCTGCCACACTCTGTCTGCTCACTGCATGCTGATGATGCTGGTGTATCACTGCTTTCAGCGCCAGCACTTGCCACCACGCTATCTCTGACCATCCGTGGCTGTATGCTATGGTTTTCCAACATTGGCAAGCACTGTGGTCCAGTCTCCCTGCGTGGAGGTGATGTAGCCAGTGCACTGTCCAGATTCTGCACAACGTTCTTGACGGTCACCTTACCTTCCAGCCAGGGCAGTGCTTGAGCACCTTTTGCCAGCGCAATCTTGATTTTTCTTGCATTGTCAGAAAGTGTCTTTTCCTTGACACCATCAAAGATTGGCGCAACAGTCCTGGCGGTCACCTTGACCTGTACAATAGTGCAGGCCTATGATCAAAGCAATTTGACAGGTTGTAGTTGCAGAACAATGATTAAAGCAATTTGACAGGTGGTACTGGCAGAACAAGTGAAAGTTGAATCACTGAGCTTAAGCATACCTGCTGTGCCTTTGCAGAAAGATACAGCATAGCTGCCTTGGATGCTGATGAATCCCCCACAGTCAAATTTTCTGAGAAGTATGACCACTCCTGCAGCTTGTCGTAGGATTCAAGCACATTTGCCTGCAAGGGGTGACAACAGTCAGGTTGTACTGCTCCAGATAGCAGAAGCATAGCCCCATGGTGAGAAAAGGCATGCAACAGGAAGCAGAAGCATATCACCAGTGTGTCGAAAGGCATAACTCATGAGCAGCAAGAGTCGTACCAGCTTCCTGCTGTTGTATAGAGACTGCAGGCGAGGAAGGTTGCGCTGCATGTGGACGTCATAGTTCACAGGTGGCATGTTCTTGTCCAGCTCTGCTGACACTTTTCTGCAATCTGCTCCAGTGACGTATTTGCCAGCAGGTGTGCTGATGTCCTCCAAAGAGACTGGCACCTTGCAAAGCCTCACTGCCAGATACAGACAAGCAGCTGCCATTCTCTCTAGTGACATGCGTCCTTGGCCTCCAAGTGCTGGATACACAGACTCCATATAGTACAAAGCATCCTGCTTAATCTGGTTTGAGCACCCGACTCTGTTGACCAGAACAGTCATCTCTCCATAGGCTTTTACCTGCACACATGCATGCATGCATTTGCACTGCTTGCACAATGACTCAAGTGTCTATACAAGCTCTCATAGTGTGTTGTAGACGCAAGTCAAATAGCTCACCGGAAACTGCTGTGGCAAAATTCTGTTCACCAGGCCCAAGTGGTAGCCATTCCTCCCTGAGCCTCCTGCACTCAGTGTAGCATCGGTTGTACAAGAAGACTCGGCATGTGTATAGCTGCAAAAGGCAAAACAAGGTGCAGGCTGCAGGAGCCAGCTCACCTGAAACTCTGCCGTTTGCATTCACGTGCTGTCCCAGCTGCTGTCCTTCTGCACCAGTCTCAGCTACAAAAGATCCTTCTGAAACCACAAAGCCACAGCCCTGACAGACGCTCTGTCCGTCACACTCCACAGCCTGTTCTCCACAGCGAGAGCAGCGCGGCTCCATGCTGATAACCCGATATCACGTTTTCTTCACCGACTGAGCAAGCTACTTTGGGGCTGCATCAGCCTCTGTCAGGTGTTTGTATCCTAGTGCCCTGGGTGATAATCACACTGTGATTTGAACTAGCCACAGAACGTACACTGTGCGCTCTGGCAAATTTGGCAAACATGGCCAAAAACTTAGTCCCAGGGACAGCGCAAGTATGCATAGTGCACTGGATACACTTCGACTGACATATCGGCAACAAGTCAACTGCTGACATATCTGACTGGTATCTCCAGCTTGTCAGATCAGGTCTATGTGATGTCGTTGACAAGACAAATGCTGAAAGCTATTGTGTCTCAAGCTTGTCAGACCCAGTTTATGTGATCACAAATTGAATAACAGATCTTAAACAGATTTGGACAACCCGACCACGCCTGTCAAGCATGCTAGTGCTGTTGAGTCCTGCTAAGACCATGAACGAGTCTGCTCACGTAGTTTCACCCGAGTGCACAGCTCCGCGTTTTGAGGGCTGCACTGAAGCGCTGGTCCAGACCATGCAGTCATACGACAAAGCAGCTCTTCAAAAGGCTCTTGGCGTCAGCATTTCTCTTGCTAGGCAAGCTCTGTACAAGCGTCAGCAGTGAAAGCACTGACATGCTCTTCAGCTTACTCAGGTGTCAAAACCTGCAGTTTGAACCACACACGTTATCAGTCTTGGCCCCAGCAAGCTAGCAAAGCTGCAGGCTTTGCTTTTGATGGTCCTGCTTACAAAGCGCTTGACATGGCTTCCTTACAGCAAGCAGACCTGCAGTTTGCCCAGCAACACGTGCGCATTTTGGACGCTTTGTACGGAATTCTCAGACCGCTTGATTCCATCAAGCCTTACAGACTTGAGATGAGCAACAAAATCAACACAAGCAAAGGCTCAAGCATGTATAGCTTCTGGGGTAACCTTCTGACCGACAGCCTGAACAGGCAAGAAGATGCAAGCTGCCAGTATGCACCTCAGCAATTCACATGCCGGTATATAGTCTGTCTGTTCACTTTTTGACACTGTTTGTAGCGAGCTCAGTCAAGCTTTACAGACTCCAAAGTTCATCATCAATTGTGCCTCACAGGCAAGTCAAAAAGTGCTGTGGAAGTTTTGCCTGTCAAAAGTCGTAATTTTGTGCCACCCAGCAGGAGTACTTCAAAGCCATTGAGTTAGCTGTGCTGCACTATCCGGTTTACACAGTGTGTTTTCCTGGACCTTCGATTCATGCCAAGGCGGCAAGGTAATCTACAGCAAAAGCCCCCGATTTCTGCTTTCTTAGCTTTTGTATGGCCCCTTGCATTAAGACTCATCCCGCCATATTAGTGCAAACTACTACTTAACGTACTGCGGTGCCTGCTGCTGTCCATTGTGAAAAGGTCCCACGCTGCATGCAGAGGCGCAATGGTACGCTATATTGTGGAGAAGAGGGTGTCTAAGCCTGAGCAGTTGCAGTCATTCACAGGCAAGCTCCCTAGATCCTGTGAACAGCACCTCTACCACAGTTGTGTCAGGAAGTCATTATGACTCTTGGTGCTGATGACCTGCATGTCCTGACAGGTCTGGATGGTGAGTGGTGTTATGATGAACAGCAGTCTACAGAGCAGCGGCTTGTGTTTCTCAGAGGTCTCAAGCAACAACACCAAAGAACTGTTGAGGCAAAGCCAAGAGCTGCAGGCAGCAAAGCAACATTCCAAAAGAGTTCAGAAGCTGATGTTTCACATCCTGTTCAGAGACAATCAAAAAGGCTGCGTCTGTGACTAGGAGCTTTGGGGACGGTCAATGTCAAACTTGTGATCGGGTCACTCAAATTGACTGAAACCCTGTCAGCAATTGTTTGTCCTGTTGCTGACTGGCTGCGAAACCATAGCTTCTGTGTAATAACTGCATCCTAGTCCTGTGGTACAGTGCCAAACTAGAGAGTGTTCGGCTGTGCACATTGTCATGCACAGCGACAACCCATGGAAGTCCGCCATCACCACGCTCCCAAATCACACGGCCACAACTGGCCTACAGCATGTTCTGAGCGCAGGCGAGGAGTTGGGGCTCTTGCCGGGACCTGTATCGGACACCTCCGGTATACAGGACTTCTGTACATCTGTGACGCTTTTCGCAGAGGCTGCAAGCCTCGACGCGGAGCTGAAGGCAGGCAAACCTCGTTCAATCGAAGATTGGACGGTCCTCAACAACTGTATCGACACTTGAAAATCGAGCTGCAGGCAAATGCAGAGGAGGAACAAGCTGATCTACGCGTGTCTTTGATTGCTGGACTTCGACAGTCAGCAGCTAAGGTGAGGAATACCTATACAGGTGATCAGTTTGATTGTTATACTTGTCTCAAGGTGATCAAGTGTTGCAGAAGTGGTGCTGAGGCTCTGCTTTGCTACTAATTTCAGGCCAAGCTCGGGAATGAAGCCTGCCAGTGCCTAGTGACATTGCTTCAACATAAGGTGAGCTGCACTGGTCACTGGAGGCATGACTTCTCTGCCTGCATGTTTGCATTGCACACCTGACACTGCATCAAGCTCTTTCATTGCGCAGGACACTGTGGTGAACAGGCTGCAGCAACCTTGCCAGGGTCCATCACTTCCTGTCGAAAGCGTGGGGCAGGTAGCTTTAATAGAGATCCTGCAAAGAGCTGCCATGCAGCCAAATGACCAGCCCGTCAATGACAATCTTGAGTGGGCTTTACAATTCAGAGACAAACCTGCATGCTGGTATGTTGGTGGTGCATGTTGCTTCAGACTGAACTTGTATGTAAGCTGACATTTAGTGTGAGATGTTGATGAACAGGTAAGCACAGATCAGGATGTGCTTCGTCCAATGTGACATGCTGATATGAGCTGTGTAGATCAGACTGCAGGTCTAGACTGCAGCATCTGTGCTTATGGTGTTGCGGTTCTGCAGGTCCACATTGCTGCAGCCTGCTCCTGACGCCTCATGTGCCATCAGCATGTTTCACACAGGTGCATGCTGGCTCTTTTATTGCTCAGAACTAAAAGTGTAGCACACTGGCACAAGCTGCTGATTTGAAGTCCTTCTGCTGCAGAGGTCAATGATGTGCAGAATGTCATGAAGAACGTATGCAACTTGGTGCTACCTGAGGCATGCAACACTTAGACCTGGTACCCAGGATGCTACTGTGCTGAACATAGATGAACAGAGTCAGCAGTCCCCATGAGATCAGCCTTTCAGGAACACGGCACCAAAGCTGACTCGTATATTTGTTTTCTGGGAAAATCCTTGACAACAGCTGTCTGATCGCATCTCAGCTCATTATGGATAATTGGTTCTCTTGTATAAATAGGTGTATCAGACTGTCTCTCTGGGTCAGGTTATCTTCGCATCGACAGAACATTCTTGGGGTCAAGATGGAGCAGAGGATATTGGGACGCACCAGCAACAGTACTAATTATTACGGACAGACAGATGTTATGGACAGCAATACACTTTACAGAGCGCAGGCAAGGCTAATGCACTGTACATGGAAGACGTCAGTCCATCGACAAGCTCATGAGGCCATAATCGTTAGTGATCTGCAAGAGCACATGAATTTCGCTGTCATGGCGCTGTTGATATGACATTCACATTGATGTCTGATGCATGCTGATCTACAGCAGCTCGAGTTATATCAAAACGTCGGTTCATCTCCCGATATTGCCTGCAACTTGCAGCGTGATTGAGCGCCTGGCCGGCTGAGAGTAATCTATAGCAACTTTGCTTCTAGCAGCTGACCGAGACGCAATGGATTGAGCTGCTCGCGAAGTCTCCTTTTGTGGCTCTGATCACAACATGGCATTCGGGAGGTGTACAGATTCCTCTGCTGCAGGCCATCAGCACATGCACAGTAACTGCGTGATATATTCTTTGCCCGCGCCCCATAGATTACGTTTGAAACAATTCCACCGACCCCAAAGGTCTCAGCAGGTACAGCTTGCAGGCAAGTTGTTGAAGGACTTTAGCCAAACCAGAGTTGAATTGGCAGCATATGCGCTGCTGTGCAGGTTTGCGCTGCAGGCCCGGGCCTGATACAGAAGCTTGGTCGTGTCCTCAGGGAAAAGGCACAGGGTGATTTGGACCGAGTCTTTAACGGGGCTTCCAAGACAAGAGAACGCCTTGGGGTAGGTCATATCACTCACTGCATATTTGTTGCCGCTTGTCCACAATGCTTGGCACAACATGCGCTGATCTCATTTGGGGTTCTGCAGGTTGTAGAGGAGCTCTTCACCTACTGGTCACTAGAAGATGCTGATGACACTCTTGAAGAACTTGAGGAAGCACTCATTGTGCGCCAAAATTCTATTTGTGCACTACATTGTTTGCAATGTTACAAGCATCCTGTTACAGTGATGATGTGCTGCAGACTGCTGATTTTGGTCCCAAAACCGCTCTCAAAGTTGTTGACGTCATCCGGAGCAAGGTGAAACAGGGCAAATTAACAACTGGTGAACAGATCCGTGGTGAGCTAAAGCAGTCCATACTAGACTTGCTGCACACCAGAGGTGGCAACACAGATCTTCAGCTTGGCGCTGAGCAACCTGGAGTCATCTTGGTCGTGGGTGTGAATGGAGGGGGCAAGACAACAACCATTGGCAAATTAGCCCACAAGTTTGATTCTGAGGGCGTCAAGGTGTGCATGCTCTAGTATGTGTCTTGGCGCATTAGCTGCTTGCCCTGCTGTGCCGCTGCAAGTATGATCATTTGCTGCCCAAAGGCGGCATTGACTGGTGGACACAACCACGCTCAGTTTTGGCAGCTACCCAACAGTTGCAAGGCATTCAATGCATGAGTCGACCTGCTGAGTCACCAGCACATGACTAAACGTCCTGGCTGCAACCACATCTGGACCCTGCAGGTTCTGCTTGCAGCAGGTGACACCTTCCGAGCAGCAGCTGCTGAGCAGTTACAGTTATGGGCTGATCGGAGTGGAGTGACTGTACATACAGCCACACGTGGGAAAGCCCGGCCTGACAATGTCCTGTATGAGGCCGTAGGCAGAGTGAGCCTTCACTGACCAGCATCACAACTTCACAACGACATCAAGCTATGTGCACAGCTTGTCCTTGTTGGATGTGCACCTTGCAAGTGTGACCTGTCTTGCAGCCTTGTATGACCTTGTATGGCCTCCACTTCAGTCTGAAGAAATCAGAAGCTGCCGCTGTAGCTGCATGAGTCAACTGCTGCATCATGGCTCACAGAGTCAGATGCAAGCTCACTTAAGCGTCAAAGCATGTTTGATACCAGATGCACTGCGTGGTGGCAGGCAATCAAGGAGGAATACGAGGTTGTAGTGTGTGATACCAGTGGGCGATTGCACACCAATGCCAGCCTCATGGAAGAACTGGCCAAGTGCAAGAGAGCTATTGGCAAACGTCTAGCCAATGCGCCTCACGAGACTCTACTTGTACTAGATGGCACCACAGGTGACTTGTATGTCATTGCTTGCTGTGTAGGGTACAGTGTGCTGTGCAACTTGCTGCAAGAAGGTGCAGCACCTCTTGTGTCCTTTTGGAGGATGGTACGTGAGCTGAAAGTCAGCAACCTGTGCCTCACCACAGCTGTGTTTGTTTTGCTACTCCCAAGACCCCACTTGCAGCTGAGCGGCATCAGCAGGGTTTTGATGTATTCAATTTGGTGACATGTACTAGACATGAAACAGGTGCTGCCTGCTGCAGGATTGAACATGCTCAATCAAGCACGACAATTCAATGAAACAGTGAAGCTGACAGGCATTGTGCTGACCAAGCTTGATGGCACAGCTCGTGGAGGCGCAGTTGTTAGTGTTGTTGATGAGCTTGGGCTGCCTGTCAAGTTTGTGGGAGTTGGTGAAACAGTGGAGGACCTGCAGCCTTTCAACGCTGCAGACTTTGTAGAAGCCTTGTTCCCAGCACCGGCCAAAACATAGGAAATGTGAGTTTCATGACAGGTGGTTGCATGCCTAAATCCAGTTGCAACTTTGCTTGTTCTCACCTGAGCAAGTCACAGCATTAAATGGCTGGTGACAGTGCGTGCAACAATTGCTACTATTATAGGAGACTCTTTAGCGCTCGATGCTTGACTTAAAGGCAGGCACATGGAACATGGTCATTGGCCAATCTCAGGACAATCTGACGTAAATTTGTACCTTCCCACAACATCTAACAGCTCCAACAAATATATTTATATAAGGTCAGCAAGTGCACTGCAGAATGCAAGCAATGATACGCACGTTGTAGACACAACGATAAACTTCAATGGTGTGAATGTCAACGCAGCCTCCGAGATGCATGTCAACGCATTGCCCAGCCTGCCACATCCCTGCATGGCCGGTATACTGTCATTGTATACATTGTACGTATCACAATATCTCTATGATCTAGGCATTTTACCAGGCTGTGCAAATCAATGCTTGTTATACCTGGTAACTTGATCCCCGAGCTCCTGCTCACACACGATGCGTACATGGCAAATCATTGCATCTTTGGGGATATTCAATGGCAACGACCACAATCCCTCGCGATTTATTTTGTAAACGACCACAATGATAGATTTGATAGCGTGCTTAGTCAGCTTGAAGTGTCGGAGCGGGCTGACTCTTCACGGAGCTGCGAGTGCAAAGTCGCCATTGATGTCCGCGGCGTCTGTCGCTGACACCGTTCAGCAGTGTGCAAACGGACCGGGGTTGCTTTCTGCAATTGCGGGAGCGATCCTGGCAAACGTGTAGAAAGGCCCGGGTGGTAGTAGTCACTGTGGAGTGCACGTTCGACTTACGCTGAGATCCGGAACCCCTTGTCAGCTCGTGCAGACGCACTTTTCATTTCGACGGTACCGAGTGGTGCGCTCAGCAGTGTCGTCTTACATGATGCGATTGGCTGGCTCCAGCAAATCTCGGAAGCCCTACAAAATCACTAAGCCCCGCGAAAGATGGAGTGAGGAAGA
>JAABUK010012501.1_pt1 | contig 10801 bp, 5 predicted proteins | sample 5559141 | NCBI WGS metagenome assembly JAABUK01 (sample SAMN10711869, study PRJNA513367) | rock metagenome | isolation source: Antarctica rocks | place: Antarctica: Victoria Land, Pudding Butte nord | collected 2016-01-03
GCGCTCTTTTATCCGGACGGTTGTCTTTACTGAATGTCTCAAAGTCTTCCGGACTTGGAAGCAGCCCGATAATATCCATAAAGATCCTCCTTAAATATATCCTGTCGTTAACCAGCTTTGGCCAGGCTGTTTTATTCTTTACGAAATATTGATTGGTCCATCTGTCAACCGGGTTGATTAAATTATCCGTCGCCGGTGGCAACGGCGGGTTCCTTGGTTCCAGCTTGGCAACACGAAAAACATTTTTAGCATCCTGACCGTCAGGCCATGGTGCGCCTTTTTGTATCCAGAAATTGATAACGGCGATATCATCATCTGATAATTTCTTTCCTTTGGCGGGCATTACATCTTTATGATCGGCTGGAAGCGTAATGCGTTTGAACATTTCACTTTCCCTGGCATTGCCTGGAATAATAATCGGTCCGTCTTCACCACCTCTGAAAACCATATCCTTGCTATCTAATCTTAGTTCACCTTTTACTTTTTCCGCGCCATGACATTTATAGCAATTATGCGCAAGTATCGCCCTGACCTGAACGTTGAGTTCAGTCTCCTGTTTTTTAGATAGTTTGGCGGTATCACTTTTAAATGCAGACATGTCGAAACTGCTGGTTTTAGCGGCTGCGTAATCGGAACTCCAGGGCAAGGCGCTTGTGAGGTAATCTTTACCATGTGTTAACGATGCCCCGAAGTGGCCGGCTATAGATACTCCCAGGGCGCTGATAAATAAAACGCCCCTATATGGTTTTACAAGAGCAAGCTGATTATTTTTCATCACTCTATAAAGAAAGAACCATGAAAGTGCTCCCAGGAAGGCGGTTGCTATACCTATCCATTGATGTAAGTTTAAAAGGTCTGCACCATAATCTCCATCTTTAGATAAGAATAATCCAAATACAACAGAAATTACCGCAGAAATAACACCTGTGGCTACAAGCAAGTTAATGCCAGGACGCAGCGTGGACTTAAATTTTTTCAGGGTGAAAAGTTCCAGTATAGCTGCAAATAATAGCAGCGTTACCGGGAAATGAACGGCTAAAGGATGAAGCCTTCCTAAAAATCGCCACAGCCAGAAAGGTTCAGCCGGAGAAGGTGGAGGTGGGGGTGCAGGTAATTGCGCAAAACCAGTATTTACTAAAAAAAGCTGTAGTATGCAAACTGCCAGCATTATACACATTACTATGATCCACCGGGATATTTTCTTATTTGTTGTTTTCATTGGCTTCCAAAATGTAAAAATAGGGCTAAAACGGGGTTCGACCTGTGAGGTTCTTAGAAACCTCACAGGTCGAACCCGCCTGTTTAAGTAACCTTTTGATCAATACAACTTCTATACCTTAATATCCGGGGTTCTGAGATAGCTGGGCATTGATCAATATCTGCGGAGCCGGAATGGGCAAAAAGTACTCATTGTCAGTATACACATAATCCAATGCATTAAATGCTATGCCACCCCTTTGCACTGTTGGATTAGCTTTTTCTTTAGCGCCATAAGCATTCATAAAAGCAGCTAATTGAGAAGGGGTCATTGTCCTTTTCAGGTCAAACCATCGTTTGTTTTCAAAGGCCAGTTCCACCCTTCTTTCCTGGAGCACACGGGTTCTGAATCCGGCTTTATCAAGGCCGCTTAAAGGTGCGAGACCTGCACGTGTACGTACCTGATTCAGGTAACCTAAAGCTTCCGGTGTAGGGCCAGTGGCTTCATTAATAGATTCTGCCAGCATAAGTAATACATCAGCATACCTGATCACCGGCCAGTTATCATCTGTGCGTCCGGCAATAGTATGAACATGGTTGAATTTATTTACAAAGGGTATTGGAACATATGTGCCGTTTGTTGCGGTGTACCCAGTTTTTAAGGATACATCTTTGCGTAAATCTCCCGGTTCATAAGCTGCAATGATGTCATTTGTCGGAATATTTCGCCCTGATGGGTTAACATTCGCATAACCGGTAATTGCTGCGCCAGAAAGCCTTGGTGCAAAAATATACATGAAGTTGCTTTGTTCTCCAAGATCGTTTCCACCCTGGTACTGTATTTCAAAAACCGATTCAACACTATTCTTTTTTGTAGGGTCAAATACATCTTTATAAGAAGGTAACAAAGCATATCCAAGGGGCAGCATTCCATTTAAAGTAGCGACTGCTTCCGCATATTTTTTTTCTGTAAGATACACAGAGCCTAACAAACTTATAGCGGCGCCTTTAGTAGCACGACCCACATAACTAGAAGGCTGCTTCACAGGAAGAGAGGCTACTGCGTCTTTTAAATCAGTCTCAATTTGTGTATAAACCTGGGCCTGGGGTACTCTTAACTGGTTAAAAGCCTCATCAGGTGTTTCCAGCGTTTTCGTTACCAGCACCACATCTCCCCAATACTGAACCATGTCGAAATACAATAATGCCCGCAGGAATTTAAGTTCTCCATCCACTTGTTTTTTTGAGGCATCGGTTATACTGGATGCGGGAAGTCTGCCCAGTGTATTATTTACATTGTACATGACCCTGTAATATTGGTTCCATAAATTCGAGATTTCCCCGTTTCCTGAATTCACAGTAGAGAATTCGAAAGCCTCCCAGCCTGCGGCGCCGCCACGGTCTAAAGGGTTTAAATCAAATGTGGTGTTGTCCGACGTCATTTCCTTAAAGATATAAGCAGAATTGGTAATTCCCTGTAATTGCGCATAAACACCATTCACTGCCTGGTCTACCTGCACCTGGTCTTTAAAAAATAATTCAGTACCTATCCGGGTAGGATCGGTCTTATTAAGAAAATCCTTGCTGCATGAAACTGTTGCCATGCAGATAAATATGATTCCTATTTTGATTAAAAATTTCATAATTGTACAATTTAAAAGTTAAGTCTGGCGCCTATTGCAAATGTTCTTGGAACCGGGTAAGCCTCATCATCGTTACCGCCTTCGATGGAACTTCTTTGGCTTACATCTGGATTTCCGCCGGGGTAATTAGTGAACAGGAAAAGGTTGGTAACGCTTACGAATACCCTGGCACTGCTGATATTCCTGATTTTTGGTAATGCGTAACCAAGGCTTACGTTTTTAACCCACATATAACTTGCGTCATAAACATAGCGTTCACTGCTTTCACGACTCCATTTAAAATAATTAGTGCCCCCCTGAGAATTTTTAGCACCGGGGTTTGAACCAGGATTCTGTGGAGACCTCCAGCGATCTTTTGCCTTATCTAAAACATTAAATACGCCATCCATATTCATTGTAGAGGCCTCGATATTTCTATAAATGTCAAAGTTCTGGGCACCTATCAATAAAATATTAAAATCAAATTTTTTGTAATCCATAGCAAGTGTATGCGCCCATGTAAAGGCTGGATTAGGATTGCCTATTTCTACCATGTCTTTGGTATCATAGGTTACTTCACCATTGCCATCAGCATCCAAAAATTTCATACCGCCAGGAATTACGCCATCCTGCTTGGGTGATTTATCAATTTCTTCCTGGGTATTGAATATGCCCAGTTTTTTATAACCATAGATCATCCCGATCGGGCGGCCTACTTTCTGCACATTATACCCCCCATAAAAATTTCCATAGTACAATGCATCATTAGGGCCCTTGATGGCAAGTATTTTACTGCGATTAAAAGCAATATTGAAACTGTTGCGAATATTTAGCCTTCCAACTTTCGCCCTGTAATCTACAGCGAATTCATAGCCTTTATTCTCTACCTTTCCGATATTAGCCAAACTGGTTGTAAACCCTGAGACCGCCGGTATGCTGATCGGCAATAACATGTCGTTGGTTAGCTTATTGTAGTATTCAGCTGTTACCACAACCTTGTTATTAAACAAGGAAAGATCCATTCCAATGTCTACCTGGCTTGACTTTTCCCATTCTAAAGCTGAATTTGCAAAAGAGGTGACTACCTTGCCGGCAGCGATAGCATTGCCGAGGATGTAATTGTCAGTACCGAGGAATGATAAGCTGGAGTAATTACCAATATTGTTATTTCCTGTCTTACCTACGCTGGCTCTCAATTTCAGGTCTGTTAACCAGGAGAATTTCGGCATGAACTTCTCTTCCGTAACCCTCCATCCTATAGATGCTGCAGGAAAATCACCGTACTTGTTTTTTGCACCGAACCTGGAACTGCCTTCGCGGCGGATAGAGGCGGATAATAGATATTTATCTTTGAAGGAGTAGTTCACCCTTCCGATATAAGCTAAGAGACTCCATCCAGCTTCAAACGAGTTGGAAGATCTTAATATGGCAGCACCAAGGTAAGGAACCAAGTCATCAGGGAATGTGTTTCCACTTCCGGAAACGCCCCTGGCTGTCTCTTCCTGCGCAGTGAAACCGGCAAGAAAATCTATTTTATGATTTTCACCTATTTCAGGAGTATACGTTAATAACTGGTCTGCCGAATAGTTCAGCAGCTGGTCAGTATTCTCACCAGCTGTAGCAATTCTGGGAGGGGCTCCGGAAAGTCCTGAGCCTAATAATGTACCTATTGTAGAAGGTGTGAATTCCCTATAATTATTATAATTCAATCGTGCGTTGATCGAAGACCTGAACTTTAAATTCTTCAGTATAGACAGTTCCACGAAACCATTGGATAATACATCTGCTATATTTCGCTTCCTGGTAACATTTTTAAGTAAAAAAACAGGATTAGGCCACCCGAAAACACCATCTATTCCACCTATGTACTTTCTCATAGCTCCGGTGCTGTCGTACACCGGTTCTCTTGGATCCATTAACAAACTAGAGCCTACAATTGCATTACGCCCATCTGAATTGGTTACATTCTGTCTTGAATAGGTAGCGCTCGTGTTCCATCCTACGGTAATAAATCTATTTATTTTTCCCCCGATATTAGCCCGTATCGAAAACCGGTCATAATTAGTATTGATTATAGCCCCCTCCTCCTTATAATAGCCTATTGAAAGTACAGATGTAATGGGTCCTTTACCAGAGGCCATTGTAAGATTATAGTCAGTATATGGAGCATTATTATGAAGTATCTCATTAAACCAGTTTGTTGAATATTTGGTTTGTTCAGGATACCTGAAGTTTAAGGGAACTTCGTCGAGGGTTGGTTCTCTTTTCTTGAAGTAACGTATATTATCCTCAAACACTTCTTTTTTAAACTGGGCGAATTCCGGTCCTGTTAACACCTTTACCCTACGTGTATCAGGGATATTCTGAATACCATAGTCAACAGAAAAATTTAATGATGTCTGCCCTTCTTTAGCATTTTTTGTAGTAATAAGCACCACTCCATTTGAGCCCCTTGCTCCATAGATGGCGGTAGCTGCCGCGTCTTTTAATATCGAGATGCTTTCAATGTCATTAGGATTTATATTTACACCGGTACTGGTTCCCATTGCAAAGCCATCAATAACATAAAGGGGCTCACTTCCGGCACCTAAAGAAGCGATACCACGTATCCTCACATCAAATTCAGCTCCAGGCCTTCCGTCTTTTTGTTTCACTACCACGCCGGGTGCCTGTCCCTGGATTAGCTGGGTGATGCCTCTTGAAGGAGCTTCTCCTATATCCTTCAAATTAATGGTAGATACCGCTGACGTGATATCCCGTTTACGCCTGGTGCCATACCCGACTGGAACAATCACTTCCTCCAATGAAGCGTTTGAAGCTTCCAGTTTTATCTCAAGATTCGTATTATTGGCCACAGTAGTTTCTAAAGGCAGGTAGCCAACATATGTAAATACCAGGTTTGCACCCTTAGACGCATTTATCGTAAAATTACCCTCAGAATCAGTAATAGTGGCTGTTTTCCTATCTTTTATGTGCACGGTAACGCCGGATAACGGAGTACTGTTGGTGCTGGCAAGCACCCTGCCGGTGATTTTTTGATCCTGTGAAAATGACCGGGAGCTTATAAGCGATAAAAATAAGAATAAGAATAGTAAAAATTTCCTACCCCGGTAAAAGGTTTGTAGATGTTTTTTTTTCATAATAGCACAATTTGTTAGATAATTAACAATGATTAGTTTTGGTCAGATGCCGGAGGCTAAATTGACAGTTAAATATACAAGATGTTTTAATAATGGCATCCTGTACTGTCCTGATTTGAAGGAGGCTTTAATTTAATGATTAATTGTTAATGGTTAATTGTTAACGGTAAGTTTCCTAATTTATTAACGATAATTATTAACCACTTTCCGTTAACCATTAACCATTAACCATTAAAAGAAGAAATTTTTTAAAACAAAGCGCTGTCCTCTCCGCCGGCTTTCTTGCCTTACGGATGCCTGTTATTGCCGGTCCGTTTGCACCCGGAGAACTGGATGGGCGGCAAATTCCTGAAGATAAAAAATTAGACCCTGCATGGGTAAGGTCATTATATCTTAAAGGCACTCCTACCACTTATTTAAAAACCAAAAACGAATTGAATTATATCGGCATGCCTGTTGGCGGTATCAATTGCGGCACTGTTTATTTAGGCGGGGATGGCCGGCTCTGGTTATGGGATATCTTCAATAAGAATCAGGAAGGAATAGAACCCACCGTCATTCAATGGAACACTGAAGGAAAGGAAGAAAGAAAAATACGTCCGCGTGATGGCTCTGCTTACCTGCAACCCGCAAAAGATATTCGTCCGCTTCAGCAAGGGTTTGTCATACAAATCGAATATGCAGGAAGGTCATTTAAAAAACGCCTGCAGGCAGAAGACTGGGATGAAATAAGTTTTGAGGCCACTTACCCAATCGCAAACATACGCTATACTGATAAAAGCCTCCCACTAGAAATTTCGCTGGAAGTGTATTCTCCATTTATTCCTCTGGATGAACATAACTCCGGACTGCCGGCAACCATTCTTTCTTTTAAAATAAAGAATAACTCAAATGAAAACATAAAGGTTGTCTTAACTGGTTTTCTGGAAAATCAAACAGCTATATATTCTGCCAGGCAAGGTGTTCATCAGCGGGTAAATACTGTTTCCGCACTTGCCGGTTTTCAGGCTGTGCACTTAGAAGTTGAAGGTTCAGCAGAACCAGATAATATTTCACAGGCACCGGATTTTGGTTCTATGTGCCTTGCCTGCTTACATAAGAACGCACGTATCAATACCAATTACATTGCAGGGCAGGACAGTAAAATCTTATTAACTGCTCATAAGGCCACCACGCGCAAAACTGTAGATGAAAAGCTTTTGGGAAGTATAACTGTTTCGCATAAGTTACAACCCGGTAGGCAGGTAACTACTAATTTTGTAATTTCCTGGTTTTTTCCTAATCTTTCATTTAAAGGTCTTAAAGACAAGGGCCGGTATTATAGCAACCAGTTTACCAATGCATTGGAAGTGGCAGCATATATTCAGCAACATTATAAGAAGCTTTCTTTAAAAACGAAGTTGTTTAAACAGATATGGTATGATTCATCCCTACCACACTGGTTCCTGGAGCGAACGCTGTCCAATATAACCACGCTCGCTACTACTACCTGTCACCGTTTTGAATCAGGCAGATTTTATGGCTGGGAAGGAGTTGGCTGTTGCCCGGGAACCTGTACTCACGTCTGGCATTATGCGCAGGCAGTTGGCAGGATTTTTCCTGCACTGGAGAGAGATACAAGAAGCAGGGTAGACCTGGGATTGTCTTTGCAGGAAGATGGAGGTATTATCTTCAGAGGTGAATTTGAAAAACGTCCGGCTATAGACGGACAGGCCGGTACCATTTTACGGATATACCGGGAACACCAGATGAGCGCTGACGATTCTTTTCTTAATAACAATTGGGCAAATATCAGGAAGGCGGTACAGTTTCTCATTAACCAGGACAGGAACAAAGACGGGATGGAAGACACACCAATGGAAAACACATTGGACGCCGTCTGGGATGGCGAGATCGCCTGGATAGTGGGATTATGTATTGCCGCCGTTTCAGCGGGCAGGCAGATGGCCATTGAAATGAAGGATATTGATTTTGAAAAAATTTGTGAAGAGTATATCAGCCGTGGAAGTACCAATATGGAAAATAAGTTGTTCAACGGTGAATACTTTATTCACCGTCCTGATGCAGAAAAGGGGAGATCAAAATTAGGATCATACAATACCTGCCATATAGACCAGGTGCTGGGACAAAGCTGGACATTCCAGGTGGGGCTGAAAAGGATCATCAGTAAAGAAAAATCATTGTCTGCTTTAAGGTCATTATGGAAGTACAACTTTACTCCGGATGTTGGTCCTTACATTAAAACGCATCCTGGTGGAAGGCCTTATGCATTGGCCGGTGAAGGCGGTATGATCATGAATACAAATCCTGCAAACGAAGAGAAGGCATATGGTGAAAGTGTAACATGGCAGCTAGGTTATTTTCATGAATGCATGAGCGGTTTTGAGCACCAGGTAGCGTCGCATATGATGGCGGAAGGCATGACGGATGAGGCGCTTATACTAACGAGGATGATTCATGACAGGTATCATGCATCTAAAAGAAACCCGTTCAACGAAATTGAATGCAGTGATCATTATGCACGTGCTATGGCAAGCTATGGCACTTGTATTACTGCCTCTGGTTTTCAGTATCATGGTCCTAAGGGTTATATTCGTTTTGCACCAGCATGGAATGCTGATGATTTTAAGTCGGCTTTTATTGCGGCTGAAGGATGGGGAACTTACAGTGAGCAAAAGAAAAATGATACGCGGGTTTATACAATTGCAGTAAAGCATGGCTTGTTGCAATTACAAGCTATGCGCTTTGAAAAGAGTATAAATTCATACATGGTAAAGATTGATGTAAGCCTGGCTAAAAAGCGGCTTGCATGTAATTTTGAACTTCAGGGCAATACTGTTTTGATAACGCTGGACAAAAAAATAAGCATTTCTGTAAGTCAGGTGCTGATGATTGTGATTATGTAAATTTATAGCCTTGATATTTGCAGGCATTAACCACAGGAGGCTAGGTTAATAAGTAAGAATAACAACGCTAGGGTTTGTCCAGGAAGAAGCTTCGACCTGTGAGGTCTCTAAAGACCTCACAGGTCTTAAATAGAGGTACAATATGTATATCAGACATGTGAAGTCTTTAGAGACCTCACAGGTCGAACCCTATTGCTTAATATACTGACATTGTCCTGTAATAACTTGTCTTAACAAAATCATTATCAGAATGAATAAATTCGCCTATAGGTTACTGATAGTTGGCAGATTCAAACAACTTAAACAATCATGAAAGTATCTAAAAACAATGTCATAAGTATTCATTACATCGTTACTGATGATGATGGAGTTATTGTTGACAGCAATACGAACTTTGCACCACTTCAATATTTACAAGGAGCAGGAAATATATTACCCTCACTAGAGCACCAATTGGAAGGGGCTATTGAAACTGAAGTAAGAAAGATAACGCTGATGCCCCACCAGGCTTATGGTAACTATAATAATGGGTTGGTTGCTGCCATTGATAAAAATACTTTTTCAGATAGTGACAATACAATACAACCCGGAATGATGTTAATTATGTCCGACGGAAGGGAGGTAGAAGTCTTAGAGGTTTTGCCTGACAAAATAATAGTTAATGGTAATCATCCGCTTGCCGGTAAGCAATTGCATTTCATAGTAACAATTGAAGAAATAAGACCTGCAACAGCTAAAGAATTGGTATCGGGACAATCGCTGGAGGCTGATGAAATTTGCGGACCTAACTGTTCCTGTTAAGTATCTACCTGATTCCCCAATAGGTAAATTTATCTACACTGTTCACAATATTCGGGTATCATTATTACTATTAAATGTGTCATCAATAATCATTATAAAAAAACAACTGTTAATTATAACTTATAAAAACTATGGAACTTTTATTGATATTGCTCTTTTTATCTAAATACTATCCTGTTAACATTTGTTTTGTATAAATCGAACGTAATCCAAAATTAAATGGAACATCTATTGCAAATCATTCATTATTATAATAGCAGGAAAAACCTTAATCCTAAATAATCGACATTAAATTATAACCTGGAATAATTGTTTTGCCTTCTGGTTTAAGTGTAATTTTCTGATAAATTTTTATAATGATAAATACGTATTAAGATTCCATTTTTTATATTTTATTAATTAAAATTTAAATCACAATTATGAAAAAGATAGTTTTTATTGCATTGCTGTTTATGAGTACAGCTTCTTTCTCACAGGGTTTCCAGTTAGGAGTAAAAGGTGGAGTGAATATCAGTAATTACACTGGTGGTAACTTTAGTTCGGATGCTTTATTAGGATTTCACGTTGGTGGTATGTTTAATTTTATGCTGGGGAAAGCGTTTTCCATTCAACCTGAATTGTTATTTTCTTCACAGGGTGCTAAATATAATAATGCAGGTACAAAGTCCAATCTTAAAGTCTCATACATTAATGTTCCTGTAATGGCGAAGCTAAATTTCGGCACACTATACTTGGAAGCTGGCCCACAGGTAGGGTTCAGAGCAGGACAGAATGCCAATAATGGAAATCAGACAATTAACAATTTTGCAAAAAATCTTGATCTTTCTATCGGAGCAGGTATAGGGTATCATGGTAAATCAGGTTTGGGTGTAGGTGCAAGATATATGGCGGGTTTAAGTAAAGTGGGTGATTTTCAAACATCAACAACCAACCCGATTAATCCCGATTTTAAAAACAGTGTGGTTCAGTTAAGTCTGTTTTATACTTTATTTAATAATAAATAATTGAGTATATCTGGTGTTGGGTTACCTCTAAATTTACATACCTGCTATTAGCTGCGGTAAGCTATCAGCTATCATGAGGAACTTGTTACACATTGATCTGCTTACTGCTGAAAGCTGACCATTGATAGCAA
>JAABUK010012502.1_pt1 | contig 10801 bp, 18 predicted proteins | sample 5559141 | NCBI WGS metagenome assembly JAABUK01 (sample SAMN10711869, study PRJNA513367) | rock metagenome | isolation source: Antarctica rocks | place: Antarctica: Victoria Land, Pudding Butte nord | collected 2016-01-03
GAACGCCACACCAGCAGCTCAGCTGTGAGCAATCTGGTTGTATTTTTCACCTGGAAGCTGGACAGCGCCTGCGCCGCGGCCCGCACCCCCGCGTCGCCTGCGGGCGCCGCCTCCGCGCCGCAGCCGACCAGCAGGACGCGCAGCCCGCCCGCCGGCGCGCCGCCCGCCGCCAGCCCCGCCAGCACCTCCTAAATTGGATACAACAGCACATTATTTTGACATGTGGCTAATCATTCTGTGAAACATTCAATGCAAGGCAATTGATACCCCGAAAAACGAGACAAAAGGACCCAGTAACAGTTCGATTACCGGCGACTGGTTCAGGTGCCGCAGTGTGGCGCGCGCCCCTGCCCTGCCGGCAGCCGCCGACCGGCCATCCGCAGCCGCCGCTGCCGCTGTGCCGCCTGCCGCTGCGCCATTCTGTTCCGCGCCGGCCACGGCTGCTGCGGCATCATGCTCTGCAGCGCCCGCCGCAGGGCGGTACTCCAGCAGCGTGGTGGCGGCGTTGGCCTGCACCAGGCGGCGGAAGGCGGAAGGAGGAAGGCCCAGTGACACGCCGATGAGCGCCTGGTTGACAGCGTTGTGCGCGACCACCAGGATGCGGCGGCCCGGCTCGGCCGCGAGAATGGTCTGCAACGCCAGCGAGGCCCGGTACCACAGCTCCCTGCACGTTAACAACATCCAGGATGTTGGCAGTGCATGAGTGAATGGCGGACACGGATGCATGAGCAATGGATGCGGTGGCTCGGAGCTGCCAGGATCCATCTCGAGCACAGCGCCAGTGCTCGCTTCACCTGACTGGGGCATGGCCGTCGATCTCAAAGGCGGCGGGGTCAGCCTTCCAGGCGTCGTACTGCGCGCCGTGCAGCGCTTTGCCCTCCGCCTTGGCCAGCCCCTGAAAGGAGTACAGGTCCACCTCCCGCAGACTCGGCAGCACCTGCACGCGGCATGATATATGAAACTAGACAAATTGTTGATAACACAAGGTACTGTTTGATATGGAGAATCCTGCGAAGCAGGCTTGGCAGCGCCTGCGCACGGGGTGTTGTGGAGCATCAGCACCTTGAGGCCCTCTGCCGTTACTACGTCCGTGCTTTATGCATGGTCATGCCGCTGTGATTGAGAGCTGATGTGCCACCACAAGCTGTACGTCTACATCCGGTGCTGTCATGCGACCTAGACATGCGCTATACTACTGTCATGATGCAGGGGACACTTCAGCACGATCAAGTGCGTTTCTATGATATGATACCTGGGCAGAGCCCGCCCGCCCGCCCCAGATGATGTCGCCGGTAACTGCCGCCCGCTGCAGCGGGCTGCTGAAAAATGCGTCAAACTGTTCGCCCTCCAGCTGCGAGTAGCACTCACGAATGGACGTGAATACTCGAGCTGACGAGTATTCAGCTCGACCTGCGAGGTCAGGTGTGCAAGCAGAAACATGATGTGCGATGAACATGCGGCTGCGGAAGGTGTGTAGCAACCACAGATTTCTGCGAAATCGCACCATCTTGCGCGCTGCCTCTGCTTGCTTGCGACCCTTTTGGCTCAGCAGGGATTCGTCAGAGCTGCCCTGTATGCGGCCGGACGCGTTCCACTGGCTCTGCCCATGCCGCACCAGCATGACTGTCCTGCCGCTAGCTATGCCGGGCAATGGCAGAGGAGGCTGATCCCGGCGGTCACCCTCCGAGTCAAACTCATCATGACCTTGCCATCTGTACGCCCGTTCCGCTGTCAGGCGAACTGTTCCAGGCCGAGAGCACCGCTTCTGAAACGCTCGACCTGTGAAGCAGCGATGCTGCACGTCTGCTGGCCTGCAGTGGGCTGTGATAAGAGTTGGCATTGCTAAGACTACAACAGTTGCTCCAGAAGGTTCGACGCAAGGATCAGCGCTGCCTTCTTGTGCTTCAATGCAACAGCAATCCAATCTGTAGCGGCTGATGAGTTGGGCAACCTGCCAACTGCCAGCTGCCCTCAACCTACCAGACTGAGGAACACGTCACTTGCTAGCTAAATCTGGTTTAATGGGTCGACAGTGCGACCAAATTGCAACGTGTAGATTTATTTTGCAGGCGGTGCATCACTTGATCTGGATTTGGTCATCTGCTCGCAGCGTGTTTAAGCCGAGTGTTTATTCCACAAAGCATGCATGTCCGAGAGCTGTAAACGTATCTAACACGACATCAGAGCGTAGACCAAACAACTCAAAATCCTACCGGTCAGATACAGCAAGATCGGTCAGATACAGCAGCCGAGGAGGCCGTCACAGACCAATGCCCAATAGGTACAGCACACACAGGCACGTCGGATTTGAAAAAGATAACGCCAAGAGGCTGGCTATGCGCTGCCGACCGTCTACTCAATCGACTTCATTGCGTCAGCAGCCAGATCTTCGCCGCATCGGCCGGGCTTGCAGGACACCCAGATTGTGGTGCGCTCGCCTGCACTCACACGATGTCAAGCGTTGCACGGGGACACGGCGTGCAAATCGACAGCAGCGCACAGATCGGAGATGCGCTCTGGCGCAAACCACAAGGTCTCACAGGCCTGGAGAGGCCGCAGCGGATCCAGCGTTGCGCGTTGATTTCTGGTGCAGTTCTAGTGTGCATATTGATTAGAATGTCAATCGGAAACTCACCTGTGTTCACGTAGTCCTCGTACTTCAGCCAGTGGTCCGGGACAGCGGCAAAGGCGTCAGCGTACCACTCGCGCTCCGAGTTGTCCTGTTCAAGGCAGAAAGTGTGGACGTCAGCCAGCGCGCCTTCATTGACAGACCCGCCTTCCGCCAGCGGATTGGAAGGTGCTGGGCGGAGTGGTGCAGTTGCAGTGGCTGCATGCAAACAGTGTCAGTGCCAATCAGTCACAGTGTAACGGGCCGGCCTCCACGCACCGTGCGCCTTTGTCACAACGGTTTGATCACCGCCGCTTTTTACCCTGCATTTCAACGCCGCTTTCACCCCTGATAGACCCTGGCACTTTGTTAGAGGGCGCACCAGCATGAGGATGCCGCCCTCGGGCTTGAGCAGCGGCAGCGCGCGCTTGAGGCAGTGCACGCGGGCGCGGCCGTCGACGCTGATGTAGTCATAGATTCCCTCCTTCTCCGGCAGGAAGGATGCCGCAATGTAGTCCCTGCAGACGGCAGGGGCGGCGGCCGTCAGACGCTCTGCGTGCTGATGTATGCCGCAGCGCGCTGCAAACGCCACTTTGAAGAGCGAAATCGCTGAAGAGGTGCAGCACCAGATCCGTAGCAATGAGGAGCACAACGAGGCGACCCCGAGGTTAAACGTTCAAGTCTGGAGCCGGCAGGCTTTCTGCAAGATACTGATGTGCGTCTCTGCCGGGTGCGCAAATGAACTTGTCGGGGCCTTTCCGGCTTGGTCCTTTCTGATCAGCGAAATGCTCTGCGGCAGTTCACTGTGATTCGTCGGTTATTGTTTAGCAGTTGCGAGGGTGCGCACTTGAATTTCACGGGGTCCTCCTTGTCGGGGCCCTTCTCCTTAGTGCCCGGGAGCGGCTCCACCGCGTGCAGCTCCCAGCGGCGCTCCAGGTCCTGCAGCAGAACACAGAATGCTCAGAATGCGTCAATTGCACGCATTTGCAAGCGCCGCCTGCAAGGGCCGCACACTGCGTGCAGCTCCTAGCGGCGCTCCAAGTTCTGTCAGATCATGTGGACCTCTCACCTGTAGATCAATTATAACGCATCAAGTTGCAGGGACGGTGTCAGTTCATCGGGGCCTCGTCGCTGAAGAGGCATGTTTGAGGTCTCCATGGTGTGAGGCCTTCCTTGGTCATCATACATCGTACAAGGTGTGCGCTGGTGGAACGGAAAGAAGCCCACGTCGGGGTTGTAGATCTTGGCGAGCTGCTGCGCGACCATGCGCGACCAGTGGGCGTGGTGCTCGATGGAGATGAGGTGCCTCACGCGCATCAGCACCCACAGCGTCGACGAGCCCGTTGACCACTCCAGGCACTTCATGTCTGTGGGACATCAAACAGGCCATCTTGTGCATCTGGCGTGATTGTGCATCTGGCACGTCGCTGCGGCACCAGAGACTTGCAGATACTTGCTGGCCGAGTGTGGGGCCCGGCCAGCGATGGCGCCAACAATCCGCGGTCGGATGCCCAGCATGCACGCATTGTGGATTCCTCACCTGGGTCCAAGAGGCGGTCCAGGAAGATGAGCGCAAATCGCGCAACCCAGGGCTGTGGAAGGCACAGTGCGTCGTCACATGACGGTGCATCAGACGCAGCGCAACAGCAAACGCAGCAAACGCCAGGTTTCAAAAGCGCATGTACAGAGACGCACCTCGCAAGTGTTGCCAACGTACTCAGGAATGACCTGCGCACGAGCAGCACCCAGGTCAGCGCATGTACAGGTGTTGCCTCCACTCAAAGCACAATGGACTAGCTGCAATGGCTTGCAACAGCAGACCTGAGGCGCCATTACGCGCCCTCTCTGCGAGTTCGTTTCAGTCTCAAACGATGGCAGGTTCCTACCTGGCCGGGTGTGGTGCGGCTGCCGATGCTGTACTTCTCTGGGCAGGTCGTCATAGTGAACAGCTCGTTCTTGCCGACCTCCTTCATGCGCTTGACATAGCGCTTGGCCATGTGGAAGCGGTGGATCACGTCCTGAGCCTGGAGGTCGCTGGCGGAGGAGCCTGCGTATTTATTTCCGTGCATGAGGAATTGTGTGCAAGAAGAATGCAAGCCCAGGCGTCAAGATCTCCCTCTCTCTCTGTGTGACGCTGTACAAGCATGCGCCGTCGGAGTCGGCTTGTCACGCAATGCGGCTGAACCGTGGCTGCTGTGTTGTGGACGAGAAGTGTGCAGCGTTCAAACACATGCTGATAGCGTAGATTCTGTGCCGCAGCAGCACGCTTGCTAGCAGCTGTAAACATGTGATCGGCTGCAGGCGCGCGCGCACCGGTCAGCGTCGCTGTGATGCCGTCCGCGCCGCGCGGCCCATGGTGAAAAAATACCAAGTAGATCACCGCGGCGATGAGGACGCCCACTGCAGCCTTGGGCAGCCACGACGGGGACTGGAACCTGCATTAAATCCAGGTGTGTGTTGAGGTGGTGCCGTCGGTTGCAACCGCCTGCACCCGCAGCAGCGGCTGGCCCACGCCTCCGTGCATGCATGCAATCGGCGCAAATACTACGGAGCCTCGCATTTGCGCCTGCAGTCTTTGCTCACCCCTTCTTGCTCATTGTGCTGCCCTCACGGGAGGGTGGCTGTCGGATGTGTGGCCGGCAGTGTTGCGAAGTGCCACGCTGAATGCGCAAGTGCGGTGGCGAATGAATCGGTCGAGATATACCGTCTGATCTAGCGGCCGGGCTATACAAATATTGGTTCTGCTGAAGTGTCACAGGTTCTGATGCAAGGCGATCTGCCCGAACCGCTGCGTTCAGCTGCTGCCCCAGTGCTACGGCTGCCGCACGACCACAGCGACGCAACACTGCTGGTATAGTTTGGCAGCAAAATTCGGCGGCGTCGCATCCGCAAACAGCGGAGCTGTCGTCTTGCAGCCGTGCGTCATGTCTAGGGTTTCATCGTGCTGCGCACGTGCTGCGGTGCTGTGCTGGGCATGATCCATGATGCTTTGACGGCATGCTCCAGTCTATTCGAATGCTTCGGTTTGGTGTTCTGATCGGCAAGCAAACTGGTGCTCTGTAGATCCCGCCAGCACAGGTGCCTTGCGTTTGTGCGACGCAAACAGCTGGCTGGATTCAAATCCTGTGAGCATCATAGCCGAGTGGCCTTTGAGCGCACGTGATCTACCCGTAAACCAGGCGAATCAAATATGCCAGAGCTTCCTGAGGTTGAGGCTGCACGGTGAGACGTCGTAGGGGCAGTGCTGTGCCTGCACATATGCGGCCACACTCGTGCGCAGCGCCGCACATTCAGATCCTTGCTGCCATGTGCAGGTCGCTGGCGGAGAAGCATTGCACAGGCCTGAAGATACTGAAGGCGATCGTGGCCGACGATGACAGTGAGTGCAGCCCTTTGCACACACGGCACATGATAGCGTTCAGCTAATGTTTGTGGCGCTCTGCAGCGGCATGCTGTGTCCTTACCCCACGAGCGATGCGTCAAACAGAGGTCATCGACGGCATCGCGCCAAGGGACCTGGAGGAGGCGCTGGAGGGGCGCACCATCGCGGAGGCCTGCCGCAAGGGCAAGCAGTTGTGGCTGGACCTGGGACAGGACAGCCCCGCGCTGATGCTCCACTTCGGTGAAGATTTGCTGGTCACTGCCCAGTGAGAGGGAGCGGGCTATGTCCTTGCATGCCCACGCTACCATGCCCAAGCTGCACATGTTATGCCACCTCACAGCAGTCGCCTGCAGCGGCGCATTGACGCCCGCGGATTTGGGACACATGCACAAGCCGCATTAGCTCGATGTTGGCGCGGGCGCAGCACTCAATGACTTCTATGTGCCGTGCTGCAGGCATGACGGGCTGCCTGGTAGTCCAGGCACGTGAGCATGTATTGCTGTAGTTGACATTGCACTGAATGCTTGATTGAAGCGGCTGTGTACAGAAGATGAGAGCGACCATACCAGTGCAGGGCGTGGACGCAGTCAAATACGTAAATGCAAAGGCAGTCGACAAAGACGTGTGGCCACCCAAGTACTGTAAGGTGCGCTGCCGCAGCTGCCCTGATGCGCACCTGGAACACACGCTCGCAAGAAAATGTCATCCTGCAGTCATCCTGAGTGTCAAATCCTGTTGCAAGCTCCAGATTGAACTGGAGCTCAGCGAGGGGCGCAAGGTCGCCTTCTGCGACAGCCGCCGATTCGCACGAGCGCGGTTCCAGGTGCACACCGATGCAGAACTGAGAATTCCACTGCAATATTGTGACTGTATTGGAGGCTGGACCCGCTCGAGATCATCAAGTAAAAGTTGTACTGCTGGCCGCAGGAGGATCCGCTGAATAACCCACCAGTCAGGTAGCTGCACAGCACAAACCTGATCAATTCAAATCAACTCGACCTGATCCAAATCAATTTCAAGCCAGCTCATTTGCCTGCCTGAATGATACTTGTTTTGGTATGCAGCCTCCTGGGCTTTGACATCCTGAACGACCGGCCTACGGTAGAGCAGCTGTCGGCTGTCCTGGCCAAGCGGAAGTCGGCCGTCAAGTCCGTGATCATGGTACGCATCGCATGTGTTCAAAGATGTGTTGATTCAAAGATGACGGGTGCATCCTTTGGGGGAGCGCTCCGTCGGTGATGCTTACCTGCCTGCAGATGCGCGCACTTTGGTGCAGCAAATAGAATTTCGCCGCCGTTCGCTGAGGTTTCTGACCATGTTTCTGACTGCTTTTCAGGACCAGGCAGTGCTGGCGGGCGTCGGCAACTGGGTCGCAGACGAGGTGCTACACGAGGCGAAGCTGCACCCCAGCGAAAAGGTGACCCAGAGCTTTATGTGGACATATTGTGGAACGATGGCCGTCCCCATACGAATTTCCAGTACCCATGATTCTAAAGCGCGCATTCCCATTGCATTCGCAGGCGTCAGACCTCACAGAGGTACGCAAATGAAGCACACTCTTGTATGATGTTCATGCGGACAGACTGCAGCCCTGAGTGCTTGTTGGCATGGCGTGTCGTTGCCGCAGGACTCGTGTGCGCTGTACTGCACTGCTGCAATTCACATGCAGGGCGTCAGTGCTGAGTCAGAGCGTCATGCGCGCGTGCAGGCACAGATCACGGCGCTGCAGCAGGCGCTACTGCAGGTGGCGCAGACGTCCGTCGCCGTCGATGCAGATTCTTCTCAATTCCCGCCGCACTGGCTGTTCGCCCACAGGTCTGTGCTATAGCGACTTGAAGTCCCCCGATGGCTCGGATGCTGCAGCGCACGATTCCAGATGTCAGCTGTGCAGGCTTTTCATTGACCTAACATCCGTCGATGTCGATGCTGCAGCCTCCGGCTGAGCTCACGCTGGCTGTTTGACATCCAGGTGGAAGCCGAAAACAGCGCCAAACACATACAAGTTCATGACCATCGGTGGCAGGGTGCGCCCAAGCCCACAGCCAGTGACCGTTCTCGATAAAGCATTTGTACAGTAGTTGGGGTCTGCAGCGCACAGCCAAGCGCGAGCCTTTAGATCGGCATTGCATTAGCTGCCCTTATCACTGCGGAGTCAGAAGGGCTTATCACAAGGGCTGCTCCGTGCTCGCAGACAACATGCTTCGAGCCCGCAGTCCAGAAGCTGACGACTCCGCCGGCGGAGGACGCAGAGACAGACAAGGACGAGGGCGAAAAAAAGCCCAAGAAGAAGCCGCCAGCGAAAGCAAAGAAGGCAGCGGCAGGTCGGTTGATGCTTACCACGGTCATCCAGATGCAGAGCGATTTTTCAGTACCTATTGCATTCAGAGGTGTCACTGCAGTGGGCACCTGTTCCCAGACGCTGGCTAGGACGACATCCTGAGCGTTGCCGCCATCCAGGACAGGTCAGTCAGCAGCGGAACGCTCCAGCAACGGCGGCGGCGACGGCAAAGCCGACGGCAAGGCCGGCGGCAAGGGCAGGAAGAAACGCGCCCAGCCAGCCCCCAGCGGCAACGATGCGAGTGCCACAGAGGACGTTGCTGCAGCAGACGCAGAGGCAAAGCCTGCCAAGAAGAAGGCCACAGAGGCTAGGGGCAAGAAGCAGGCCTGAATTGCCCATCGCGCGGTCAGTATTGCAGCCCCGAGTTGGATTGCACCCCCGAGCTGTTTATGGACTGGTTGACAAAATTTGTGTGCAGCACTGTTGATGAAGGCAGACATGTCGCCAGGTAGAGTCTTTCCCAAAAGTTACATGAAGATGTAGCTGAAATGTCAATTACATATTCAAACAAAGATCCCTACTTTGTTCTCTGCAACACAGGCAACGTCTCGATCGCCTTGTTCATCTGCGTGATCATGTGCTCGTAGATCTTCGTGAGCTTCTCGGTGACAGGGATGCCGTCCTGCTGCTTCAGCCCTGCTGCCGGGTCCCACGCCGGCGGCATCGGGATCATCGGCGTCTGCGCGCATCACACGGCAGCAGCTTCAGGGCTTTGCCGCGCGCCTCTGGAATGCGACCGCACCCAGTGCGGCCATGCTGCTCTCGTACATGCTGCATTGTGCGATATGCCATTCACAGCAGCAGCATGCATTGCTGGCCATATGACAGGGTGCGCTCCAGATGACAGGACACCGCGGCCCAGGCGCTGCTGAGCAAAAGGGTGAAGGCGCGGGCAGCCTGGGAGAGGTGTGATGAGATATGTGGCGGCTCTAGGGCCTGGAAGGCGCACCCTGATCTCCAGGTCAGCGTCGGTGAAGAAGCCAAGGAGAGGTTTTCAGGGTCTGGATACGGGATTTTAGGGTTATGGAGGGTGCACCTTGATCTCCAGGTCGGCATCGGTGTAGAAGCGCTTGTCGAACTTCCACACCTCTTTGCCGGCCTCGTTGGACCAGATGGTGCCCCAGGTGTAGTGGTACATCGCGGCGTTGCCGATGGCGGAATCCGCCGGCGGCTGCGAGATGAGCTTGCTCACCGGCGGCAGCTGCAGGTCGAACTTCACGTTCTGCGGGCGTCCCACAGCACGACAGTCAGCAGCGCCAGTTTGTTGCCTGTAACAGCAGCTCTGCGAGTACAAAAATCTATCAGAACAGAACGATCCTGCCGCCGGCTGCCGCCGGCTGGTGCCGCCTCGGAGGGCTCAGCGCTGTCGTCGCAAGCACACCGCCAGATGCCAGCCGCCGCTTATTGGCTGCGACAAGGTCTGGTCGCCTAGCGACGTCGGCCTCCAACGGCCCAGAACTACGAAAGGTGTTAAAAGGCCACCTGCAGCGCGGTGCCGATGGACCAGGCGCACATCTCCCGCAGCAGCCCATATCAAAGCTTACAGAACCATGGTTGTCATGTCGTTTCCGAATATAAATATATACATATATTTATTTATATTCGAATATCCTCAAAGAATGTATGTATATATATGAATAGTTGCTGCTGCAAACTTGCCTGCAGCGCGGCGCCAATGGACCAGGCGTACATCTCCCGCACCCAGCCCAGCCGCTCCTTGGTCTCCTTGTCGTGCTCGATGTGCCACGTGAGCCGCTCCCAGTCCGGCGTGATCTGCGGCGCACCCAGCAGGCGGGGTGAGAAGATTGAACAACTGGGATACACAAGACGTGCGGAGCCGCTTGCTGCACTGATCCCGGTGCCTGGATGCATTGACCTGGGCGAGTGGCACTGGCAGCATGTGCGTGTCCTCACCTTTCCCCTGCAGCATTCTGTGCACCACAGATATTGCACAGACGGCTGTCAGATGCCTACAGATAGGTTCACAGCCACTGGAACAGGAACTGACAACTCCGGCACCTCTGCGGCATCGATGCAGCACGAGACTGACCTTGAACAGCTCGTTCCAGCGCATCAGCACGGGCGCCGGGCCGGAATTCGGCACGTCGGCCAGAGGGCCCCTGTCCGCGGGGTACATCTTGCGCATGACGCCCTCGATGGAGGGCGACGTCGGCTGGATGTAGCCGAAGGGGAAGCCGAGGGAGCGCGCGCCGGACTCAGCGCGCGGCGCCGCTGGCGGCTTCATCCACACGTAGTCCGTCTCGATCATGAGCACCCACGGCGCCTGCAGTGGAATAACAGAATCAGTGTTGAGTGTGTCAGAAGCGCTGGAGATGATTCGTTGACGATGCGTATACAGCCGCGGTGCCGCCGGCAGCTTCATCCAGACGTAGTCCGGCTCGATGACGAGCAGCCACGTCGCCGGCGGTCAAAATACGAATCAGATTTCACTGCATTAGCAGCACGGAAAATG
>JAABUK010012503.1_pt1 | contig 10800 bp, 11 predicted proteins | sample 5559141 | NCBI WGS metagenome assembly JAABUK01 (sample SAMN10711869, study PRJNA513367) | rock metagenome | isolation source: Antarctica rocks | place: Antarctica: Victoria Land, Pudding Butte nord | collected 2016-01-03
CAACCAAACGCCAAACCAAACCAGGTGGGGCAGCGAACCTAGCCAACACACCAGCCGCCGTCAAGGGCAAACCAACGCGCCGACAGGCAGGGAGATAGAACTAGGACAGGATGGGGTCAAGCGGAAACTTCCAAAGTTACGCTTCCGCGACAGCCCCGGCCCTACCCACCATGCACCACAAGCCCCGGCGGCAACGTCGCCAGCAACCGCTCGAAGTAGGGTATCGTCCGCCGCAGCCCCTCCTCCAGCGACACCTGCGGCGTCCAGCCAAGCTGCGCCTGCGCCATGCCGATGTCCGGCCGCCGCTGCCGGGGATCGTCTTCCGGCAAGGGGCGGTGGACGATGCGCGACTGCGACCCCGTCAGCTCGATTACTTGCTGCGCCAGCTCCAGGATAGTGAACTCTCCGGGATTGCCCAGGTTCATCGGTCCCACGACCTCCGCCGGGCTGTCCATCAGCCGGATGAACCCGTCAATCAGGTCGTCCACGTAGCAGAACGACCGCGTCTGCTGCCCCTCCCCGAACACCGTGATGTCCTGCCCCGTCAGCGCCTGCACGATGAAGCTCGACACCACGCGCCCGTCCCGCGGATGCGTCCGCGGCCCGTAGGTGTTGAAGATGCGCGCCACCTTGATCCGCAGCCGGTGCTGCCGCCGGTAGTCGAAGAACAAGGTCTCCGCGCACCGCTTGCCCTCGTCGTAGCAGGACCGCGACCCGATGGGGTTCACGTTGCCCCAATAGCCCTCGGGCTGCGGATGCACGCCCGGGTCGCCATAGACCTCGCTGGTGGACGCCTGGAAGATCTTGGCGCCTAGCCGCTTGGCCAGCCCAAGCATGTTGATGGCCCCCAGCACGCTCGTCTTCGTCGTCTGCACCGGGTCGCGCTGGTAGTGGATCGGGGACGCCGGGCAGGCGAGGTTGTAGATCTCGTCCACCTCCACGAACAGCGGATGCGTGATGTCGTGCCGCACCAGCTCGAAGTTCCGGTTATCGAACAGATGGGCGATGTTGCGGTGCGTGCCGGTGAAGAAGTTGTCCACGCACAACACGTGGCACCCGGCGTCCAGCAGCCGCTCGCACAGGTGCGACCCCAGGAACCCCGCGCCTCCGGTGACGAGGACGCGCCGCTCAAGGTGCATGGACGGCGCCCCCCATCCCGCTCACCCCCATCTCGCTCACCCCTGTCCCGCTCAAAGGTCCTTCTCGTCCGTTTCCGGCTCGACCTCGATGTCGGTGCTGATGGCGTCGGCGTCGTCCTCCAGGTCGGAGGTGTCCTCCAGCACGTCTTCCTCCGCCTCCTCGTCGGCGGCCTCCGCCTCGACCTCGGCGTCCTCCAGCCCCGGCGCGATCACCTTCTTGGGGCGCTTGTCCTCGATCACGTTGCCGCCGGTGCGCCGCGCCCGCGGCTGCTCCGCCGGCTGCTCCGTGCCGCACTTGGGGCAGACGGCCGGCGCCTTCGTCAGGTCGTAGAAGCGCGTGCTGCAAGACACGCAGACGCGCTTGGTGCCGAGTTCAGGCTTCGCCATCAGATGACCCCAGATTGCAGCCGTCAGCGGGCGCACGGCAGCGCACCCATCAAAGGGCGGGGGCCATGCCATCGCAGCGGCCCGCTGTCAAACGGCACCGTCCCATGCTAACCGGCTGGCCCCGAATCGGAACCGCACCGGAGCCGCACCATGGACCACGCCCCCCGGCCCTTGCAGGCCCGACGCACCGCCGGGCCATTGCGCGGCACGATCCGCGTGCCCGGCGACAAGAGCATCAGCCACCGCGCCCTGATGTTCGCCGGCCTGGCCGTGGGCGAGACGCGCATCGAGGGCCTGCTCGAAGGCGAGGACGTGCTCCGCACCGCCGCCGCCATGCGCGCCCTGGGAGCGGAGGTGATCCAGGACGCCCCGGGCCGCTGGCGCGTCGCCGGCCGCGGCATCGGCGGGCTGGTGGAGCCTGCGGACGTGCTGGAAATGGGCAACTCCGGCACCGCCGCCCGGCTGCTGTGCGGCATCCTGGCCAGCCACGACCTGTTCGCGGTGATGACCGGGGACGCCAGCCTGCGCCGCCGCCCGATGCGTCGCGTCACGGACCCGTTGCAGGCGTGCGGCGCACGGTTCCAGTCCCGCGCGGGCGGGCGCCTGCCGCTGGCGATCCAGGGCGCGCGCGACGCGCTGCCCATCGAGTACACGCTGCCCGTCGCCTCCGCCCAGGTGAAGTCCGCGCTGCTGCTGGCCGGGCTGAACGCCCCGGGCTGGACCCGCATCGAGGAACCGGAGCCGACGCGCGACCACAGCGAGAACATGCTCCGCCACTTCGGCGCCGAGGTCCTGGTGGAGCACCTCCCCCGAGGCCGCGCCATCAGCCTGCTGGGCCAGCCGGAACTGCGCGCGGCAGACATAATGATACCAGGCGACCCGTCCTCCGCCGCGTTCCCGCTGGTCGCGGCGCTGCTGGCGCCAGGGTCCTGCGTCACGGTGCAAGGCGTCGGCCTGAACCCGTTGCGGACGGGCCTGTTCGCCACCCTGCGGGACATGGGCGCAGACCTCGCCATCACGAACGAGCGCCTGGAGGGCGGAGAGCCGGTCGGCGACGTGACCGCGACCTATACCGGCCTGCGCGGCGCCGACGTGCCGGCAGACCGCGCGCCCAGCATGATAGACGAGTATCCCGTCCTGGCCGCCGCCGCCGCCTGCGCCACCGGCACCACCCGGATGCGCGGCTTGCAGGAACTGCGCGTGAAGGAGAGCGACCGCCTGTCCGCCACCGCTGCGCTCCTGGCCGTGAACGGCGCCCGCGTGGAGATCGAGGGCGACGACCTGCTGGTCCATGGAGGCAACGCACCGCCCCCCGGCGGCGGCCTGGTGGAGACCCACATGGACCACCGCATCGCCATGAGCGCCCTGGTGCTGGGCCTTGCCGCGGACGCCCCGGTGCGCGTGGACGACTCGGCGTTCATAGACACCAGCTTCCCCGGCTTTGCCGCGCTGATGCGCGGGTTGGGCGCCGACCTGTCGTGACGACCACGGTTGCGATTGACGGTCCCGCCGCCGCCGGCAAGGGCACGCTGGCCCGGCGCCTCGCCGACGCCCTCGGCCTGCCCTACCTCGACACCGGCCTGTTGTATCGCGCCGCCGCCCGCCGTGCCCTGGATGCCGGCGCCGACCCGGCCGACCCGGCGGCAGCCGAGGCGGCGGCCCTGGCCCTGCACGCAACCGACTTGCACCGCACCGACCTGCGCGGCCCACAGGCGGACGCCGCTGCCAGCCGGGTCGCCGCCCACCCCGGAGTGCGCGACGCGCTGGTGGCGTTCCAGCGCAGCTTCGCCGCCACCGGCGCCGTGCTGGACGGCCGGGACATCGGCACCGTCATCCTGCCCCATGCCACCGTGAAGCTGTACGTGACGGCCGACCCGCCCGCCCGCGCCCATCGCCGCTGGCTGGAGATGCAGGCTCGCGGCCTGCAGGTGCCGGAGGCGCAAGTCCTGGCAGAGATGCAGGCGCGTGACACCCGGGACGCCGGCCGCGCCACGGCCCCGTTGCGCGCAGCGCCGGACGCGGCCATGCTGGACACCACGCACCTGGACGCGGACGCCGCCTTCGCCCGCGCCATGGAAATCGTGCGGGGGCGACTCCATACTTGACTTGCGCGCCCCAAAACGTATCACTGCGCCTCTACCCAAGGCCCTGCCATCCCGGCACGGGCCTATTGCCGTTCACCCAGGTCCGCCGCGCGCCAATCGCAGCGCGGGCAAGCCGTAGCCCGGATCACCCGGGCCGCGCATGACAGATGATCCCGGCCCGGCCGGTCTCACGCACAGGAACCACCCCACCATATGGCATCATCCGCCACCGCCCTCCTAGACCGTTCGTCCACCGCCATGAGCGGGATGGAAGATTTCGCCTCCATGCTCGACGAATCCATGGGCCGCGAGTCCGGGTTCGAAGGCTCCGTCGTCACCGGCCGCGTCGTGCGCCTCACCGAAGAGTACGCCATTGTTGACGTCGGCCTGAAGTCCGAGGGCCGCGTCGCCCTCAAGGAGTTCGCGTTGCCGGGCCAGAAGCCCGAAGTGCAGCCCGGCGACAACATCGAGCTATTCGTCGAGCGCTACGAGGACCGCGACGGCTCCATCGTCCTGTCCCGCGAGAAGGCCCGCCGCGAGGAAGCCTGGACCAACCTTGAAAAGGCGTTCGAGGCGCAGCAGCGCGTGAACGGCACCATCTACGGCCGGGTCAAGGGCGGCTTCACCGTGGACCTCGGCGGCGCCGTGGCGTTCCTGCCGGGCAGCCAGGTGGACATACGCCCCGTGCGCGACGTGGCGCCGCTGATGGGCACGCCGCAGCCGTTCCAAATACTCAAGATGGACCGCGCCCGCGGCAACATCGTCGTCAGCCGCCGCGCCGTGCTGGAGGAGACGCGCGCCGAGCAGCGCAGCGAGCTGATCCAGGGCCTCAAGGAGGGCATGATCCTCGATGGCGTGGTGAAGAACATCACCGACTACGGCGCCTTCGTGGACCTGGGCGGCGTGGACGGCCTGCTGCACGTCACCGACATCGCCTGGCGCCGGATCAACCACCCGAGCGAGGCGCTGCAGATCGGCCAGCCCGTGCGCGTCCAGGTCATCCGCTTCAACAGCGAGACCCAGCGCATCAGCCTCGGCATGAAGCAGCTTGAGGCCGACCCGTGGGAGGGCGTCGCCGCCAAGTATCCGCCAGGCGCCAAGTACAGCGGTCGCGTGACCAACATCACCGACTACGGCGCCTTCGTCGAGCTGGAGCCGGGCGTCGAGGGCCTGGTCCACGTCAGCGAGATGAGCTGGACCAAGAAGAACGTCCATCCCGGCAAGATCGTCGCCACCTCGCAGGAGGTGGACGTGCAGGTGCTGGACGTGGACAGCAGCAAGCGGCGCATCAGCCTGGGCATCAAGCAGGTCCAGCGCAATCCGTGGGAGCAGTTCCAGGACGAGCATCCCGTGGGCAGCACCGTCGAGGGCGAGGTGCGCAACATCACCGAGTTCGGCCTGTTCATCGGCATCTCCGCCGACGTGGACGGCATGGTTCACATGTCCGACCTGTCCTGGGACGAGGCCGGCGAGCTGGCGATCACGAAGTACGAGAAGGGCGCCATGGTCAAGGCCAAGGTCCTGGACGTGGACGTGGAAAAGGAGCGCATCAGCCTCGGCATCAAGCAGCTCCAGGAGGACCCGGCAGCCGACACCCTCAGCCGCGTCCACAAGAACGACGTGGTGACCTGCATCGTGACGGCCGTTCAGGCGAACGGCATCGAGGTGAAGGTGGACGAGGTGCTGACCGGCTTCATCCGCCGAGCTGAACTGGCGCGGGACAAGTCGGACCAGCGCCCGGACCGCTTCGCCGTCGGCGAGAAGGTGGACGCCAAGGTGACGGCGATTGACCGCGTGGGCCGCAAGCTGTCGCTCACGATCAAGGGCCGGGAGATGGAGGAGGACAAGCAGGCCATCCAGGAGTTCGGCACCACCGACAGCGGCGCGTCGCTGGGCGACATCCTGGGGGCGGCGATCCGCCGCCGGAACCAGGCCAGCGAATAGCCCTTGGCCCTCGAAACCGACCTCTTACTGGACAGGCGGCGCCTCAAGCGCCGCCTGAACTTTTGGCGGGTGGCGGCGGTGCTGGCCCTGGTGGCGGCGTTGGCTGCCGTCGTGGGCCGGTCCGGCGCCATTGAGGGCGCCGGCCTGCGGCACGTTGCGCGGGTGAACGTCACCGGCGTGATCCAAGAGGACACCAAGCTGTTGCGGGCCGTGACCGACCTGGCCAAGGACGCCAGCGTGCGCGCGGTGATCGTGTCCATTGACAGCCCCGGCGGCTCGGTCGCCGGAGGCGAGAGCCTGCGCGCGGCGCTGATCCGGGTGGCGGCGGCAAAGCCCGTCGTCGCCGTGATGCGCGGGACGGCGGCCAGCGCGGGCTATATGGTGGCGCTGCCGGCGGTTCGCATCTTTGCGCGGGATGCCACGCTGACCGGCTCCATCGGCGTCATCTTGCAGACCGGCAACGTGGGCGACATGCTGGGCCGGGTGGGCGTGTCGGCCGAGGCGATCACGTCAGGCCCGCTCAAGGACCAGCCCAGCTTCACCCGCGGCCTGACGCCAGAAGGGCGGACCTACCTGCATGGGCTGGTGGACGACATGTATGACCAGTTCGTGTCCATGGTCGCCGACGCCCGGCACCTGGACACAGCCCGCGTGCGGGAACTGGCGGACGGCCGCGCCTACACCGGGCGGCAGGCGCAGAAACTGGGCCTGGTGGACGAGATCGGCGGCGAGATCGAGGCGCGGGACTGGCTGGCCCGCGAGCGCGGCATCCCCGCTACTACGCCGGTGCGCGATGTGCAGACTGGCGGCTTCTACGAGCGCACCCTGGGCGCGACCCTGTCTGGCCTATGGCGCTCCACGGTCGGCGGCACGTTGGCGCCGGGTGGGGCGTGGGCGATGTGGCAAGGCGGGATCGGCGGGTAGGCCCGTTGTCTGCCTGCTCCCTCTCCCCCCGGGAGAGGGCCGGGGTGAGGGAGGCCGCACGCACGGACGACATGGCTTGGCAGCCCTGCGCCACTCCTTTGCAGTAAAATTCGGCGCTGGCCGCCTCCCTCATCCCGGCCCTCTCCCGGAGGGAGAGGGAGAAAACCCGTTTCTTGACGCACCCGTTATCGTCCGCTCAAATCGCCAATTAATGGACCAACAGCATGGCACGCTTCCAACGACCAGTGCCGAACTGGTCGCTGGTCATATAGGGTCAAACACCCTGCCGGGCTTGTGGCAGTCCACGGCCGGCAGCACGCCGGCGTTGGGGACGATGCGGGTGATCCAGAAATGCGAGTGACAGCCCCGGCGTCTGCTAGACCGGCACTGGCAGCGCTCCTGGCCGAAGCTAAAAGCAGTCCAGCCCACAGCCCTGACGCCAAGTTGTAGCCAGCCCCATGGCCACGTCCAAAACCGGCCACCTGTTCGGCCTCGATCTCGTCCGCTGCGTCGCGATCCTGCTCGTCCTCGCCAACCACTGCGGCCTGGCGTTCACGGCCTGGAGCCTCGTCGAGCGGCCCGCTTACCTGGACACGCTCGGCTACTACGGCGTGGAACTGTTCTTCGTCCTGAGCGGCTTCCTGATCGGCGGCATCCTGCTCGATGCGATCCTCGCAAGGCCGACCGCCCGTGACTGGCTCGTGTTCATGGCCCGGCGCTGGATGCGGACGCTGCCGCTCTACTACGCATGGCTCGCCGTGATCGCCGTGTTCTGGCCGCCAGGGTTGACCCACGACAACTGGGACGCGGCATGGCGCCTCCTCCCGTGGTACGTCTGGTTCGGGCAGAACCTCGCCTGGCCGGCTGATGACTGGTTCGCGGTATCATGGTCCCTGGCCATCGAGGAGTGGTTCTATCTCACCTTCTCCTTCGTCCTGCTGGGCTTCGCACGGGCATTCGGCGCCCGCCGCGCCATGCTCGCGGCGCTTCCGCTTTTCCTTGCCGTGCCGCTCGCCCTGCGCCTCATCGAGTCGCCGTATGGAAACTGGAACGACTACCTGCACAAGGCGGTGGTGTTCCGGCTCGACGCCATCGCCTTCGGTGTCCTGGCCGTGACCCTGCTCCGGTTCAGGGCGTTGGGCACGGCGGCGAGGATGGCGCTGCTTGCCGCGGGCGCCTCCATGATCGCGCTCCAATGCACCGGACTGCTGCCCGCCGCGGACCTCATCGGGCCGCGGCTCAGCCGCGCGTTCGGCTTCGACGTGACCGACCTCGGCTTTGCCATGCTGCTGCCGGCCCTTGTCCGCCTGCCGAAGCCGGCTGTCTGGATCAATGCGCCGATCCGCCTGTTCGCGGCGCAGTCCTACGGGACCTACCTGATGCACTACACCTTGATCGAATGGGTAGGCTTCGCGCGGGGAACGACGCATTGGAGCGGCCCCACGGCAAGCTGGATCACGACCGCCCTCATCTTGATCCTTCCCGCGGCGTCGTGGCATTTTTTCGAGAAGCCGTTGCTCGCACTGCGTCCTACCGGACGGACCCCGGTTGCCGGGCGGCTAAGCCACGCAAGCTGATGGCCTGCTTGACGCGGGAGAAGCGTGGCCCGCTCCTGGAGATTGCCCGGCGCTGCCATCCGCCGGCGCTGCCATCTGGCGAACCGCCCAACCCCATCGAACCAGCAAGAACGGCTCCATGCCGGCCGTTTCCCCTCGTGCGTGCCCTCGCCATGCGCCCCTTTCCTTGACGCACCCCCTTTCGTCCGGCATCGTCCGCCCACATCGCCGCCCGGCGGCCCAGCAGCATGGCATCGAAGCAATGACCAAATCCGAACTGATCACCGAGCTTGCCGACGCCAACCCGCACCTGCTCGGCCGCGACGTGGAGCTGATCGTGTCCACCATCTTCGACGAGATCACCGCAGCCCTCGCCCGCGGCGCCCGCATCGAGCTGCGCGGCTTCGGTGCCTTCACCGTCAAGCACCGCGACGCCCGCACCGGCCGCAACCCGCGCACCGGAGAGGCTGTGCCCGTGCTGGAAAAGGCCGTGCCGTTCTTCAAGGCCGGCAAGGAGCTGCGCGAGCGCGTGAACCACGGCGGCAAGCCCGGTCGCGCCCACGCCGAGCGGGCGGCCTGACCCGATGCGCTTCCTGATCGCCGTGCCCGCCCTGGTACTGCTGGTGCTGTTCGCGCTGTCCAACAAGCAGCCGGTCCGCATGGGCCTGTGGCCGACCGACATCACCGTGGACGCGCCGCTGTCCGTCGTCGTGCTGCTGGCGTCCGCGCTGTTCTTCCTGGCCGGCGCCCTGATGACCTGGGGCACCAGCCTGGCCATGCGCGCCCGCGCCCGCGGCGCCGAAGAGCAGGTGCGGCAGTTGCAGACCCAGGTCCGCACCTTGCAGGCCCGCCCCATCGCCGAGCCGCGCGCATCCGTCCCCAAGCCCGCCTCCAACGTCCCGGCCTCTAATGCCCCCGCCCTGCAATCCTCCCGTCCCCTGGCCGCGCTGTCGTCTCCCCGGGCCTGATGGCCGGGCTGATCGCTGCGCTGGACACCGCCGACCCGGCGCAAGCCGCGGCATGGGCCGCGTCGCTCGCCCCGCATTGTGGCGTGCTGAAGCTGGGCCTGGAGTTCTTCCTGGCCGCCGGGCCTGACGCGGTGCGCGCCGTCACGCAGCGCCCGGTGTTCCTGGACCTCAAGCTGCACGACATCCCCAACACCGTTGCCGGCGCCGTCCGTGCCGTGCTGCCGCTGCGCCCGCACATGCTGACCCTGCACGCAGCAGGCGGCGTCGCCATGATCGAGGCCGCGCGCCGGGCCGCTGACGGCGGGGATCGTCCCCTGCTCCTGGCCGTCACGGTGCTGACCAGCCTGGACAGCAGCGCCCTGCACGCGACCGGAGTGGCTGGCGGCCCGCGCCAGCAGGTGCTGCGCCTGGCCCGCCTGGCGCTCGCCTCTGGTGCGGATGGCGTGGTGTGCAGCGCGCACGAGGCGGCGATGCTGCGGGACGCGCTGGGCGCCGGGCCGGTGCTGGTGGTGCCGGGCATACGTCCCGCGGGCGCCGAAGCGGCCGACCAGGCGCGCACCATGACGCCGCGCGAGGCCGCCGACGCCGGCGCGGACTGGATCGTGGTCGGCCGTCCCATCACCGGCAGCGCCGACCCGGCCGCCGCCGCCGCCGCCATCGCCGCCGAGCTTGCATGAGCACGCTTGCATGACCACGCGGGTCAAGATTTGCGGCATCAACAGCCCAGCCGCCCTGGACGCCGCGGCGGATGCCGGGGCGGACTGGATCGGCTACGTGTTCTTCCCGCCGTCGCCCCGCGCCGTCACCCCGGCGCAGGCGGCGGCGCTCGACGCCCACCGCCGCGGCCCGGCGCGGGTCGGACTGTTCGTGGACCCGTCCGACGACGACGTGGCCCTGGTCCTGGCGGCGCTGCCCCTCGACGTGCTGCAAGTCCACGCGGGCGCCGGGCGTGCGGCGGCGCTGCGGACGCGGTTCGGCGTTCCGGTCTGGCACGTCATCGGCGTCGGCACGGCGGCGGATCTGCCCACGTCGGCCCCCGGCATGGACGGCCTGCTGCTGGACGCCAAGGCTCCGCCCGGCGCCACCCGCCCCGGCGGCAACGCGCTATCCTTCGACTGGTCCATCCTCCACGGCTGGGCTGCCCCGCTGCCCTGGCTGCTGGCTGGCGGCCTGACGCCGGGCAACGTGGCGGACGCTGTCCGCGTGTCGGGCGCCTCGGCGGTGGACGTGTCGTCGGGTGTGGAGAGCACGCGCGGGGTAAAGGACGTGGCGCTGATCCGCGCGTTCGTGCAGGCTGTGCATTCTGCCGTCTGACGCGGGAGCGGCTCGCGCACCAGCCACGTTGCGTATATGGTCCAGACATGAACAGCCGGGAGATTATCCGCGCCATTCGAAAGGCGGGATGGTAGCATGTCGGGACGACTGGCGATCACTGGCAATGCCGCCATCCCGTGCGGCCCGGCCGCGAGACGGTGCCGCATCCCAAGCGAGACTTGCCGGCCGGCACGCTCGGCAGCATCGGAAAGCAGTCTGACGCTAAATTGAGGTAATCGTATGGCAGCTTACATCGCGTTGTTGCGCAAGGATGACGCAAGCGATTATGGCGTGGATTTCCCGGACTTCCCCGGCTGCGTCACCGCCGGCCTGACTATGGACGAAGCGCGGCACATGGCAGCAGCAGTTCTAAGTCGGCTACGGACGGTGAGATCATCACCTGGCGACCTGGGCTTCGATGTCGGGTGGGGGTTTCGAGTCGATCAGGGTTTGCATGAGGGTGGCCCAGTCTGGGAAGACCAGG
>JAABUK010012504.1_pt1 | contig 10800 bp, 15 predicted proteins | sample 5559141 | NCBI WGS metagenome assembly JAABUK01 (sample SAMN10711869, study PRJNA513367) | rock metagenome | isolation source: Antarctica rocks | place: Antarctica: Victoria Land, Pudding Butte nord | collected 2016-01-03
TTTGCGTCCTTATACTGTGTGCATAGCTTGAAAGCGCTGCTGTCCTGCCAGGCTGGCCCAGGCTGGTATTGTGCCGCGCTTAGCTCTACGGTATCGTTTAAGCACAGCAGTCACCATGATGGTGATTTTGTACACGTATTATCCCTGCGCGATCAGCTGCGCGATGTTCTTTTCAATTGAGATCACTGCTGCGCGAAACCTGTTAAGGGCTTGCGACCAGCTACTTGTTTCACAGCTTTTAGTTGAGCAGCAGATCGAAGACCTGAATTAATCGAATTTTTCGTGATGCGCAATTTTCGGGGTGCGATGATGCCAGCTCGAAGAAAGCGTGAGTAATGGCAAATCGGGCGTAGGCTGACGAGACATTACGACCTGTGATAACTGCTATATGGCACCGCGCAGATACTGACTTACTGTCGGTGCCTCTGACAAGGTACTGCAAAATATCTCAGAAGAAGGTGTGATCTGGCGGTCTTGAACGTCATTGAACGAGCTTTGCCTGTTGCAGGTCGATCTCTCATCAGCTTTGAATTGACGCGTCAACTGCTACGTACGTGTAGTGGCAGGCGACGTCACAAACGCAGCGCTGAAGACCGTGCATGGTCTGAATTTGTCAACATTCCATCATTCGACTTAGCCCGTAGAATGAAGCTGCAGGTACCTGCAAAGCTGCCTAACCGTAGCCAAGTTCGTACGCACAGCCTTCGTCGTGAATACCTCTAATCTGCTGGCGAAGTGTGCAGGGCAGGCGGACTGTGCAGGGCTGACTCTTTGTGAAAGTGGTGTCACTAAGCTCACTTTGAGGATCCTTCAAGAGCAGACTGTTTTCTGCTTTGCGTCGTCACCAGCTCAGGATGAGCTGCTAGCGGTGAGCGCATCAGCTTTCTGAAGTCATCCCTGTTTGCCGTATGCCTGTTTTCCTGGCACTGTTACTCTTCGTGAGTCGTGAACACTGCTGTTTAGGTGTCTCGAATAGCATGGTGAGATTAAGTCATTCGCACCAGCTCAAACATCGAGCCCATCTGCACTCCCCTCGAGGGGTATACAAGGTCCGAGTCCCATCAACATCACATCAACTTGCCCCTGTGCCTTCTGCCGAGACAATGAATGCAAAGGATGACCGCACCATAAACTTCCACAGAGGCAGTATACCACAGTTTGTGCAGCAAGCAGTCAATACTGATGTTGTAGTCTCTGACCCGGTGGCAGCAGATGTGCGCAGACTACACGCGCAAGCAAATCCGGTCACATCTGCAGAAGCATTGCTGGACAGGATCAGGCAGACCGCACCTCAATCGATGCGCAGGCATTCTACTGATGCTGTACCAGCACCTCATGCTTTTCGTGTTGCCAGAAGTGCTGCCACAGCTGCATCATGTACTACCGATAGCAGCCCAGAGGCCCTGCACCTGCCAATTCCGATCCCCGTAACAGCTGCACCCCAAAGACCCTGCAGAGCGCAGACCACAGCCCCTTTTCATCTGTATGCTTCTCAGGGACACAGGGTTGATTCATCACCCTCAGCTGCAGCTGCAGCAGGGGGAGGGACAGTGCACTCTCCAGATGATAGGCCCATGCAAAGGGTCCAGAATGAAGCTGTTATGCGCTGGCTCAGACAGAGTGATCAGCAACCCTGTCCTATGCAGAGCTGTGCAGGTCGCAGTGAGGCACTGGAGACACAGTCATCATCATCAGTTGACATGCTGGATGAAACACATCATAACGGCACCCATCTTGCCTCCTGCACTCAGAGTAGATGCATAAGACCCTGTGCACCCAGCCCATTGAAGACATCTGGTAAGCTAAGTGCATAGCTTGAGGTGCTGATATCAAAGCCAGTGATGCCTGACATCCCACCTATGCTGCATGAGTGGGCCATCACATTTGTGTGGCACAAATAAAGATATGCCTGAATTTGGTCTGCGCACACAAGGACATCATGCAGCGATTCAACATGTGGACAGTCTGCTGAAACCACTCACCTTGTACATGTGCAGGGTCGTCAAAGACGGTTACTGATGAGAGTCCATATGCAAACGCCCCTGGCTGGTGATCCTACCAATCTGCGGCTGGCAAAAGCCATTTTGATTCCTGCCATGGCAAATAGGGCTATCTGAATAAACAGTAGCACGCGTAAGGCCTTGATGCCTTGACCACTGCTGGACAGTAGCTGTGTGCTTCATGTTGGGCACGTGAGTAATATATTTGAGGTGGGGTGATTGGACGTATTATGGCAGACCTCACAGCACAGCTGTGGTTATGGTTCAAGAGGCAGGCTGTCAGGCAGGCAATGCAAAAGCCTCTGTGGAGTTGTACATATTGGCGATTGTCTGTCTGTGGGGTTGTACATATTGGCAATTGTCTGCTGAGGCGCGCTACAGGCCAAAGGAGGTGATGTTGTACTGGTGATTCTGATTGTAGCTGTTACACATAAATCTCTTTTCTTAGCAGAGAAGGGTTCAGATTTTTTTGTCCTGTTGGGCCAGCAGTATTTGCACCAAGTATATAGATTCATCGCTGCCCATTGTCCACCGGGATTGTATTCCGCTTAAGTCTGAACAGCTCACTACATGTGTCTTGCCTGGGCTTTGCAGTATTTCATATGCAGTCATATGTTGTTCACTCAAGCCTGGTATTGCTGCCGTCTTTTCTGTTGTTGGCAGCTTTCTCAAGCCATTTAAGCCCAACATACTAAAGAAAATGTCGTGATCATTGATTGTAGTGTACTGTTTTCAAGATGACATGTCACTGGAGATTTGCCTGTTTGCTCTGTTTGTTTTTTGTCCTTGATACAGGTCACAGCGTGAGATCAACGGCTGCTGTACTGCATTCTGCCAAATTGTTTGAAGGTACTCTGCCTGCACACCCTTCGAACTCTGAACAGCATTGCTGATACAGACAATGTGGAATACTGTATGCTTCAGTACTTGCTTTTCAGACTCCGCAACTTTGTTCTGACTACTGGCCAGACTGGGTGCAATCTGGCTTGTTTTCTGTCATCCTGCTGATGATCTGTTCTTTTTGCCAGCTGGAAGCAGCAGCTTTACGCACCTACATTCTCAAGTATGTTCTGCTCTAGAGCATGATGTGGCACACCAACACTGCTGCCTGAACGTACTTGGCACGACTTGGGGGTGGCATGCCAGGGGTCGCAGATCACAAACGCCCTTTATCGTGCCTTGGCATGGATATGACGTCTAGGATGCGCATACCGGCTCTGCAATTTACAGTACGACAGTACATATATCCTTTAATCACAATGACAGCCATGCAGTTTTTACCTGCAGGGATGCATACAACAGAGTAGTTCAGCAAGAGATCAAGCTGTCTATCCTGGTATTTAATTTATAAATAAACTAACATCTTGTGATTTCATAAAAGTAGCAGCATGCTATGAAATGAGCAGCATCAGTTGACCATTGATCACTTGAGACATGAATTCCTGATGCTGTACAACAGCTTAGACATTTAGCATACCACCAAAGCACTGTTGATGTTATGTAGATCAGCTCACAGCAACATAAACAGGCAATGCGGTATAATGTAGAAGCCAATTGCATGTGTCAGACCTTGTGATTGCACCAATGTGCATGACATGTCTTGTGCAGTCATCTGTGATTGTCTGTGTACATGTTGTGGTATATTTTGTACATCTGTTCTGACGAACTGCCAAAGTACCACCTCAGAGCTATGTAAAAATGCACATATGTTGCATGTAAAGCCCCCCAATCACTGAGCCGCCGCCCACTTGTTTCATTCACAGGATTCATTACCACGGAAATTCTTCCTCTTCTGTTGTGACCATGATGTGACTGATGTGCGCTGATAGTTGTACCGGCTTCATGCATTCTGATGCACAGGTCTACATCTTCCATGATTGGCAGATCGTCCTGGAAGCCGCCAACTGCTTTGAAGTCTGCAGCTCGACAAAATAGGGTCTGGTCTCCAAACAAGCATCTAATGCCCCTGTTGCAGGAGCAAACAGCTGCATAAACCAGGGTACATACCAGGCTACATAGACCTTGCTTGTCATCATCACACATCAGTGGTGGAGCAGAGTTTGCCACCTGTGTTCTTCAGCTGCACCATTGAGCATTGATGGAGGCAACGTGCACAGCAAAGAAGGGTATGCGCATCATGCATGCAAGCCTAGATCTGTGGTGAGCTTCACCTGACAAATGCCACAGGCCGCAGAAACATGGCAATGTAGTACGTCTTGACTAGATGATGGAGTGTCATGCCCTGCAGCCTCTTGCCATGAGTCTGAATGATGGTTCTAAAGCCGCCAAGCACATTGTTGGGGTTGGCCATGACGCCCCTCACAACAGCAACTAGCTCGTTAGGAGGCTGAGTGTCTGCATGCAGGAAGCATAGTAGATCCCCTGCAGCACAGCAGGAACATCAAAATTGGACGAAAAGTGCTGACATTGAGATAATGCACAGAACAAGTAGGGCAAGCATGCATGATTTTTGAACACATGCTGATTGATTGAATGGATGGGGACCATACAATGAAGCTTATGAGCATGGTAATAACACAAAAATTTCAGCAGCCACAGGAAGGTGCAGGAAACACAACAATTGCAGACTGATTCACAATATGTCAAACTGAAGAAGACTTTACCCTTGGCAACTTTGGCCCCAAAGTTCATCTGTCTAGCCCGCCCAGCATCACAGCACATGACTGATACGCCCATACTGGCCGCAATGGCTTTTGTCCTGCGCTTAACAGATTTGTTGGAGAGGCAAATGGTTCTAGCTCTATGCTTGCATTCATCTGAATTCCACAACTTTGCAGAGTGCCACAAAGTGGCCTCCAAGCAATCGTCAGATCTCACCTGTCATGGCTGCCTCCATCAACAACAAGGATCTCATGCGGAAGAGGGTTCAAGGACTGAACAGCGCTGAGGGTTGTAGCAATACACTTCTCCTCATTCAGAGCCTGCAAAGCCCATCAGCTACAGCAGCAGATCATCCCATGTCATGTTGTGTCTGTGCATGGTAGCCTAGGAGGCATTGTGACATGTATCATCACTTAGGTGTGACAACAGCGTGTGTGACTGACCGGAATGATGACTGAGACGCTGCCAGGATACTCATGGTATGCTGCCCATGAGTATGGCTTTGTGATGTGTCTCCAGCATGCATATCCAGACACAGTCAGAACCTGCAAGCAGAAGCTTTGTGTCCAACAACGAATGACCAAGTCAAGCTCAGCTGATTGGTCTGCATTTGGCCACAAACAGCAGCAAGTGCAGACAGTGCTGAATACCTGTCATCTAAATTTGAAAGCTTAGCTGACCTGACAGCTTGCAACAGTACACATGTGTTCAGCAGCAGCTGTAGCAGAACAGCATACCAAGACAGCAATGCTGATCCGCCAGGAGGAGTTGTTATTGCTGTCATCCTCATTAAAACGTCCAGTTCCTTTCTTCAGGCCTCCGGCGCCGCCTCCGTTGCCTGCGCCCGCAAACGCATGGCAAGCTTCGACTGCACGACCTGTAGACAATCGAGTGATGGGACGTGCGGTGTGTGTGCTTGCAACCAGGCGCAGCTTTCGAAAAGAGGTTAGCACACCTTGACAAGACCGCCAGAGTCCACCGCAACGTCGTTGTGCAAAACAGAAGTGCTTTGCACGGAGCGCAGGTGATGGTTGAGTTGTGCACAGTACTGTGACAGCACTCACAGGCATTCCCAGTGCAAGTCAATGCATCTGATCCCTTCTGGCATACATACACGTCTGCAGTCTAAGCTACCTGATCACGCCAGGGAAAGTCATCGCTTGCCAATCATTACTGTGCACTTTATCAGGCATTTTCCATGAGTCGTGTTGTAACAGCCATTTGCAAACATGCTCCATCACTCAGCATGTGCATGTTGTGCAAATGGCTGTTCATGTGATGATAGATAAGTCATAAACCACGTACAATGCAATTAATGTGGCATACTCGCTGGGGGGCTTGCCTTGTATGGTGGAATCCGCATTTTGCGAGAAATGGCCGCTTGCCGAGCCTTGCAAGTCTGAAGCACCTTACAGCACCGCTGCTTGTGCTTCAGTGCCTGCCAACTCATATGCACAGTCGCGCCTAGTTGTTTATTGGTATGAGAAGACTGTTGAGAAAAGTATGAGAAAGGTTGTATGCTGTATGCAAAGGCGGAGTGTGAGAGCTCCTGCCCTACCACACCTGTTTGCAAAATGAGGGCAGTCATGACAGGGCAGTTTCGCACTTCTTCTGCCACTTGATGCATTGCTGTGATGATTTTGGGAGCTTTCAGGATGCACCACGCAGGTATCAAGCACGCTTGCATGCATTCTATCAGCTTGTGCTGGATAGGTTCCGAGACCTGGATTCGTTGGCAATGCCAAGTTGGCACAAAGCAAGAAGACCACGGACCGCAGAGGGACCAGCGGTGGCTATCCGCACGTGTCTGCATATGCCCTCACTCTCGCCGGTGCAGAGAGAGCAAGGGACAAGATAGACAAAGGCTGGGCATTTCAGTGGTGCGCTGGGTCAGCACTTAGTCAAACCAACTGTCTATTGTTCTGTTTGAGTACCTCCCGTTATAGCTTAAGATCTGATCTGAAGAGGCATCACTGAAAGAGCTCAGCCGGTACTTGCAGTTCGGTGGGGGCACAGGCAAGATATATGCTCGGCGTCTTGCGCTTCCTGGATAGACAGACGCTGCTGGGTGTATGCATTAACCACGCTGCTTGCTTTGTAGACATAGTGCTCTGTGCATGGGCGTTCTGGGCGTGAGTGTTGGAGCTGGACTTGCTGCAGTTACTCTTCTCACGGTACCGGTCTTCGTACCTGCTCTGCAGCCACGCGCATTGCAGGCAAGTCCTGAGCAGCTCGGCTTGACAAGCAGAAGTTGCCTCTGCCATATGTGAACAGCTTTGAGAAGGCTTCGGCTCGTGACTGCAGATCATGGGGCTTGGAGCAAGCAGGCAGGTTGGGGTAAAAGCAGGATGGAAGCCGGCCAAAGGTGCCCATGTGCACCGCATTTGATGTGAACGTACCATGTTGTGTGCGTATCAGAAAGCGTCAACGGCAAGCTGTGCAGGTGATGAAGCTGCTCAAAGATTATCTCAATCAGGCTACGACGTTACACCTCTTACGGCTCAAAAGAAGTCAGAGCTGGCAGCAATGTTGACAGACCATCAAAGGTAAGGTCACTGTTCATCAAATTAACAAAGTACTTTCTGCAGTGCCTCCGCCGTCACACTACATGCTCTGCCAACTAGCACATGTATGAACCATCTGTCATGATCTGTGACCAGGAGAATTGCAGTCGGATCGGGAACTGAGCGAGCCTTCACAGGCGAGACAGTGAATGGCTATCCTCATGACAACAAGAAGGCCGGACTGTACGTAGCAGCCATTGGCGGACTGCCCTTGTTCTCATCAGAAACAAAGTTTGACTCTGGCACTGGCTGGCCATCTTTTTATGCACCAGTGGATCCTACTCACATCATTGAGGTAACCACCCTGTTTCAACTCTGCTGTTTGTCTTATCACAGTTCTGCACCATAGTACATCGTGTCTAGCTTGGTAGCTTCTAATGCTCAATACATCATGATTAAGGCAATTCACTTACCATCTCATAAGATGGACTGTGACCTTCTTCAACTGATACATTTTCGTTGGGAGCTGCATCTTCACAAATTAACCACCTGGCAGCTTTGTCTTTCTGTCCATCAGAGTCAGGTGGCCTCTGATGCACGCTGCATGCTGGAACTCTGCATATGCCTAGGGTGAAGACACTGCTGGAGCAATGTGCAGGTCAAGGATTCCAGTGTTCCCTTCATGCCCCGGGTAGAAGTTCTAGATGCCCGTGCGGGCTCTCATCTGGGGCATGTCTTTGATGATGGCCCGCGGCCCACTGGCAAAAGATACTGCATGAATGCTGCTGCTCTCAAGTTCATCCCTGAGGGTGACGAGGCTCCAGCAGAGTCTAGACCCATCCCCCAGGAGAAGCAGGACGCTGACCTATAAAGTGTACTTTAGCCTGTACTGTGCCGTTCTGCTATGGTCAATTCAAGCTTATACAACCAAGCAACTTACCTCAGGTTGAAAATCAATCTGTGCAGTCCAACCACTCCTCATTTGATCTGAACCAAGTATTGCCTGTCCAGGCTGCCATATACAGTAATACAGGTGTTGTAATTTATCTGCAACACAGAAGGCATGCTGGGCGATTGCAGCAAAGTGAGACATGCATACATCGGTTGCGTTCTGTGGATGTGGTCCGGTCATGACATGCACAAACACTGCTGTGTCTGTGAGCTAACAGTATTGCTTAGCATGTAATGCTGTGAAGCTGCTGCTCAATCGTTTGCATAGCAAGGATGTGAAGCATAAAACGGTGCTCAAATTTGCACTACTGGTACAGACTTAAAAGGATTAGCTTCTGAACCTCAGGTCAAAAACATTGCTCCTAAAAGGCTACATCAAAACCTGACAATTTGAACATTCTAGGGTCACCTTTGCTTGACCAAAGGCACATCAGTGAATAATAGTCACTACCAGAAGTGTTCGACTTGTATCAGCAAATCATGCCGCCATCCAAGATGTCACATTCATTTGTTTTGAGCAACAGCCTTCTGTATTGCCACTTTCATGGTCTGCATGATGATTGGCACATCAATCAAGGCTTCAGCATTCTTTTGCAAACGCTCCCGTGGGTTGCTAGGTGCAGGTCCTTGCCTGTCAATACCAGATGCTGGCCCTTCAAAAAATCTTACAAACAGAACGTCACCCTAAACAGCAGCACACATGCCCGTTGGATTGCTTGACATGCGCAAATGCTTGTGGAGACAACACTTTATACAATAGGCAACTGAAGAAGAATAGGCAACTGAAGACGGCACGCATGATAGCTACAGCTGTAATTTCATCTGTTGCATGCACATGCTTGTCCTGTTTGCTATGGCAGAGACATAAACAAGGGCATTGCTACAAGAGTGCACACCCTGCTTTGTGCCTTGAGAACAAATCGGTGCATAGGTTAAGCATTCAAATCAAGGATGCTCAGGAAGGATGGACCCACCTTTTCATCTACTTGCTCCACATTTGCAACAATGTCTCCCACGCTCATTGGACGACCCTCCTTGATCCGCAGTAAGGACATCTGCAGGTGAGCATGGCCTATAACATCTTTCGCTATTGTGAAGCAATTGACAGGCATGAGGTTTGATGAAACGAACATGGCCAGGACAATCAGCAGAGCTCACCTGAAACCCGTTGTCCAGCTTGTCTGCTTTGATGGGAAGCGCAAAAGGCATATTCTGACCACTGCTTGTCAAAGTCGAAGCCCACTGGTATAAACTGTTTACGAAGCCTGATGTGTCCAGCCCCCTGCTCGAAACCAAAAAGTTGTCAGCAGTTGACACTTTTCAACTTTCTCCCAAGAACACACGGCCATCTTGCCTAGAAACGCTTACTTTGGCAACCGAGCTGTAGCGAGCTGAAGGTGCTCTTTCGAGTCAACCTTGGCTGCAGCAGCTTTGACAGATATGCATGTACACCTGCTACCTCTGGCGACGACCGATGAGTGAGGTGCAGAGGTGAAAGCAACTACTGAACGAGACAAAGTGTTTTGGCACGCCCGGCTTTGCTGTACACGGTTTGCTGGATGCTGTCGAGCTGCCTGTGGTGCACTCACGAACTGGCTGCAAGCATGCAGACTCTGCATGCTGGGGTTGTAAATTTACGAGTCAGCAGAAGCAAGGCAATCGAAAGTTGAACGAACCGGAACGCTTACTCAAATCGACAGACTGATTTCAACTTTGCGGCCAATAGACTCGAGGTTTAGAAGTTGCAACAGAACCCACTGGCGAGTTTCTGTTGGGACGATCTGAGCCCGAGCTGCCGCAATAGCAATAACGCTCGACTTGACCGACCGGTCGTTACATTGCGCAACGCCGCGTTTGCACTGGGACAGCGTTCTGCGTTTTCCCTTCCTCTGACCGTGACGTGCGCCCACCTGCATCTTCTCTGTTCAGTCCTGATGATGTCTGAGCCTGCCGGGTCTTTTGCTAAGAACGTGACACCGTCAGCAGAAATGGTTGAAGTGCTCGTGGATGGAGCCCGTTACGGCGATATGGAGGATGTGCAGTCTGCCTTGCAACACAGCGTCGATGTTAATGCCACAGACTCTTCAGGCAGAACAGGTAAGCAGTAACTCGAAACACCTGCCTCTGTAGAGCTGAGGCAGTGAGACATTCACTGCTGCAACTTTGCAGCTCTTCACATGGCAGCAGCCAACAACCATGCTGATGTTGCTGCGACATTGGTTGAAGCTGGAGCGGTGGGTCAGCCACACATGATGTGTTCGTGACCATGATGCTTCGCATGCATAAGCTTGCAATCCATTTTCACAGGACGTGGACACCAGAAATGCTGAAGGCAACACGCCTTTACATTGGGCATGTTTGAACGGCTGCAGTGCAGTGGCAAAAGTATTGTTAGACAAAGGCGCCAATCCTGCATGTTTGAACAGGTACAATGGATTTTCACTTATAGAAGTAGTGACGCGGTCTGCACGTTCATCCTGTCTGTGCTTGACCACATAAAGATGAATCAGTCCCAATGTGCTCTGCAGCCACTCCAACACGCCAGTTGACGAGCTATTGGGCAAACCCTATCAAGATGAAATGCTAGCACTCATAGCGTCTTACCAAGAACAGACAGGGAACAAGGATGACAGTCTGGCAAATGAAGAAAATGATGATGAATTTGAGGAAGCAGAGCAATCATAACTATCAATTTGACAACTCAATCACTGCATCAATGTAAC
>JAABUK010012505.1_pt1 | contig 10800 bp, 11 predicted proteins | sample 5559141 | NCBI WGS metagenome assembly JAABUK01 (sample SAMN10711869, study PRJNA513367) | rock metagenome | isolation source: Antarctica rocks | place: Antarctica: Victoria Land, Pudding Butte nord | collected 2016-01-03
ATGAGGACCCAAGGCCACAACTGATTATCGTGTGGTCATGTCTTGATGTCAAGCTCATTTGTCACAATCCAGCATACAACAGACAAGCTGCATCATGACAGAACAGACTCACGAGAACACAAGATATACTGCCTGCAAGGCGCAACAGGGAGTTCTTACCACTGCCGCCACCACCACCACTGACTTGCGCATACATGCGAAGCTCACTGGGTACATTCTGTTGTGCCTCTTCAAGAATGCCCACAAGCTGCTTGCCTAATCTGGCATTGGCAGTTGTGAACATGGCATATGCCACACCAGTGGCACCAGCGCGGCCACATCTACCAATTCGGTGGACATAGTCTTCTGCCGTTCCCGGCATGTCATAGTTGATGACAGCCTTGATATCCTTGACATCTGATCACATGTATGAATGTCAGCGCCTGAGTGCTGAGGAGAAACATGACAGCACTGTCTGATGTGTGATCCAGTACAGGAACAACTGAAGGTGACAGTCACAAACCTTGTTTGCTTCAGCTCAAACATTGTAAGTGCAAACAGATGCAGCCCAGGACAGTTCTGGTACATTCATACTGCATATGCGAAATGTGCCAGAAAAGTGTATGTATGCAACACATGCCAAGACAGTGTATGTATGCACATGGAGGCAGGACGCAACTGCCTGCATTGACACCACAGTCTAGTGCACCACATGTTACGCTTTGAGGTCAAAGACTGTCACATAACCAGACTAGCAAAGCATGACAGCTGTGCTGTGTAGGTGTGCTGGTGTTGGCAACGTGGACAAAAGCTCACACGCATGTCACCTCACAGCTGCTAGTTTGCAAGCCCAGCTTACTGACAGGTTTTGAAACAAGCAGCAACTCATGCCGCAGCCAGGCTGGAATTGTCACTGCTGCTGTATAAGCAGTTGCACAGCAGCAGCAGCAGCAGCCCAGCCTGACTGCAAGATGAGTTGCTGCCTGTTGATTCATAGCGCAACAAAGAACTCTGCATGCTGAATGCTGTGTGCACCATTGATGTAGGTGCAAAGCAGCAAACAGCAGGAGGAAGAATTCTGAGGGGTGACATTGACAGCAGGTCGCTACAGGTCAGGTGCGCCACATGCCCCTGCAAACTCCAGCAAGAATGAACACAAGAACTATTTGGCCATTGATGTAGTGCAGCCAAGCAGGAACCTGTAATGGAATGCAGGCAGGCGCACAATGTGACTAATGAGCTATACAATCAAAGGCACAATGCGAAAGAGGTGCACATCTGTACTAGCATATGATCTTCTGATCGCAAGCTACAAATGCAAAGCGTGCAATCGAGCTTTGTCCTACCAAGACCACGTGCGGCAACATCAGTAGCCAGCATGATGGGGCTCTTGTTCTGCTTGAACTCAGCCAGCACCCAGTCCCTCTCTTGCTGACTCTTGTCCCCATGAATGGACAGAGCTGGCCACCCATCCATCCGCAGTTGCCGAGTGACCTGCAACACAACATTGAATCAGCTATGGGAAGAAGGCTTCATAGGTCAGCTTGTCATATGCTCCTCCTGATTTCGCAATGCATTGAGAGGCAAGATGACATACACTAGCTGTGCATGCATGCTACAAACTAAGCGGTGACCAAAGATCATCACAAAAATGTCAAGAGAGGGCACAGCACAGCAGATGTTTGACCATGAAGCTGAGACAGGATGTACATGAGGTCTGTTGTCTGAGGCATGCATGAAAGCCTGCTACAGCAAGGATGGCTTCTTAACTTTCACAAGGCCTCCCGACAGAGACATTTTGGGTACAGTAGTGATTGAGCATACCCCGTCACATCCACGTTTGGTCTCACAGAAGACTAGTATCTTGCTGCCGTCCATCTCCTTCTCAAGCAGCTTGGTCAGCTTGGAGTACTTCTCGTTCTCCTGGAGGAAGATGAACTGCTGAGCGATCCTGTGGTTGGCCTTGAGCTCTGTGGAGCCAATCACGACTCTGTAGGGGTCCTTTAGGAAGTCAGCAGCTATCGCCTCTACCTCCTTGGGCCATGTGGCGCTCCAAAGCAGCGTTTGCCTGTCTGGTCTGATCTGTTACAAGCACAACTTTGTGTCAGTAACCAAACATGAGAGAAGGGCAGCCCATGGGCTCCAAAGCAGCGTTTGCCTGTCTTGTCTGATCTGTCGCCAGCACAGCTTGATGTCAGTGGAAACAAAAGACAAGACTACGCCTTTCGGCGTCCATTTACTGAGAAGCCAAGTATGACACAGGGCTGCCCAGGAACTTTATGTCAGTAACTGAGTGTGAGTGAAGCGCAGCCTGTGGGCTTCATTGTGCGCATCTGATAGGCGGTTGTTTGCCTGGCAGAAAGCGCTGCACTGCTGAAGTGTAAGACATGTGCAGGGATTTCAGAAGGTTGGTGCATGTGGCTTTGCATGGAGCTACTGCATGCTGCAACAAGTCAATCTAGTTTGCAAGACAAACATACACGGCAGCAGTAGACTTTCAATCAAGCAAGGCCCTGCCAGCAAACAGAGAGAAGCTCATGTGAAAGCTGTGTTTACCTGATTGACAATCTTTCTAATCTGGGGCTCAAAGCCCATGTCCAGCATTCTGTCAGCCTCGTCCAGAACTAAGTATGTGACACGCTTCAAGTTGGTGACGCGTGAGTCCAGAAAGTCTATCAATCTGCCTGGTGTGGCGATGACAATCTCAATGCCACTGCGAAGAGCGCTGGCTTGAGTGTGCTTGGGTTGACCACCATACACACATGTGTTCTTGATGCGTGAGGATGACCCAAACTTCTGACACTCCTGTTGGATTTGTACTGCAAGCTCACGTGTTGGTGCAAGGACCAACACAATTGGGCCATCACCAGGCTCTGCATCAAAGAAAACTAAGTTGTTGACCAAAGCGGCTTCAGAAATGTGACCAAATTTCAGGAGTTCCAGTAAGAATTCTTAATGTGCTAATCATGCAGTATACGCTGAGATCCATCAGCAGCGTCAGCATGCAATGCTGCCCATGTGACATACCTAAATAGGGCTGAGCATTGATATGGACAACTGCGGGCAGGAGGTATGCCAAGGTCTTGCCAGAACCGGTCTCAGCCAGACCAATCAAGTCTCGCCCCATCAGCGCCATTGGCCAGCCTTGACATTGAATTGGTGTAGGCTCTGTGAAGCCGGCCTTGTTGACCTCTGCCAAAACATACTCTGCACAAAGACCAACCTGTGTGGAGAGGATCTGACGTTGGAAACAAGTGTGAAGTCCTGCCTGATCGAATTTACCTGGAAAGGAAGCTTCCTCAAAAGTGGTAACAGGCTTGGGCACATCGTGACCTTGGATGTGAATTTCCCGTTTGTCTCTGTAAGATGCAATTTCGACATCGCTACGTGCTGTCACTGCCGGGTGCTCGTGGTAAAAGTTCTTTTCGAAAGGTGGGAGACCTCGGAAGTCCTCCTTTCTGAGCTGAATGCTGTCTAGATCGCGACCCTGTCCACCTCCGAATTGTCCTCCGCCCCCGCCGAACCCACCACCTCCTCCACCATATGATCCCCCACCAAAACCGCCACCGTATCCGCCATACGCCCCGAAGCTCATTGTGCTGTCCACAAAGCTTTGCGGAGCAGGTGCCAACAGCAACACATGACCTAAGCTAATTCGTTCAAATTGGCCAGGCGGTTTGAACCCTAGCAACCTTGGAAAACAGTCATACTGGCTGTCGCATAGGCTATGGTGCGATGAGGCAGTGCTGTATCCATCGTGTTTGTAGTGTCAGCCCATCTTTCACACACCGTTCCAACATTATTACCCTGCTTGATTGGCTTTTGGTTGCTGCGTCTAGTCTGTCGCACCATGTCCGCTTTCAGTGCAAAATTACAGTGCCCCATCCCTGCCTCTTGCAGTTCGAGCTCGGCTCATTGCAGACGTCACGTAGCGTCATGCAGCAATGGCAGACGCTTGGAGATTGATCCATCCTGGTGCCGAAACCAGTTACATATCAGACCTAAAACTGCCTGTCGTGCCGAGGGAAGATCACGGGACAGCCTGCAAACTAGCCAGAAGGAACAGCTCAAAGTTCCTGACACGCCACCCAGCAAAGAGAGCACAAATCGAATTATAGATGTAAGCATGCATCTGATGAACTCACGATGTCTGGCCTTGAGACATATCTTGTTCACAGTCCTAGTTTTGCTTGCAGGAAGCAAGCACATCCCAGCAGCAGAGTGGAGAAATAAGAGACGAACTGAAGATGCTACAACAGCGAAAACGAGAGCAAAGTTCAGCCTCTGCACCAACTGGATATTTTCAGGTGACAAGACACGTCTGAGTGACATTACAGTGTGAAATCCTCCACTGTGGTCTGACCTGTGCTTATGCTGTGCAGAGCATATTGCAAGAAGTCAGATTGATAGAATGGCCAAGGCCAAAGCAGGTCCGTCAACAGCATTGCAGGCGCATCTTCTGCCATCTGTGCAGAATATGCAAAATTTCATGACCTGCCTCTACATTTGCTTCTCATTCATGTCATGTTACCTGAATATCAACCAAGACCCACCATGTTGTGACCCACTGCATTGCAGGCTCTGACCAATACAGTGTTGGTGATAGGAATTGTTGGTGCCTCATCGGTCATTCTGTTTGCTATCAATTCAACGCTTGCAGAGCTCAGCAAGATCAGCTATGTTAGATGATCCTGGGCCAGTAAGTCATGAGGCACAGACCTTTGTCATGACAATGATAGTCTGCTGACATGTGGCACATCTCAAAAAACCTTTCAGCCAAGACACAAGTAACAGATGTGGCCTGTCAGGTTGTGCCTCCAGTGAGTTTGCTCGCATCTGTGAATCAACGAGTATTTTTGCACTGATCATGAAATGGCATTGATATTTTGCCAATTCAGATCATGAGGTATCCAGAAGGTTGATGACATGTCTACTCATTGACTGCCTATGGATCTGTGCCACAATGATTTGTTGATGTGTCGTGGCTCATGATGAGATTCACTGCACATGTTCTCACACCTGTACAGGAGTTTTGCTGCTTACAGCATGCTGCTATACATTGTTTACATCACTGGCTAGTGCACACTCAACATGCTAGCATCTGTTTGAGGGTCGTTGAAGATCAAGTTGGCATGTCTTGAAAAGTATCAGTACAATAGTACTACTCTAGCCCTTCTGAAAGAACTTTTGTTGAAACAAGCATTGCAGACAGGGGGTTTGCTAAACAAGCTTGCCAATTCGATAGTTCCTGATGACAAAAATGCATTACAATCCTACAGATATGTGTAGGCCAGCAACACTTCAATCTAGATTGCAATCTACTCCTCAGCACCAAAAAGCTCTGCCTTTTGTGACTCTAATGGCTGCCTGAGCACCAGGATCTCACTGATCTTGCATTGCTCATTGAAAACCAGCATTTCCAAGCCAAACATGTGGTTCTTCAGGCCCTCCTTCTTCTCAACGCCAACAGAGGTCCAGTGCAAGAAAGCCTTGTTACCTGCTGAAACTGCAATGGTTTCCCTGTTCTCCTGTTCAGACTTCCAAGCCTGCGACGCAGCCAGTGTCATTTGGTGTGCCGGTTCCTTGCAAACACATCAAATGCTGTGACCAGTGTCTATGCATAGCTTGCTTATGTGTTGGGGTGCGACCCTGCATTGGCTCACAACAACCTTGTACTTACACAAGCAAGTTCTTGGCACTGACCATACAGAACAGGGCAGATTTGCCCAATTCCCCAGCTTCCAACCTGGTTTGTCAGACATGCGTTTGGTCACAGTTCCTCAGCTGATATGGTAAGAAAGTCTTTAAATCAAAGATTGCAAGCTTGGGAATATTTCTGTCGAATATCCAGATCGACATGTCGGTCGATATTTTCTGTGTACACAGAAATTGTGACCAGACCACGGTGAGGATGCATGGCAACACAGCATTGATACTGACCTTAAACACACTGTGAATCATGCTCTTGAACTCAGCTCTGCTACTGGTCTCGTGCGCAAACAACAGGTCCACATGGCGTACGTCCTCGGCCATGATTGCATCAGCAGTTGATGGGTCACCAGTTGCCCAAATCTGCATACATGTCATCTGTCTCACAACAGCATCCTTCCTGTCTGACATTAGACGAGGCAACCAGGCATGCAATGCAAACCACTGTGCTCTCACAACACTGCCCATTGAGCCAAATAATATACCACACCAGCATTTGTCTAGCAAGAGTGAAGGACGCATTAGCTAGATGTCCCATACGACTGACATTGACATTTGCATGTGTTTGCAAGTTGCATGTAGCAGTGAGCATACACATGTGACACACATGAATGTCATGCGTGTCACATGTGTATGCTCACTGCTACATGCAACTTGCAAAGTCACATGTGGCTCAAGCTGAGCAGTCTGAGCAATTGCCTGTCAAACCATATGCAGCATTGTCCTCATCACCATCATTGCAAATGCTTTCGGTAAAGCTACAGCGCCTGCCTAGGTACACACAGGCAAGACCAAACAGTCAGAATGCTTACTTTGGCATAGGCCTGAGCTGTCTGATCTTGCTTCTGTGATCGCGCCCTACTGGGCTCAATGCCTCCACTGACAATGAACTGTTGTGATTTGCAGTGTACAAAAAGGTCACAACAGGTCACAACAGGTCATCACCAGGAGTGCTCCAAGGCAGGACTTCCCAGCAACAGAGCAAGGTTTCACATTCACAAACCAACAAGATGCGCTAGTGTGTACCTTCAGGCTTGCTGTCATACTTCTTCCTCTCTTTCTTTGCTCCAGTGAAGGAGTATACAACAGTAGGGCTGACGGTACACATTAGGGCACCTTGTTGTTCTGTTCTGCAGTCTCACAGACTCACACAGACTCACACCAACTGCTTGCCTCATAAACATTTACTATATACCCCTAGCATGTGCCTGATAGCACTTTACACACGTCGGTAGTCCAGTTTGGGTTTGGATGCTGAGACTATAGTAGCTACTGAATGGCAAATGCAGCGACATTATAATTTGCACCAACTCAAGCTACTGCCAGATCTGAGTCTAGAGGCCGATGTAGAAGCCCCAGCTACGACAGAGGCCAACCCAGAGCCCCCAGCTGGGGGTTTGGAGTTGGAGGTTGCCATGGCTGGACAATGCAGCATTGCAGCTGTGCATACCACGTGCACGCAACCTTTGGTGTCACTTGGGATGTAGCTGCTCGGTGTGACAACTGCGAAATTGCACTGTAGTAGCTATAGTCTCAGCAAGTGTGCTGCTGGGGGTCCATTCACAGCTGACTGGTATACAGTTCCTTAAAGCAATCACACTGTTGCCTAGTGCCACCTCTGTATTCAGAAACAATGCATCCATGGATGGCCAATGCGCAGTGTATCCAAATCTAGCGCCCTGAAATGACGTACCAGTGATAAGCTAGCTAGGTAATTCTGTGAGACATCTCAATGGTAATGTCAACGAGTCTCATAGCGCTGCAGTCACTCTAGTCACGATCATGCCTAAATGAATCTGTTTTGCCTGATCCGCGTCCATCGGCTGATGTCACAAGAACACTGGTTGTAGTTCTAGAGCCATGTGTGACAAAGTACAAACGTGGCTTCAAGCTTGTGCTGTCAATTGCCATCCAATGCCAGTGATCACAGAAAGCAAGCTGTGGGGCGATTAGGTTTAGAAGTCAAAGGCTACCTGATCACCATGAGACACATGATGCTTGGCATTGTGTCACTCTGCTGTGCCCTCCAACTTCCACAGGGACCCCTGCCCATTGTGGGGTCAACAACCCCCCCCCCCTCTTCGGGCTGCCCTGAAACTTCCAGAGAGGCCGTTCCCCTGGCCAGTCATAAAAGTGAACATCCTGTGGTAGATATCATGGTATACCCTGCAAATATACACAAAGCAATTAATTGATATCAAGATGCGAATGTGCAAACAGAGTAGTCACAGCATTGCTTCAGCATGGCCGACTTTGCTGATCATGCCATAATGAGCCGATCATGAGCTTGCTATTTATATTTATATTTAATTGCTATTCATATTTATATTTAATTGCTATGACAGGCCTGCCAGGCTGGGTGGCAAATGCCAACATGCAACAAAGGTGCCGCTTGCGTTAGTGTTACAATCAATATAGTATAACACATCTAATATAATGATGCTAAATATAACTTATGCACTGAACAATTATTAGTTGCATTAGTAATGCAACTAGTAATTGTTCAGTGCATGCAAAAGTTGTCAGCTTGCTCTGCAAACAGTCCAAGACTGATGTACAAGCGTCTGGATGTCCCAGTAAAAGCAGTCCTGCACACCCCACCGCTTTTCAAGCTAGTGCAAAGCTGCGTGTCCCAAGAGGAGCGCTCAGGGGAGCTGCAGTTTTCATGAGTGCTCCTCTTGCAAGAGATTGGGACAGGATGAGCTCATCAGGCTTATGCACACAGCATCAGTGCTCCACCTGGCAAATTCTGGGTGGTCAGCAGAGAAAACATACGACAGCGTCAAAACCAGTCCAACGTAGACAGTGCTGTCTATGTTGGCTTTGGTCTCAAAGTTTTTGCATGTTTTCTCTGCTAGCAGGTACTTTGCGTGGAAGGCATACCAAACAAGAGCTCCAAGGTCTCGTCCTTTTTCTTCCTTCTTTGTGAGTTGGGGAACCTTGTTCTCCTGCTGGCCAGTTCTGCCTTGCAGCATCCGTGGCAATGAGCTGTTGTGACCTGAAGTTGTAACCTGAAGTTGTAACCTGAAGCGAAACAAAGGAGGAGGACGGCTTGCTGTCATACTTCCTCCTCTTGTCCTTCACTTCAGGTCACAACAGCCCACTCAACAGTGCACTGTATAGTGTCAGGCATGCTGCAAGGCAGAACAGCTCAGTAGAATACCAAGGTGCTGCATGCACAAAACAAGGCGCGCTAGAGTGAGGTGTGCTAGAGTATATGTGCTAGAGTCAGGTGTGCTAGAGTCAGGTGTGCTAGAGTCAGGTGTGCTAGAGTATATGTGCCTGCTCCGTGCTCTCTTGCTGGGCAGTTCCGCATTGCGGCAACCCTGACAATGAACTGTTGAGACCAGCAGTGTAGAGAGTGCAGCAGCAAGCCCTCCTCTTTTCCTTCAGTGCAGGTCACAACAGCTCATCACCAGGAATGCTCCAAAGCAGGACTTCCAAGGCTGGAACTCCCAGCAACAGAGCAAGGTGCTGCATTCACAGAACAACAAGGTACGTCAGTGTGCACCTTCAGGCTTGCTGTCATACTCCCTCCTCTTTTCCTTTGCCGCAGTGAAGCAAAAGAGGAGGGAGGCTGACAGCAAGCCTGAAGGCACACACTAGCGCACCTTATTATTCTGTGAATGCAGTCTCAGACCCACACAGACTCACAGCAACAACTGCTTGCCTCATGATCACCAAATGCACATCTGCAGCATGTGCGTAAGAGGACTTTACAAACATTGGCAATCTGGTATACCATTAATGCCAGTCCAGAGAAGGCTGTCAGGTGATTGCAGTTGTCTCCTGCAACCTTAATTCTAATCTGATGTTGTGAACAGTCACTGAGCACACTGGGTGTCTAATCTGCTACGAGGATTCTGACAAATTTGGCGTGTGCTGCACAAGCCGCTTGTGTCCAGATATAAGCACATGTGCTCTCATCACGAGCCCTAAAATAACAATAAACATATTTATCAAAATAAAAACATCCCTTTCCAGCTCATGATGAGCTACAGCTAGATACAGCACATACAGTGCTCCTGATTAGCTAATCAGGAGCACTGTATGAGCTGTATCTACACGTAAGAACCCACAGGCAGACTCACCAGGCAGATCTAGATGTCAATGCCTTCCAAGTGTGCTGATGTATGCTTGCTTCAAAGCAAATTTGTGATGCAGCCATGTGACCCAACTTGCTTTGTGATGCTGCCATGTGAACCAGCTGTACTAAACTGCCAAGCAGTCATTGCTGTACTTGGTGATGATTTTGCGCTGTCATACACGGCCCTTCTGAAAATGTTTCTAGAGAGCTGCAGATGCAGTCAGCCAGCACAGTCTCACAACTGGCGCTTATGCATTAGCGTATCAGCAACCATAGGAAAGCTTGAAGCAGCATACCCCTCCCATCACTGTAATCCTAAGTAGTTACTGTAATTACAAATACTACTGGAGATCATAGTCATGGGAGGGGATTGCTGCTTTGAGCTTTCCTATGGTTGCTGACACGCTAATGCAGAAGCGCTTATAAGCGTAGAAGGTAGAGGCTGGCTTTGACTTTCCATCAGCAAAAACTGCAGCTGGCCTGATGATGAGCAGGATGGTGAGCAGGATGGTGAGCATGACTCATGAGCAAACTATGACTCAAGACCAAAATCATGCTCATGACCAAATGTCAAATCAATGCGTGGCAAGACTTGAGGGGTGGCACGGGCAGGGGCCACAGTGGTACTACCTATTGCAGTACCTGGCTCACGGTCAGGGCTGATTGTGAGACCCCTCACGTCTTGCCGTGACCTTCACGTCACGTTGACCGCGGTACCATTGCCTTGCCTAAAACGCCCATTTTCCTGCCCAATTGCTTACCAGTGAGTGGCCTATCGAGGCTATTGGGACCCTGTCTGACAGGCCTGCTGAACTGAGCTTGGAGATACAGTACTTTCTAGGGTCACCAAAGCATGGCAGGCAGTATAGGGTGGTCATAAAAAATGTCAGAAAAGAAATTTTTTGAGCTTTTCAGCGATCATAACGGGAGCCTCCTAAGGCGGCAGCTGGGAGCTATGACCATAGGCCATAGCCCAATGGGAAAGGAAAGATCCTAAACCTAAGGTGGATTTGGCCTGTTCTGTC
>JAABUK010012506.1_pt1 | contig 10799 bp, 12 predicted proteins | sample 5559141 | NCBI WGS metagenome assembly JAABUK01 (sample SAMN10711869, study PRJNA513367) | rock metagenome | isolation source: Antarctica rocks | place: Antarctica: Victoria Land, Pudding Butte nord | collected 2016-01-03
GGGCGCGCGTGGCAATCAACTACCGCCACAACGAAGCGGGGGCGAACGAGGTACGGGCCGCGATCGAAAGCGCGGGGGGCCAGGCGATCGTCGTCGGGGCCGACGTCAGCACCGCCGCCGGGGCGCAGCAGCTGATCGGGGCGGCGATCGCGGCGTTCGGCGGGATCGATGTGCTGGTCAACAATGCGGGCGTGGAGATCCAGCGCCCGTTCCTGGAACTCAGCGAGCAGGATTGGGACACCGTGATCGGCGTGAATCTGAAGGGCCCCTTCCTCTGCACCCAACTCGCGGTGCGCCAGATGGTCGGTCAGGGGCCGGGCGGGCGGATCATCAACATCTCCTCCGTCCACGAGGATCTGCCGATGCCCGGCAACAGCCCCTACTGCGCCGCGAAGGGCGGCTTACGGATGCTGACACGCACCCTCTGCAACGAACTCGGCCCGCACGGTATCACGATCAACAACATCGGGCCGGGCGCGGTCGCCACGCCGATCAACAAGGGCACCCTGGCCGACCCGGAGAAGATGGCCGCGCTGAACGCCGGGATCCCGCTGGGCCGCATCGGGCAGCCCGAGGAGATCGCCGGGGTCGCCGTCTACCTCGCGTCCGACGAAGCGGCCTACGTCACCGGCGCGAGCTACTTCATCGATGGCGGGCTGATGCACCACGCGCTCGGCCTCTGATCAGGTCCGGAGCGCTACAGACAAGCGCCCGTCGTGCACGTGTCACGACGGGCGCTTGCCTGCCATCCCGCACCGGCGTTCCTACTGCCCCCCGAGACCCTGCTGCCACCGGGCCAGTCGGCGCGGGAGCCGCACCGGCAAGGGCACGACGCGCAGGTGATACACCCCGGTCACCCAGATCAACGAGGCGCACCAGCCGGCCAGGATATCCGATGGATAGTGGACGCCGAGATAGAGGCGTGAGAGCCCGACCAGCAGCACGAAGAGCGCGCCGACGCCGAGCGCCAGCCACCGCCACTGCGTCGCCCACAGGACGATGACCAGGGTCGCCACGACCGCGAGCGAGCCCATCGCGTGGCCGCGGGATCCCGTGCCCCGTATCCCACGTCTTTTTCACGTCGCCACGACCGCGAGCGAGTCCATCGCGTGGCCGCTCGGGAAGCCATAATCGGTCTCGGGACTTAACTGCGGCCACAGCGCGGGCCGGTGACGCTGGAAGAGCGCCTTCGCCAGCACGTTGAGCAACGCCGCCCCACCGACCGCGACCGCGACGAAGGCGGCGGCACCAGAGCGACGACGCCAGAGTAGCAGGCCGAGCAGCACGGCGACGAATCCGATCATCGGGAGCGGTGCCCCGACATTCGTGATCAGCACCATCAGCGTGTCGAGCGACGGATTGGCGTAGGCATGGATGCCCCACAAGAGGGGGGTATCCCAGGAGAAGCCTTCGCGCGCCCAGACATCCTCGGCAAGGTCGCCGAATACGACGAGCGGGACGAAGACGCCCACGAAGAGGCCGAGCAAGGCCCAACGCCGCGCGATCAACAACGTTTGCAGGTCACGCAGGCGTGCGTTCATCGCGCCGCCTGGCGGGCGACGCGCCAGACCGAAGCACCGAGCAGCGCGACCACCGCAACGGGCAACAGCCACCAGGCCGGGACACCGCCGCGTACCAGCAATGCCGTGACGACCAGGGCGACGATCACGCCCGCCGCCACCGTCCAATCGTCACCGACGACGAAGTCGTACCAGAAAGCGAGAAAGCCGGTGAGGTAGCGCATTCAGGCCCCCATTCCCTGTGCCGCAGCCGCACCGAGCGAGCGTGCGCGCTGCCAACGTAAGAGCGCCACCATACCGAAGGCGAGCGCCAGGACGAAGAGCAGGATGCCGATGATCGCCAGATCGGTCCCCGGCCAGGCGACCCCGGCCCCCTCCGCCGACCAAAAGATGCCGAAGGTCGTCAGCATCGCCCCGACCGCGAACTTCAGCGTATTCTCCGGCACCCGACTGAGCGGCGCGTGGAGCGCGACCCCGACGATGCCGACGATGACCAGCGCCGCCGCCGCGCCCGCCGCCGCGAGCGGGATACTCCCCTGGGCGCTCCCGAAGGTGAGCACGATGAACGCAACCTCCAACCCTTCCAGGAAGACGCCCTTGAAGCAGAGGGTGAACGCATACCAATCGAGCCCGCCGCGCGTCACGGTGCCCGCGCGCCTGGCGTCCTCCTGCTCCTTGCGGAAGATCGCCTCTTCGTCGTGCAGCGCCTTATAGCCGCTGGCACGCAGGATCGCTTTGCGTAGCCACTGCAAGCCGAAGATGAGCAGCAGCGCGCCGATGAGCAGCCGTAACGTGTCGATCGGGATCAGCGTGAGGGCCGGGCCGAAGATGGCGATGACGACCGCCAGGGCCACGGTCGCGCTCGCGACCCCGATCAGCGCCGCGCGCCAGCCGCGCGTCACGCCGACCGCCAGGACGATTGTCAGCGCCTCGACCATCTCGACCGCCGACGCCAGGAATGCGGCCAGGACGAGAAAGAGTGTGCCAGTGCCGATCATTGCAAATCCTCCACCTTTGTCGACATATCGGGCCGGGGGATGCGGGCGGGGAGGGTGGCGCTATCGGCCTCATCGATGCCGTCGCCCTGCCGCCGGTAGACCTCCTGCTCGAACTCATCGAGCAGCGTCTGACACCGCGCGATCCATCCTTCCACCACCTCGCGTCCGGCGGCCTCGAACCAGTCGCGCTCGACGATCCGCACGAACCACCGCCGGATCTTCTCCAGATCCTGCCCGATCTCCTCGGTTTCCTCGAAGGTATAATTCTGCCGGAAGTGCTCGAACTCGATCTCCTTGATGAACTTCGTCTCACACTCCTCGACGATCTCGGCATACTCTTTGTTGCGCTGCACCCGGAAAGCCTCGACGATCCGCCCCGCATCGCCAGGCGGCAGGAGCGGCACCGGGAACAGGGTCGATTCGCCGCCACCGGCGACGATCTTGCCGGCGATGCGGTCGAATTCCGCCGCTAGTGCCGGGCGATCCGGCACGATGCAGACGCACTGCTGGAGATACAGCCCACCGAGCCGTTTCAGATCACGCCAGATCCCGACGCGCTTGCTGGCCGGTTCCGTCGGCACGCGATAGACCAGGAGCAGCCAACCAGAGTCCATCGTCCTCCTGCTTCATTGCAACGACCATAGCTTTGTTACAGCTGTACATCCTTCAGGAATAGAGTACGTCTCAGATGGGGCGGCGTCAAGCTTTTCGGTATATTGGTCCGTATCGGCGTATTCATGGTACTGAAATACCGGTCGTGGTCTCCCGTACATCGATGTACGGGACCGCGACTTTGTTAGCAAGCGCTGGTGCCTGATTATTACAGAGTCGGCATGGTCAGGCTACTTCAGGGGAAGGATAGTACCGATCAGAGCGCGCGGCGAGGTGCGGATGCTTCCTCGCCCTATCCTTCGTTCTCGGTGCGGATCGCCGCGTCCAGCGCGCTGCGGGCTGCGGCGATGTCGTTGTTCACTTCCATGAGCTGCATGTCGATCCCGCTCGCCCGGGTCGCGTAGAGATTGCTGCGCTTGTCGAGCCGGGTGCGCTGGTATTCCAGGCGTTGCTTATCCCCGAGGATCGTATCCAAGTGCCGTTGTGCTTCGTCGCGTGCGGTCATGTATCGGCCTCGCTTTCGTCCATCCTGTAATCTGACTCACCTCGCGCCGACCACAGGCGCGACCCTCGCAGCATCGCAACCGGATAGCACGCCACGCACTTTCCCGATCGGGAAACGGGATGCCCTGATCTGTGTAGCGGTGGTACCCTCGGAGGGAATCGCACCCCCGACGCCTTGCTTAGGATGGAAGCCAATTTCCTGAAGCCACCAATCTTATCGGACATCAAAGATCGTCCGCCGCGTTCCCCGTTTTTATCGTAGAAACGCCTCGCCAATTGCTCGTTAAAATGACAAGCTATTCGGTGGCCCTACGCAGAGCGCGCATTTGGTCAAGGAGCGAGGCGTACTGGTAGACCGATTGGAGTACCATCTTGGTGAAGGCTATAGCGACGTTCAACTCGTCATCACCGACTTGGTTGAAGTGGATCGATTCGATATGGGCAGCATCATTGCCTAGCAGGCGTAAATCGTCAAGGCCATCGAAAAGCTCGCGCGGCAAGATCGCTTGTGCGCCAAGAACCTTGATCCGCTTGACGAGGTTATCGCCCTTCGCGCCCCGCTTGTGGCAGAGGAGTTCGAGCGTTTTGCGGACCATGATCGCCGCCGCGATGTAGCAGCAGTTGGCATGACAGGTAATGGCCTCGTCGAGCGAGGCGACAATGCGCTCGGGGATACCCGTTGCGTCGAAATCGATCCGCTCGGCCGGGTAGCTGATTACCAGTCCTTCTGTTTGAAATAGCCCGAAGATGACGGTGTTACAGAAAGGTCGGGGACAGATACGTTGCCCCGCAGTATACCATCCATCATTTTCGACTATATACCCTATATCTGCCCCGACAGGTACGAATAAGCCTTGATGGCGACAGACAGGACAACGCATCGATAGCGGTGGTGAAGCGACGTTACCTTGCTGCTGCGCGTGGATCAGAACCATCAGTCCCCCTTCTTCAACCCCTATTTCGCCATGAACTTCTCAAGCCAATAGGCGGCTTGTCCGACATCGGTTCTAGCGCTGACGCTATTACAGCGATCGGCTCAAACAGCTGCTCTAAATGGGAGTGTGTCTAACTCTGTCTCGCCAATCGAGCTATCACAAAAAATGGACAAGAGGCGGGTAACTATTCAATCGCAAATTTTACCTACTGTCAAAAGAAGCAATTTGGAGTACATCATATGAAGCGCCAACAATATTGGGGTGAGGCATAATGGAGGGTGAATAACCCGAGATGGTGGTGTTATTCCATCCATAGGTCCAGTAGTCAGCACTACTTTTTTTGGACGCTTGTCCACCAGTCACACATAAAGGGTAACTGAGCAAGGACTCGCATGTACTGATCAAAGGAAATAACGTTAACTCCCCACACCACTGATGGCTAAATCGCTGACGGTGGTACCCCCGGAGGGAATCGAACCCCCGACGCCTTCCTTAGGACGGAAGCGCTCTATCCACTGAGCTACGGAGGCGGGCGGCGCGATGCGCCGGATGCGTGGGGTTATGGTAGCAAAGAAGCGGTGGCGGCGGCAAACGGGGAAGGGCGGGCGCTGTGCCCGCCCCTCACGATTCATTCCGGCAACTTGTAGAGCACTTTCCTCCGAAGAGGGCGTCGGCGCGCGCCAGAAATGAGATCGGCGCTCAGACAAAGAGCGGGGCCATCTCGCGCTGGGCGAGGAGCCGGGTCATCTCGGCGTCGCTCGGGCGCGCCTGGAAGCGGCTGGCGGTGTCCAGCACGCGCGGCAGCAGCGTCACATCCCCGGCGGTGTTGAGGAAGACGCCGGGGCGACCGAGCACCCAGCCCGCCGCGAGATCGATGTCGGATTGCTCGCGCAATGGCTCGTACCAGGTCGGCGCGCCGGTCGGGCGCTCGTCCCACGGCGCGCGGGTGATCGACTTGATCGTCTGCACCGCCACCCCGCGCGCCTCACAGACGGCCATCAACGCCTCGAAGTCGGCGGCATACTGCGGATTCTGCATCATGATATAGCTGAACGGCAGCAGCACCGAGTCGAACGCGAAGCGCTCGAGGCTGCGGCGGTGGGTCGCGGCGATCCCGACGCCATGCCCGGTCACGCCGATGAAGCGCACCAACCCCGCCTCGCGCGCCTCGACCGCCGCCTCCAATGCGCCGCCCGGTCCGAGCGCGACCTCCCATTCCTCTTCCTGGGCGAGGTTGTGCAGCTGGATCAGATCGACGTGGTCGGTCTGGAGCCGGTCGAGCGAGCGGTGGATCTCGTCGCGCGCCTCACGGTAGCTCCGCTGCCCGGTCTTGGTCGCCAGGAAATAGTCGGCGCGGTGGCGGGCCATCCACGGCCCCAGGCGCAACTCGGCGTCGCCATAGCTCGCCGCGACGTCGAGGTGGTTCACGCCATACTCGCGCACCGTCTCCATCGCGCGGTCGGCGACATCCTGTGTGACTGAGCCGAGGGCCGCCGCACCGAAGATCGTGCGCGTGCTCTGATGGCCGGTACGTCCGAAAGGCTGAGTCGGGATCATACTGTACCCCTTTCCTGGTGACTGTTGTCCGCGTGAGCGGTGCTGCCGCCGCTCCACCATACATCCGCACACCGTGGCGCTCGCGGGGAACTTTGCGTGCAATGATAGCGTCAGCTATTCACCCACCACGAACAAATGAGAAGAGCGGACACCGATGACACCAGAACTATCGCATGCTGCGGACCACGACCGTGCGATGACCCTCGTCGAGCGCCGCCGCAAACCCCGCACTCGCCCGATCAAGACGACGTTCGCGATCCCACAGATGCGCGGCTTCCTGCCGAACTTCGGCGATCTCGGTATCCGCACCACGCCGCGCGCGGCCGAGTTGTTGGGCTGCTCCGAACTCGCCCGCTGGGCCGGTCTCGCCTTCGCGTTGCCGATGGTGCCATCCTCCTGCGACACGCCGAACATGATCTCCCGCGCGGTCCTGCGCCGGGGGCGCACGTATGCGGCGGTCGGGCTGCTGATCCTGACCGCGTTGATCGCGCGCAGGACCGACGCGCTCGGTACGCTGGCGATCTGGGTGGCGCTCTATCTGTGCCTCGAACTGGGGCTGCTCCTCACGCGCTTCGCCCGCCCGCGCGGCGGGGTCGCGCCGTCACCATGCCCGCCCTGCTCGCCTGAGCCGGGGAGGCGCAAGGCAATGGGAGCGGGGAACAACCGGCGAGGAGCGGAGCGCCCCGGTGAAACCTCGCCGGAGCGCTCGTGCATTCGTCTGCTCGGTCGGCCTAGCTGAACTTGGCGATCAGCTTCTCCACCAGCGCCTGCGTCTCACCCGCGTCACCGGTGACGCGCGCCTGCACGCGGTCGTCGAAGGAAAGGCCCTCCTTCTGGTAGAAGACGCCGAGGTGGAGCGGGTCGTTGACCAGCGCCATCTTGATCGCCGCGCCCATGTCGTGCGTATCGTGGTCGGCGGGGAGGGGCTGCGTCTCCTCACGCCAGTAGTTGAAGGTGTTGATCTTGTTGAAGGTCGGGCAGGGGCTGTAGCAGTCGATCACCGCGAAGCCCTTGTGGTTGATGCCATCCACGATCAACTTGGTCAGTTCCTTCGGCTTCGAGGAGAAGCCGCGCGCCACGTAGGTCGCGCCGGACGCGATCGCCAGCATCAGGGGATTGATCCCCTCCTCGCTCGACCCGGTCGGCGTCGTCTTGGAGACGAAGCCCATCTGCGCGGTCGGCGAATACTGCCCCTTGGTGAGGCCATAGACGGCGTTGTCCATGATCACGTAGCACATGTCGATGTTGCGACGGCAGGCGTGGACGAAGTGCCCCGCCCCAATGGCGAAGGCGTCGCCATCGCCGCCGAAGACCACGACCTCCAGCTCCGGGCGCGACATCTTGATACCCGTCGCGATCGGCAACGCCCGCCCGTGGACGCCGTGGAACCCGTAGGTGGAGACGAAGAAGGGGAAACGGCTGGAGCAGCCGATCCCGGAGACGACCACCACGTCCTTGGTATCGTAGCCCTGCTCGGCCAGCGCCTTGTAGGTGGCGTTCAGCACCCCGAAGTCGCCGCATCCCGGGCACCAGGTAACTTTGACTTCACTCTTGAAATCTTCGGCTTTTCGCTCGACAACGGCTGTCATCGTCGCTCGCTCCTCGCTGGGTACTCTACCGATTTCCCTATCCACAGCTCATCCCCGCCCGATCGGCGGGCTCACTTGGTCAGTCAGCCGCGATCGCGGCGGGCACACCGGTCACCGCGTCGCAGATCTCCGCGACCGTGAAGGGGCTGCCGTTATACACATTGAGACGCTCGAAGTCGCGGGTTAGTCGCGCGGCGATCAGATCCGCGAACTGCCCCTGATAGTTGACCTCGGCGACGATCACCCGGCTCTTCCCCGCCATGAACTCGGTGAGCTGATGGACCGGGAGCGGCCAGAGCATCTTGGGCGCGAGGAGATCGACCTTGACGCCCTGCTCGTGCAGGCGATCGACGGCCTCGGTGCAGGTGCCGGCGGTCGAGCCCCAGGTGATGATGCCGACCGACGCATCCGCATCGCCGTAGCGATAGGCCGGGGGAGCGTCGTGGACCGCCGCCGCCAGCTTGCGGAAGCGCTTCTCGGTCATCAGCTTGTGGGTGCCGACATCGTAGCGCACGCGCCCATACTCGTTGTGCTCCAGGCCGGTCGCCACGTACTCGCCGCCCGCCTCGCCGGGGATCGCCATCGGGCTGACGCCGTTGGGGGTGTCGAGGTTGTAGCGCTTGAAGCGCCCGCCCTCTTCCTTGAAGTTATAGAAGTCGCCGGGCGCGTCGCCGTCGTGGCCGTTCGCGGCGTTGCCGCCGGTCAGCGTGCGCCGGTCGACGACGTGGACGTCGGCGAGCCGCGGGCGCGGGATCGCCTCCGAACGGGTGCCGAGCGACGTGTCGGAGAGGAAGATCACCGGGAGCTGGTAGGTCTCGGCGAGGTTGAAGGCGTTGATCGTCTGATAGAAGGCGTCCTCCACGCTGGTGCAGGCGAGGACGATGCGCGGGGCCTCGCCGTGACCGCCGAAGACCGAGATGTAGAGGTCGCCCTGCTCATGGCGGGTCGGCATCCCGGTGGAGGGGCCGGCGCGCTGCACGTCGACGAGCACGAGCGGGATCTCCGCCATCAGCGCCAGTCCGAGCAATTCGGTCATCAGGCTGACGCCGGGACCGGAGGTTGGGGTCATCGACTTGACGCCGGAGTACCCCGCGCCCACGACCATGCCCATCGCGGCCAACTCGTCCTCGGCCTGGATCACGAGGCCGCCAACCTTCGGCAGCTCGGTCGCCAGGAATTCGAGGACATCGGAAGCCGGGGTGATCGGGTAGCCGAAGACGTGACGGCAGCCCGAGGCGAGGGTGCCGAGGCCGACCGCCTGCGAACCGGTCACCACGATCGTCTCGGGGCGCGACTGGCCAGCGCTCGCGAGCTGATATTGCTCGTAGCCGGGGATATTCTCTTTGACGTAGTCGATCCCCGCCTGGAGGGCGGCGATGTTCTTATTGACGATCTCTTCGCCCTTGCGCCCGAAGCGCTCCTGCAGGAGCTGCTGCCCGTACTCGATCGGCAGTCCGAAGAGGGCACCGACCGCGCCGACCGCGACCACGTTCTTGCCGAGCGCGAACTTGAGTTGCGTCTTGGCGATGTCGGTCAGCGGCAGGGCGACGCGCTTGAAACCGTCGCCCTCGGGCGGGGTGAACTCGGCGGAATCGTAGATGAGCAGGCCATCGGTCTTGAGGACTTTGATTCCGCTCTCATACGCCTCCTCATTGAAGGCGAGGAGGATGTCCAGTTCGTCGCCCTGCGAGTATAGCTGCTCGTTGGCGAGCCGGATCTGGTACTCGTAGAGACCACCCTTGATCTCTGCCGGTGGGATCCGATTAGTGAGCACGAAGTAACCGGCGCGCGCCGCGACTTGCACCGCGAGATCGCCGGTACTCTGCACACCCTCACCGGCCTCGCCGCCGATGCGGATCACAAAATCGTTCTTGCCACTCCCCATGGTCTTCTCTACACCTCCTGCTGACTGCCGAAGTGCCGCCGTTCAGGCGTCGCGCCGCCGCTTGATAGCGGCGAAGAGCATCAACGCTGAACATCCTGCGAATACCCAAACCGCATCCCTACCCCACAGCGTCGCCCCGACGCGGACACAACGTATCATAGCACAGGAAGGTACGTGTCAAGGGGCGTTTCAGGGTTGACATTTCGCCGCCAGGGATTGCGTTTCTGCCGCCTCCCGAGTATCCTACAGCGATACCGACGCAGCGGATGCACGCGCATGATCGTGTTGCATGCCTCCTGGTTCGCGCGCAGCGGCTATACGTGGCGCGGAACCGAGAGACCGGCAACAGGGCATGCCATCCGGTGACGATGCTGCGGGGGGTATTGGGGATGGGGTAGAGATGGCCGAAGATGAACCGTTGCGGTCGCCCGAGGCGCGGAAACTGAGCACCGCCGTCTACGCGGGCAGTTTCGATCCGCTCCATCTCGGCCACCGCGATGTGGCGGAACGCGCCGCCAGGCTCTTCGACCGCCTCATCTTCGCGGTGTTCACCGGCAGCGGCAGCAAGCGCCCGCTCTTCACCGGCCAAGAGCGGGTGGATCTGGCGCGCGAGGCGCTGGCGGATCTGACGAATGTCAGTGTGCTCGGCTATCGGGAGTTGACGGTGGGGTATGCACGGAGCCTCGGCGCGGATGCGCTGGTGAAAGGGGTCCGCACCGTGGCCGACTTCGAATACGAGTTGCAGCAGGCGCACATGAATCGTGCCCTGGTGCCCGAGATCGAATCGGTCTTCCTGATGACGAGTCCGCAGTTCGTGTTCTTCAGTTCGAGCTTGCTCAAAGAAGTCGCGATGGCTGGCGGCGACGTCAGCGGCATGGTCCCCGCTGTGGTCGAGCGCGCCTTACGGCAGCGACGCGACGAGCGTGGGTGAGATGATGGCAATGACGGCCAAAAGTGGCACCTACCGATCAACGGGCCGATCAGCGGGCCAACCAGCGGGCCAAAGTGGAGGCGCATCGATGGACATCGGGTATCTTGTCGACCGGCTCGAGGCGCTGGTCAATCAGGGTCGTCGTGTCCCGCTCAGTTCGCGCGTGATGCTCGAAGAAGAGGACGTGCTGGCGATCGTCGAGAAGCTCCGCGAGACGATCCCGGAAGAGATCGTGCAGGCGCGCAAGGTGCTCCACGACCGCGAGCAG
>JAABUK010012508.1_pt1 | contig 10798 bp, 3 predicted proteins | sample 5559141 | NCBI WGS metagenome assembly JAABUK01 (sample SAMN10711869, study PRJNA513367) | rock metagenome | isolation source: Antarctica rocks | place: Antarctica: Victoria Land, Pudding Butte nord | collected 2016-01-03
GTGCTGAGTAAAGATCTGCTGGGCTGATATATACACAATGTATGGGAAAACAAAGCATGAGCTGATTGCGCGCATGTGGTTTGATTTGCGGCGCTGAGGCATCAGTTTGTGGGCTTAGAGAGAAGTAGTAAAGAGCTGGAATTAAGCAAATTGGTGTGCGCGATGCTGAGGAGCCAAAGGGGCAAATTAGCCATGAAACATGGAACGTAAAACAGGCATGATTTAGAATGTTTTTTGGGGGTCTTAGATTTCTGAATATCTTTTGATCGCGCTTTGCAGCGGATATGGAGGACCTGCTGACCGGCCTGTCTCCCTTCTTTCACTATGTACATGATCTGTGCAGCCAGCTCTTCCCCCTATCGTCGTATTTCCCAGGATCCGTACTTCTCATCCTCGAGATTTTCCCTCTCTGTGCTAAGAGCGAGCAGTCTCGAGTCGTTCGAGTGTGATCGTCCAATCTCTCGTCCTCTTCCTAGGCCGTTCCTTCGTGAATTCCGCCTTCTCAGCGACGCAAAAGGCTCTTTGGCTCTTTGGCCTGCGGTCCTCAAAACCAGCTTGCAAAATCAAACAGCAAGGAAAATTTGGAACCGTGGTTCCAGGGGTATATGGATGGCTTCCAGCTGAGCCGAGAATCCTAATTTCAAAATTGCTCTCCGGAGCCGAAATCCAACTCCATTGGCGTGTGTCGCAGGGTAATTCGTTCGTAGATACCAGATCCCGCGTTCCCGTTCGACATGCGTGTGCCCATCGCCAATCGCTATGCAATGATTTGTTTCCCTCTTCCAGAGAGCCGGATGATGTAGAAATCGGACGATAAGAGGTTCCAGACCAGGATGCAGCCTGCGGGTACTTTTTTCCAGAAAAGTGTGTCCTCGTGAAATGGATAGGTTTGTCGTCGTGAAAGACGGCAATAATTAAAGATCTTGATAAAGATAATTGCAAGGGAGTGTCAGTCTCCAAAACAGAGCAAGGGGCGTCGTTTTGTGCACATGCGTTTTACCGGAAAAAGCATGGGTTGTACCAAAACCCGTTGTCATATTAGAAGGAAATCCCATCCATTTTGCTGCATCACGTCCCGCCAGTGGACGTTCTGTGTATTGTTGTTGTTCGACCTCACATCACCATTCGCTCCTGGGATGGTCGATGTCGCTGATGTCGGTGTAGGTTCACAAGTCGTAGACGTAGGCATCACCGTATCGTCTGCACGACGCCATACTTCCCGAAGCAGGCGAACCATGCGGCCGAAGCTGCCAAATTCGGCGTGCTCCCCTAGCCGTTCGATTCGTTCGGCGAAGACCCGGCGGAAGGGACTGGTGGGGATTGAATAGGCGCCGCAGATGAGGAAGGGCCAGACCAGGGAACGATCGAAGCCATCCGGACCAGATGGGATGAAGTGAAGGACTTCTGCGAGACGGGCGATAAGATTGATGGTGCTTTGTTGGTAGCGATTGTAGTCGGGTACGAGAGAGCAGAGGTAGACCCGAGCGGCTATACGGAAGACTGCGGTCATGTTCTTGGCCAGTTGGCGAGGGCGGACGGCGCCGGTGCAGGAAAAGGGCATGACGAGGGCGTCACGGTGAGATTCGGTAGCATCAAGCTGTTGAGCGAGGGCGGTGATGTGGGTGCAAAGGGAGATCTCGTCAACACGCTTCTCGATCTTCAATGCGTCTAAACATGCAATCTCGGACAGCAGGTACATGACGCGGTCTTCACAGCCCATCAGCTCGCACAGACCAGATGTTGAACCGGTCAAGTGCTTAGTACGGTAGGTGTTGGCGAATTGAGGTGATCGTCCGAGCATCGTCGAGCCAAGGATATCAATCCAGGCAGCCAAGGTCATGTTGAAGGGAGGATGCGTCCCAGTTTGTGGCATATCTTCTACCATGCGAGGCAAGTCGAGTTTATGCACCAGACTAGTGGCTGCTTGAAAATGCTGGTGCCAAGGAATGTCTGGGAGGCAATCATCTGGACGGCCAACAGAACATTGGAAGAAGATCATGCCAAGGGTCGCCTCGAGTATTTGTACATGATCGGTGTCGCGGTTCAGAGCTTGGCAAAGCTCCGAGACCGTTGCGTATCGGTGTCGCATGATGTCGTTATCGATTTGTTCCGTTTGAATTCCCTCGGTAGCCTTTAGGTGGATGGCGGCTATGCTGAGGCAACAATGCAAATAGCATTTGTTCGATTCCAGTGCCGGGAGAATGACCTCTGCTTTCACCGACCCGTGTTGGTTGACCTCAAGGATTGGAAAGATGAGGCGAAGCACGTTCTCGACAAAGTGATCCAATAATCTCCGGTCGCAATCCTCGACAGGGATGATCGCTTGCTGAGATGCATGGGGCACAACTCCATGGGAAAAGTCAAAGAAGTTGAAGTCAAGATCTTCTTCGCCGCTCCATGAATCCCGTCGAGTTTCGAAATAATCATGCTGTATCCAGTCATCGCCACCAGGAAAGGAGGGCAGTGTGGCATGGGGTGCGGGCGGTTGAAAGGTGCTGAAGGTTGATATTGATGAATCTCTTCGTGTTGGGACATCATTCACGAACATCTGTCGCTCGGTTTTGATGTCGACCTCGTAAGGGTAAGATTGAGGGTATAGAGGTATGTGGCTGCTGAACTGCGGAGTCGGCATGTTGTACGCATAAGGATCATATATGGCAGGTGTCGGTGGCTGCGCATGACCGAAATCATAATCCAAAGAATCCTGTGATTCCTCTGACGTAGCGCGTGTTCCTTTCATGCCATCTGAAAAGCCGTCCGAGTTTGGTACAGAGTATGTCAGGCCAGGTGGAGTTGGTATCGCACAGTGTGGTGGGATCGTCGAGGACTTCTCCGACAGTTTCGTCCGCTTGATGATGTTCTTGATGTCCTCCTTTTGCCTTCTTCGTTGATCATTGTTGCTCCACCACATCGGCCTCTTGTATTCGCAGGTCAGGCCGAGGTGCTTGCAAGCCTTGCACTTGGGCTTCCCTTCATCGCATTTCTTCCTTCGTAGTCGGCATGTGAAGCAACCTGAACATTTGGTTAGCACAGATGCACTTAGACGAGAAAGGCATTGTAGCAATCGAAGCTCCAATGGCGCAGGACCAAACATACCTGAACGTGATCTTCGGTGCATTTTCGAAGCCATCTTAGTTGGTGAGAATTTGGGCGCCGCCATGGAGGCAGGCTTCGTGGAGGAAGCGGCAGATTGAGTTGACATTTCGACAGTCATCTGTTGGAGCTCTTGAGAATGATTATCGCTGAACCAAAAACAACGCGACGACACAGGGAGTGGGTATCAACGATATGTGGAGTGACAGTAAGCAAGGCCGAGTCCGCTGTATATTACGGTAGCAGTAAGCGCAAGCCGGACCAGCAGGCTTCGCAGTCTATGAAAGGAAGGAAGTTAGGTCCAGCAAGGTGACGACGGTCTGCGATGAGGTGAAGAAGAAAGCTTGGGAGAGATGAAGTGTTTATGTTTGAAGAGTAGAAGATTTGGAGAGAGTCGCCAATCTATTTTGGGTGAATACCAGTGGGGGAGGTGACACTAGCGTGGAAGGGATCATGGAAGAGAAGCAGGGGAGGGATGATTGGATGCAAGTAAGATATGCTGCCTCTGGAGGCAAGTGACATGTCCATAGGCCATAGTGGTATCGATTTGGCCCATTGAGTTCTTTTCCTATTCCTATTTTTGCTCTCTGTTGCTGGAGGCGCCGTGGGGGATGCGGCCAACAAGGTTTGGAGGAGTTCGATAGTCAGATTAGCGCATTGAAGCCGCTAGCAGGGAGCTAGAGCTCGGGTGCAGGGATCAGCATCGTAGCGGCACAGATCCTTGTCGATGTGTAAATAGTGGGTGGGCGGCTAGCTAAAATTGATCGCTACCACAGCACAGTTTGCCATAAAGCCATTTTATGCTCTCGGGGCCTTTTCCCTGGATCCTTGAGACGGTAGGAGATGGTGAGAGCAAGGATGATGGACTCCCTTGTCCAGTTTCGGTGCCTAGTGACCTCGCCAGCCAGTCCAGAAAGTTCATCGGTCTCGAACAGTGTAAGACCGTAGGCCAGCCTTGAGATTTCCTGGCACCGAGTCCACAGAGGACTGGACGAAAAGCTCGACTACACAAGCCAGGGAGAGGCTTCCGCCGGTGAGCACAAAAACGTTTCTGCAACAGCTGCCGCTATCCTCGGCGTACTGCAGTAGTCATGGCATTGGTTAGAGTAGGACATGTCATTCCTCAGGACCTGCAGAGAAAGGTCAAGCTGCATGCAGTGGTACAGTGCGAATCGACCAACGGCCTGCGTACTCCTTAGATCGATCATCCGACTGTTCAGGTCAGCGTAATCATGACTCGTCCTCGTTCTGACCCCTTCTTTCCTGTTTGACGATCACCATGGTCCTGGTCCATCAGCCTCCTTCCTCGTCTCACCTCATCCATCTCGAATCGACTTCGTCAAAGAGGCTTTTGTTGGGATTGCGGCTAGTCGGGGTTCGACAATGCATCCGACTCAGAGTGGAGTACAAAGACCAGAGATTCGACCAGAAGGGGAAATCAAGAACAAGGGTACGTTTTTTCACCTGGTCAGTGGTCATGTTCGGGAGATCGTGAGTGGCTGGTTTTAGTGTGGACGATAAACGACTAAAACGCGAAGCTTCGGGATCTCGCTTGTCATTTGGCAGAAGCGGCTGGCTCGAGCTTTTGATGGCGCGCAGGAACGGAGAAACTGCAGCCAACCGTGATGCCATGGCCATGGCTGCATTAGCTGGTCCGGGGGAGAAACAACTTGGACAAGGTCTCCAAGGGATGGCTAATTAGTCTCGGATCCCGACCCCAGCCCAAAGATAGATCACTAATTAGCATGTCTTGACGCCCAAATTAGCTCTCATCTCCGTGGGAATGTGACGAGCATAATTTGCTTGCATCAGCGGGCGATAAAACTAATTTGCTAAGAATAACTCCAGGTAAGCTGAGACAGATTGACACAAATTATGCTGAGTGAGTAGACCATAATTAGCACACTTAGCTTTCTAGCTTTGGCCCTCGTCCAAGATAGCAAATTATGGACTTATGCTGCACCTTAGTTGCTCGCCTCTCATTTGATAAGCTTCGGCCCTCGCTCCGAGATGCCCAGCTCTGGCGCCGGCCAGTCCAACGAAAAGGATCCACAATCCTCCGAGACCGTGGAGGTAGATTTTTCTGGCCGAGAACCCAAGTCATGAGGTCCCCAGTACCAGCAACCCCGCACTATGCTCCGCAGTTCTCATCGTATCAGTGACCACGAATGACCCGTGAACCTGTGCTGATCAACGAGCATTGCGCGTCCAGTAGGCCGAGCTTCAGGCCGGCTGAAGCTCTCAGCATTACGATTTTCGTCAATCACAAGACTTGCAGCAGCGCCTCTTCCCTGTTGTAATCATGCTGACTTTGTGCAGACGTCTTGAGTGGTTTACAGTGCTACAAGTACTGTGAACGGACGGGAGGCGACAGCCAATCTACCTCCAAAGTCTGGTTATTTCATTTTGGCTCCGCTACCGAAGGTCGAATAACACAAGCCAAGGCGACCAGCATAAAAACTGCGCTTCCGCGGTACCGACTCAAGATGCGGCTACCACTGTTATCATTCAAGGGAGACTGCCTGGCGTGCCACGCTTGGAGACCAAGCCAGTACCGACACCTTGGCTTTATGATTTTACCAACTGGTCCACCGTCTGGGTAACGAATTGGTGCACATGGACCAAAATCTCTCCCAGCCTGAGATCCATTTCGGGCCCCTCCAAGTCGTCTGCTTCAGAATTTCCTGTCGAGCTCAAAAAGCCGATGACAATTTCCAGTCGTTGCAAGACTACCTCGAAACAAGGACGACGCGACGCTCATAGCGCTAGGAATGCTATCGATGCCACAGAGATACATTGCGACTCTTCGAGAAGCTGCAGCAAGACGGATTCGTGATTGAAGCAATGATAGGTGCAACCAAGTCCACGACAACTCAAGATCATATCGTGGTCGTGATGTGCAACGCTCCCTGTCATGAAGGCATTCCAGCACGACCATTGGGCTGGACTACATTCCTTGTTGCTCGAAGAAGGAGCAGAACTAGATTTTGTGTCTCGTCCAGTCGAGCGACTTGATAATTGGGCCGCTGCAATAACGACTGGAAGCTTTGCAAGAGAATTTATGATTGAGCGAGCAGAACTCTTCGGTTCCTTATCGTGGTGCATCTCCCGTGTCTCACCGTTCACCTCTCCTTCATAGTCGAGGTCACAGTGATGAGCTTGTAGTCCATTCTCGCAATGTGATACAAATGCATGGTCAACAGCTTTCATGACTGCCAATGTGCTTTTGCACCAATCCACCGTGCAAGAACCCTGCAGTGACACGGCAGGATATGTGAGATCTTGTACTCGAGTCACAAGCGGGGAAATTCTGGGCCACGGGCGGAGGCGATTTCAGACCAGGGAGTTGTTCTTCCTATCATTCGTGGTGATCGAGCTGTACCAGCAGCGTCGGCTTTCAACTAAATCCCGCATTTCCATAGCAGGAAATCACAAATTCCCTGCCGAATGAGGCCGCTGGAACTGTGAACAAATTATTTTCGCGGCGTGTGACTGACAAGTGATTGGCAAAGGCGGGTGAAATTGCCTTGAAAAGGGTCCGGCTAGAGCAGTGGACTAAGGGATTCTCGGCTCGCGGAGGAGAGACTTGACAAGCTTGGAAGTGAACCGGTACGGATCGAAATGGACGGAGCGCTCGGAAAGTCAACAAGAGAGCTACTCGGGGGGCTCAGGGAGCGATAATAAGGGACGCGTAGTTAGCACACGGAGAAAAGCGAGCTGAGCAATGGTGGCAGTCGATTGGGTGCAGTCCCACGGCAAGTGCCAGTGGATGGCTGGCGCGGGCCAAGATGTGCTCCAGTCGCCCTAATTAACGTCTATTTCGGGTGGGCAGCAATCACAGTAAAATTAGCAGCAGCAGGAAAAGCCCTGCCGGTGCTAGCCAATCACAGCCTCTGCCGCCCCTAAATTGCCCTTAAACTACCCAAGCGTGCTGCCCCCGACCAGCGCGCTATACTGCTTCCAGTAAGAGTGCCTGCGTCTTGGGGCACAATTTACCGCCCCCGACCAGTCAGCACGCCTATCGATTGACTCCTGCGCATCACATCACACCGCACCAGGAGGGAGCTCTATCTCAGCATTCCCACAGCGCTTCCTCTCCTCCCTCGCTTCATGGATACATAAGAATACGCACCGCCCACCCTGAGCCGTGTTTGTTCCATTCTCCATCCCAATACCTTCAACCAACCAAACTTACTTGACTAGCAACGTCAATTGCAGGCTAGCAACGTCAATTGCAGGCTTCTTCATTCATTGCATAGCTCTTCTGCTTTTATATACACATATCCAGCAATGGAGTGCCGACTATCCACCGTGCAGATGATGGAGAGTCCAAAGAACCTGTCCTTCCTGGGCAGAAGATCCATGGTTCCACGTCCCTTGTCTGAAGCCACCGACATCGAGACTGACTTTGAGGATGACGAATCGTCACCCTTCTCCATGGAGTCAATGGACAACGATAGCCAAACAACAGTCTCAGACGGCCTACAGACACCCGCCTCGGCAGGTCTGGAGGGATTTGAATTCCACTTCGATCACAAGCCAACCACCGAAGGCCCAAGTGGACCACATCTTTTCCGAGCTTCATCAACAGAGCCAATCAGCACTACCCAATCACAAGATCTTGATTTCTACCTCAACATGTCTCAAGTCTACGACGCAAAGCCAAAGCACCAGAATCGGTCGTTGACCTCGCTCAACAATGCTGTTGCCGAGCTTGACGAGTCTCAAGTCCGAAGCTGGTCACCACGACAAGTGGCCAACTGGATGCGAGAAGCTGGCTTCGACAGCAGCGTTGTTCAGAAGTTCCTCATCCATGACATCTCTGGTGTCGTTCTCCTGGATCTCCAGTTCGAAGACCTCCGAGAACTCGACATTACCTCATACGGCAAGCGACATCGCGTCATGAGCTCGATCCAGCATCTCCGAAACAGCTGCATGCTATCCGCCTCCCCAGTCTCGGCTTCTCCTTCAAGCTCCTCGTCTCGCCGCCGAGCCCGACAGCAGCGCCAAAAGATCTCGGACGATATTTCTCCCGCCGAGTCCGTCTCAATTGTCGCCATCGAACAGCTCCTTCCCAAGCCACACAAGTGCTCCAAGGGTGAGAACTGCTCGAAATGGCAGAAGCAGCAACGCAGGCTTCAAAAGCTCCGAGAAGAATTCCCAATCGAGACTGAGAGCTCGGTCATCCGACCAACCTCGGAAGTCGTCCCATCCGTTGTTGCCTCTTCAGACGTCCTCGGACAAAGCCAACTTCCCACCTTCAGCCTCACCCCCGCGAAGCTCAGCGAAGTTCGACCACGTGATCCTCAGGAGAACGTCCGTCAATTCCTTAACTTCCAGCACATGGAGACCGAAGTCCGATCTCAGTCACCAAAGCAAAATCTCTCTCAAAATCTCAGCCACCTTCCCAAGCTCACCATTCCCGCCGAGGTTCCTGCCCTTGCACCCTTCACTCCTCGCTCGGCTACTCCTGCGCGCCGAACGAGAACCCCAACCTCGGCTGTCCGCCACCACACAAAGGTTGAGCTCCAGAACTATCCCTTCCATTACGGCGGTGTAGCTTCCCCCGTGGACCTCTACCGCGTCCACACCCCTCTCTCCGCCACCGACATCCCCGTCACGGCCATGGCTGTCGACCCGCTCGACCGCGAGACCTCCCAATCAGTCCCACCCAACATGCGCTATGGCGGTGCATCAATCCCTCTGGGCGTGGAACCAATTCAGCGCCCGCAATCTACCCAGCCTCGCCATCACCGCCGCCAGGCTTCCTTCGTGCCCAGCATTGCTCCTCTCGTCGAGTCTCCCATCTTCCGCCCTTCTCACTCTCCGTCGTCCTCCATTCTTCCCGAGTCCGAGATCGTGTCCGACATCGCCCACTCCGGCCCAATGCGCAAGCGCAAGACCACCAAGCTTGTTCGCCATGAATGGCAAGACCATCACTTCACCCTCAAGGGCACTTCATTGGCCATGCACAAGGACGAAGCTGCCGCCAAGCGCGACAGCCTTGCAGTCGAGCAGATCGACGTCGATGACTACGCTGTTGCAGTCTCGAGCCTGGCATCCTCCAGCAAGCTCAGCGCTGCCTTCAAGAAATCCATCCTCGGCGGTGCCGGCAAAGGTGGCATGGACGGGAAAGCCTTCGCCTTCTCCCTCATCCCCGCTGATGGCAAACGCCAACTCTTCAGCGAGGGCAAGAAGAGCCATCACTTCTCGGTTCAGACTCGTGACGAGCGTATCGACTGGATGCGCGAGATCATGCTCGCCAAGGCATTGAAGAAGGGAAAGGCGATGGGCAGCGATGTGCGCATCTCGGGCAACCTCATCTAGTAGTCTTTTTTCTCCATTTTGATATGATTGAGCGACACGAGCGACATGAGCGACACATGATGATGAGCATTTTTCGGGAGCATAGCAACAGCGCAGCATTTGCATTGGGACTGGAGTTTTTCTTACAACCAAGACCACACAGTGTTACAAAGAGAGAGCCCAGCGGCATTCCTCTGCATATTACCATAGCGAAATGATACCCACTATCTGATCTGAACACAAAACACTCCTCTCTTTCCTCCTAGTAACTCCTATCTGATGCTACTTCTCTTGCCAACCATCCGTTTCCTGAACCTTCTCCGTCCTTCCTCCTGCATAGAAATACAAAGGAGAGCCGATGCATACTCCCTAATCATTTTTCAACTGGACGTGATTTCCAAAATCTCACCACGAGGTACGACATCATTGATAGTTGCCTGAGAGGGACCAGCCCACCCAGATCGTCCGAGAGCCGGTCTACTGGCTGAAATGACCAGAAGTTGTGCAGGATCCGCTCCGCCCATGCCGGGGGAGATTTGACGAACTGATAGACGCGAAGAGCGCGGCCATCTGGGCATCTAGAAGCAGATTCGGCCGCACTGTTGTCAAGTCCTGCGCCGCAACATTCAGCCTTACTATCAACTAGTTACTGCCGATCAGGCGCATCAGCCATCCTCCCGCATAAGTACTTGCAATCCTCCTGGCTCAATCTCATCTCAGCTTCGTATTGATTAGATCTCGCGCCATGATTCTAGTCTCGGTATTCCAGCTGCGCCTACCCTGGCTCTACACTACACTACACTACACTACACTACGTCTGAGATCGAGTTCTTGCCCTGGTGTTGATCAAATCTGCTTCTCCTTCGGTCACTCGCTTGCTACTGCTATCCGAGTCCGTCCCTAATGGACAATACGTCCTCCCAAGGGCTACTTGCCGATGATTTCAGATCCCCCTATGGCCAATCCAAAAAGCGGTCCGACATTCGCTACGTCCCGGTTAGTCACCAACCCAGAGATGGAATCTACAACAGAGTGCCCGGTACGGAGACAGGCTATCCATCACCCGCCTTCTCATCTCCAGGGCTCTCCACGCTGGCCTCACCAGGGCCCTCCAAAAGCCTCGAAGAAGTCAAAAGCTTCAGCGACATGAAACAAACCGATGCTGTAAGACCCACCCCTACCATTGACGGCAACCCTCCCTCCACTTACCCAATAGGGTAACCTCCCCAAATCCCATACTAACCTTTGCCCCCCCCCCTTTCTAGATTCTCAAACACCGCATCCGCCTGCTTAAATTCCTCCTCCGCCTCGCCACCCTCCTCCTCTCCCTCTATATGATCGCTACTATGTCCCTTACCTTCTACAAATACCTCTCTACCCGCCACCACCTCGTCTCCAA
>JAABUK010012509.1_pt1 | contig 10797 bp, 12 predicted proteins | sample 5559141 | NCBI WGS metagenome assembly JAABUK01 (sample SAMN10711869, study PRJNA513367) | rock metagenome | isolation source: Antarctica rocks | place: Antarctica: Victoria Land, Pudding Butte nord | collected 2016-01-03
CGCTGCCATTCGCGCCCACTTTCGAAGAAAATGGTCAACGTTTGACCCTTTCGCCACCATTCGCCAGTTCGCATTCGCCCATTCGCCATTCGCCTGAGCCCGCTGACCTTTCGCCTGACACACTGCAAGTAACTGCTCCAGAAACTGCCTATGTACCAGCGAACGGTTTGTCAATCCCACGTGCTGCCAGGATCGCCCTGGGGCGCCATGCAGTCTGCATGATGCAGACGTTGACGTCGTCACGGGCGATCATATGCACGCATGGCATTCACCATACTCCAGTCATTGCATGCATGTGTGATCGACAACTTATTTGCACTGAGCGTCGACCGATGAGTGCCTAGGTTTGTCCGTCCCACGCTGATGCGGCACATTCATCGCCTGTAGGGTGCATATGGCAGGCACAGCTCAAGAAAATGGCGAGTCGGCTGTCCCGCGTGTCTCAGCGTTGAACGAAGACTCAGGCAGTCCGCATGTTAATAAGCAGCAAAATGGGACCCGTAAAGGCTTTCTGGACAATATAAAAACGTCGATCTCGGACGTGCAAAAGCCAGCCGAAACCGATGACGAAAGTCCTCCTGAGTATGTGCCAACGTTCAGCCCAGCCAGTCCCCCTAGCCTGGTTGCCGTGGACACAACCAGCATGAACCTGCAGTGGAAAGCAGTTGCTCAAACCGGTTTGTCAGTATCACCCCCAGCAGGCACAGACTTCCCACCATGCAGCATAGCGTACATACTGCAGATGCAACAGGTGAGATAGTAAACCACATCTGCTAGGGTTCCTGCTGTCGCATCTACACTGAACTACTCAACAACTTCATAGGTAGAGACCAGGTCAACAGCAACCAGGGCTGAGCTAGCTGAAATGTGCAAACCAGACAAATGGACTGAGGTGTACAAGGGTACTATCCTCTTCACTCAGGTGCCCCCAGCTTTACCCTCTTCCATCTCTCTCCCGGTGATCAGGTGCAGCTGCCTGTGCTTGCACATTCATCTGATGATTGCCAACTTTGTCACAGGTACATGCTTTGAGACCAGGCAGACGGTATGCCTTCAGGCTGGTCTGCTCACCTGTTGTTCTACCGCCATTGACAGCGCCACCTTCTCAGCCAACTTCTCAGCCTGTGGCATTTGCTACTCCAGCCACTGTTCCTGTTGCGCCTCAGCCTGTGACCTTAAGTGGCAGAGGGCGGACCTTCCTGGGGGTGGGTTTCTCATGCGATTGCCTGACCAAGTCTACAACCCTGCTGACATGAGCCCTGAAACACAGAGCATACATCTTGGTCCTACTACTTCAGTCAACAGCTGGAGATGCTGATGCAGTTCAAGTGGAAAGAACCTGAGGACACAGGCGGCAGAGACATCTCTGAGTATCACTTGCAAATGGCCTAACCAGGCAACTCCCAAGATCCAGAGTCAGATCAGGTGATTGCAGCAGAGCATCTGTCATGCTCAGGTGATTGCAGCAGAGCATCTGTCATGCATGGCTCATTTATGGAGCAGTGCAAGGGTGCATGTGAGCCTTTTGTAAGCATGTCAAGTCAAATGTCTAGGTCAACCTGCGCTGTGCCACCGACTCAAAGCTATAATGCTGCAGGGTTTTGTGCCAGTGTGTGAGGGGGAGGGAAAAAGGTACAAAGCAGCTAGGCTATTGCCAGGCAATGAGTACAAGGCTCGTGTGAAGGTATGAAGTACCTGAATTTGTTGCCAAATGTCAGTGTAGAGACTGCTTGCGCAACGATTGGTCTTGTTCTTGAATGAGTGTTGCGTACATCCTGGAAGCTACGATCTGACTCACACCTTTGTCACACCCATTCCACTCATGGTGGCCATTTCAGCGTCCTGCAAAAACAACACTTAGTATCAGCACGGGCACTGTTTGACACGCTTCACACAGTTGTGGGCACAGTGCATGGCAGTTTTCATCTCAACACAGCATTTGTATGTCAGGCTGTGAACATGATTGGCGAGTCACCCTGGAGTCTGGAAGCGGCTTTCATGACACAAGCCACAGTACCATCCCCACCTAAGCTCTTGACCTGCACAGCCAATCGAGCTGATACAGTGCTTGTAAGCTGGCAAGCACCACTTGACGGGGGCGCTCCAATCTGTGCATATCAAGTGCACAGGGGTGACGGCATGGAGGGAGACTTCCAGCCCATGTACAATGGAAGTGACTGCCAGTATCAGGCTACAGGCCTGCACAGTGGTCTTGAGTATAGGTTCAGAGTGCGTGCTGAAAACGAGGTGGGCCCACCGAGGACGCACCCATATAGCAAGAACCCTGAGAAGATCAATTGCTGCTGCCTAGTGCTCAAGCCGGCTTTTGCGAGCGTAACGAAGCAGACATGCAGTGTGATAGAGAACAGCATTTTTGGGCTGTTGAAACAGCTTAATCTGGATGGAAACCTTGCATGATGATGTAGTAACAAGATAGATGCAGTCAATCACACTAGCTCAGACCCAGTCCCACGCCTTACCTGCAAAACCCTGTTCTACGTCGAGGCTTGCATTTGAGAAGAATACGAAACCGTGTGCAATGCTGTGCTAGCAGTAGCAGCATGAGATGCTCTGCCCATCCTGACAGCACAAGATGCTCTGCCCACACTGACAGCATGAGATGCTTTGCCCACTGTGTCAGCGTGAGATACAGTGTTCCAAACCCCTTGTGCGCTCATTACAGCCATGGCTGGTCAAGACCTAAGCTCAAGTGACTTGACAGTCATCTATGCCTGCTTGTTCAGGAGGGCAAGGGCAACTGGAGCCACACTGTCACAGCTCAAACAGCTGCTGTACCCCCCGACTCCCCTTCAGCGCCCACGGTCCTTGGCAGCAACCGCACAAGCGCGAGCATCAGATGGGATTCCCCAGAAGCTGACGGTGGCAGAGGCGGTCTTGCATGGCAGAAAGGGTACAGTGGGCAAGACAACAGCTGCACGGTGAGCACTGACCTGTCCTTCCTTCATCAAATGTCACCCTGAAGGTCAGGTATACAGTCTCGAGAAGCTCCCTGCAGGAGGTCATGCAGTCAGGCCCTGAGCTCTGCAGCCTGCTGAAGTCAGCTCTGTCAACTATGAGCTCACTGCTCAAGCAATGGCAATCTATCTATCTATCTTGCTCTGCATGCTGGTTGTTCACAGAAAACATGCGTTGTAATGTTCAAATGACTCATCCAATTTTCCTTGCTGCTTATCTTTTCACTGGGGCCACATAGCTGCATGCTCAGGTTGTGCATTGGTCCTTGTTCTGTTGTGATCACCCTCACACGCTCTGTAACTGACATGTTGACAATAACTGTGTACATGCGTCAGGATCTAGCGCAGATGCACTCTTATGCAGACATTGGAAGCATGCTTGACCAGCAGGACATAGCTTTGGCTCACTCAGAAGGCTTGCTGGTGAGCTTGAGTCAGCAATGAGTCTGCAATGTGTGCCATGCCAAGCTGGGATGTTGATCCTTTTTTGACCAGCTGGTCAGTTATTGCTAGGCACCATGTTTGCCCAGCTTTCTGTTGTTCGCAGTGATGTTGACCTCATCACTTGATCTGTGCGGAAGACTATTCAACGGGGTGAGCATGCTGAGCAGCATATATGTTGAGTGACAAGCCAACAACCATTATCAGCCTTAGCATTGTGCCCCCCACCCTTACTTGGCTTTGAGTAAAGCGTGACTGCTATGGTCCCAATTCAACATGCAACTTGATCTTGCAGGTTGATTGCACTGAGATTGCGTCTGTAGATGACACTGTCCTGGATGAGATCCTGGAAGTTCTGCGCACCGAAAAGTCTGATGCCTGGACATTTGCGTCTGCTTGGTGGACCCTCCAGCCTGACCAAGTCACAGATGCAATTGATGCATCATTGACCTCAGCTGGTCATGTGATGACCCCCAGCTACGGTGATGGTGTTCAGTATGTTTCCATATCAGCGCTTCGGCAGTGTGGACACGAAGCAGCAGCTGTGTCAGGTCAGCAGAGCTCAGCAGGCCCGTCTGGTGCTAACCAGTCAGATTCTGAGCCAGCTGCTAATGGAGTCAGGCCCCACACGCCAGATAATCAACCTGAACGTTCTCCACTCACGGCGACCAAACTGCATCTGGGCTCAGACAAGCGCCCCACCTTTTGCAAAGACTGCAAAGGCATCCCCTTTGCCAAGCTCAGAGGTGATGACTCACATGCAGACGACGGGCAGAACAGCTGAACCTTCAACCCTCCCAGCAGAGCAACTAGTTCGCTACGAGTTAGTCTGAAGCAGAAGCACAGCACAGAGGGAGTTGGCTCAATGACACTCAAGTGCAAAGTGCGCCTCTGTGCTAATATGCTTTGCATCACCATCCACCATGCTTCAGGTTGGTCAGAATCAGCAACCTCAGCGACGCATATTGTGGAGGCAGTCCACATCTGCTTTGAGGCAGAGTCCGCAGAAGGTGAAATAGATCTTGCATTGCACCTTTATCAGGAGCAAGAACCACATCAGCCACAGGCACGCACAGTCACGGAGCCTCCAGCAACTCGCCGTGTTGAGCAGAAACATCACCGCTGGGATGTGGAGGCTACGGGAAAGCTAAAAGGTGGTGGTGGCCCAGGGACCGCTGATGTAGATGCTGGTGGAGTCACAGCACACCGGATTTCAGATAATGACAAGCTTGCTGACGCTGATGAGGACCTGGTGTTGACCAGATTTATTGTGAACTCAAATGCCTTTCCGATTGGGACAGCTTTCCAGTTGAGGAGGTACGCTGACCGATGCGCAAAGAATGAGGAGAACTTAGATGACATGAGCATCCTCACATTCAATGGGGCAAGTGATCCCATTCTGCTGAGAGGGGATGTTAGTACAGATGACCACTCCATTGTGCTATACTGCAAGGCAAAGCTTGATGTAGCTGTGATCAAAAGCAGTACACTGGGTGTGCTGCGAGGCAGACCCAAGATGAGGGATTGGGAGCACTTCATCACACCAGGGCACATTACCCGTTATGCTGTCTTCATGCATCACAGAGTTGCAAAGATTTCGGTTGAGTGATACATGAAAGCAATCTGTCATGATTGCTCTGGTCTCTCTGGCAAGCTTTGTGATTGCACTGTCTCAGCCCCTCTGTTTGGCCACTCAGACTGTCACTGGTGTGGACAGTCCACATTCAGGTTTGAACATTACTTGGCCTGTGTCCATGACAGCGTTTCTATTTGAGATGATGGGTCATTGTGGAGTCTTGCCTATTTTCAAGCAACAGTCTTTTAGAAAGGAAGTATTGTACAATGGAATTATATGCAGGTATAGCATGCTACTCAGAAGCTGTGTATGAACAACTGCCTGTACTGTTTTGGATGTGTGATACCTCTTGCAACATATGTCATCACGCGCTGCAGCAATACCTAAATTGGCATGAAAGGCTTTATGTAGGATTTAGTGTTGCACATTGCTCTGCATGCCCGACATCTTCTGTGGCAATCCAAACGAGAGACTGCACAACCTGGATCCAGATCGCACCCCTCATACTTTGCACATGCGACATCCGGCATCCATAGTGAAATGCACTGCGAAAGGATGATAATTGTATCGATGCTGAACGTTGCAACGAAGAGTGAGAACTCAGCACGGAGACACAAGAAGTTTGTCCCGCTTTATATTTTGTTCAGGCTTCAAGAAACAGAAACGTGATGCTCAAAATTTTCATTTGCTGCTTCACATTGTCTGATGGCCTTCAAACCATTCATGTCTTTGCAGAAAGTAACATAGTTAGATCTACTCACAACCCTTGATCCAAAGCCTGTGCATAGTCTGCGGCTGACACTCCACGCCTAGGCGCAGGCTCTGGTGGGACATACGTGTGTCTGACTTTCGAAGGCTTGGCTGGTTTGGGCAGTAGCTTTGCAGGGTGCTGAATGAAGGCCCTGCCCTGACCCCTACCCCTAGCAGCCTGCCCACCATTCTGGCGAGGGGCTCCTCTGCCCCTGAAGATCCCCCTCTTGGCCCTTTTCCCCCTGCCCATTTTGGAGGGACCATGAACTGGTGGGAAAGTGAAGGGCACCTGGTCAATTTCCGGGTCTGCTTGCTGCCAGGCTCCAGCAAACAAGTCCTGCATTGTTGAAAAAAGCGTTTTGAAAACGAAAAAAGCTTTGCATGGTAGAAGCATGGCACAAATGTCAGACTTGCACTGTCAATCAAGCACAGCACAACAATGCTGGAGACAAAAGAATCAGAGCCAGCCTGAGGTTGACAGTGGTCAGATGACATCAACAGGCATGCACCAATCCTTGCATGCGTTGCAAGACTCATCATACTCATCAACATGATGACCTGGCATTGACGCATTTGAGCTGCAGTGACAAGCTCATGATAGTGGTCTGTGCATCACCATCCATCTCGGCAACTGTCAATTTATTGAGAATTCTTGGGCAGCCCGATATAATACCTGGGTTCTCATTGAATTGGTGCCAAAAGGAGAAGTCTTTCCTTTTTCTTTTCAAAGATATTGAAGGGGAGAGCTACCTGTTCAGTGTCGGTGGCACCACTGTTGACATGAGCTGCATGGAGATCATACACCGTGCCTTTGCGTACCCCCAGATGTCCACAGGGCAGGGGCACACCCAGGCTGCCCTACAGCATGCACATCAGCATTGGTGTTGCACCAAAACACTTCCACAATGTAGAAACGTGTCTGTACTGTCCCCAGACATCTGAGCTTAGATTTCCAGTGTAGGGATGACGTTTCTGAAATAAAATAGACATTTCGGGATCAAAAAGAGCAAGAGGTCTCTCAATGCATGTGCTTCCAAGGTTTGACCAGGTGTGTGAACCACAGAGTCTGCTGTAAGATGAGCAGAACACAACAGAGACTCTCATGCAGTGCTGGCAGGAGCCTGTCATCATGCCACGTCTTGTTTGTGATCAGCACCTGTCTCCACAACAAAGCATGCGACAGCGTACATGTAACGACGCGTACACTGTCAGCAACTACATCATGTAAGAAGCTTCTTGTGTATGATGCATACTGACTGATGCTTTGTGTCAGGACACAACAGCTCTTGTGCACGATACACACCGGCTCATCCTGTGTGGCATTGATCTGTGCAGTGAAGCAGCTGACAGCAGCTTCCCCCGGCTCATGTGTCAGCAGGTACTGCCCTGGGGCCAGATCCTGCAGCTGCCCCATGAGTAAGGGGATCAGCCTCTGAACATGAGAGATGTCCACTTGCTGCCTGCTGCACTCTTGCATGACCCATCCCCTGGACTTGGCCTGGATGCCCAAGAGATGGCTGCTATGCACACCAACTTTGGCAACCTGCAAGATACCTTGAAACCAGTCAGTCTGGCGCGAGGGCATAGCATGCAACATGCTTGTTTGGGGGTGCTTGCTGTTGCATCATTTGTGAGTTTGGCAGCGACTGCATGTCTGAAGGATGTCTGTGACGCAGCTCTATGTTGGCCCAGGAAAAGAATGGCAGTTTTGTAGGATGCTTGAGTGCACAGCAGTGCATAAGGAGAATGACTTGCCAGGAATGCATGAGGTCACAAATGAGTGAGTGAGTGAGTGAGTGAGTGAGTGAGTGAGTGAGTGAGGGAGTGAGTGAGTGAGTGAGTGAACGAGTGAGTGAGCGAGTGAGTGAATGAGGGGGTGAGCATGCGATGGACATTTAATGCATGCGCATGTACAGGATGTAACATTGCAACGAGTCTTAAGGGCTCAGAGCACAGATGTAAAGGGTAAGCAATAAAGCCAATATACACAGCAAAATTATCCCGCAGGATTCCATACACTTGTGCTGGATGCATGTATTGCATTGAATGCACATGTTAAGCCTCACGCTTTAATGAGATTTGCACATAGGTACTTGCACTGTGACTAAGGCGACAAAAATGGGAGCCTTCACTTTGTGATCATGAAATTGGATTCTGAAGTGTGGTGACTCACCACCAGTTCACAATTGGGTTGGGGGTGCAGTAGGACGGCGGCCCACCAGCGTGCCAGCTCATCAGCCAGCAGCATCTCAAAGCCCCACTCCTCCAGGTACTCCATCTTCACACCCAACACTGCCAACTTGTTCCTCAGGCGCAGGGGCATGGGGCCGGGTGGGGGCTGCCCAGGGGGCTGCAGGGTGAACAAGTGGAGGTGTGTCAGTCACCCTACAGATCTGACGCAAGTAAAGAGGGCAGTGGCAAAGCACAGGCATATGAATGCATTTCCAGGGCAAAACAGTTTGTTTTGCACCAAGTATACTGTGATTACAGTTGCCTGTCTTGCAGAGCTTTGTTGCTGCAGCAGTTGACTGTACATCTGAGCATACAAGTGCATTGTGGTGTCCTGTGAAAGAAAAGAAAAGAATACGCCTTTCGGCATCAATTCAATGAGAAGCCAAGTATTACACTGGGCTGCCCAGGGGTGTCCTGTTAAATGCAGCGCAAGTAGTCATGGACACTTTCTCAAGATGCAAACACTTTAAAGTCTGCATCCTGGTACACATTGTGAGCATGTGTGCATGCACTCACCCTTGCAAAAGGTGCATTCAACAGCACAGCAACTTGTGGAAATGGGGAAGCCACCTGGGGCGGTGGGTTATGAACCAAATGTGCAGGAAGTTGAGTCCTGATGACCAGCTTGTAATCTCCCAGCTGCCAGCTGTCATAAGCTACGCCTGCCTCTCTTGCTGCTTCACCTGTGGTGCCTTGAGCCCTCTCATCAAGCTCACCAGCCTCAGCTGCAGCAGTGGCATCATCAGCAGTAGCTGCAGTGGTGTTGCCAGCAGCATCATCAGTAGGCCCAACTTGAGCTTCAGCTGTGGTATGAGCACCTCCAGCTGTGGTAGCGGCCTCAGCTGTGGCAGTGGCCTCAGCTGTGGCATGATCATCACCTGTGGCAGTAGCCTCGGCTGTGGCATGATCATCAGCTGTGACTGCAGCAGCAGCAGGCTCTGAGGTGCCTGTTCCATCACCAGCTGTGGCAGCCACTGTATGCGGACCATTCTCAGCACATGGATCACTGCCAGCTGTAGCAATGACATTGGCCAGAGCTTGAGCATCAGCTGAGCTACCAGCACTGGGATCAGCAGCACTGGCATCAATCTGAGCTTGCATAGAGCTAGGCTCATTGTCCCCGTCACCAAGCACAGCATGCGCAAAAGCATTGGCTTCACTGTTGTTGTCATCATCGTCCGTGGTATCAGCATCCCCGAGGAAATAAGTACTTCTCTGGGTGGGGTAGGGGGCTGCGTCCATGGCTGCGCTTGGGAGGTCTGCTGTTGTTGGTGTGAGGGAGTTGGGCATGTTGTACATGCCTTGCTGGTCATATGTGTAAGGATCAGTGCTGGGGGAGTATGGTGCATCTACTGGCGCATCATTTGAGGGCGAGTAAGGCGCATACATGTGCTCCTCAGCCTGCTGCTGCTGCTGCTGCTGTTGGTTATCTGGCTGCTGATGTGCAGCAGGGCGCTCTGCCACGCTTGCTTGTGCAGCCTGCCTGGCATGTTTCTGTCTGGCCCACAAGTCGCAGCCCAGCTTGCGTACTGCATGCTGATACAGCAGCTCATGCTTCTCACGAAGGCTCAGCATCCTCCTGGGCAGGGGTGAGTCAATGATGACCTGCTTTGCATGCTGCTCAGACGGTGGACAGGTCTCAGGGTCACCAGAGTCTGGGGCTGAATTTGCAGCTCTGATGGTTACAGGCAACTCCCAGGCAAGCCGGTAGGATGGAGCCCAGATGCCAGTGAGACATGCAAAGGCGCCTTCTGTCATGAGCAGATCTGCTTGCTGGCAGGCAGGGTTGCTGTTGCAGAAACCATCCTGATGCAGTGGAACATCAGCTAGGCCTGGGGTGCTGTCTGTCTGAGCTGTGGTGGTGGTGGGTGCGATGGGGGGCAGGTTAGGGTGGTCAGTGTTGAAGGCAGGCAGTGGAGCACTGACTGCAGCCTGTTGTGTCAGCAAGCTTGGCATGCACGGTTGGTCAAGAGGAATGGGTGTGAGTGGTTGAGGCATGCTGAAAACGGCGGGAAGGCCTTGGCGGGAAATGGTGGCCATGTGACGCATGCCTGGGTCCCTGGGCTTGCGCTGCTCAATACTTTGGAGGGAAAAAAGCTTGGCCACTTGCCACAGCTTTGGCAAACCTTGGACCACACTCCTCTGAGCGAGTAGCTCTGCCTGCAGTCCAAGTCATGCAATGAGCGCCTGGGTTATGGCTGTGTAATACTAACTGTGTAACAGGTGTGCAAATGTCAGGGTGTCTGGCCAAAGGTCAATCTGACAGCATGTGTTACAAAGCAGCACAGAGTATATCAACACAAGCACCAAGCCATGCAGGTGCATGACATAAGTGAAATTCAAAAGGACTCATTTGGGAGCAGCACAGTCTGCCTGATGCTAGTATGCATCCACTGCAGCATCATACCACATCAGACAAGTAGCCGATACATTTCAGTTGACATCACATCAGCAGACTGCGGCAAGTGCAACCTTGCCTCAGCACTCATGTTCAGGCATGCATGCATGAACTAGTGACAGCTACATCAACAGCAAGACATGTTGTGTCTGAAATTGGAATTGAAGTCATCATGAACCACACATCTGTGGCATTTCCTTGCGTGATCATGTGCCAAATGTGGACATATTGAACAGGTGCAACACCCTGTCTGTGGAGTCTCAGTTGCAAGGCAAAAGACTCAGATGGCTAGGTCATGTTTTCAGGATGCCTAATGATAGATTGCCTAAGAAGCTATTGTTTGGTCAAGTTAAGGGGCTTCGCCCACCTGGTCGCCCTAGGTCTAGTTTCAATGATGTTGCTTTGCAAGATTGCCAAGCCCGTGG
>JAABUK010012510.1_pt1 | contig 10797 bp, 15 predicted proteins | sample 5559141 | NCBI WGS metagenome assembly JAABUK01 (sample SAMN10711869, study PRJNA513367) | rock metagenome | isolation source: Antarctica rocks | place: Antarctica: Victoria Land, Pudding Butte nord | collected 2016-01-03
CATTCAATGCGTGTTCTCAGCCTTTTCAGCTTCAACTTCAGCTTCAACTGTCAGCGAACAGCTGCTGCAAACTGCCAGCCGACATGCATGCCACTTACTGTGCAGCACGTAGAGTTTTGGCATGCAGGTTTTGCTGGACCATCCATGCTCTAAGGGTGTACGTACCACAGTGTCTGTGTTTTGAGATTCAAAGGTTTTGTGACATTTGAGAGCCGCTCCTAACATTGTGACTGAGCAGTTGCACATGGTATAGGAGAGCGGCAGCCAATGATGGTCATGCAATCAAATGCAAGGGTCATGCAAGATATTCATGACGAGATGCGGCTGTTCAGATCTGCTAGGTGCAACATGGAACACAATTTACATACCTGCAATCTCATCAGCTGTGTGACGCTTGATTCCGCATTGTTTGATGCAGAATTTTGCTGCAAGAAACGTAGAAGCAAAGAGTATCGCCTTCTCACCAGTGTCAGGGGCCCCCGGTAAACCAATTGCTAAAAGACTTACATCTGCTAGAGGCAAACGGCTTTGAAGAAGTATCTTTTGCAACACCAGCAAATTAAAGACCATCTAGTGAGGAGAAAGGCACTCAGATTTGGCTTGCAACAACATTTGCACTGCATGGCGGTAAGCACACTGCGACATCGCAGGTGTGAGTGATATAGATACATTTGACTTGTCTCAGTTTGTGGATGAGGATGCTGGAACGCCTAGCTTTGTTGAATATCACCAGAAACAGCTGCAGGCATGTGGCATGCGCATGGGCCGCAGTGGGTACAAAGTCCTTGATCTGCACAAGACCCGACTGTATGGCCTATGACTATTCGCAATGTATACGCACCATGTGGAGATAGGCAGCAAAAGGTACAAAGATGGTGTAGATGGAGGTGTGGTACCCTATGCTATACAAGCAGCATCAGCTGCAAAGGTATTTAGGACAGGTTTTGAGCATAAGCAGTCCACAGCAGACAAGGACATTTTGGATGAACTACTCAGATGTGTTGCAGGTGAGGAAATGAGCTCAGTTTTTGACTGTGCTGGCGCCTATCAATGATGAGCTTACAATTGTGCAGTGATATGCTCCTGGGCAGCCTGGTGTAATACTTGGCTTCTCATTAAATTGACACCGAAAGGCATAGTCTTTTCTTTTTCTTTTCTTTTTCTTTTTTGTCTTTTTCATTGATATGCATCTTGACTCCCATGTGCAGGCTGAAGTGGCTGCACCTAGGCAGTGATATTTCAAGGAAAGTCAAGGCCAGGCCATATGCTGCCTGCTGGCTGCAAATGCAATGAGCCAGCGGCCACTAGATCTGGATCTAACAGATGGCAAGCGGCACCATTTGTTGCGGCTAACGGGTGATCTGCTGCCTGTATATGAAGCATGCACGCCTACATAGGTGTGCTAGACATGTGCATCTTTCTGGACAAGCTCTCTGCGAAGCATTGAGATACCAAGCATCACTTGAGTTTCATTTTGGTGCATGTGTGTTTGACATTCAAGCAATGTACTTGATGCATGAGAAACAGTGCTGGTTCCAGCATCATCTCATATCTGTCACCAATACGCTCTGTTGATCACGCATGTTAAGCTGCAGGCATACCATGAAATGGCAGCCTTCCTTACAGAGCAAAGCACCACGCTCACACGCAAGCGTGTTGTACTAGAGCCTCCAGCAGAGTTGGAGGAGAAACTTCGTAGACCCATCCAGAAGCTCAAAGGACTTGTTCAAGAGTCAGCACTGACTGAACAAGTCCAATCGTTGATGTCATATTGTTCTTCTGTGGAAGAAGTTTGTACAGCATATGAGATAGCACGACATTGGGCGCCTCCCATTCCAGCTTGTGTGTCAGATTGTGTGAGAGATAAATTGGGCGGGTCATGTATGTTGACTGTGTATAGAGTGTCCAACACCGTTCCTCTTGAGGCAACTAGCTGCCTGTTGCTGCAGGGCACTTTGCTGTGTAGCTTCGGCGGTTGTCACGGTTCCAGAGCTGAATGCACTGAGACCAGAAATGCGCAGTGTCCTTAGCCATGATTTACTCATGTTGCGCAGTGTTTTTACCCGAATTTTCATACATAAAGATGAGCACAAAACGTGCCTGCGATACATGTAACACACGGACAGTAACTGAAGAAACCATACAGTCCTGTCTTGAACGGTCTGCAGACAATTACATTGCTCTGTGCGACATCATGATGTGACATCACAAGGATGCCAAGGCATGCATCACATAGGTGATGTGTAGATTGGCTGCATCACAATCACTCAAAGTCTAACACCCATGCATGAGTGTGGTAGTGCAAGAATCTGCTGCACATGCACAACATGAAACGAATCAGTACCACAAAATATTGCAAACAGTGTCATGGGACAGATAGGAGGTTGATCCTTATCGGTCTGCCTGAAGATATTACAGCAACTGCATCGTTAGGCATGTATCCACATGTTCATTCATTTCACTATTTGTTGTTTGTTCAGACCACTTGTGACCGCAGATGGGACAGCATGGCAGGTTTGCCTTCTGGTCTGCACAGCCTTGACGCAAACTGATAGGGCCTGACATGATGTTGTCCTCATCAATCAGATCAATGACAGCAGACAAATGGGCAGCACTGCCACCACAAGCTGGCACAGGCTGGTCATTTTGCAGATCCTTCCCTAAATCAGACTTTACATCTTCTGATGATTTGTTTTGCGCTAACAAATGAGTGTTGGGTTGCGTTCCAGCAATCTCATGACTGGACACTGCCAGCTGTCCAGATTCTGCTTGAGCTGTCAGACGACGAGTAGCTGCGTCTGCCATGATGCGTCGCAGGCTGTCCAATGGCAATTGACTAACTCCCCTGCCCGCATCACCTCCATCATACTGAGATGGCTGCTGCTCTGACCAATCAGCAGTGGATGCATCACTGCCTGCTGTACCTTTTGCATTTGCGTACGCAGATGCATGTGGGCCTTGTGAGTTCACTGTACTTGGCCCAGCTGCTGCGTCAGTCCTGTCCTGAACTGTTGAGTCAGACTCAGGCAATGCTTGAGCACTCCTGAAGGGTGCTGACACGTGTGGTTGCCCTTGTATGCTGGGGGTGTTGCTGCTAGTGCCTGGCTCTCTGCTTATGCTGTTAAAAAAGTCAGTGATGGCAGGAACGCGTTTGTTGCTTCTCATGGCATCTGGATCTGCTGTGTTGCTGGTTCTGGGGCGCTTCGCTGGCAGGGTCGAGCCATCAGCAAAGGCAGCCTTGCCTTGTTTGCTTCTGCTGCCCTTCTTGCCAAAGCCTTCTGGCTCTGCAATCTGCATGTGCACAAAGCAACCAGGTCATGCATGACAGATCTTACACCCATACTTTGCTACTTTCGGCTCTTGTCACACAGCGTGCAGCTGTATTTCGCGCAGACATTGTTCCAGTTCTTGCTGGTCACTCTGGCCTGAGTAGCATGGAACAAACTTTGGCCACAATAGTGACAAAAACACTCAAGTAGCTGGACAGTATGCTGTTAAAAGTATTTTCATGAGGGTGTGGTAAGATGACGGAGTGCTTGATGGGGCAATGTCTGGTGAGACACTGTGGCAAGCCTTGAACGCTGTACCTTTGTGTAGTCACCGCCACAAAACCTCTGGTGCATGTGATAGGCACACTTGGTGTCCTTGCAGTCTGGACCTTTGCCTTGTCTGCCTCTGCAGTCAGCTTCCTGAGGTGGTCTGTTCATGGCACGCTTCACAACATTGCCACATTTTGGACACTGCAGCAACACCACATGAATCTGCATGGCGAGCTGCAGGCTAGCAGCATGGAAGTAAGCTGCATACAAGCAAGAAAAGAAAAGAAAAGACTATGCCTTTCGGCGTCAATTTGATGAGAAGCCAAGTATTATACCGGGCTGCCCAGACGCAAACAAGCAACAGACAGCAGAACCCATGCAACAATGCAAAGGAACCCTTTACAAGCAACGATACACAATTTGAGCAATGCACACAGGCATGGCTATATTTGCAGATCATGTTGACGTCCTTGGAGATGACTCTGCTGAACACACCTGCCAGTGGTGGGTTCTGTACTGATCAACCTCTGCATGCATGGAATGGTGGACAGTGATGGTGTACCCCTGTGGCGGCCTCTGCAAACAGGACACCAGCAGTCAAAGCAGCCTGCTTTGGTCAACATCGACGGGGTGATTGCTTCTAAGCAGTGTGTGCAAGTCTTGCCTGATGGTCAGCAAAAGAAGCCCGATTGATGAAGTTCAATCTTTCCTGGAAGCGAGGGCCATGATCCCCTTGATCTCTGACCTTTTCCAAGAACATCCAGGCATGAATCATCTCATGGAGTAAGGTCTCCTTAAGCTCGATGCTCGGTCGAAACTGCAGCAAGTGCGCAGTGCTTCACTACATGTCCTAGGTGAGACAGTTGTGCTGCAGTGCACCAGGCATCTGACAGGTCTGCACACCTTCAACAAAGGCTCTGACAGTTTGATACGGCACCCGCCACCCCTTTCGTACTGACATAGGCCGGCGCACCTGTGACACACAGCTAAATATGTGATCTGCAACACAAGTTGGGTAACCAAGCCTAGCTCAGCAGAAGATTTTGACCCGACTGGTTTTAACACACGCAGGATGCTCATGCTGTCTTACAAAGTCATACGACTGCTACTCCACTCAACGGAACAGGCTCCCAGGCTCTCGTCAAAGTACAGTCGGTTGTAGTGCAGAAACAAAGCGTGGACATCCGGGAATGGGTCTATAGCGTCGAAATCACACGAGGCGGCCATCAGCCCCTGCGCAGAACTGTTAGAAATGCTGATTGTCTGGCATCAAGTCTATCATAGCCCGGCTCTGAGATGCCAAGCACAGCATGGAGCGGGCACGTGCACAGCATGCATTCCGTGTCAAAAATGGGCTATTTCAACTCGTTGATTCAAAGGTGCATATGCACCCAGATATGCGTGCATCAAGGCATGCAGACACACTGTGCATTGGCCCACTTGCTTCTTGCAGTGCAGGCATCGTAATGAACAGCATGTAGTATCCTATGATCATGATCAGCTCTTCCAGTCCTGCCGTATGCACGCACGTGCAATCAGTGCTGCTAGCAAATGAATGTCATTGCCAACACGCCGCTGTCCGGGAAAGATTGCAGATACCAAGCTGGATAGGCAAGGACATATGTAATCTACAAGATACTAGTACTACATAAATGACCTAGCTATAAATACACCCTATGCCACACACAGTGCAAACGTAGCAGCTGTGACAGAAGATAGCGCACTGTCATGTGTTCTTGCAGTGCGCCACCCTGCTTTTGCAACATACAGATCAAGACCTACTAGGCTGTCTTGTACAAGGGCAGGAAAATAGAGGTACCAAAGACAACCAAAGTTACATATCTGATGCTGTCCATCATAACTTGACTGGCGACAACATAATGGAAGCATTGTTTTGGAAGCTAGGCTGAGTGACATATGACATGTTGCTCATTACATTAGTGAATAATGCTCAATTTATAGTAAAATCGTACACATGCTTGTGACAGCAAAAACTCTGGGCCTGTTGGCTGGCGGGTACCATTCACAAGAGAGTGCAGACTCAGGTGGTAAATGGAATTTGCTACAGACTGCACATGTAGTATGCGTGGACCAAACCCTGCCCATTGGCACTTCATGGACGTCAGTCCTACAGCAAAGTCAGCTGTGGCCTGCAAAATTATAGCATGCATATCCTCTTGGAAAACCTGCTTACTTAATAGCTGCTTGGCAAGTCCTCTGTCAGCTGACTTTGGTGGGCCGCATACACGTTGTCGGCCATCCTTTTTACACACAGCGTATGCTATGTTATCCAAAGCCTGATCATACCAAACATCCCAAGGTATCAGGTTGAGTGTGTGATTTTGAAACCCAGCAAGCGCTCTCTCGTATGACCTTGCTTGACCAAAGTAACGTGCGAGCCTAGTTTCTGAATCAGGGCATATGACCAGGCAGAAAAAGGGTATACCCCACTTTAATCGAGGCACAGCCCATTTTTCCAGCAGCAGCTGGGACAGGTCTTCGAATATCAGGTGAGGCCTGCAAACATCTCTGAGGGACTTGCAGCAGCCAGCAAGCTCAAGCGCAAGCAAAGGCTGCTCGTTCAGCACTGCCGTGAACCCAGGTCCTGACACACCGCGACAATTGCCTACAAGCAAGCAGCAGGCTCGTACCCTTGAACATTCACGCGCTGGTAGCAAGCAACACACCTGCGACATGTAGGCCTGCAAGTAAACCGGTAGCTCTGCAGCTTGAGAGATCGAGATCACCAAAAAATATTCGGCTTGGCCGGGACCTCGTACTTCGTGCAGGAATTCTATGGCCCAGTCACAAGGCAGTGCTTGTGGCTTGCCGATGCCCGTTCTGGAGATTCAGTTGTTTGGTCCAAAACTTGAGTTGCAAGATTACAGACAGTCACACTCTGGGCAATTCATGGCGACATTGCAAAAGCAGAGTTTCACAAGTGCATATTCCTATTCCTATTCCTATTCCTGTTCTTCCATCACCTCTAGCAGCATCAAAGCATGCAGAAACGTTTGAGTAAAAGCCTTTGCAGTGCAGGCATCATAATGAAGAGCATCAGTATTCTATGACCATGATCAGCTCCTCTAGTCCTGCCTAGCATGTGCATGTACAATCAGCAATATTGCATTAATGCTGGCAAACTAACATCATTGCCGTCCTCATGGGTCATCATGTTGTCCAGGAAAGATTGCAACTGACAAGCAAGCACGTTCCAACACTACTAGATACTACATAAATGACCTAGCTAGGACTACACCCAATGCCACACACAGTGCAAATGTAGCAGCTGTGACAAAAGACGATGCACTGTCATGTGTTCTGGCGGCTGTATGCTGGTCACCGACCACCTTGATCAAAGCTTGCATCTGAATTGCTAGCTGTTGATGAGTGGCTGTCAATGCTTGTATCTGTTCTACCAAGGCAGCATTGCTGCTGTGGGGTTCATTCATTTGTGTGTGCTGCTTGAGCACTTCATGTGAGAGCCGCGCAGGAGCCTGAGCCTGCAGTTCAGCAGGTGCTGTTGGACACAATGTCATAATCACATAAACCCTAAACCCTAAGTATAGTCATGTACTGTTGGACACAATGTGCCTCTGCATCACCACACAGAGTAACTTCCCAAGAACGCATTGTGCATGACAGGGACACTTTTGCCATACTAGCAACAATGAGCTGATGCACTTTTATCAGCTACAAATTGTCTGATAGCAATGCAGATAACATTGTCAGACATTGTCACACCCCACCTGTCCAAGTTGACCTTCTCTTTGGTGCCCCAGCTCGATATTGGGCGCTCTCCTATGATTATGGTTCAATGCCAGAGGCTGCTCCAAACAGCCCTCATGTGTTACGCCATTCAGTACCCCATGTAAGCCCCCATCTAGCAGCGGCACCGCACCATCAGGTGACTCCCGCCCGATGCCATGTGTGGACATGACATTTTGGCGGGAACTGCCTACCCTGGCTTCCAGATCCTCCACAGAGCCTGGGCCCATGTGAGCACTGCCGTTGCCCATTTGACTCAGATTGTTGCCTGAGCTGAGCCGCATCTGCTGACTCAGCAAGGAGCGCTCAGTTGAGCCAGCTCGTGAGAGGTTGACTGCTGAGTGCTCTTCGGAGGTGCTGCTGCGCTTTCTGCTGGGCACATTCACTGGCTCTGATGACGGAACTGCACGTAATCAGTGCAACCAGCAGTCAGCGTAACTCAATGTCATTCAATGTGACGTAGTGCAATTGAGTGTAATCAGTGCAATGTATGACCAGGCTCAAGTAAGACTGTGTCATTGGCCCACATGAACATCAAACAAGAATTCAACTGTGCAAATTCAACCAGCCCATTCTTGACCCCATCCTTCTGTGCAAGCAAACACATTACACAACTCAATCCGGTGCAGATTACCACTGCAGTGCTATGAGAGGCAATGGTACTGGCTATGAGGCAAGCTTGAGTACTGGCCTGCTATTCTTTGCAAAGATGCCGACCTGCAAATCCTGAGAACTTGTGCTCCTCTGGGACTCTGCCTGGCGGCGTGAATGCAAGGCGTGCAGGATTGTGTGAGGACACCTCATCCTGCCCACCAGAGGACTCTGCATCACACACACGCAGCATCAGCACATGCTGCGTTTTGTTTACAGACTGCCTGCTTGAAATCCAGCACCTTCATTGCAGTACAGGAAGACCCATGATTGCAAATCTGATCATCCCTGCACTGGACTGTGCAGGCTGTCATGCACAACCCATATGTGCTGCAATAAACAGGCTTAAACCTAGGCAGGTTCAGTTCTGAGTAGACTAACACAGCAAGTTGCCGATACAAATACCTGATGTGCACGCTGATGCTGCAAAAGTGGTGTCAATGAACTGCTGTATCAGATGAGATAGCTGACATGGCAATGCTCAATCACACGTGAAAAGCCACGTTGCCATGCACAGCCAAAGGAGAGACGACTGATGCAGCAAATCACACCTGAGCAACCCATGCTAGTCTTCATAAGGCTGTTCCTCAAAGAGCCTGATCTGAAGGAGCCAATGGGTGAGGTCCCAATGATGCTCTCGTCTAGCACAGTCTGCCCATCCACCACAAAGCGCTGCCGCATGTCATCAGTCACGTTCTGGAAGCTGGCTGTCAGCTGCTCTAGCTGTACCTACAGCCAACACCCAACAGACCAGATCAGTCACCTGGGACATAACCTGATTGCAGTGGACTTGGTGCCCTTGTGCTGCCATGCAAGTGAGTTCCGGCCTGGTTGCTACCTAAATTCTTGCTGCAGTTGTCTTTTGATCTTGCTCTTTGTGCTGTGCTGGTATGATGTCACTTCTGCTTGTAAAGGAGGTTGTTTCTTGTATCTGCACCAATCAGCCGATCCATCCGGAATGGCCGGGATGGCAACAGCAGGCACTTTATGTCAGTTCCTGCATTTGTGCATGCACGAGCAACAAGACCAAGACTTGTACGCTGGCAATGCATGCATGTGACAAGCCTGGTACAGGTCTGCAACCTCTTTGTAATCCCAGAACGTCTATCTAAACTCAGAAACGTCTGGGGACATTGGACACGCGTTTCTACATTGTGGAGATGTTTTGGCTGTTGCATGTGTTGATGGCACAGTACCAGACAGGCTCAGGATCTGCCTGATGCACGCTTTACACAGCCGTTTCACGATGGTCCTGGTGACTTTTGCAGGCTCATGTATTCTACTCGTCATGAAAAGCAACAGCAGCATCACAAAGGGAAATACAGGACCAGTACTGCGGCTGTTACCTGCTCAATGTAGGATCGTGCAATGTAGGTGCCGTCCAGGCCAAGCTTGCGCCCTGCCTCTGCCACTGCCAACCTGTCCTTGCCTTGAACCTGTACATCATCAACCAAAGTTCAATGGTCAAGCTCATGTTCAAAGGAGTTTTGCTTGCTGTCAGCAAAGTGTCAGCAAGCAGCCGTAGACCACAGGTGGAATCTGCAGGTAAGCCTCCCCACTATGGTAAAAAGCCAGACACCGCCACAAGTGCACCGCTGTACGTTAAAAACCCCTAAACAAGTCACCGCCTTGGGCAGAAAACAACCAAAGAAGCTTGTCATACCATTCCAGCAAGCAAGCAAGTTGCTTGTACCAAGCATGCCTATCCTGCTGACCATGTCAGCCAATCACACACTGCACTTGCACTACATTGCAGTGCAAGTGCAGCCGAAAAGAAGTTGATCTCTATCTGTTCTGCTGACCATCTCAGGCAATTGGATAGCAAATCTGGACATAGTGCACTGCACGTGCAGTGAGGAGGAGGAAGAGGAGCACCTGGACAAAGCCTGTGCCCATGCCTTCAATAGTATCAAGCTTGATGGTGAGGCGGTCGTCTGAGTGAATGATGCTGTTGCGCTTCATGATGGTGCCAATCTCGTACCCCAGAGCCATCAACCCACCCAGAATACGCACACTCACCTGCAGTGATTGTTATTCCTTGTGTGGCACAAAATATCTGGACATGTAGTTTGCTTGCCAGCTGAAAGGATTGCAGATTGTGTGTTCAAGGCTCATCAGGCATGCCAGGATGAGTAATTCATTAACTTTTCATGTCTATTCAGGATATGTAAAGCCCAAAAAGCTTACTTTAAGTTCTGACACAGACACACTTGAAACATGCGTGCTGCTTGTGAAGTTGTTGAGAGATGTTTTGGCATTGCACCCATGTCTTGACGCAAACTGCAACCTTGCGGTTGAGGGCAGACTGAGCAGCAGCCATGTTACCCAAGCTCACTCATGCACACAAGACTGTCTGACCACTCTAAACTTGACACATAGGCCAGCAATTCAGCAGCTGCTTCATTGCACATCTGCTCATCACTAGCCAAGCAGAAGGCTACCAGTGTTTACAGCAGAAGGCTACCAGTGCACACAGCAGAAGGCTGCCAGAGCACACAGCAAAAGGCTGCCAGTGTAACAGCAGAAAGCTACCAGAGCACACGGCAGAAGGCTGCCAGTGTAACAGCAGAAGGCTACCAGTGTACACATCAGAGCTCAAAAGTGCAGATCCTAGGTGATACGATGAACGATTCAGGGTGTAGGGTGAGCAATCGAATATGGCCACAGAGATCAGACTAAACCCTAACTCTCTGACAAGCTGCAAGCTGTGAGCATACCTCAAAGGTGATCCTGGGTGAAATGATGAAAGGCCCATCGCACACCCACTCTTCAAACATGAGATTGTAGCGGCCATCCCTGTTGCGCATCCGCAGCCAGGACTGGCACGTCTCTGGGTCCT
>JAABUK010012511.1_pt1 | contig 10796 bp, 9 predicted proteins | sample 5559141 | NCBI WGS metagenome assembly JAABUK01 (sample SAMN10711869, study PRJNA513367) | rock metagenome | isolation source: Antarctica rocks | place: Antarctica: Victoria Land, Pudding Butte nord | collected 2016-01-03
CACTGACATTATGACTCTTGTGAATGAAGCGGCTCATGCTCTCACTTCAACACAAACGGGAACCTCGAAAATAACGCCGCAAGCGGCGGGGCATTAAACCCGTGAAAGAGTAAATGAAATAACGCCCTTTGTGTTCGGCGAGATCGGGCGCCCACACTTCGCCTTCGCCGGAGAGGTGAGGAAGCGCGCTTGAAATCGGCGTCCAGTTGACCAGATCGCGCGAGTGCCAGACCACCAAACCCGGCGAGTAGCGGTAGGAGGTGTGCGTCAGGTAGAAGTCGCGGCCCACGCGCAAAATCGAAGGATCGGCGTAATCGCCAGCGAAAAGCGGGTTTTGAAACAGGGGAGTGGCGGCGCGGTTTTGAGCGGCTTGCCCCAACACCACCGAGGATCGGTTCACAAGCGCCGCCGCTGATGCGCCCGCCACCAATTGAAGCAAAGAGCGGCGCGAGAGTTTGTGGTTGTTTAAGTTCATGATTTTGGCCGAGATTAAAGCACAAGTCTAGTTTATATCCATACAAGGGGCAATGAATGCACGCGGATGCTGGAGATTCGCAAGGATTAACCACATTGCCGGTTTCTCCTTGATTCACTTCGCCGGAACAAATTATAGCACCCATTCAAGCCGCGCCGCAGCACCTTGCTAGTCTGTTGTTGGTCGCTTTTAGGCTGCGACTTCGACGTATGCGGACGCCGAGCTTGGTTCGGGAATTGAATAGCCTTCTTCGCGCAATCCTTCAAGATGAAATTTGATGGCTTCGTGCATGTTGCTTTCAACTTCATCCCATGTTTGACCCGTTGAAATGCAACCGGGCAAATCTGGAGAGTATGCCGAAAAGCCGGTGTTGGTCGGTTCAACCACGATGAGATATTTCATTCCTTTAACCCCGCTTGTTTCAAAATGCTGTTAAGCGTGCCGATTGCGATGTCGTCACCAAGATAACTTGGAACGGTGACAAGGCCCGGTTTATCATCGTGCTTGAACTGCCGGCTACATCCAAACTGCACGCAGCAGGCGAACGACTAAGCTCAGCCGCCGCACACAGAGCGCCATAAACTAACACGCGCTATAGCCGGTCGGCTGCAGCGCCTGCTTGTGCCGTGTTGTTTAGCTGCGATTGCCACACTTGCGGATGAGATAAACGCCGATGAGGAGCGGAACGATGATGTAACTGATAACGGCAAATCTATCAACTTCGAGGCTCTGCCCATCGAGAGAACCCAATGAGCCATAAGGAGCAAACGTGAGCAGACTAAATATAGCTCTCACTATGATTACCGCCAAAACCACCGTGATGAATATGCTAATCTGCTTGCTGAATTTTATCATTGTTGCCCTCTGAAAAAGTATGATATGCAGCCGAGTTGCGCGCATCAGCTTGACATCTGTTGATACCGCAAGTTGCGCCATATTCTATGTTTGTGAGTCTAAACCTCATAAATCGAGTACTCGATTGCGGTCGTTATGCACATTACACCGCGAAGTAGTCGCGGTATATCTTCCTCTGAAGAGGGTTTTACCGCAGCGACTCCATAGTCGAAGTTACGACGTACTGATGTCGCAGATACATCACTCGACTTTAGATAGTCGAACACAAGCCGCTTTCTACTTTCTAAGTCGTTAAATTGAGTACTCGATTTGGCTCTGCGCGGTAGCCGATTTCAGCTATTGCGGCGCCCACGCAACGCGATGCTTTGCAGCAGGCCGACGCAAATCGAGAACGCGATCAGGCTGGAGCCGCCATACGAAAAAAACGGCAGCGGCACTCCGGTGATGGGCATTACGCGCATCGTCATGCCCAGGTTGACGACGCAGTGAAACGCAATCAACGCCGTAAAGCCACCCGCGATGAGAACGCCGAAGTAATTGTCGGTCGTCATCGCCAGGTTGGCTGAGCGCAGCAAGAGCAGCAAATACAAGATGATCAAAGCCGCGCCGCCAATGAAACCCAATTCTTCCGCGACAACTGTAAAAACGAAGTCGGTCGTGTTTTCCGGCATATAGCCGCTGTGACTTTGAATGCCCTGCCCGAAACCCTGACCGTTCAAGCCGCCGCCGCCAATGGCGATCTGGCTTTGCTTGATTTGCCAGCCTTCGCCGCGATTGGAACGCGCTGATGCGTCCGATTGCAGGAAGACCGAAAGCCGCTCTTTTTGATAGGGCTTGAGGCCGCCGAACTGCCACACGGCGGCGAAAAGCGCCAATCCGACAATTGTCACGGCCAACAAATGCTGCCAGCGCGCGCCGCCGAAAAACAGCATTCCGAACCAGATGAGCAAAACGGAAAGCATCGTGCCCAGATCGGGCTGCTTGAGGATGAGCAGTAATGGCGGCGCCAGATAAAGCAGCGACAGCAAGACAGTTTTGCCTTGCCCGATGCGTTCCTGGCGGCGACACAAAAACGCTGCCAGCGTGATGATGACCGCGACTTTGCAAAATTCCGAAGGCTGCAAGGTGAGCGGCCCCAGGTGAATCCAGCTTTTCGCGCCGTTAATGACGGGCGCCAGCGAGCGCGGCAGAACGAGCAGCGAGCCTAAAAAGAGCAGATTGAAAACGTAAATCCAGCTTTGCAGATAAATCAGCAGCTGATAATCGAGCGCGATGACGAGAACGATTGCCACGATGCCGACAACGACCGAAATCACTTGTCGCGTCGCTTCGCCACGCACGCTGTTCGAGGCTTTGGCGCCACGCGTTCGAGTACTCGATTTGCCGCTCTCGGCACTCTCCAAAGCGTTAGCGGAAGCTCCACTTGAAGCGTTATCTGAAGGCGCGGCATGAGCGCCGGGCGAAGGCGAATAGGCCGCATAAATATCCTGGCTGGGGCGCGAGGCCGAAGAAATTGTCAGGCAGCCCCAAACTGAAAGACACAGCACAATCGCCAGCATCATCCAATCGAGATTGCGCCAGCCGCCTTGACGCACAGAAGGTACAACGGCTACAGAAGCGGAGATTACAGCCATAAAAGAAGTTCTTCGCGTGACATTGCGACTTAATTTTAACGCCGCCGGCGTCGAGCCGCAGAGGCACAGAAGATTAATCGGTGTGGTTCTTTATCGCCGTTTCGCTTTTGTGGAATCATCCCAATTTCAGACCCGCAGTATCAGCTTTTACTGGCGTAAGTTCATCTATAAAATGAGCACTTCAATCTCTTTCTAACCCTGACTAAGCCTGACGACCATTGTGTCGCCGCGCGGGAGACCTGCCGCTTGTGGCGGGCAAGAGCATCAGCACAAACGGGCGGTCTGAAAAAGCATAGCGCGAAAATGTTTGTAGTTGGCAAGAGATGGGTATATTTACAGCGGGGAAATTAGTCTAACGGAGAATAAAAAGAGACACGCTTTCATCGCCCATGCTTACAACCCAAAAGTTGCCTCGATTCGCGTTTGCTTTGCCCGCGCTTTTGCTGTTTGGCGCCAGTGCGTGTTCGGCGCAAACCACAACTCGCAAGTTTGCTTACGTTGGCGCGGCCATTAGCGTGGTTCCGCGTCTCGAAGCGATGCCGGGGCGCATTTACGAAGATTTCTCCGGGCGCCCAACCGACGTCCTGACGTTTATGTGGAACAACCACTTCAACGCCTGGCGTATCAATGCCCAATACTCGGATTCGCCGCCATGGACAGGGAAGTTGAGTGACGACAACGTCGCTCTGGATGGACACGAGTTGGACGACCGCGAGAAGAATTTTCTGCTGCGCTTCGACACGCCCGCTTCTCGCCTCGACCTGGCGCGCCGCGTCAAAACAACTGGAGGAAAAATCGTGCTCACGCTCCAGTTCGGGCAGGACGGGCCGGTTGACAACTGGCACGAATACATTCCCAAGAGCTGGATGAATCTGACCTACGCGCAAACGCTGGCTAAAATCGACAGTGAAACGCGCAACATGCTGCGGCCTTATTTGCAGGCGCACGTTCAACCCGACGTGATCGTGGTGGAAAACGAAGCCGACAGCGGAATGCTGTTTCAATATGTGGGCAGCGACGGCAAGATGAAGATCCGCGACACTCAGACCAACTCCAACGACGCCACAGCCGGTGGGCATTACCAGAACTTTCCCAAATTGGCGGGCTACTTCAAGCGCGAAATCCTCAGCGCCAAAGACGAAATCAAACGCCAGGGCTTCGACCCGGCTCGCACGCGTTTTGCGCTTCACACCACGACCAACCCTTTTCACGCGCGCAGCACCTTCGACCGCGTTTTCAGGAACAAGCCGGACGCCGACCGCATGAACTTCGATAAGAACGGCAAAGCCATCGGCCTCAACACCGCTGTGCCCGCCGCACTGCGCGATGTGAGATTGTCCTCTCTGGTGGACATCATGGGATTTTCGGTTTATCCCCCGGAAATTACAGACACTTCGGAAGCGTCGCTGAACCAGTCCATGAGCCAGTTGAAAGACGACCTGGAGTATTTCGATCCTTTCATCAAAACGTTTGGCCGCTACACGGGCGGGCCGTTCAAAGGGCAGTGGAAAAAGCAGGCGCTGGCGGTCGAGTTCGGCCATAACAACGGTGCTATCGTGCCTAAGTTTTTCGACACGATGGCACCCTACGAATGGATGATGGGTGGGCTGTGGTGGGAGCCAACGTATGGCAACAATAACTGGAGTGGCTCGCAGGGTTCGCTGTATCGCCGCGGTACCTGGAACACGCAAACCAACACCTGGCAGCGCCTCACGCCGGTGCCCTGGCTCAAAACCTGGGGTTCCTACGCGCAGTAAAAATTTCTCATAAAGCTACAGCAGCCTTGAAACTAAAAAGCAAATCGAGTACTCGATCTCCTTTCATACTTTTCTGCGTCGAGTGCTCTTTGGTCGAGTGCCCTTTAGTCGGCTGCCTTTGCGGTTAAATCCAATTTTGGCATCTCGAAGAAGCGGCAAAGATGATGTAAGCTTGAAGCGAAAAGTTTCCTCTTATTTGCCGATTCTTATGAATACGCCTTCCTCTTCTTCTCCGTCATCGCCGCCTTCTGCGCCGCTTCGTTCCGGTTCGCCTTCTGCCGAAGCCGCGCCCGAATTTACACCGATGCCGTTGCGCGCGCGCGGCGTTTTGGAAACGCTCGACTTGACGATCAAGGTTTTTCGGCGCTACTTCAAGGTTTTGCTGGCGTGGTCGGCGCTCTCAATCGGCGTTTGCGCGATTGTCGGCTTGTTCGGCGCGGTTTCGGCGGGGCGCTCCCTCATGTCGTCGGCTTCTGGTTTTCCATTTTCGGGCATCAGCGGAACGGTCATGGCGTCGCTGATGCTGTCTTCTCTGGGCGCCAGCGCCCTGGCATTTTTCTGTTATCCGCTGATGGTTGGTGCGTCGGCGTGCTGCGTGGCCGGAGCGGTGCGCGGGCAGAACATCAAGTTCGCGCAGTGCTGGAGTTTTTCGCGTCCGCGCTACTGGTCGATGCTGGGGCAAACTTTTTTAGCCTTTCTCGTGATGTGGCTCGGAGCCATCGGCGTCGCCATCGCTTTTGGCCTGGTCATCGCGCTGGGAGTTTTCACGTTGAGTGCTTTGCCGGGCTTTATGGCCGGACTCGTGGGCATTATCGGCGCGATTTTTCTATATGCCGCTTTTTTCGTGATGATGATGCTGGCCGCGATGTGGCTGGTTCTGGTTCCGGTCGTCGTGTGCATGGAAGAGAACAATCGCAACTCGAACGCTTTGGGACGCGCCCTGTCGCTGCTGCGCGGCAATTGGCGGCGCGCGGCGGGCCTGATGCTGCTGGTGTGGGTCGCTTTCATTCTTGTCGGCCTCATTTTTCAGGCGCCGCTCGCTTTGCTGGGAAGTTCGGCGGGACGCAGCGGCAGTCTTCTTGTGGGCGGCTCGTTCCTGCTGCAAATGCTGTTCTGGCTGGCCGGTGCGCCGTTCTATACGCTGCTGGTTTCCCTGTTTTACATTGATGCCCGCGTGCGCAACGAAGCGCTCGATCTGGAATGGTCATCTCACGTCGGAACGCCGCACAACGCGTCCGATGGGACGACTAACGCAGCGCTGAACACAGCCGCAGGCGCCGGACAATCCAACTTTTATCCGCCGGTTGCGCGCGACACTTCCTCTGCCGATGCGACAACTGCCGATGCCGCCAACATCGTGCGCCCCGACGCCGCGGTGTGGAACGCTTCGCCCGAAGAATTGGCGTCCATGCCGATTGAAGCCTTCACGCCACAGCGTGTTGCCCCAACCGAAGCGCCGGTTACGCCGGTTTTCGACGAGCGCGGCTACAACATCGCACAAACACAATCGCCACAAACACAATTGTTGCAGCCACAGCCGTTGCAGTCGCAGCCATTGCAAACGGGCGATGTTTCCTCTTCTTTCGCGGCACCTGTAGAGCCGACACAGCCACAATCGAGTACTCGATTCGCGCAAGAAAACGCGCCGTTATCCACTTCCGCGTCCAACGCATCAGACAGTTCGGGAGCCGTTGCGCCTTCGAGCGTTGCGCCTTCAAACCACGCTGGCGCGCTTTCCAACAATGCGCTTTCTGCTGATGCAGATGCGGCGGCGCCACAAGCGACTGTCAAATGCCCGCAATGTGGGGCTGAAGTTGCGGCTTCGCAAACTTTTTGCATGAACTGTGGTCATCGTATGGTGCGCCGCGACGACGCGATGAGGTTCGGTGCATGAAGCGGTTTCTTCTTGTTTTGGTTCTGCTCTTGAGCGTTTGCTGGCGCAATTCGGCCTGGTCCCAGGCGCCGCTATCGGCCTCGAAAACAGCGGCGGTGAAAACCAACTACACAATCCCTGCAAAAAAGTATGCGGACGGACTGCGTCACACCATTCGCGCTCTGGACAAGTGGCAAAACGGCCCGCTGCCGACTCTGCCGGTTTTGCGCGGCGTTTTTCCAAGCGGCGACGAACGTTTGGTCAAGCGTGCGGACGGTCAAACGCAAACGGCGCGCGGCGATTCATGGGAGCGCGTGCTGGACGAGATGGAAAATTCGCGCAACGCCAAAACTTCGGTGCGGCGGGGTGAAATCCGGGCGTTGCGCGCTCAAATCGCGCAACGCCTGACGGCTTTGCAAAGTTGGATGCAGGCCAGAAAACTTCCGACTGCAAACGCGCAAAGCATCATCTCCAAGCTGGCCGATGAAGGCGAAATTCGCACCGGCCCGACGGCGCTGCAGCAATGGTGGCAAAGCGTCAAAGACGCCATTGGCAACTTCTTTCGCCGCTTGTTCAGCCGCAGCGTTTCCCGCGCAACACCTTCTCAAACGCCTTCAATCAACAGCAAATGGGCCGAATGGCTTTTTGTTTCGTGCGTGCTGTGCCTGCTGGGCGCGATTGGCTGGTATGTGTGGCGCACTTTGGGCGGTCGCTGGGTGCGCAACGCAAAACGCGAAGTGCGCTTCGTCGGTGAAGACGCCGAACTGCTGCAACTGGCGCCGGACGAACTGTTGTCGCGCGCCGACCGATTGGCGCAGAAAGGCGATTTTGCCGGAGCTTTGCGCCATCGCTTTATCGGGCTGCTGGTGACGCTGGACGAGCGCGGCGTGTGGCGCTACGACACGCGCCGCACCAACTGGGAACACATCGCGGCCTTGAAAAAAGCCGCGCGCTGGCAGGTTCTGGCGCCGCCGCTCAGCGACCTGACGCATCGCTTCGACCGCGTGCGCTACGGCAACGCGCCGTGCCGGCAAAACGATTGGACGCGCTTCGCGCACGACGCCCAAAGTTTGGAAAACCAGTTGTCGATAGCCGTTGCAGGGGCTCAAGCGGCGCCATCGAGTACTCGTTCGGGAGCCGCCACATGACCAGTCGGCGTCCGCGCATCAACAGCGTTTATGTTCTGATCGGCTTGCTGTTCGCTGCCGCTTGCGGCTTGGGCATCGCGGCGCAAAAAGGTGGCGAAAACGTCGTCAATGCACCACGCGCGCGCTTCAACGATGCCTCGCCGCTGGGCGGCAAAGGCTTTCAACTGCTGCTGCGACGCTTGGGTTACAGCGTGCATCTCCAAGACGAAGCTTTGACGACGATGCCGAAAGACGCGCGCGTGTGGGTGCTGCTCGATCCTGAAACGCGCTTTTCGCGGCGCGAAGCCGACCTTCTTCTGGCCTGGGTGCGCGGCGGCGGAACACTGGTCTGGGCGTGCGCGCCCGCCGCTTCGCCTTTCGCGTGGAACAGCGGCTCCGATCAAACTGCGCATTCGTTGCTGTGCCAAAAGCTGGGCGTCACATCGAGCTACGCTTTCACGCCCAATGATGCGCCGCTGCCGGTCTTGACGCCATTGACGCCAAGCAGCGCCAACGAGTACTGGAACGGCGTCACCAAAGCCACCGCGTCCGCCGACCTCATCCGCATCGACCGTCCCAACTTGGAATTGGCGAGCACACCGGCGGGAACCGAACTGGCGCGAATCGGTGTCGGAAGCGGCCAGGTTTTCGTGATGGCCGACGCCTTGATGTGGACTAATTACGCGCTGGACAAGCCCGACAACGCGGTTTTAGCGACCAATCTGATTCGCCTTCATGCCATGAATGGCGGCGTTTATTTCGACGAGCGCGATCATCCCGACAACGATGCCGCAGCATCGGCGAACGGGCAAAGCGCGCCTGACTTGACCGATTACCTTTGGCGCCCGCCGATTCGCTGGGCAGTTTTGCAATTGCTGGGCGCGCTGCTTTTGTGGTGGGCTTTGGCGGGCCGTCGTCTGGGTGCGCCGGTTCCCTTGATGGAGCAGGAACCCGTAACGCGCGCCGGACAGTTCGCGCAGGCAATGGGCAGTTTGTTCCGCAAAGCCAACCGCCCCGCGGCTGTGGCGCAAACGCTGGGCAACAGTTTTCGGCGCGAAACGACGACTCGTGTCGGATTGCCGATTGATGCCTCCGACGACTTAATCGCCGAACGTGTGGCGCAATCGACCGGCTTGCCCGCGCCGATGATCGACCGCCTGCTGCTGCGCGCCAAAGCGCCCGCGCCCACTGAAACTGAAATTTTAAGCGACGTGCAGGAAATGGAAATCGTCCTGCGCGCGCTGCGAGGAGACCATTCGTGAACGATCCGCACCAGACAAAACCTTTGACGCCATCGACGCCGCCAAACACTTTTCTGCCATCAAACGTCTCGAATCCGGCACCGGCCAGCGAGGATTCGAGTACTCGAAACGCGGAAACGCCGACGTTTTTACCGCAACCTTCGCTATTAACCGCCTCGACGCTGCCAACAGTCGCGTCCACAAATGTTGCGCCTTCAGCGGTTGCGCCTTCTGTACAAAGCGAATCGAGTACTCAAATGACGCAACCGGCTTTCGTGCCGCCGTCCGTTTCGGTTTCGCCGACGCAAGTGGTGCGCGATTTGGCGGATGCGGTGCGTGCAGAAGTCGGCAAAGCGGTTGTCGGGCAGGATGAAGTCATCACGCAGTTTCTGGTTGCGCTTCTGGTGCGCGGCCATGTTTTGCTCGAAGGCGTGCCGGGAATCGCCAAAACGCTGACCGCCAAATCTCTGGCGCACGCGCTCAGTGCGACCTTCAATCGCGTGCAGTTCACGCCCGACCTGATGCCCGCCGACATCGTCGGCACGAATGTTTACGACACGCGCCAGAACGAGTTCAGCTTGCGGCGCGGCCCGATTTTCACTGACATTCTGCTGGCCGACGAAATCAATCGCACGCCGCCCAAAACGCAGGCCGCTTTGCTCGAAGCGATGCAGGAACGCCGCGTTACCATCGATGGCGAAACGCACACGCTGTCGCCGTTTTTCACAGTCTTCGCCACGCAAAACCCGATTGATTACGAAGGCACTTATCCCCTCCCCGAAGCGCAGCTCGACCGCTTTTTATTGAAAGTCACGATGACGTACCCCTCGCCGGACGAAGAAGCCGCGCTTTTAGTGCGCGCTCACCGAGGCTTCGATGCGCACGAACTGGCGAGCGTTGGCTTGCAGCCGGTCGTCGATGCCGCGCGCTGGCAGGGGGCGCGCAAAGCGGTTCAAGGCGTAACAGTCGGCGAAGGATTGATTCGCTATATCACCCAAATCGTCGGGCGCACGCGCGGCTTGCCCAGCCTGACTTTGGGCGCCAGCCCGCGCGCGAGTCTGGCGCTATTGGAAAGTTCCAAAGCTTTGGCGGCGCTCAGCGGGCGCGATTTTGTGATTCCCGAAGACGTGAAAACCGTCGCGCTGCCGGTTTTGCGGCATCGTTTGCTGGTGCGCGCCGAAACCGAAATGGAAGGCACGCGCACCGATGACATCGTGCGCGGCGTCCTTGATTCGGTCGAAGTTCCGCGCTAATCGAGTACTCGATTCATGCCTTTTCCCTTTCCCAACTTTGGACTTCCGTTTACTCTTATTCCGATCTTTATCGGTGGAGTATTTCTGCTGGTTTTCGGTGCGATTGCCTATGCAGTCATTTCAAGCATCGCTCAATGGATGAGCGACAACGCCGCGCCAGTCGAAACCTTTGAAGCGCGCGTCATTGCCAAACGCACCAAAGCGACACAGCACCAATCGGCCAATTCAACCACGAATTCTTCGTCGCGCTGGACTTCCCATTCCTATTTCGTCACCTTCGAGTACTCGAACGGACAGCGCCGCGAGTTCGGCATCAAAGAAAGCGAATTCGGCGTTCTCATCGAAGGTGATCGCGGCACATTGACGTTTCAAGGTTCGCGCTACAAAGGGTTTGTGTGACACACTTAGTTTCAGCCGCTTCGTAAATAAGTCGAAGTAGGAAAATAAGAGTTTGTCATTCTGAGCGCGTGTGTGGGAAAGGTAAATAGGCAGAAAAATCGGCGTCTGTCATCCTGAACGCAGTGAAGGATCTCGTAGATAAGACTTCAATAGCATTCCGAGCTACGAGATCCTTCACTGCG
>JAABUK010012512.1_pt1 | contig 10796 bp, 6 predicted proteins | sample 5559141 | NCBI WGS metagenome assembly JAABUK01 (sample SAMN10711869, study PRJNA513367) | rock metagenome | isolation source: Antarctica rocks | place: Antarctica: Victoria Land, Pudding Butte nord | collected 2016-01-03
GCTTGTACAAACATCTGTGCAGCGTTTCGTCCGAATTAGAAGGCAAGCTCGTCGCGCTTGAAGACATCGCCGCCGCGCTCAAGGGCACTGCCGCGCTTGAGAACATCGCCACGCGCGAACTTCTTGCGGAGGCGCTCAACGCATTATTGCTATGCAAAATCCACGATGAGGAAGCCTTCAAGTTCGTCAACTTGAAGGCTTCCACAAGCGAGCTGGCTAACATTGATTCAAGCTCCAGCCCGACATCGACCGATAGATGCGCGCACGTCAATCGCCTGCTGCTCGAAGAAACTTTCGCAGATGAATTAGAAAAGATTTCCGATATTCGTTTGGCGGCAATGTACAAACGCCTTCACGAAAAAAAAACATCGGCGCTTTGCTTGTCGGGCGGCGGCATTCGCAGCGGCACCTTCGCGCTCGGGCTAATACAGAAACTCGCATCCTACGGCTTGCTCGGGGAATTCGATTATTTATCAACTGTGTCGGGCGGCGGCTATATGGGGAGTTGGCTGACGTCGTGGCTGCACCGCCATCCCCGTGGATTGCCCGGCGTCGTCGAAGATTTAGAAAATTCTTCGCCCAAGTCAAAGATAGACCCGGACCCGCCCGCGATCCGGCATCTGCGCGAATACAGCAATTTCATGACTCCGAAGGCAGGCTTTCTAACCGCCGACACGTGGACGTTTATTACCATCTATCTGCGAAACTTACTGTTGAATTGGATGGTCTTGATACCCTTGCTGGCGGCTGTGCTGGGGCTTCCGAGATTGTTAGAGGCCATCTACCTCGCTCAGCCTAAAACACCGCAGCCTTGGGAATTGTTCTGCGACTTCTTCTTATTTTTCGGAGCCGCGCTGCTGGTTATATCGCTCACCTACATTGGCCTCTGCCGACCCGGTGTCAACAAACAATTAATCGAACGCAGTCCTTTTTGGCGCAAGCGTTTGCAACAGGGAAGCTTTCTAATATGGTGCCTTGTGCCGTTGGTCGGCGGCATGGCGCTTTTGACGACGTACTGGGCGTGGTTTCTCGACGAGCCTTCGAGTTCATTAAAGTGTTGGCATTTTATGTTATTCGGTGTCATCGTTCCCCTTCTCGCCTTCGCTGTTTATACGTTTGTGTTGCAGAGATACAGGCGCAAGAACTGGAAGGAATTCACCTGGTGGGAAATAGCTGTCGCTCTGCTTCTCCTTGTGGCGGGCGGATTAGGCGGCGCGCTTGCCTATGCCGTTGCACATGCCTACACCGGTTCGGGAGCGAAGTGGCTCGATCCGAATGCATCGAACGTCACGGGTTCATGGCAAACGTGGGGAGCCGAATTGTATACATGCTTGGCCGTGCCGCTGCTTCTGCTGGTGATCCTATTGGCGACAACGCTTTTCGTCGGTTTGACGAGCCGCGCCGCAAGCATCAATGACGAAGACAGAGAATGGTGGGCGCGATTCGAGGGCTGGGTTTTCATCGCAATCATAGCTTGGGTGTCGCTCACTTCGCTCGTCATCTTCGGCCCGGTGGTTTTGCTTGCGTCCCCCAAAATCCTAACTTCCATCGGCGGCATTTCCGGCGTCATCGCGCTGTTCGCCGGACGCAGTTCGAGAACGCCCGCCAATGAGGAACAGGCCGGGCAAAAGGGCTTGCTTGCCACCATTATCGGCAATTATATTTTGCCGCTGCTGGCATTCGCTTTTCTGGCGATTTTTCTAATGTGCCTGTCGCTCGGCACAACTTTGTTGCTGCAATTCATCGCCGCGCATCTACATTATCTGTCGCCTTTCGGATATGACTGCGATCTCGCAGGGCTACTGCTCAACAAAGTAACGCATATACGGGTCGTTCATTATGCGAACCTATGGTTCGTCGCCATCTTTATTGCGATTACGGCGGGCGTCGGGTGGCTGCTGGGGCGATTCATCAACCTCAACGCGTTTTCTCTTCATGCGAGTTACCGCAACCGGCTGATACGCGCCTTTCTCGGCGCGACGCGACGCGAAGGCGAGCGCAATCCGAATCCGTTTACGGGCTTTGATCCGGGCGACAACATTTACATGCACGAGTTGCGCCCCGTGCTGTTTCACGAAAACGACTTCGAGGATTTGTGCGGCCTTGCCGTGACAATCAATGCCGGGGAAACCGCTTTGTCCGCGTTTTTGAAAACACATCTATCCGCTGAAACGCGTAAAGCCTTGAGCGCTCATACAGGCACGACTCCGCTCGAACCGGGCTTGAAAAAAGATTTAATCGAAAACATTAATCGCATACTCGAAAACGAAGCGATCCGTGCCGACGGAATGCTGCTAGTCGAGAGCGCGCCGCCGACAACAATGTCTATGCAAACCGATGAAGCAATCGTTCGCAAGCGGCAAGTCTTAACTAAAGCCTACCCGAAATACATTAGAGACAAATATCCGCCCGCGCATAGACTTCTGCACGTCGTCAATATGACGCTTAATCTGGTGGGCGGACACAATCTCGCATGGCAGCAGCGAAAGGCGGAAACCTTTGCCGTGACACCGCTGCACGCAGGCTGTTTCCGGCTCGGCTATCGCCGCTCAAAATGCTACGGAGGGCCGAACGGCATTTCTCTCGGCACGGCGGCGGCTGTTTCCGGCGCAGCCGTCAGCTCGAACATGGGATACTACACTTCGTCGCCGCTGCTTTCGCTTGTCCTCACACTCTTTAATGTTCGACTTGGATGGTGGCTCGGCAATCCTGGCCCGGCGGGTAAAGACACTTATCGCGATCCGACGCCGAAGCTGTCGGCGATGCCTGTCATACAAGAAGCCTTCGGACTCACGGACGACACGAGGAAATATGTGTACCTGTCGGACGGCGGGCATTTCGAGGACTTGGCGATTTACGAAATGGTGTTGCGCCGTTGCCATATCATCATCGCGAGCGACGGCGCGCAGGATGAAAACTATGAATTCAGCGATCTCGGAAACGCCATCCGCAAAATCAGAATCGACCTCGGCGTACACATCGAATTCGATGATGTCCCGATCTACAAGGAAGTGCCGCAGGGCAAGCGGGGACAATACTGCGCGTTCGGCAGAATTCGCTACAGCGCGGTTGACGGCGACGATGTTAAGGACGGCGTTTTAATCTACATCAAGCCCGCGATCTACGGGTGCGAGCCGCGCGATGTGCTGCAGTACAAAGAATCCAACAAGGATTTTCCGCAACAAACAACCGGCGACCAATTCTTCGACGAGCCTCAATTTGAAAGCTACCGGATGCTCGGCGCGTACATAATGAATCGCCTCTGTGATAACAAGCTGGGGTTAAACGGTCAATCCGCGAAGTTCAAAACCATCCATCAGTTTGTCGAACAGGCATACAAAAATTACCGTAGTGGGCTAGTTTGAAATTATCGGGCTTTGTTTATATAACTAAAAAAGTCGAACTAGCCCACTGCCAAAAAAAGCGATGACGAAATTTTGTCGGAGCGAAGGGAACTTGCAGGCGACGAAATGCGCGGTCAATGGCGCGCGGCCTTCGCGCGGCGCGCTCCGTATAATGGCAGAATTCGCCTTCGATAAGCGCGGGCTTAAGGCTCTCGCGCTGGCAATTGTCTCGCACGGCTTGCTGCTCGTCTTACTGCGCCACGTCTTACAAATGCTGTTTATAACGTAAGCTGAAGCTGGCCTGAATATCGACTGAAACAGCGAATCCGAAACGCTGCCGCACGGATGCCGCCGGGCGTGATGCTCCTCACACATCTCGCGGCGGCATTTGTTTGGACGGTAGAGTATCCGGCATCGACGATTGCTTCTTTACCCTTTGCGCATAATACGCGACAATACGCCCATCTATTCTGACCTCTGTCGTCTCCAAGGTTATTCACAGTATGAAAAAAGTTATGCGCTCGTTAAATGTTGCGCTGTCGATTGCGCTTTCGCTTTCCGTCGCGTGGGCGCAAGGCACTGAAGGAAGGCGCGGCATCAAGCCGGAAGATTACTACTCGTTTGAATTTTTGAGTGATCCGCACATTTCGCCCGACGGCAAGCTGGTTGCCTACGTGGTCACGGTTATTGATCAAAAGCAGAACCGTCGCGTCTCCAACGTCTGGGTGACGGCGACGGACAACAGCCGCGCGCCGCGACAATTCACTTTCAGCGCGCAGTCTTCGAGTTCTCCGCGCTGGTCGCCCGACGGACAAGCGCTTGCTTTTCTTTCATCGCGCGCGGCGGGCAGCGAGGGCAATAACAACAACGGAAGTGCGATTAATAATCCTCTCACGGCGAACGCGCAAGGCACAGCGGCGGCGGCAACATCAACAACAGCGGCGCGTGCGACTCCGACGCCGAATGCTTCAAGCGCGCCGGAGCCGTCTCCGTCAATCGAGCCGACAGCGCCGGGTTCGCCCGGCATTACGAGCGCACAGAGCACCGCGAGCGTTGAGACTCCGCGCTCGCAAATCTATATTCTGTCTTTGAGCGGCGGCGAGGCGAGGCGTGTGACTAATCTGAAAAACGGCGTCAGCAGTTTTCAGTGGTCGCCCGACGGAACGCGCTTTGTCGTGCTCAGCCGCACGGGGTTGAGCGACGAACAAAAAACCGCGCGAAGCGATGTGCGGCACTACCTTCATACGTCATACAAGTTTAATGACACGGGCTGGTTCGACGACAAGCGCAGCCATCTGTGGATTGTCAACGCGGAGACAGGCGCGGCGAAGCAGATTACGTCCGGTGAAGATTGGAATGACTCAGACCCGCAGTGGTCGCCGGACTCAACCAAGCTCGCCTTTGTTTCAGACCGCACCGGCAAAGCGTTCGATGAAAGCCGCAACACGGACGTGTGGGTGATTCCTGCGGACGGCGGCAGCTTAACGAAAATCTCCGATCATGCGGAATCGGACGAAAGCCCGCGCTGGTCGCCCGATGGAAAAACCATTGCCTTCACGGGTCAATTGCAGGAAAGGGATCATCCGAAAATCTGGCTCGCGCCCGCGACAGGCAATGCCGCTTCCGTGCTGGCGGCGAATGGCCTCGATCTGATTCCGACGAATCTGCGCTGGGCGGAAAACGGGCGCGCGCTTTTCTTCGAGACAGGCGTCAAAGGCGAATCGCATTTGTTCCGCGTTGATGTTGCGACAAAAGCGCTACGGCAAATAACAAGCGGCGCGCGTGCCGTTCACAACGCCGACATCAGCAATCAAAGCGGCAAGATGGTTTATGCAGCGAACGACTTCCGTCATCTGGATGATCTTTACATCGCGGACGCGGGCGGCGCGGGCGAGCGGCAATTAACCAATCGCAATGAAAAACTATGGAAGCAAATTCAGGCGCAAGGTGTCGAGCGAATCACTTACAAAGGCGCGGACGATTGGAACATAGACGGCTTTCTCGTCAAGCCGTTGCATTGGCAGGAAGGCAAAAGGTATCCGCTCATTCTCAGCATTCACGGCGGGCCTGCCGGAATGTACGGCGTTGATTGGTATCACGAATTTCAAGTTTATGCGGCACGCGGCTACGCGGTCTTCTTCACCAACCCGCGCGGCTCGACCGGCTACGGCCAAAAGTTTGAACGCGGTATCGAAAACGAGTGGGGCGGCAAGGATTACACAGACATTATGAACGGCGTCGAAGCGTTGTTAGCAAAAAACTCTTGGATAGATAAAGAGCGTCTAGGCGTGACGGGCGGCAGCTACGGCGGATACATGACCAACTGGATCGTCGGCCACACCAACATCTTCAAAGCCGCCGTCACCTTGCGCAGCGTGTCGGATTTCATCAGTGACGAAGGCACGCGCGATGGAGCTTACGGACACCGGACTGACTTCGGCGGCGACCTCTTCGAGCGGTTCGATCTTTACTGGGAGCGTTCGCCGCTGCGCTACGCAAAGAACGTTCGCACGCCGACTTTAATACTGCATTCCGATAATGATTACCGCGTGCCGCTCGAACAGGGCGAGCAATGGTTTCGCGCACTCAAACATTTCGGAGTGCCCGCTGAATTTGTGATCTTCCCGCGCGAAAACCACAACCTCACGAGAACAGGCGAGCCGAAGCACTTAGTCGAAAGCTTGAACTGGCAGCTTTACTGGTTTGATCGTTTCCTCAACGGCAACACGGCAGCCATCGCGCCCGACAGGTAAAGGACGCCGCAAACTTTTTCACCATTCCGATTTTCTCGTCTACAGCTTTACGCACAGATCATATACTCACTGTACGCTTCAGAACAGTCGAAGCGTTTGCATCGGAGTATACTAATTGATTAAACTTTTCTTATCACTCCATTAAGAGATGATTTGCAACTTCGTTTGTTGCAAATTGAAGCCGGGTTGTCGCATTGCGACTCGATACAAGCAGCGTGTGAACTTTCACGAGAACAAGCAGGTATGTCGGTAGCAGTAACCTCGACGGTTAGAACAAATCCTTTCGATAGCGAACTCGCACGCACGAACAGTTCATATGCGGGGCAGCGCGATGGCAAACTCGTTTATTTGCTGGAGACGAAGCGAAGTCTCGCGCCGCTTGCCGAATCCGTCCATGACGGCTTTCGCGCGCACATTCTCGATCCTGACTTTCCGTGCGTCGGCGGCAAGGCGGCGATAAACAACGATACTTACCGCTTCGGCCTTTACACAAAGATGAACACGCACGGGGCGACTGCCGGATTAGCTTCTGATCTGTGGGAGTACGCGCGGGAACGCACGGCTTTTGAAACCGAGTACGCAACCTTTGTCGCCAGCTTCGCCGCGCCCGTCGCGCGCGACGAGCGGGAATGGGAAGAAATGTTGTGGACGCAACTACAGAGTTTGCATGATCTGGACAGGCCGCATCACCAGTGGGATTCGACTGTCAGCAGCGACCCGGAAGACACGGGCTTTTCCTTCAGCTTCGCGGAGACGGCCTTCTTCGTCGTCGGACTGCACCCACGAAGTTCGCGCATTGCGCGGCGGTTCAGTTGGCCGACGCTTGTCTTCAACGCTCATTCGCAATTCGAGCAGTTGCGCCAGCAAAATCAGTTCGAGCGAATGCGGGAAACGATTCGCGCGCGTGACCTCAAACTGCAAGGCTCGCTTAATCCTAACTTGAGCAACTTCGGCGAGCGTAGCGAAGCGCGCCAGTATTCGGGTCGCCGCGTCGAAGAAAATTGGCGGTGCCCGTTCCATGCGCGAACCGTTGACGCGAAGGATTCACACGATTGATTTACGTCCGCGCATGTGAACTACATCCGCGCATACTTGCCACGCCCGCCGGATAAGCCGTTCATTCCTATTCATCAACTGATCCATTCAACTTTAATTCAACACGCGAGGAGCGCATGAGCCTATGACTGCACGCTACCATCTCGAACCGCAAACAGGCGTCGGCTTTCTGCTTGAGCGCGGGCAGTTTCTGAAAATTATTGATCCGCAGGGCGAGCAAGTTTCAGATTTGACGGCATTCGCGCAGGCAGATAAATCCGAGTGGCTCTCGTCCGGGCGCACGATTGATTACGCCAACACAATTTACTTAACAACCGGCCATCTGCTTTACTCGAACCGCAGCCGACCAATGTTTTCAATCATCGAAGACACAGTCGGGCGACACGATTTTCTATTGACGCCGTGCAGCCCCGACACTTTCAAACTGCTCTACGATTATCAAGGCTATCATCCAAGCTGCTTCGAGAATCTGACGAAGAACCTCGCCGCTTTCGGCATCACGCCGGACATGATTCCGACGACCTTCAACATCTTTATGAACGTCATCGTCATGCCATCCGGCGAACTGCGCATTGATCCGCCGCCCTCGCGCGCCGGAGATTACATTCTGTTACGGGCAGAGATGGATTTGATTGTCGGCGTCACGGCGTGCTCTGCGGAAAAATCTAATAACTTCAGCTTCAAACCGATTGACGTTGAAGTGTATTAACACCGCGACGACAATGACGTTCAACGCCAGACGTGCGATAAAACGTGCGACAAAAATATGAGTGAACGATTAGAGATCGGGAATCTGCCACTCGATCTGCGGTTTGCCGGAAGCACGTAGTGCATCATTGATCGCAGAGAACGGACGACTGCCGAAGAATCCGTTGTGAACCGAAAGCGGCGACGGGTGCGCGGATTTGATAATCGTGTGTTTGTCCGTATCAATGAGCTTTATCTTTTTTTGAGCATAAGCGCCCCAGAGCACAAAGACGACGGAGGTATCACGCTCGTTGACACGGCTGATAATCGTGTCCGTGAAGATTTCCCATCCTTTGCCTTTGTGCGAGTTCGGCTCGCCCGCGCGGACTGTCAGCACGGCGTTGAGCATCAGTATGCCTTGCTTCGCCCAAGGAATTAGATAGCCGTTGTCGGGAATACGAAAGCCCACGTCTTCCTTTAGCTCTGCGTAAATGTTTTTGAGCGATGGCGGCGGGCGGATGCCGGGACGCACGGAAAAGCACAATCCATGCGCTTGATCCTTGCCGTGATAAGGGTCTTGGCCTAAGAGTAGAACGTTGACTTGTTTGTAGGGCGTCAGCGCCAACGCGGAAAAGATGTCCGGCGCGGGCGGGTAAACAATTTGAGATTGCTGCTCTGCTTCGACAAATTGTTCGAGCTTGCGAAAGTATGGCTTGTCGAATTCGGCGGCAAGCACGGATCGCCAAGAGGAAGAAAGTTTGGGAAGCATAAAGGTGAAATCGCTGGGTGCGGAAATCGGCTACGCGCGCTCTAAAATGTAAAAGGCGACGTTCAATAAAACTCGCTGTTCGCGCATCGCATCCAAGAACTTGTCGGGCGGCGCGTTTGCTTCAAAAGCTACTTTATCCGAAGAAAACCATTCGCAACAAACCAACCAAGCCGCCAGCTAAAACTACCAGCAAGACATCCGCCTTAAAACGATAAAAACTTGAGCCAAAAGCGGAAGGCTTCGGCAAAGGAAACATCGCGCCTCGCAGCTTGAATTTCGTTTTCGCCCGAAGGTTTCATGCTGTTCGTGTGGGCAATGGAATCGCTTGCTTGCATTCGGTTTTAATGAAGAGGCGCTTTGCTTTTGCCGAGTTCGTCGAGCGCGGCACGAAAGCCTTGCGCCAATTTATCAGCCGCGCCGCGCCCGTAATAATGCAAGAACATAATTCGCGGATTATCGCCGAGCATATGATTGTGCAGCGCGACGACTTCCAGATTGTTTCGGCGCAAAGCTTTTATTACATCGTTTACTTCCGGCTCAAGCATCGCAATGTCGCCCGCAATATGCGCGGCGTTTGGTTCGCCCGCAAATGCCGCCCAAGAATTTAATCCGATTGCCGCCGTCATCTTCGCGCCCATCGCGATGACGGTTAAATCATCACGCCCGACGGTGTATTTATAAGTCGCGCCGCCCACCGCGCCCGTGTAACCCGCGATTTTGTCGAGCGCTGGCACATCGAAAATCTCCTTCGCCGTGCGTGTCGGAGCGTTTGCCTGCGGTTGGTTCGCCGGAAATATTTTTGTGTCCTTGATGGCGGCGGCATAACGACGCGCAATGTCTGACGCGTCGCCCATGCCGTGCAGGTGCATATAAAAAATGCGCGGTTGTTCGTAAAAGAAATGATTGTGAATTGCGCCGATCTCCAAGCCGTTGGCGTGCGCCGCAGAAATAAGAGGATTGACTTCTTCTTCGAGCACAACGTTATCGCTCATTAAAACAGCGCCTTTGCCGTCGAGCATTTTTTTGACGGAAACCCAGCCGCCGAAGCCGAAGGAAATAGGCACGTCTTCGCCTTTGACGGTAATGTTCAAATCGTTGCGCGGCAACGGAACGGTATAGACGGCTTCCGCTTCGACATACTTTCCCTTCTTCCCAAGCGCCTCTTCAATCGCCGCCATTTCCGCTTGCGTCAAGGCAGGCGTTGTGCTCTTTGATTGAGCCGGGACACCTTGCTTACAGCTTGTCAGACTTACCGCGCCCGCCACCGCGCCCAAACCGGCAACGGTGCATAGCATTTGCCGCCGATTAAAACTCTTCTCATGCATAATTACTCTCCCGTTAATTCTTGTCGTGTGATGGGCAAGCTTACACTTTTGCGTTTCTCGATCAAGCCGGACTTGCGGTTTACGTTCTTCAGGCGAAACCGCCCGAATCGAAATCTCCTGTTGCTTATTTCGCTCTTGCCTGTCACTTGATGCGAAGTGATCGTTGACCATATTATACCGAAGTGCAGATTAGGATGAGATAACTTGCAGGGGCAGGGCAATGCCCGCTGCCCGCATGTTGGGCAAGCGAGTAAAATTGTAAGGAGAAGAAACTGATTATGAGTGTTAAAGACAACTTTACGGCGGAAGAATGGAAAAGTTTACTGAAAGCGCCGATGCTTGTGAGCTACGCGGTGGCGGGCGCTGATCCGAGCGGGCAGGACGGCTTTGTGCAGGAAATGTCCGCCGTCGCGGATGCCATCGTCGAGGGCGGAGACGGTGCGGCGAAGGATTCGCTGCTCTCCGCAGTCGTGGCGGATATTCTTGCCAATGCGGACGATGAGCAGCGCGGGCAGACGGAGAAATTTGCCGTTGGTGAAGTCAAAGCAAGAGCGCTGGATAATTGCCGCGCGGTGGCGGCGCTGCTGCAAACGAAGGCGAGCGCGGAAGAAGCGAGCGAGTACAAGCGTTGGATAATCAATGTGCAAAATTATACCAACTTGCATAACCATCTGAGATAGGATAGAACTCAGTGATGCCACGACGCATCATGTTGAAGCCGCACCGAACAACCGCTGAACTTTACCGTCGCTATCGCGCTTGTCGCCATCCACAAGAGAAATTGCGGTGGCGTGTGCTTTACCTTATTTCTGATGGCGAGTGTGCCAATTATGCAGCGCGCCTGATGAGTTTGCGCGCACTC
>JAABUK010012517.1_pt1 | contig 10792 bp, 8 predicted proteins | sample 5559141 | NCBI WGS metagenome assembly JAABUK01 (sample SAMN10711869, study PRJNA513367) | rock metagenome | isolation source: Antarctica rocks | place: Antarctica: Victoria Land, Pudding Butte nord | collected 2016-01-03
GCCGCCGCATGCGGTCGACCATGAAGGCCGCCAGCGTGAGGATCAGCAGCACCTTGCCAAGCTCGGAGGTCTGCAACTGAAAGAACGGCAGCTCGATCGCTCGCTTGGAACCGCGCGCGACCGTGCCGGTGGCATACACCACCACGATCAGGCCGATCAGCAGGCCGTACAGGCCGTTCTTCCACTCCCTCAGGCGCGAGTAGTCGAAGCGTGAGACCAGCAGCATGAGCACGAGCCCGACGACCGCGTAGGCGGCCTGGCGCTCGACGAAGAAGTTCGGGTTGCCCGGGATGTCGGTCTTGGTCGCATGGGCGATCGTGTAGACGCTGCACCCCATCAGGCCGAGCGCGGCGAGGAGAAGCGGGAAGTCGAGGCCTCCCGCCAGCCGCGAGGAGCTGACGTCGCGGAAGCCCTTCACCGAGGTGCCGTAGGGGGCGGCCTGCATCACCGCGCCAGCCTATCGGCCGCGGCAGGCTGAACGGGAAGCGTGCAAAGCATCAGTTGGGCGCCGTCCCGCTCTGGATCGGCCCGCTCTCCTTGACCCCGAAGAGCTGGGCCAGGATCTTGCGGGCGGCCGGGGCTGCCGTGTCGGCGCCGAAGCCGCCCTGCTCGAAGGTGACCGCCACCACGTACTTGGGGTCGGGGTAGGGAGCAAGCGCCACGTACCACGACTGGTCGGCGCGGCCCCCGCCCTTCTGCGCCGTGCCGGTCTTGCCGGCGACCGGGATCTTGAAGCCCTTGAACACCGGCTCGGAGGTGCCGCCGGGCTGGCTGGCGGCGGCGCGCAGGCCGTCCATGATCGCCTGGCGAAACTCCGGCTTGACGCCGAGCTTGCGCGACGGTGGCGCCTCCAGCTCCTGCAGCGGCCGGCCGGTGGTGTCCTCGATCCGCTGGCCGAGGCGGGGCTTCAAGACGCGCCCGCCGTTGGCGATCGCGGCGTAGGCCACCGCCATCTGCAGCGGGTTCGCCTGCAGGTCGCCCTGGCCGACGGAGAAGTTGACGTTGTCGCCCACGCTCCACGGGCGGTCGAGGAAGCCGCACTTGCCAAGCGATATCTGGGCAGGTGTCGGCTTGGTCTTCGCGACGCAACGCTGGTAGGAGGCAAAGCCCTTGTTGCGGTAGCTGGGTGACGGCACCAGTCCGGGCGCCTCGGAGGGAAGGTCGATGCCGGTCTTGCGCCCGAACCCGAACTTGTGTGCCCAGTCCTGGATCAACAGCCCGTTGCCCTTGCCGTTGGCCTCCTGGCCGAGCCGGTAGAAGAACACGTCGCTTGACACCTGCAGCGCCTTGCGCAGCGCGACCGGCCCGTTCACCACGCCTCCGGCGTTCTTGAAGGTGACGTTGCCCACCTTCAGCGAGCCGCCGTCGTACTGCACGGTGTCGGGTGTGATCAGGCCGCCCTGAAGCGCGGCCGTGGCGGTGATCAGCTTGAAGGTCGATCCGGTGGGATAGCCGGCCTGGGTAGCCCGGTTGAGGATCGGCTCGCCGTTGTTCTTGGAGTAGACCCGCTTTAAGTCGGCCGTGCGGATGACCTTGGAGAACTGGTTGGGATCGAACGACGGCGAGCTGCCAAGCGCCAGGACCTCCCCGTCGCGCACGTTCATCACCGCGAACGCTCCCCGGGCCCCGCCGAGCGCGCGCTGGCCGGCCTCCTGGACGCCGAGGTCGACCGACAGGCGCAGCTGGCGCCCCTGCTGCGGGCTGACGTTGCGCAGCTGCCCGCGCAGGTTGCCGAGGGCGTCGACCTGCACCCGGCTGGCTCCGTCGCGTCCGCGAAGAAAGCGGTCGTACTGGTACTCGATGCCCGACTGGCCGATCCGGGCGCCCTGGGACACGCCGCGGTTGCGTTGCTGGTCCTTGAGCTGCTCCGCGGTGACCTCGCCGACGGTGCCGAACAGCTGAGCGCCCGTCTGGTGGCGGGGGTACTCGCGCAGGAACACCTGCTCGACGGTCACCCCGGGAAAGCGGTCCTGGTTCTCGAACAGGTAGGAGACGATGTCCTGGGGCACATCCTGCTTGACGGTGGCTGGCGAGTACGGCAGGGCCTTGAGCTGGGCGTTCACCGACTTCGCGATGCGCGCCGGCGAAAGATTCAGCACGCGGCCAAGACGCTGGTAGAGGGCGGCGCGCCGTGCGGAGTCCTCCGGAAGCTTGGTCGGCATGACCCTGACCGCGAGGCCCGTGCGGTTGTTCACCAGCACCTTGCCGTTGCGATCGACGATCTCGCCGCGAGGCGCCTGCACCTTGATCTGGCGCACCCGGTTGTCGTTGGCCTCGGCGCGGTACTTGTCGCCCGACAGCACCTGGAGATACCACAGCCGGAAGAAGATCAGGCCGAAGGCGACCAGCGCCACCCCGCCGATCACCGCTACTCGCACCGCCAACTGCGGCGTGAGCGAGGAGCGGCTGTCGTCGTCCATGTACATCCCCTAGATCTCCATTCCGCGTAGGCCGATGGGACCGGATTCGCGGGGGGCTCGACGGCGCCGACGCGTGTCGAGCGGGTCTACGGCCAGCGACGGGCGCAGAATCTTGCGACAGACCCAGAAGACGGGGATGGCCAGGATCGTGTTCAGCAGGACCGTGACGAGCATGTCGCGGAACACCAGCGGGCTGACGGTGGCCCCGACGTCGAGCATGAACGACACCGCGGCGAAGGCCACGACCCAGCCGAGGGTGGCCGCGGCGCCGACGGGAATCGGCATCAGCCCGTGCGCCGGATCGCGCACCTCGCGGTAGCGCCCCACGCCGTAGCCCACGGCGGAGAGCACCAGCGACGAGAGCCCCATTGTGCTGCCCACCGCCAGGTCGAGCAACAGCCCGGTTCCAAAGCCCATCGCGGCACCGGTGGTGGAGCCCCCGTAGATGGCGACCGCGGCCACCACGAGCGGAATCAGGTCCGGCACCGAGCCGAAGAAGCGCACGGGCCCGAGACCCGAGAGCTGCAGCACCACCGCGGCGAGCGCGATGCCGGCGCAGCGAAAGAACGAACCGGGCGTCGGCCTCAAGGGAGAACCTCGCTGCGCACCCGGCTGAGCCGGCTGCTTGCGCTCACGGGGCTACCCCGGCCTGGCCCGCGGGCTGGCGGCCGCGGGAGGTGAGCACCTGCACGAAGTCGATCCGGCGGATGTCGGCAAATGGGCTGATGTGCACGCGCTGGTAGAGCTCGACCTCGCCGAGGTCGACCTTGGTAACGCGGCCGATCGGGACCCCACGCGGAAAGAGCGACTCGACCTTCGAGGACTTGAAGCCCGACGTCACGACCGTGCTGCCCTCGGTCACACGCCGCTTCTTCTGCACGAAATCGAGCAACAGGTCGTCGGGCTTTCCGACCTCGGGCTTGACGATGCCGCTGGCGCCGTTTGGCATCACTTGCCCCGACACCGCGCTGGTGCCGTCGGTGATCAGGGTGACGTCGGCGGTGCCGCCGGTCACGCTGGTGATCTTGCCCGCCAGGCCGCCCGAGGCGATCACCGGCTGATTGACCTTGAGGCCGTCACCGGAGCCACGGTCGATCTTGAGCGTCGAGTACCAGACGGTCGGTGACCGCGCGATCACCCGGGCTGCCACCGGACGCGTGCCGTCGGGAAAGCCGGAGTCGCCCTGGAGCTTGACCAGGCCGCGTAGCTGGCGCGCGTCCCGCTCGGCGGTTGCCGACTGGCCGAGCTGCTCGTGCAGCTGGGAGACCTCCTTGCGCAGCTTCTTGTTCTCGCCCTTGGCGTCAAAGGTGTCGCCCACCCAGCCCACCAGGTCTCGAAACGGCTTGAGCGCGCGCCCGGCGCCTTTCTCCAGCGGGGCGAACGCGGCCTGGGTACCGCGCTGCAGGGAGTGCAGAACGCCGCCCCCGGACTCGCCGAAGTAGGCGGTGAGCATCACGAGCGACAGCGCGACGAAGATCGCGAGCGTCGCCCTTCTCCTTCGGACCACTTTGGAGTCGAACATTCAAGTGCCGCCCCTGCGGCGCCGGCTCAGCGTCGCCGGCTGTTTCGGGAATTCCTGTTGGCGCGGTGGATCGCCTCGAACTCCTCGAGGCTGCGACCGGAGCCCACCGCCACGCACGTCAGGGGAGACTCGGCCAGGTGCGCGGGCATCTGGGTCTCCTCGCGCAGTCGCTCGTCGAGGCCCTGGAGCAGGGCCCCACCACCGGCGAGCATGATGCCCCGGTCCATGATGTCTGAAGCCAGCTCCGGCGGCGTGCGGTCGAGGGTCTCCTTGACCGCGTCGATGATCGCCTGGAGCGGCTCCTCAAGCGCGAGGCGCACCTCTTCGCTTGTGAGGACCACGGTCTTCGGCAGCCCGGACACCAGGTCGCGGCCGCGAATCTCGGCCTGCATCTCCTCGTGGAGGGGGTTGGCCGAGCCGATCTCGAGCTTGACCTCCTCCGCCGTCTGCTGTCCGATCATCAGCTTGTACTCGCGCTTGACGTAGTTGATGATCGCGTCGTCCAGCTCGTCGCCGCCGATGCGGATCGACTGGCTCACGACGATGCCGCCCAGCGAGATGACCGCGACCTCGCTGGTGCCGCCGCCGATGTCGACCACCATGTTGCCGGTGGGCTCACCGACCGGCAGGCCGGCGCCGATCGCGGCGGCCATCGGCTCCTCGATCAAATAGGCGGTGCGGGCGCCGGCCGAGAGGCAGGCCTCCTCGACCGCTCGCTTTTCTACTCCCGTGACACCCGACGGCACGCAGACCACCACGCGGGGATGGGCCCAGCGGTTCTGGTGGACCTTCTGGATGAAGTGGCGGAGCATCTGCTCGGTGACGTCGAAGTCGGCGATCACGCCGTCCTTGAGCGGGCGGATGGCCTGGATCGTGCCGGGGGTACGGCCCAGCATCCGCTTGGCCTCGATGCCAACCGCGTGCACCTCCGCGGTGCGCGAGTCGATGGCCACCACCGAAGGCTCCGAGAGCACGATGCCGCGCCCGCGCACATATACGAGGGTGTTGGCGGTGCCGAGATCGACAGCCATGTCGCGGCCGCCCATTCCGGTGAGGTAGGAGAAAAAGCCCATTTGGTGAAGGTGCAGACCCGGTCGCGGGGCGGGGTTCGCCCAGCGCGGCCGACGCCGCCAGTGTAGCGGTGATCGGGTTTCGGAGCGGGCATTTGCAGGCCGTCGTCCAGACGCTCCGGATGTGGCTAGAGCGGGCCCCAGAACCGCCGTATACGCCGGGTTCAGCCCGGAGGCGGGCCGCCCAAGAGCAGTTCCGGGGCCAGTCGCACGAGCGCCGCCACCGGCAGTCCAACGACGCAGTTGTAGTCACCTTCGATCCGCTCGACCAGTGCCGCCCCCCGGCCTTGGATCGCATAGGCGCCGGCGCGGCCCTCCCACTCGCCGCCGGCCAGGTAGGCATCGAAGTCGGCGGGCGTCAGAAGCCGGAACCGAACCGTGGTGTGGTCCACAGCGCTGCACACCTCTCCACGCTCCACGAGAGCGATGGCCGACCACACCGTGTGCTCCCGGCCCGAAAGCCGCTCCAGGAAGCGGCGCGCCTCAGCGGCGTCGGCCGGCTTTCCCAGCACGTCGCCGTCGATTGCGACGGCGGTGTCCGAGCCGAGCACGCGCTCGCCCGAGACGGAACACGCCTTGAGCACGGCGTTGTGTTCAACGAGCTCGGCGGGGTCGCCCCCGCATCGCTCCTCGACGTCGGCGGGCGCCACCGTGAAGGTGACGCCAAGCTGCTCGAGGATCCGGCGACGCTGCGGTGAGGCCGAGGCCAGCACCAGGACACCCTCGCTGGATCGGGCATCCCTGCCCGATCCAGGAACTGCGCGCGCCACGCCTAGCCCAGCTCGGGGAAGAAGATGCCCGTCTCGCGCGTCGCTGACTCGTCGGAGTCGGAGCCGTGGACGAGGTTGGTCTGGACCTCGAGGCCGTAGTCGCCGCGGATCGAACCGGTTGCGGCCTCCACCGGGTTGGTCGAGCCGACGACCTGGCGCGCTGCCTTGACGGCCTCGTGGCCCTCGAGCACCAGTGCCACGAGCGGGCCGCCGGTGATGAAGTCCACGAGCTCGCCGAAGAACGGCTTCTCCGCGTGTTCGGCGTAGTGCTCCTCGGCTTGGGACCGCTCGACGGTCATGTGCTTGAGCGCAACGATCTTCAGGCCTTTGCGCTCGAACCGGGCGAGGATCTCGCCCGTCAGGTTGCGCTCGAAGGCGTCCGGCTTGACCAGGATCAGAGTCCTTGCCATTCAAAAGTCCTTTCGTAGGTGAAATCGAAAACGGATCGACGTCGTGTCGATCCTTCAGCTGCTTGGACGGGCGCGATCGCCCGTCGGGCGCTCCCGCGGGGCATCGCCCGCGGGGCGTTCGGCCTGGCCGGATGGGCGGGCCTGGCGCGAAGTCTCTGAGGGTGGTGCCGCGGCCTGCTGGCGCGGTGCGCGCTGCGGGGCCGCCTCGCGGCGTGGCGCGGCGTCCTCACGCGGCGGGCGCTGGGCTGCGCGGGGCGGCGGCGGCTCGGCCTTGGCCGTCTGCCTGGGCGCCTCGGTGGCCGTCTGCGCCGGACGCTCGCGGCGGCGGGGGCGCTCGCGGCGGGCCTGCTGCTGGGGCGCGCCGCCGACCTCGGCCTCGCAGTAGGGGCAGATCTTCCAGCGCGGATCGATCGGCTTCGCGCAGGTGGTGCAGGGCTCCTTGAGCCGGTGCATGCAGTTCGGGCAGCGCAGGAACGTCTTCTCGATCTCATTTCTGCAGTACGGGCACGCGTTGTGCTCGGCGCCGGCAAGCCTGGCCTCCGCCGCCGCGATCTCGAGCTCGCGTTCGCGGACGTCCTCTAGGTACTCCGGGGGCCGCACGATCAAGTAGACGACCGTCCCGACGTAGGGAAACAGCGACGCCGCCGTGGCACAAGCCACGATCATCGGATCGGAGATCCGGCGGCGGGCGTCCGAGTAGGTCCACCACACGAGGGCGAACCAGAGAACGACGAGGAAGAGGAGCACGAGGTTGACCGCGAGGTTCAACCCGTCGTTCGTGATCCCGAAGACGGCAAGGGGTCCCATGAGAGCGCGAGAGTCTAGCGGCGCGGGTGGTCGGCTAGCGCGCCCGGGTACACCACGGCGCCCCGAGGTGGTCGCGAACTCACAGGAAGATGCGGCCGAGCACGTAGCCGACCCCGAAGAACACGAGGATCACGGCAGCCACCACCACGGCCACCAAGCCGATCATCGCGCCGAATCCGGGTCCGTCTCCTCGTTCCACCGGGCGCGATCTTCCCACGCGGCGCATACGAGCGCCATCGTCCTACAGCGCGGAGGCCCGCGCTCCGGCGTCGGGGCGGACGAGGTCGGCGATCAGGTAGATCGAGCCGGTGACCACCACCGCCCCCTGCGGCCCGGCCTGCTCGCGGGCCGCGCGGACCGCCTCACGCGGGTCACCGACCGTCATCGCGGGGGGGCCCTCGAGCTTGACCGCGAGCGACTCGAGCGTCCCCGGAGACAGCGAGCGCAGATTCGAGCAGCGCGTGAACACCACGCGGTCGAACAGGGGGAGCAGCGCGGCGAGCATGGCGGCGGCATCCTTGTCCTCGAGCACGCTGGCCACCAGAATCCGCGGCGAGCGAGCGCCGAACACCTCGGGTAACGCACCGGCCAGCGCTCCGGCGCCGGCGGGGTTATGTGCCCCATCGTGCAGGGTCAGCGGCTCGACCGCCACCGGGTCGAGGCGCCCGGGGATGGGGGTCTCGGCGGCGGCGCCCGCCACCGCATTCGGGTCGAGCGGACGCCCCAGGAACGCCTCGGCCGCCGCGCACGCGACAGCGAAGTTACGGCGCTGGAAGTCGCCGGCCGCCAGCAGTGCGGCGCCCGAGGACTCCGGTGCGTGCACCCAGCGGGCGTGACGCTCCGCGCTCACGCGCGCGGCGACCGCCTCGGCGTCGGCATCGAGCGCGCCGGTGACCAGCGTGGCGTGGTCGCGCACCACGGCGAGCTTCTCCCCGGCGATGTCTGAGATCGTCGGCCCCAGCCAGCGCGTGTGCTCGAGCCCGACGCCGGTGAGCACCTGGACCCGCGACGGAATGACGTTGGTGGCGTCGAAACGGCCGCCGAGGCCGGCCTCGATCACCGCGACCTCCACCCTCTGGGAGGCGAGCTCGTGGTAGGCGGCGGCGGTCAGCGCCTCGAACTGCGTGACGGAGTCGTCCTCGTCGCCGGCGCGATCAACCAGCTTGTCCGCGGCTGCCGTGCGCTGCACGGCAGCGGCGAAACGCTCCCCGGACACGGGCTCGCCTCCGACCTCGATCCGCTCGCGAAACGAGACCAGGTGCGGGGAGGTGTAGCTGCCGGTGCGCAGGCCGTGGCGTTCCAGCAGGGCGGCGGTGAAGCGGACGGTGGAGGACTTGCCGTTTGAGCCGACCACGTGGATCTGCGCGAACCGGCGCTGGGGCATGCCGAGGGCGGTGGTCAGCCGGTGCATGCGATCCAGCCCGAAGCGCATGCCGAACAGCTCGAGGCCGATCAGGTACTCCTCGGCCTCCCGGAGGCTCCGACGCATCAGCCCAGACGGGTGAGCGCCTGCTGGTACTCCGCCAGCTTGTCGCGCTCGCCCTCCACCACATCGGCGGGCGCCCGCTGGACGAACCGCTCGTTGCCGAGCTTCTGCTCCAGGCGCTGCACCTCGCCGGTCAGCTTGTCGCGCTGGGCCTGGATGCGCCGGCCGGCCTCCCCGGGGTCGAAAGCGTCGTTGTCAAGCAGCTCCACCGCACCGCCGGTCACGGGCACCTCGGCCACGGCCGCGCCACCTTCGGTGGTGAGCTCGAGCCGCGCGAGTCGCGCCACCTGCGCCGCCATGCCGTCAAGCGATCCACCCACCAGCCTCGCCGGCAGCATCGCCGAGGGCTTGACGCCGGCCAGGTCGCGGTAGCGCCGCACCTCGGTGATCGCGGCGATCGTGCGTCCCAGCTCGGCCTCGGCCTGGTCGTCGAACCGCGCCGGGTCGGCCACCGGCCATTCGGCCACCGTCAGCAGGCCGCGCTCGCCGGGCATGAACGACCAGATCTCCTCGGTCACGTGGGGCATCAGCGGGTGCAGCAGCCGCAGCACGCGGTCGAGGCAGAACAGGAGCGTCGCCGAGACGGCGGTGCGGTCCGCACATTCGTCACCGAGGCGCGCCTTTGCCATCTCCAGGTACCAGTCGCACAGCTCGGACCAGAAGAAGTCGTACAGCTCGAGCGCCGCGGCCGAGAGCTCGAAGGAGTCGATCAGCGACTCGGTGCGCGCGGTCACGCGCTCCAGCCGCGACAGGATCCACCGGTCCTCGGGCGGAAGATTCTCCGTCACATCCGCCGGATGTTCCGGGAGATCCTCCTTCGCAGGCACCCCCTGCTCAAGCTGGGAGGCACGGTCGGGCGAGGGCTCCACGCCCTCCTGCACCCCGAGCAGAATCAGCCTCGAGGCGTTCCAGAGCTTGTTGGCCAGGTCGAGGCCCTGGCGAACGCGATCGGCGGAGAAGCGGACGTCCTGGGTCGAGGACATGGCCACGAGCCCGAAGCGCACGGCGTCGGCGCCGTGCTGGGCGATCTCGTCGAGCGGGTCGATGCCCGTCCCCAGCGACTTGGACATCCGGCGGCCGTCGGGGGCCATGATCGTCGAGTTGATCGACACGTCGGCGAAGGGCACCTCTCCGGTGAACTCGATGCCGAGCATGACCATCCGGGCCACCCAGAGAAAGATGATGTCGCGGCCGGTGGCGAGCACGTCGGTGGGATAGAAGGCGCGCAGCTGCTCTGTCTGGTCGGGCCAGCCAAGCGTCGCAAAGGGCCACAGGCCCGAGGAGAACCAGGTGTCGAGCACGTCCTCGTCGCGCTCCCAGCCCTCGCCGTCGGGGGCCTCGTTGCCCACATGGACGTCGCCGCCGCGGTACCACGCGGGGATCCGGTGGCCCCACCACAGCTGGCGCGACACGCACCAGGGCCGGATGTTCTCCAGCCAGTCGAGATAGACCTGGGTGTGTGGGCGCTCGGGGTGAAACCGCACGCGGCCGTCGCGCACGGCGTCGATCGCGGGCCCCGCGAGCTTCTCCATGTCGCAGAACCACTGGAGCGAGATCAGCGGCTCGATCCGCATGCCCGAGCGGTGCGAGTGGGGCACGTCGTGGGAGTAGGGCTGGGTGCCCGACAGGCAGCCCTCGTCGCGCAGCGCCGCCACGACCGCCTTCTGGGCGTCGTCGGTAGCCATGCCGGCGAACCGCTCACCGGCAGCCTCGGTCATGCGGCCGTCCTCGCCGATGACCGAGATCTGCTCGAGCCCGTGGCGGCGGCCGATCTCGAAGTCGTTGGGATCGTGGCCGGGCGTGATCTTCAGCGCCCCGGTGCCGAAGTCCATCTTCACGTACTCGTCGGCGATGATCGGCAGGGTGCGCCCGACCAGTGGCAACACGGCGCGCTCGCCGATCAGCCGGGTGTAGCGCTCGTCGGAAGGGTTCACAGCGATCGCCGAGTCGGCGAGCATCGTCTCAGGCCGCACGGTGGCCACCGTGACCGATCCCGATCCGGACTCCAGCGGGTAGTCGATCAGGTAGAGGGTGTCGTCGAGGCGTCGCTGCTCGACCTCGAGGTCCGAGATCGCCGAGCGCGTGCCGGGATCCCAGTTGACCATGTAGTTGTCGCGGTAGATCAGGCCCTTCTCGTACAGCCGCGTGAACACCTCGGCAACCGCTCGGGCGTAGCCCTCGTCCATCGTGAACCGCTCGTCGGCGTAGTCGAGCGACGCGCCGAGCTGTCGGAATTGGTCGGTGATCACGCCGCCGTACTGGCTGCGCCACTGCCAGACACGGTCGATGAACGCGTCGCGGCCGAGA
>JAABUK010012520.1_pt1 | contig 10790 bp, 12 predicted proteins | sample 5559141 | NCBI WGS metagenome assembly JAABUK01 (sample SAMN10711869, study PRJNA513367) | rock metagenome | isolation source: Antarctica rocks | place: Antarctica: Victoria Land, Pudding Butte nord | collected 2016-01-03
ATTGCTCACAATTGATCTGATTCATCTCCGATTCCAACAGCTTCAGGACAGGCTTCAACCGAAACTTGACCTCACTCAATACTCCAGGCGTTTCACCAAATCAATGCTCTTTTGGGGAACTTACAAATGATTCCAGTGTATCAACAGAAGCAAAACTTAATTCGAAACCAAATACATCCAAAAAGAATCACACACAAATGCAAAGGGAAGGCTTTCATCATGGCAAATTCTTCAGCTCAGTTGCATCAAGTGCTTCACGCACAGGGTCGTAGGCAATAATGGTGTAAGTCACTGATATACGGCTAAAACAGAATGAGACCTGAAGACACTGGTGACTTGACACCAAATGGGCGGAAAGGGGAGGCAACAGCTGCTGGTCTGTTCACTCAGAGCAGGCTGCTGTGAACCACAACAAGTGTACAATACTGGACCACTCAGCAACAAACTGTGACATATGGGATTGAGCGCACCGAGTAGCAATCTGCTGTCTCAAACTGAGTTGCTGCAGACCTAAGCAGACTTGCATTGCAAACAACGCAGGATTCCAGATCCTACGAATCTTCCTCAGAAAAGTAGTGGTCTTGCTCAGAGTCATACGTGTCTTCATTCTCAGGCTGCTGTCTGCCCAGAGCCTGCAACTCAGCCATCACACCATTGGTGGCATGCTGACTGCCTCGCTGACTCGCTTTGCTGGCCTGCAAGCTGGCAGACGCAACCGGCACCGCTTTCAACTTATGCAGCCTGCCACCTTGCTTCCTCAAGATACGGTCAATGTACTTATCAGCTTTGTCCTGCTTGTGTATGGCTGCCAGCAGGGTTGAGGTGGCGCTGGCACGCTGGCTACTACCCAGGTTGCTGCGCTGCCGATGTAGGCTTGTGGTTTGTGCAGGTGGCTGTGGGGAGTCGTCATCACTCTGCTCCTGAGCTCGCTGCTGCCATCGCACCTGGCGGGCCCACTGCTTGGTGGCTGCTGCACTGGGCTTCTTGATGCGACCTGAGACCATGCCAGACACTGTTTCATGACACAGACACACACCCAGACACACATCACACACACACAACACATGGCGTGCTAGGCATGTGTAATGAATGTGTGATGAGGTGTCGCCTGAAAGGCGTCAAACCATGCAGCATGGAGACCATGATCAAGCAGGGCACTGACCATGTAACTAGGATGCCAGCGCAGCAGAGCCTCTGCATACAGGACGAATCGATGCTGATGACATGTCTTCGGCAATGCAGCATGACAACCGCCTTTGCCAAATCATGTTGTCATGGTGTGCTGCACATAACAGCAACCTCAATGACCACATGAGCTTGACATGACAAATGACCCATCTGCCTTGCGAATCAAATAGGCTGTGCAAAATGCAGGTCACATCCTGAGAATGCACATTTTGCTCAAGTTGAGGCCATTTTATTGGTCACCTCCTGCAACCTTGAGGGCTGGGGGTCTGATGGGAGATGAGTCTTTGGCTGCCGCACTCCTCGCAGTCTGCTTCACCTTCTCCACAGGGGTTGGCAGCTCATCAAACTTGCAGTTGCAGCACTCCAACGCAGTCCTTCCTGGCACCAGCTTAGCCACATGCTGCCAGAAGTTGCGCTGACTGGGCTTCACAGTCAGGTAGGCCTTCTGCAGGGCCGCCTTCTGGTCTTCAGTCCAGCCTGCACCTGCTGGGGATCTGACACTGATAGATGGCTGCCCACTGGCTTCGAGGGTGGAGGCAGCATCTGCAGGCTGGCTGCCGTTCCCTTGTCTGCCCTTTGTGCCGACCTTCTCTACCTTCACCTACAGGCATCTGCTTTTGTCACATGGCAGTCAACAAGCGATGAAGCAAGCAAAGTAAGCAGATTGTTCAATCAGCTGTCAGCAAGCTTTAGCTTAAGTCAGCAGATGTCCATGCAACCTCTGCTCTGGTGCTCACGCTCCATCTGGAGTGAGTATGCAATGATACAAAGGCCTCAGCAGGCAGACTGGACCAGAACCAGCATTGTAGTGTACCTTGACACTGGGCGCTTTGCTGATAAGCGGCTGGGGGGCAACAACTCTGGAAGTTTCCCGGGACTCCTGCAGTGCTCTGCCAGAAGGCACACTGCTGGCTGTTGCGTCAGCAGACCCTGGCTCTTGCTGGCAGCTGCCCTCTGGCGGCAACTCATTGCCCTCTGGCGGCAACTCATTGCCCTCTGGCGGCAACTCATTGCCCTCTGCCAGTGGGTCCTCAACAGGCTCAGCAAGTGGGGTTTTCCTGGGCCTACCCCTACCCCTCTTGGGTCCAGATGGCTTCTTCTCATCTTCTGCATCAGGTACAGGATACTTCCTAGGTCTGCCTCGCCTCTCTTGCTTGGCTGGAGGCAATGTTGGTGATGCAGCCGCTGTCTGCTCTGACTGCATTGCCTGATCAGGACCTGCCTGAAGCGCGCCTTCAGACAGCCCCAAGGCTGTGGCTAACGGCCCTAGAAGAGCTGGTGATGGCTGTGAGGCAGCAGAGCGCGAGCATGATGGTGCAGTTGGGCTGTTCTTGAGTGACTCCAGCACCTGTGCTGCTTCTTGCTGCTGTCGGTCAGCATCTGGCTGCTCCATGTCTGAAGCCAAGTCTACAGCTTGTGTCAAGGCAGAGCGAATGCTGTCCCGTGGGCCGGAAGACGCATTGCCTGCCTTGTCAGCACCAGCTGCTTTCCTGGCTTTGGGCTGCCTGACAGGCTTGCTTGACGTGCCTGCTTTGTGCGGCTGAGTGTCTGCAGCTGACTCGCTGGTTGTGCCTGACTTGCTAGTTGTTTCAGCCTTGCGCTGCTGTACTGCTTTGTCTGCAGCACCTGAGGGAGTGCTCTTAGCCTTACTGTTGGGACCTGCCTGACTGGTCTTCTCAGGCTTGCTCCCCTTGGCTGCCCTGCCTTGCTCAGCTGGCCCAGGTGCTGAGGCTGGAGCAGTGGGCACAGCCAGAGCCTGCTCTCTGAGAGCCTTGTTCACAAGGCAGCCTTGCTTGCTCTGTGGTCGCATGCAAGTCTTGCAGGTGCCACACCGCTTCAGCTGTGCGATTGTACCACCAGCAGCTGGCCTAGCAGGAGCAAGCTTGCTTGTGCGGATGCCAACAGCCTCAGCATCAGTGGCAACTGCGGCGCTTCCGTCCCCGCCTTTGCTTGCATCACAGACTTGCCTTGCAGCAGTCTGCTTCTGAGGCTGAGCTTGGATGGACTGATTGACCATCTGCCCTGTTTGCTGCTCACCGCTTGCAGCTGCAGCTGGGACTCTGGCCTTGGGTGATTTGCCAGCCAGGATGGGGTAGGGAAAGGGTGGAGAAGGGGGGTCCTCCGGTGGCACGGTGACAGCTGGCTGAGCACTGCTTGCTCTGTGTCTCCTGCTGTGCTGCACAGGCAGCTGTTGCCGTGCCTTGCCCAATGGAGGCCTGCCATCTGAGCCCTCACAGTGAGACACTTCTGCCTGTGTGCCTGACTGCACCTCTGCCTGAGGATCCTCAACACTGGTTGCTGACCCAGCCTGTGGCTTAGCTTGAGACTTGGCCTGAGGCTGTGTCTGCGCCTTGACTTGTGACTGTGATGGCCCTGTTCTGGACTGGGTGCGTGTCAGAGCGGGAGCAGGAGGTTGGGGTGGCTTGGGATGGGGAGGGGGGGTGCTACTGCCACCTGGCCTCTCAATGGCAATGGCACCGCCCAGCTTGTCATGCACTTTGGTCTCGCGCATCCAGAAAGCCAAGGGAGGGTACCGTACCCTCCCACTGCGACTTGTCTGCGCAAGCACACACATACGTTGTGAGCTGTTATGTCATGTCATGGTGCAGCTCAAAAAACTCATCCAGGGCACAATCACAGCAAGAGCAGGCTGCACGCGTGTCAAGGAACCCTGCAAACTGGGGCAATTGCAGCAGCATGTTGCCACAGGCGAAAATGTCTGCACATTTCAGCAAAGTACAGCAAAGCACAAGCTTGAATGCAGGGAAGCTCTGTGCAGGGTTGGGGTCCTGACCTCGTACAAGCCCTTCTTGTCCTGGAAGGTTACATCGGTAGGGGCTGTCAGCAGGGGCTGCACTTGCCCACCCCCACTGCTCCTTGTCACCACACACCGCCTGCCAAAACCACACCTGTCACCTCACATTCATGCATATGCTGACACGCAGAGCGTTCTTTCAATGCATCTGCTGGGTGATTGGTACTTGGCGAGGCATGTCAGTGAGTCCAATGCATATGCAGAGATGCAAGCTTTGAATGCATGAAAGGCTGATCATGGTGGAAAATGCTTATCAGTGGCCAGCTTGTCAATGGCCACATGCATGAGTGGTATGTCAACAATGATGGCTGACCTCTTGGAGGCTGGCCCTGTAGCAGCACTGCTGCTAGGCTGCCGCCGCTTCTGCTGGACAGCCTGCACACAGCACAGCACACATGAGACACATCTAATCAATGAGTGACAGCTTGAGCAAGGTTTGTCATTCTGCAAAGGCAGCTGACTTGCATTGCACGCACCTGATGCCTGGTGGCTAAGCGCGGGCTTATAAAATTATTATTTGGCGGGTTCAGATTCTTGTGGTCTCATGGTCAGGCAGGCAAAATGAACTGGTTTCGTGAATACTGAGGTAAATCTCATTGTCCCTGACAGTGTATATGCATATTTGCAGCATGCAATGCTCAACATCAATCACATAAGCACTGGGGTCCAGCTGGCGGTGATGAGAATGCTCAGCAAGTCTGAGCATCATGTTGATATCCGCATTTGCCTGCTGTTCTGCCAGCACATGCTCATGCCTCTACTTCGCATGCAGGTACTACTACCACCTAGCTAGCTGTCAAGCAGATGACGTACCATCTTTGGAGCTGTCACAGAGGTTTGCTGTGAGGTGTGTGGCCCCTCCTGACTTGCTGCCACACCTTCAACTGGCTCAGCAACTTGCTGACTTGCATCAGCAGCTTCATCCTGCTGCATGGGCACAGTCAAAGCATCGGGAAGCTGCTCTACTGCAGCAGCATCTGCTCTTTGTGATGGTGCAGGCACAGCCCCATGCGCTTGCAGCATGGCGGTGCCTTGGGCAGCTGAGCCTGTGTGACAAGGCTCTGTGGCGTCTATGCTTGCCTCAGGCATGGCATGTGAGCTACGATTGGCCCCAGGCTTGCTGTTAGTCAGCACTGAGTCTGATGCAACAGTCTCTGCTGATTTGGCACCGGTGATAGCCGAAGGCCTTGTCTCTCTAGGCGGGCTGCTGCCAGGCTTGCTCTGCAGGCTGTCATGAAGAGGCTGCAAAGCCTCGCCTGTGTCTGAAGATCTGACCTGGTGCTCCTGGGAAAGGTCGACATCTGCTGGTCCAGCAGGGCTGCGATCATCCACAGCAAGCTCGCTGGTACAGCCAGTGTTGAATGGGTGTGGCCCTTGACTTGCTGTTGGTACATCATGCCCTGAGGTGTCAGCAGCAGCAGCAGCAGCAGCAGCAGCAGCAGCAGCAGCAGCAGCAGCAGACAGAAGCAGGGTGCCTGCTGCCTGTACGTTTTGGGTGCTTGACTGGTCCAAAGACGGCTTGGCATGCTGCTGGGGTGAAGTGTTCTGCTGAGGCACAGCATTGATGAGGCTGCAGCTGACAGCCTCCTCTGCTGCCTGCTGATCAGACTGAGGAAGAGCAGCAGAAGGCACAGACCTGGGGCTACATTGATGGGCAGGAGGACCTGCAGACAGCATGCTTGCAGCTTGTGCCTGTGCAACTGATGCTGGCATGTCTTCCCTGAAAGGGGAGTCTTCCTGTTGCTGCTGCTGCTGATGCTCTTCCACAGGCTGCTGTTGATGCTGATGTTGCTGGTCAGCAGTGTGGTGCTGCTGGTGCAGAGAGGGTTGCAACAGGGGCTGGGACATCGCCAGATCCTCATGCTCAGATAGCATGTGTGACTCCAGCATGTCGTCCAGGCCTGGGATGTCCAGCTTGAGACTTGGGGACAGACTCATCATTGAGCTGGACTCCTGGCTCAGCGTGGCGTCCTTGGCAGCACCAGCTGCTTCCTGCTCAATTTGCATGCCATCCTCAGTTGCATCAGCAGCACCTGTGTGATGTGTAACTCCCGACACTGACTGCTGCTGCTGCTGCTGCTGACGCTTGCCACTTGAACCAAGTTGATGACTGGTTTGATGATCTGGGTGTGTGTCATGAGATGTAGCACTTGCAGCTGCCTGTGCCTCACCTGTGTCCAACAAATTTGGCGCATGCTCTGCATGCTGCGGTTGAGCAGGCTGCTGTATGGCTGGTGCAGCAGCATTCAGCAAGGGCGCAGCAGTGTCCATCATACGATCTGCTTCAGCAGAGTGTGCAGCAGCCTGTGCATGACTCATGGATGGACTAGCATCAGTGGATTCAGGTCTGCCTACCACTAACTGCCTGCTGTCAATAACTGACTGAGGCTTGAGTTGAGCTGGCCAGCTGCCGCCTAGACATGTCTCTAAGGAGAGCTGACAAGCTGGTCCTGCTTTGCCTACAGCATGCCAGATTTACCTTCATACCAGCACAATGATGGTGCTTGGTAATGATTCAGCTGCTTGACCAACATGCTGCGATATGCTCTGCTAAATCACGACTTTGCACAAACCACATGGACTACCAGTCAACATGTGCAGCAACCCGCTGGGCATGTACATGTTGCTGAGCCGAGCATAAGCCTGCTAAGGATGCTGTTTGCATCCAAAAGCATGAGAGGACTGACAAAGTTGCACCTGCAGGCTCATCTGCGTGTTGAATGGCTGTACTGACGCCACTGCTAGACACAGTGACGTTGCCTGCTTGCAGATGGTTTGCCTGCCAAGCAGGCGGCCCAAGTCTATTGCTGCTAAGCCCAGCACTATGTCTAGGCTGTTGAAACACGTTACCTGGGCTGATAAGCTGTTCGACAACCTGCACATACTGACATATTCTCACTTGCAAACAGCTCCTTCACCAGCAAGAAGCCTATGACAAGATCAGCTACATCAACAATAGCATGCATGAGCCTTGGACATTACACTTTGACAACTTGCCAGGCTTGCCTTTGGCATGGGACTTGCACGGACTAGATTTTCGAACTTTGCACGAATCTGAGCAGCCATGTCAGTCTGCCCAAAGGCTGCAGTGCTTGAAGACCTGGTGGGCTGAGGTGCCCAAATAGCCTGTGCAAAGCTGTCCGCAGTTGCAGCATGTGGTAGCAGAGCAGCTGCTTGCACTACTTGGGGATTACTGACAGCCTTTTGCTCCATTCCAGGCCTGCAGTATCAGCTGAAGCTTCTGGAAGTCTGGATTTGTCGAGATGCATTGGGCACTTGTTGCTTGGAGCAACATAGGCTTTGATATGCTGTATGCAAAACCAGCAGCCCTTCAGCACCTGAGACCGGTGTGCGAGCCGGACAAGTGGGGCTTCGAGAGCCCTGAGGTGCTGGCTGGAGATTGGGCGAAAATGCTGCCGTCCTTAAGAAAGTCCGTTCGCTTTGGAGTAAATACAAGACCTTCCATCACAACAGGAACACCGTGGACCGTCACCAGCTCAAGCAGCGTCCAATCAGCCAGCTTACTTGGCCGCTGCAGTCTGTGAGCATCGTGCAGGCTGGTGATACAACTATCCGAAGCGCAGAATTGCTTGCATTGAATATGTCACACACACAGGTTTTGACTCTGATCAGACTCGACTCAGAGCTCTCATGAGACTGAGAGACGATTCCAGGTCACCTGCCATGTCAGCGTCAGCGAAAAAGAGGTAGAGAAAGTCTTAAAAATCCATAGCACAAGTACCTGATTCAGCCTGCAAAATTTGCGCCTGTGGAATACTCATCGCAATCGACTTGTGCACGATTGACCCCATCTTGTTCAAGGCGTGCATCGCTCGTGGGCTTGCCAGACACGCCAATAGGAAACAGCATTGACGGACTATTCCTACGATGCCTAAGCAGAAGGCCGCAGAAGCTCTGTTTGATCAACTCAGTAAGACACTAGAGACCGATGGCGAAGAGCTCGTCAGCAAGTTGAAGGTGGAACTCTCGTCAATTGCATGTCCTGATACTGTGGACTTTACCTGCATCGAGTCAAGCATAACCTTGATGGTCTTTCCGCTTGGGGGGACAGACCTGACCCTGCCGATTGCTGGCAATTTTCTGAGTGGACCTGAAAACAACGGTTTATGTGTGCAGGGGCTTGTGCTTTTCAAAATTGATGATGAGGAGTGGACTTTAGACCTTAGGTCAGGAAAGGGCAAGGTCTCCAAAGGTGGAGCAGGCAGTGATAAGCCAGATCTAACTCTTACAATCTCTGATGACAACTTTGTGAAACTTGTCATGGGAAAGATGGGACCACAGCAGGTACTGCTTGACATGAGCACAGATTAGGGCTGTTACTATCAAGCCTCAAGAGGTGCAGGCGTATGCGACATGCAGTGGTACAGTAGCCACAGCAGCTGTTTGTGCTAGCTACATGTCTAAGCTTCCTGTTGCATTATGCATCAGGTAGAACAATTGCACTGCAGTAACAGAGCCCAGCATGCAACAGCAATAGGCTCTGACACGTGACATGTGAAGTCAATGCAATGAGAAGCTGTGTTGCAGCATGAAGCATGCAGGTATGACACATTTTCCGCCTTGTTGTAGGCATTCCTGCTGCGCAAGCTCAAGATAGGTGGCAGCATGGGTATGGCCCTCAAATTGCAGCCAATCTTGGATGCAGCACAGCCTAAATCAAAAATGTGAATCAGTGAGTTGCATACCATTTTGTTCTGTGTCCAGATGCTCTTTCAGGTTGATATCAGACTGGTCTCAGCTAGTGGCAAACAGGTGCAGTGCGTATTCTTTCAAGGGTCTTGCTATATGTTGCCACAGTGACTTGCGTCCGGAATCTGTTTCAATTGCAGAGGCAAAGCAGCATGAGCAGGTGCCTCAGCTTTGTGTAGATAGTTGTGTGCTTCTCTGGTTGTAAGACATGCCGTTTGTGTTTCTAATCAACATGAATGTGCAGTCAGGTGTGATGCCTTGTTCAACATTGATGACAAACAGCTCAATGCATGTATACACTACTACGTAGCTTGCCCTTCTACATGTGTCTTTGTGTGCCCTGATACAATGCCGGAGGCTGATGTTGGTATCAAGACTAGTTGCCACGGCACACAATGTGCCCTGAAAGGACTGAAAGTGTCAGCTCAGTGCTTGCCTGACTGGTAACAATGCCATATATTTGTCCATGTGGCATGTAGCGGATGCGACAGTCTCCGGGCCTGATCGAGCTGGCCCAGTTTCTGATCTTCGATTGTCTTCAAGACAGAACAGCTCCATGTCATGTCGATGGTGGTTCGACTGCGTGCTCAACTGCAGTCAACAAGAAAGTTTGACCTGTTCAAAGTTTAATTCAGGATCGAAGCAGCTGCACATTCGAAACAGATACAGCCATCCTGACGAGACCGGCGTCGTAGGACAGCCGAAGCTGTGTGAGGTTCCACAACAAAGCAGCAGCTTTGTGCCTATCAGAGAGCACCTGCTGGTCATGCCAAAAACTTGTTGAGGCTGCAGCGGCTGACGGCCCTCCCAACCTGCCGATCAGCATGCGTCTGCCGACTTTCACCGCCGTGCGGGTTTCACCGTCGCCAACTGCGCTATGCATTGCCGTTTTTATTGTTGCTTACACAAGTCTTGGCGTTGCTGCGAGAAACTTGCAGCAGTCGAGCGCATGCACCAGCGGGGTAGACGTAACGGGGTATGGCGCTGATGCTTCCGGCCAATCTGATAGCTCACAGGCTTTCAACGAAGCCATCGTTGCCGCTAGCGCGGAGCGTAAGTCGACCATCAGTCTACGCAGAGCACCCCGCATCCACTTTGTATGGAGGTAGACACCGAGTCATGGAGTCGCCCTTGAACTGCAGGCCTGTTCGTTTGTGTGCCGCCGGGCACGTACAAAGCCCTCGCAGACATTGATGTCAACGTGGACGGTCTGCTTGTTTCAGCTCCATCTGGAGCCTCCATTGTGTTTGGTGCCTCAAATGTGCAGTTCTTTGTGAGAGGGAACGGCAATACAGTCCAAAACCTCAACATCAACTGCGACAACTCAGCAGCCTCTGGATTTGTGATCACAGGGGGAGGCAATGTCGTTACAGGGTGCTCAGTAAGACGCTCCAACACTGAACTCTGTGTTGTGCTTGCCAGGCTGCCACTATGAAGACCCTGCTTTCGTTAACGGGTCTTTATTCGGTCTTTAACGCCCTACGACTTCGTTAAGCCGTCCCTATCCGGTCGTTGCCCTTCCAACGAGTGCTTAACGATCCGGACAATGTCTCACGCTATCGGAAGCTCGATCGCAAAGTCCCTACGATTGGTTTCGGAGCACACCTGCGCACAATCATCAGTCATGCTGATATTGGCTCTAGCTGCTTTGGACCTCAGTTGTGGGCCCTGTGACACTTCCTGTTGCTTTTTATCATCTGCAGAGAGCCCAGGTGACAGATGGATCGCCGCTCAGAGGTCAGTGCACCTAAGCGAAGGTGTTCTCAATGTCATCTAAAATACTCAGGAGGGTGGATCAGGTGACATAGGTGCATCCCCTGAACGTGGCGAGGTGAAACTGCGGAAGATTGGATTATGGCAAGGTATAAGCTCCATCTGTGAAGCCTGCTGGTTTGACTTCACTGTTCAAATACCTTCACCCCTCAAATAACATGCACACAGCAGATCGCTGGAACCCACCTGACAGTCAGACACAGATGTGAATGGGCGAGGCTGCGCAGCAGCAGCAACTTGCACCAGCTGCTTCTGAGTAAGCATCATGTGCCTGGGCTTCTGACTCCACCGTCAAAAGCAGCTG